>Ga0116226_10003316_pt1 | contig 14209 bp, 8 predicted proteins | sample S1TSphfallax_FD_89692 | JGI IMG/M metagenome (GOLD analysis project Ga0116226, IMG submission 89692) | Host-associated microbial communities from peat moss isolated from Minnesota, USA - S1T2_Fa - Sphagnum fallax MG | ecosystem: Host-associated > Plants > Peat moss > Unclassified | place: USA...
ATTTGGTTAAATTATTTTATAACATGTTACCTTGGTTTTATTCCTCTATAAATAGATACCTATAACTTGCAACCAATTTCAAAATCCAATCTCTAAATTTCATTCCACTTATTTTCATGTGTAGCATTTTCTACCATGTCATATGCTATAACAAGCTGCAATGGTTGGATTCTGCTATAAACAACTTATAACTTATAGTCCAATTTTTGCTTTTAAACCTAGCCTCTAACTTTCATTTCTTTTATTTTCATGTGCGGCATTGTTATATTGAGTCCCAATGAAATGTAGTGAGCATGGTTATTAATCATCTGATAAACCTTGCAACTTCGGACAACAAATTCAAAATGTTGGTTGAGTATGTTGAGTACAAGCTACTCAAATGAATATTATTAACTAATTTTAATTGTTTAAAAGTAGTTAAAAGCTTAACGAGTTTTAATTAGTTTTAAGTAGTTAAAACCTTAACTACTTTTCAACTGTCATTTATAGTTGAAAACATCACTTTCAATCACAATTTTTTTTTGCAACTCAAAATGACATTATCAACTAATTTCCAAAATAGTTGACAATGTTGAGTTGACCCTACAACACAATTGAAAACAACGTACACGTGTCAATTTGTGGGTTAATGTTGAAGTGACAACATTTTATTTGCAAATGACATACATTTTAGTCAATGCAACAATTCAACTATAAAGTGCTTACTAGACTTAATTGACTCCATGCTAGCAAGTCAATTGATGAACTTCATCCACCTACATGTCATGTCATTTGGGGGTGTGGAATTGGAATTATGATTATCTTTCAACTATATTACAACCAATGTAGTGTTGGCATGTGTCATGTCATTGAAGAAGGGCATGGAATTTTGAGATTTTGATTATTATTAAATTATATTATAACCAATGGAACATTAACACATGTCACATGGGCATTCATGGTCCACCATCAAACTAAATTATTTGGCGTGTGCCATGTGTATGGTCTCAAATTCTTGAAATTATTAATTTAATGAAAATGTTAGCATATGATATTGTGCCATGTGGAGATTTATGTTACACATGTGCATGACACATGGCATCTTGTTGTTTGTAGGTCATCCAACATATGTGAAGTTGAGCCAAAGTAAAGAAATCAACTACAAGTTAGTTGAAAGAAGTTGAAAATATGTTGAAAATAAGTCAAAATTTATGTAAATTAGTTGAAATGTAGTTGAGATTACAAATCTACAAAAATTATAGTCACAATTGTAAAACTATTAAAGCTAAACTATGGGGATAATACACCTAGTTAAAATTAACTAGAGAAAATCAAACCATAATAAAAGAATAGTCTACCTATACATTATTAGCTAAGAATGCAAAACCTATTATAATCTGAAAATTATGCAAGGAAACATTGTTCCCATGTAGGAAATGGTCCCATCTATATCTCAAAGATAGTAATGTTATTAATCAAACATTTATTGGAACAATGAAATGACTCTCCTATAAAGTGGTTGTCCTATGTTTATGCACCAATGTGTGAACTTGTTGGCATGTTTAATTGGATTGTTGCCTTTTTGAACCACATCTTTTAACTTGTTCATGGCTACACCTTGCATTTTTGAATTAAAGAAAATGAAAGTTGTTAGAAATGAGAAAAATTAATAGGAATTTAAATTATAATGCATCAAGAAAAAGATTGTGCGTTAGTTGCACACATTAAAAATCATTAAAAAATAATCATTACTAATAAAGAAGTTTGACAAAGAAAAACACACTTTGAAATCTGGAAAAAATAGAATTAAATAACAAATTAAAATGGCACACATCATGGGTTTACTTTATACATAGTTGACAAACATAATTGAAATCTAATTGAAATCTAATAGAACCAAATCAAAATATATGAGAAATTATATAATTGAAACTTTGTTGAAAGTAGTTCACTGAAAAAAACATAATCAAAACCTTATTTGCATTGATGGTTGAAAAAGTTCATAAGTCTAAGCTCTCATTGCCCAATTGTTTGATTTGGAACTGGAAAAGAAGAAAAACCAATGAGAGTTGAAGAAAAAAAAACTTTCATTCTTACAAAACATGTTTTTTTCTTTTTTCTTCTATTTGGACCCCTCCTACTTTCAAAGCTCATGACTTTCTCATTTCTTCTTCATTTTAAATGATGTAAAGTGCTATAGGAACACCACCTTAAGTTCTACAAATAGTCTAGGCATTATAATAGCAATAGAGAAACATAAAAGGAAGTTTTTGGGTGTTCAAGAACTGGTTGTGGTTTGTTCTTTTGAGTTCTTGACCCCCCCTACTTTTTCATTTCTAATTCGTTTTTCACGATTTTTAATGCCTTAGATGCGCCAAGAGGAAGGGTTCAAATCTACTTGGACACCAAAAGCAAAAGAGCCCTCCCCTTGGATCTGGATTTCCCTAAGTGCTTAAGTGAACTAAAATTAGCCTAATTACCTAATGAATCTTCAAAGAAAAAAATCTAGTTGAACAAAAAACCAACAAGAGTTCAAAACAAAACCTAGCTAATTTTTATTTTTTTAAAGTAACATGGTGAAGAAACAAAAGAAAAATTATCTTAGTAAAGGAAAAATAAACAAAAAAAGGAAAAAAGTATTTAAGCACCTACAATTGTAAAAGGCACATGTGGTGGTGGCTTCCAAGCTCCATAAGCTTGTTTCCTTGTGTTATTCATGTTCACTTGCCTTGACACCATATGACTCTAATGTGTTTGATAAAAAAATTTAAAACATGCAATGAAAATAAGAAAAAAGAACTTGAACATGATTTTTTTTTAAAACAACTTAAAAAAGACTCAAAATGAAAAACTTGAAATTGAGGACATGCAAAATGCATGATTCATTCACTTGAAAATATCCATGAATTGATATTAAAATACATGATTTAAACTTCCAAAAACAAGTTGGGCTTAAAGGAAAACAAAATAAAACAAAACAAACTATAAAGAAAGAGAAAAAAATCCAACTCTTGCTTGCTCCACCAAAAAAACCAAATAAAAGTCTTCAAATCTAAGCTAGTTAAAAGGAAATTAAAAAAATATCGCTACTTGTTTACATAGATCTAGATCCATTAACATGTGCACTCAAGGAACATAATTGCCACTTTCATTTGCAAATGTGGAATTATTATTACATTAATGGAAATCTTACGTGACAAGATAGTTTGGTTTGCCATTTTTCTAGTCAAATTTGTCAAGTTTGTCACATTTCTCTAGTCGAGTTTGTCAAGTTTCATGTCATCACTTCTATTTTGTTTTAGAGCATTAGAAGAAGAATTGAACCTCTAGCCTTCATTGGTTGTTGCACCAACAACCCTAATGTTTTGCACCCACACATGTTAGTGTATACATCACATTTCAGGTTGCCCAATCCATAACCTATTTCTAGTGTAATCCATGAGTATACACATTGGTATGCATATTGATTTTGGGTTTAAGTTGTGTGTACACACTAATCCTGCCAAACATTGTATAACAAGTTAACATAAGAGCATTAACACATGTTTAAAAGTCTATAAGCAAAGGTAATTACTGAAGGGAAATGACCATTATATTAATGGACAAATGTCACCTTCCTAATCACATATCAACTTTCAAAATTTGGCCCTAAGGCTAAATCATCCTATCAATGCAACAACTACAATCGTATGACAAAAAATCATCTCAAACCAAGAACACATAGATGCACATATATATTATGGTTTATATTACCCATTGGTATGCTAGACTTTAGAACTATACCTTATCACACATGCATCAAGCCTCAATAAAAAAATTGCTTGATCACAACATTGAACTACTATCCAACCTTCAAAGTTGGAACCCACATGGATAGATATAGATAAATATCATCCTAATGAACCAAATGTAAAGGATTAGCCTTGTAAATTAACATAGTTGTGAAATTTTATTACAATTTAGATTAGGTCCAAATGCCATATAAGCTCATACACTCATTTTTTTTCCTAGAAGCTAGAAAAATGGACTTGGATATATTCAATTATCTAGATTCAATTGTGATATATAACATATTTTGAAAGGTAATTTTTCTTCTAGTGAACATCCAACAACAAAGACTTCAAAGTTAATTGCAAAATGTGTATAATTTACTTAAGGGGTTGCTTAAATAAATGAATGTTTATATTTAATTGATTTCATCATTTGGTTTATAGTTCACAAGTATATATATATATATATATATATATATCTATAACAATAGACTTGACAGTGCATAGTGCAATTTGGAAAAACAATTTGGACAAGGTTTTCAAATGCCACAATATAGGTCACCAACTATAATGCACAAGGATTTCCATACTAGCTCATTCCAAAATTACAAATGCTTCAAAAATTATAGTTTTCAAATTATGGTCATGATAAACTATAAATGACCAACCAACAACAACACAAATTACAACATTGAAACAATGTGCAAATATGTACTTACAAGGGTTGTGCATAAAAGAAATCACTTAGTTTCATTTGATTACATAGTGTATCTTCAAATAAAAGCAATCTTCATCATATTGAGAATCATCTATAATCTTCAAAAGCCAAAAGACAATATTTTAGTGTAAAAAACATTAAAAAAAACATGAAAATTGCAACAATTTAGGAAATTTACAATGTACATGCAAGGGCTACAAGTAGACATGTGTAAAATCATTCATTTTCTTCATTTTGAATTATAGATTGTATTTCAAGAAAAGTAACTTTAGAAAGTTGGAATAGGGGTTTTCCCCTTTCGATCTATGAGAACTTTGCACCATCTAAAATTTCATTACCTTAATCAAATGGGAAAAAATATAGGCTTCACCTTTGTCACACTAGACATAAAAGTATGGGCTCCTTCCTTGTTGGTTGAAATATCTGCCAATGACAACTTGGCTCCCATGCAGAAGCTCCTAACCAAAAGCATCCACATGCATATCTTTGGTCACCATATGCAACCCTTCCACACACATTTAAACCCAAAAGCAAACATTGTTTTCTATGTTGTCTTGGGCTATAACAGCAAATTGTCCCCAATTTCCAAGCAAGTAGCCAATGTATGCCCATCGTTAGAGACTTCCCATGCATCAATTGTCTCTATAGGACACCTAGAATCAATAGGTAAACAAGGTTCCAATGTCACTAAGTCAAAAGTTACAACATGGGTCTCATTATCACAAGGTCCATTTCCACCATCCAAACATAACTTAGAAAAGCAAGACAACTCACAAACATGCAACAAGGTCTTGTTCAAATGAAAAAAACTCCAATTGGAGTGTTTTGATCTACTACCTTCAATTGTGATGCGCTCCCAAGTTCCTTGATAGACTTAAATGCGAATGTAAGGTGAAAACAACGGAATAATAAGGAGTTCCCTGGCTTGTAACACTTTGGGGGTAGAAGGGTGTGCTAGAGATCCGGGATGGGACTAGAAAAATTGACAAGCAATTTACTTACTCACATGGACTTGCACAAACTAAACCACAAGTTGGTTAATGCATAGTTGGTGCACTTTGGTGCATGGGCGAACCACCGGCAAACACCAATTCACAAGACTCACCATGACCTGGACTTGGGGGAAGCCACCACCTTCCCCCTTATAGTATACTATGTGCCTGGCCACGGGACCATCACCCAAATGTCATTTTGTCCCGAGACTCCCAAGTGGGAGTCCCAAAATTCCCACAATTGGGACTCCCATAATTTTGGGGCTCATAACGTTATATGCAAATCTTCGATTGAAATGAGCTCTAAAGCAAAGTTGTAGCATTTTGAGCTTTTCAACAATATGTCGCACATTACCTGCACTTAAGGAAATCAAGGTGATTCCCAACTTTTAGTGGTCGGGAGTCAAATTCTCAATTTGACTTTAGGCCTTTCTTTTGGCTATAACTTGTGTTTTAAGTATCTACGTTCCAAGAGCTTTTCAAAGATATAAGGAACTCTTCAATCCAATGGGTTTTGACCTCTGAAATTGCTCTCTAAATATTTGGAAGTCCATCGGGACTCTAACTCCCAAAGTGGGAGCTAACTTGGGAGTGTGAGGGTTCATTCCCTCACACTCTCTTGCATTCCCGGGAGCATGAAATGTGACTCCTAGGCTTCATACTTGGCCCGCACCTTTGCAAGCCCTTGCCTTGGTCGCGAGCCCAAGGCTAGAGTTGTGACAAATTGTTTGTGTTTCATAACCATGAATATGATTGAGATCTCCCATTTTAATTTCATGGAAGTAACGTTTTACCTTTCGTTAAATCGCAGGATAAGCAAAATGGCCTTACCCATACTTGTTTGAAAAAATGTAACAACATCAGAAACATGTTATAGTTTTGTGCCACCAACCATTTCACATGTTCACTTCAAAAAACATTTTTTACCAAAGCTCCAACACCATCCCATTGGCCCTGCTATGACCCATTCCAAAGTAATTCCAACCCATAACACACCTTTGAAGAAGTCCAACATTGTTATTTAGTCTTGGGTATTTTGCCACATGAAACCATGTTCGTGCACATTTGAACTGAAATGAACATCCATCATTCCAAACTAAATGTTCAATGGGCAATTGAATATTTTATTCTTGGAGGCAATTCCAATGGCATCTAAAGCAATGTTGAACAAATAGGTTGTCATGTTTATGGTTGTCTAAAATATAAAAGTGATTATTAGTTATCACTTTCGTCTTTTCATCAATTCCATGTTTGAAATTGGGGTTAATCCTCCAATTCTAATGCACTATAATTGTAATTTGAAGTTATATTAGTGTTGGGTTCAAATTGCATTTTGCTCCATGAACGAATAATTTGTAGCAAAGTCTATGGAGGAAATAAGAGTATATGGAGATAGGTTTGCCATGCATTGTCTATATTGACTATCTTGCCAATTAGCAAAAAACTTGTGGAACACAAACTATTTTAGTTTTGGCCCCATGAAACTTAGAAACTTGAAATATTAAGTATGCACATGCTCTAAGTGAATCACACTTTTTGGTTCTCTTGTTTTTGCGTTTCAAGTAAGTATTTTTTGGAAGCATTTCCAATGCAACATTGGAAAATGACCTGGATCAATCTCCATGGGACAAAGATTTAAGAGTTTCAAACCACAATCTCGGCATTTTCCTTTCACACGTTATAGGGCATGCCACTTCCTGAAATTTTGGCTTGGCACAAACCACTTTTTGTCGCATGTCAGTAACACATGTGAATATAGATCCATTACTTGAACATATGAGTACCTCACCTTGATCATCAATAGCAATTGCCTTGCATACCTCATTGTAGTGACAAGTATAATCAGTATGTGTTACGCACAATCGCATGTTATTAAATCCATCTTTGAGCTCTTTCATTTTTGTATGGTACCGGTAACAAAGGTGAAAGCACATTAAGGGTGAGTCACTTTTGTTCAAAAAGGTGATGTATAACAAGTATTATAGTACATAGCAAGTTAAAATCTTGATGGCATCCTTTGCTTATCTTAAACACAAGTAAAAAACTTTAGAATGTGCATAACAACACGTTTGAATTCAAAGTTCATTTTGAGTAAAAATTCATTTTGATCCAACAGTTAGATGATGAGGATTGGATATAAAACAATGTACATAGAATATATAACTTATAAATTTTTAATGGCCATAGGGCTTCATGTTTATGATTCATGAAATATTACCAAACAAAAGAAAATTGAAAAAATAATGCAATGCCCATTTACAAAATTTCCTCCTTTTTATATAGTAGTGGGTTTTCCCTAAAAATAAGATATTATTATGCATTCATTACTAAACAAATGCAAAAAAACACATTTTTTAAATGAAATTTCATCCAAAAAATCTTAATTTTCAAATTGTCTTGGATTTAATTAATGTAAATCAATATCATACACCATTAAAAAATTCACCCAAGAATTCCATCCAAAACACTAGTTTTGAAGTATATATTCAAAATTTCAAACTTTGTGACATGTATTATTTTGTCATAAATATATTCCATACGTTCAGAGTTTTCAATGTTTATTGATTTCTAAAAAAAATTGATTATATGAAGTCTAAAACTAATCAAATATACTTAAAACAAGCAAAAATAATCCAAAATGTGATGTCCATACATTATCAAAAGAATTAATTGCAAAAATATTATACGCATGACTACAATTTTGAAGGGGTTTAGTGTGCTTTCACATGCAACATGTATTGAAATCCTTCAACCTCTTTACAAACCAAGGTTTTAGTAGGTGGAATGATATGAATCCAACATTGGTAATAGGATGTTTTTCTTTGAACATGGTGAAAAATTGGAGCTACAAAATTAAAAATGTTCAAAAAATTAAACCAATTGTAAGATTATTGAAGGGATTCATATCATTCCGCATACTGAAACTTTGGACTAATATTTAAAAAGTTGCAATTCAAAACTCAAAATGCTTTAATATTGTGTAAAAAAGTTGATATACATGAATTGAAAGCAATGAACACTTAGGAATTACACACATTTTGAAAGTATGGAGTTATTGTTACAAACCCAATCACTTCATGTGACTTGAAATTTGATATTGCATAACAAATTTGTTTTTCATTGTTCTAGAACCCTACTAAAGAGCATGCATTAAAGTACTTGCAAAACCAAAGTACCATTGCAATATTCAAGCCAACACATTTGTAAACAATTAAGGAATGCAACTTTAATCAAGACCCCACCAAATTAAAGACAACAAAGGATTGTACACCTATTGAAATTAGGTGGACTACATGATAAATTCAAGGAAGTTATGCAATTCCAGACTCATAATGCTTCCAAACTATAATATAAAATACCAATATGTACAAGAATTGGAACCATGTAGGAATTGCACATTTGGAATTAAGGAATGCAACTAATCAAGATTGCAAATAATAAGGACTTGATAGATTATAATCAATACTTTAAATAATTAAAACCCCACCACATCAAGGGCACTAAGGAATTCAGATGATACTCATAGGAATTTGCCAATTTCATCCTTGGTTTCTTGTGTCTTCATAATGTCCTACCAACATAATGGTTTCATTTGTCCTTATAATGTCTTGATTTTAGCTCACAACTATAAGACTTCAAGGACTCTAAAAAGTCATAAGTCAGTGTTTAGAAACAAAATTCTTGATAGAATCTGTAATGGCAATATGTCTACATGACTTAAAGGACTAGTTAAGTCCTTCATGTTTATACATTCTTGGAACCTTAAGGAATAAGGTCTTAAAATACATGCATAGAAATACTTATACAACTTTAGATATATTCAAGCAGAAAACTCAAGACATCAAATGAACTATTTGGTGGACTTTAACTTATTAACAAAAAAGTAAAAGACATTTCTTTTATTTTTTGAAAGGTCTAAGTCCTTACATGATTGCTAAATCAAATCATTTCAAAAAAAATGGACAATAATAAAATATATGCATGGTCCTAAACTATGGAGTTTCAAGGCCTTTAGACAAATGAACAACTAAAGATCAAGATACATGGAGATGGAAATTACAAACTTTTACATGGAAATCAAATATAAATTTAACAATCAATGGAAGAAAATGCACTTATGACTCCTCAAGAAAATTAATAGCATGTTGTTCCCATATTTTCTTGTTGATGAGTTGTTTAACAACATTTGATCTGTTTGGATTGATTCGTGTTTCATTAGTCCAAAAATTCACAATTGAGTCCATTGCATCCTTTGAAAGCAAATCCTTCCTTTTTTATTGAATAGCAATGGCCCATTTTTTACACGATCCTTCCTCAAGCTACATTTTTCTACCTTGTCCCTTGTTCAAAATCCTAGGGTTTACCCTAATCAATTGGCCCACTACTTTCAAATTCAAGTTAGAATTTGACATAACCATGCCGGTGAGAACATTCATGGCTTTCATGTCATCAATAGTATGAAAACCTTTTATACCCACCCACCCTTCTTTCATATTCCCAACTATCTCATATGTTGTTTCATATAGCTTTGATTTGACCACAACATCAAGTGTTGCTTCTTTCAAAATTGGTTGTTTCAAGAGCTTTTCTATGGTCAATTTTTGATATGCATGACCTTTCATGCTAATAAGCTTGTGCAACATAGGTCCAATTTGATTTGCAAGCCTAGAGGTTGCCCTTTCAATGTCACCTATGTGAGGAATGTTTACATTTGTAGACGTTTACAGACACTCAACAATCTGCTCCCTCTTAATAGCCCTACATTTGTGTTGCCTATCCGTTACTATTATCTTCGGGCTACCTCTACTTCTAACCTTCTAGTACCCTTTCTAGCCCTTTGCTTATTCTTCTTATTTCCCATATCTAAATCTTGTCAAGAAACCCAACTTGAACAAAAATTGGAATTGGATTGACTAAAAAAAGACTGACCATGGCGTTGAACAATTGCAACCAAATATATTCAACACCAATAGATCACCCAAGTGCAAGTAAGTATTATTGATCATGCGTGTAACGTATCACCACTTATTCTAACCTTTTCATCTTTGTTTCTAGATCATTTAACATTAGAATTCACACATATTTTTTATATTTGATAGCTTGGTCTAGATTTTATGGTGTAAGAAACTCAACCAATTGCATCGAGAAATCTTCAAATGCAAGAATTAATGACAATACACACTATGAATAATCATGTTGTCTTGCTCCAAGGTTATCAAAAATCTAACAATTTTTCAAAATTAGAACTTTGAATATGAATTGCATCAAACAAAGGATCAAATCCCACTTGTGCAAGGTGTAAACAAATTATAGGCATGATAGATAGTCTAATTTCCACATTTGTGTGCCATGAAACCCATCACACAACAAAACAATCAAAAATTGGATTTGTAGACCCTTTTTAGCCTTTTGTTTATTCTTCTTGTTTACCATATTTGAGTATGTCAAACAACTCACCTTCAAGAATTGGAATTGGATTAATTAGAAAAATATTGACCATAGTGCATGTTATTGAACACTTGCAACCATGATTTATGTATCAATGATTATTTATGCAACCATGATTTTACATGTTAAATTGTTAAGTGCAAATACTATCGATTCTACATGTAACATATCAACAATGATTATAACCTTTTCATCTTGTTTTCTAAATCATTTAACAATAGAAAGCACACATAATTGAAATTTTATATTAAATAGTTGGGTCTAGATTCTAAGGTGCAAACAACTCAACTAATAACACCCATAAATCTTCAAGTGCAAGAACCAATGATAACAAACATTATGCACAATCATGTTGTCTTGTCTTAAAGTTATCAGAAACATAATCGTTTTTCAAAACTAAAACTTTGAATATGAGCTACATCTAGTTGTACAAGATTAGATCCCAACTTTGTGCAAGTTACAAACAAATTATAAGCATGATAGACTTAGTCTAATTTCCATGTTTGCTTGCCATGAAACCTATCACACAATAGATCAGTCAAAAATTGGATTTGTAGACCTTCTTTAGGCCTCTGATTATTCTTTTTTATTTGCCATATTTGAATATGTCAAACAACTCACCTTCAAGAATTGGAATTGGATTGATTGGAAAAAGACTAACCATAATGCATGTTATTGAACACGTGCAACTAGAGATTTAGCACCCATAGATCATGTTTAAGTGCAAGTAAAAACTATTGATTTTACATGTAAGAAATATCAACCTTGATTCTAACCTTCACCTTGTTTTCTTTATCATTTAACAACAAAAAACACACATGTCAAACAACACACACATTCTAGTTCTAGATTTTAAGGTGCAAACAACTCAACCAATAGCACCGAAAAATCTTCCAAGAATTAATGACAATCAACACCTTGCACATACATGTTGTGAATTGTTTCAAAGTTATCAAAACCTAACCTATCACAAAATTGTAGCCTAGAATGGTTGCATATGAACATAACTACATATGAATAGAGTTGTTCTGCAAATATTAAAGTTGCAGCAAAAGAACATCTAGAGATCCCCACTTGTTCAAGTTAACCTAAACTAGCAAACTTAAGACTTTGTTTTGTTTTTGTTTGTTTGCTAGGAAATTATTAAACAATTTAACTTAAAATTCAAAAATTGACTTCAAGGTGTGCAACAATACATATGATTAAACACTTGCAAGTAAATAGTAATTGCAAATCTCCCAAGTGCAAGACCTAATGTTTGTCAACCATCAACCACTCCAAGTTCTTTCTTCAACATTATTGCCATCACAAGTAACAAATAAGGATCAGAAGAAGCAAAGGAACATGAAAACAAATACTTGATCAATCTTGGACAATTTTGACCCATCCAATGTCACCAATATCCACTAACCTCCAATGACAACATAGGTATGCAACAATCCAATCTACTTTTCTAACACACAAGGAGTAATCCTTGAAATTGCAATCCCAGATTTCTGGAGTAACAAGAATGAAGTTGATGCCCCAAGGATGCACTCTTGTGGGAACCTTATACACAATGAGGTCTCCAATATTTGGACAATTGATGTAGTATTCATGCAAAGGTTCTATTTCGAAGTGAGGTGGTTGTGTTGCAACACTTTCTACATATTGTGTGCTACCAATGATCAACAAACTACTAATATCCTTCACAATGTCAAATATCCTCATCTCCTTGCCCAAACCCAAAGATTTTCAAGACCATTGGTTGCACTCATAGTGCGAAAAATCAAAACAATCTAGTATTAAGGTTAAGGTTGATGTTGTACATAATGCGTAACTCACAATTACAAAGGATATAATGATTGGAAGAATCTTCAATTTGTTGTAGAACTTGTGCACAACACAACATGTTCATCACTACCAATGTGTGCTTCAAAGTTCAAGCAACGACATGCACTTCATCATCCTTCCCAACGGTTACTACACATAGAACACAAAAGAACCATGTCAACATCAAAAAACTTTATGTGAACAAGAATTGGTCCATAAGATGGACATAAACTTGAAATCAACAATTATGATTAATTTGATATAATACGTTTTTTGCCATAATAGGACTCCATGACTTGGAATACTTGACCAAAGTCTTGATGTTGTGTAAATCTTATTTTTCGAAATTTTATACCCTAGAAATATGTTTTTTACATTTATTTTACATGGGGTAGTAGCGTCAATGATTTGAAGCTGTAAGAGCCCTTAAAAACCTTTAAATGATGTATTTTCATTGTCTTATCCTTAATGGCCAACTTTCCTGAAAAGTCCTTACATCAAGGAATTTTTTTCTTTTAAGCTTTTGATCTACCAATCCATCTAATGTAAGCCTTATGTACCATCCCTTTTATTCATTTTGTGAGTTAAATAAAACCACCATTTATCCACATTTGCTAGTCCTTTAATGTCCTGAATCCTTGTTATTACTCATGTTACTAATCATATACTTTTTGTATCAAGACTCAAATGGATATCATATTTAAATCACTTTTGTAATTGGCTCATAAAATTCAAATCATCTGAAGCTTTAAAAGACCATTTAAAAATTAAACAAATAATCAACATTTTGAGTTTTGAAAATGTATGGAAATACATGACCCCATGAATCTTTAAGTGTGACAGTCCTTTTGGAGGACCCGATCATGAATACACCCATATTTGTTTAACAAGCTGAATCATAAATTAATACAAATAATCAATTATAGAACTTTGAAAAAAATCACAACATAGTAATTTTCACATAGTGATGTAATTGAGGGTTTTTTTAATGTGGAATTTCCACCATTTTACAAGGAGGAAAAGGCCCATCAACATCAACAAAAGATTAATTTTTTTTTTAAAATTAAAATTTTAAAAAATGATATAATTATACAATGGGTTTTAGGATTTGTGCCTCCATATATGATCTATATCTAAAACGTGGTTACATTTTCTTGTGGATGATCTTTAAGAACATTGCAAATTTGAAAAACTAAAAAGTTAAAAAAATCATTGATGTCATTATTATTATCACCACTTATAATTTATTCATTTAAATTTTTTTTTAATGATTTTTTAAATTCATTTCTAAATTTTTAAACATAAACTTGTAACAAAACAAGACTAAATAAATTGATAAATCATGTTTAAAATAAATAATAATAAGAAACAATATTGATTTTTTCACAATAATAATAATAATAATAATAATAACATAAAAATAAAATAAATTTTTTTAATATAGTTTTTTTTACACACTAAGAAAAAAAAATTTGGAAAAAAAATTAGGG
>Ga0116226_10003317_pt1 | contig 14207 bp, 8 predicted proteins | sample S1TSphfallax_FD_89692 | JGI IMG/M metagenome (GOLD analysis project Ga0116226, IMG submission 89692) | Host-associated microbial communities from peat moss isolated from Minnesota, USA - S1T2_Fa - Sphagnum fallax MG | ecosystem: Host-associated > Plants > Peat moss > Unclassified | place: USA...
CTGCAGGATGGGCGGCTGCTCGATCTCGGCACCAAGGGCAGCGGCACCACGCCCTGGTCGCGCGCCGGGGATGGGCGGCTCACGCTGAAGGGCGGGGTGCGCGAAGTGCTGGCCACCTCCATGCTCGAAGCGCTCGGCGTCGATACCTCGAAAAGCTTCAGCCTGATCGAGACGGGCGAGGCGCTGCACCGCGGCGACGAGCCCTCGCCCACCCGATCGTCCGTGCTGGTGCGGCTGAGCCACACGCATCTGCGCATCGGCTCCTTCCAGCGCCAGGCTTTTCTCGAAGATACCGGCGCGCTCGCGCGCCTGCTGGATCACGCAATTGCGGTCGCAATCCCCGAAGCGGCACGCGACGATCCCGCCGAGCAGGCCTGCGCGTTCCTGCGCGAAGTGTGCAAGCGCGTGGCCCGCACGGGCGCCCAATGGATGGCGGCAGGTTTCGTGCACGGTGTCCTGAATACCGACAACATCAACATCACCGGCGAAAGTTTCGATTACGGCCCATGGCGTTTTCTGCCGGTATTCGATGAGGGATTCACCGCCGCCTATTTCGATCATTCCGGCCTTTACGCCTACGGCCGCCAGCCTGAAACGCTACTATGGAACCTGGTGCGCCTCGCGGAATGCCTCCTCCCCTTTGCCGGCAAGGAGTCGTTGGAGCAGGCCCTTTCCGTGTTCGTCCCCTATTTTCGGCAGGCGCTGCCGCAGGAAGGAGTACGCCGTCTGGGCCTGGCCTCGTGCGGGTCGGAGGCGGATGCGAATTTGGCCGCCCGGATATGGGCGTTTCTAAAAGCGAGCCAGGCACCGTTCGAGCAGTTCTTCTTCGATTTTTACGGCGGCGTCTTGCGCAGCGTGCATAGCCCTGCAGCTGCGCATTATGCGGGCGAGGTTTTTGCGCCGGTGCGTGAGGCACTGGCGGGTTATGTGGCGGCGCCGGGCGTGCAACTGGATCATCCGTATTTTGCCCGCGCCGTGCCCTGCACGATGCTGATCGAAGAAGTGGAACGGATTTGGGCGCCGATCGCGGCGGCCGATGATTGGTCGCTGTTTGATGCGAAGCTTGCGGATATCGAGGAAATGGGGACCGCTTATGGATGTTACTGCTGCACGAGGTAGTAGAAGAGAGGAAGCAGTTCTTTTTTGAAAAAAAGAACCAAAAAACTTTTGATTACTGAGTCGCGACCGTTCGAACAAAAAGCTCAAAGAATCAAAAGTTTTTTGCTTCTTTTTTTCAAAAAAGAAGTGCTTTTCTCTCCTGTGGGTGGGACGCGCGTGGGCGTCCCACCCACAGGTTGCAGCCAACTCTACGCTTTGTGAACCCGCTGGGCAGTGCGCAATTTATGCGCCTGCCGCGCCGCAATTTTTTCCTCCGCGTGTTTCCCACGCTTCGGATGATGCGGCTTGGTCGGATCCGTTTGCGGCGGCACGTTGCTGCCGTCGGGCGGCACCAGGGTCACGGTTTCCCCTTTCGGCACGAATAACGGTGCGGCGGTGTAGCTGAACACATCAAACGACTGGTTGTATTGCGTGGTGTCGGTCCACGAACCGCCGGCATTCGGCACAGTGGTGAAGTGGCCGTTGATCAAGGTAGGGCTGATTTCGAAGGTCATGAAGCCGAACAGCGTATCGATGGCGGCGATCAGGGTGGCGCCGGTTTCCGGATCGGTATAGCCCGGGGCGGCGCTGAGTTTGTGCATGTTGTGATAGCCGCCATTGCCGATCACGAAGAACGGTATCTTGAAACCGGCGAGGGTGATTTCGCTGCGCTGGTAATTATGCACGTGCGCGGTCAGCACCATGTTCGGCAGCCGGCCGGAGGCGTTGATCGCATCCTCCAGTTCCTTTGCCATGGTGGGGCTGCCGCTGTGATACGTGTCGAAGGAACAGATCGGGTGGTGCAGGGCCACGATCAGCGCCTTTGTCTTGTCGGCGGCGCCCATCTGCTGCTGGAACCAGGCGCGCTGATCCGCATCGATCTGGCCATGTTCGGGAACGTTGGTGTAGAGGCCGATGAAGTTGGCAAAGGGCGTGATCAGCGTCCAGTAAAAGAACGGCTGGTGCATGGCGGGGCGGCCGCTATCGCGCGATTCGGTGGTATAGACGGGCGTGCCGTCGGCGTTCGGGGTTGCCAGGAAATTGCGATAAAACCCTTCCAGCGAAATGGCCTGCGCGTTCAACGGATCGCCATCATGGTTGCCGGGGATACCCATGATCGGCAGCGGATAGTGTTCATACGGCATGTAATATTGCGGGTAATACTGGTCGGTTTCGCCGTTGAAATAGACCACGTCGCCGAGGTGGTAGAAAAACGCCGGCGCCATGGTGCCGGTGGCGTTCTGCAGGGAAAGCTCCAGCGCCTGGGCCACCTGCATTTGCGGGGCCGGATTGCTCACGCCGCCGGTATCCCCAACACAATGAAAGGCCATCACGCCCGCCTGCGTGATTTCGGTGATCTCGTCGGCAGCCAGTACGGCGGCCAGGTTCATCTGGTAAGGCGGCATGCGCCCGGCCGCATATTGCGCGGGGATCGGCTGAAAACCTGCAGGATTGGGCTGGGCGGCATGGGCCAGCGAAGCGGCCGGCTGCCGCGGGCGATGAAAAGACGGCATTGCGATCTCCCTTTCAGCGCAGCATGCCCCAGATTATGCCGCAAGGGGGTGACAAATTCAGGTCACTATCGCTCACCGGTTGTACAGTTCTTACCTCAAAAAATGCCGGGGGGTCTGGGGGAACCGGCTTCGGTTCCCCCAGCCTTGCTTCCTCTCATCCAACGCCAACGCATACCCAAAGCACGACCACAGCAGCACCCCCGCCAGCCCATTGAAATAGATGAACGGCAGCATCCCTAGCGGGCACAGCGCGGCCGCCGCCACCGTTCCCGCCAGCGCGGAGCCGCTGGCTTTCGCGGCCAGCACGATTTTCAGCATCAGCCAGAAAATCGCGAAGATGTAGAGCGGCCCGACTAGCCAGCCCATCGCGAGCAGGATTGCAAGAAACCCGTTATCGATATTGGCGGTATCCACCGGCCCGGTGGTGGCGGCGCGCCCCCGCCCTTGCTCGCCGATCCCAGCACCGATCGGGTTCTTTGCGATCAGGCCCGGGATTTGCTCCAGTATTTCCACACGAATTTGCGCGCTTTCGTCATTGCCGAGGTTCTTGATGGTGGTGAAGCGTTTCGTAATCTGTTCGGTGGCAACGGGGTCGGCCGCTTCCGCGCCGGCATAAACCGCAATGGCGGCAACAACCGCCAGTACCGCAAGCCGCCCGAGCCCGCCGCGGCCAAGGAACGCGGTCGCGATCACGCCGACCAGTGTCGAGGCATATATCGATCGCACCTGCGCGAGCGCGAGTGCCAGCAGCGCGCAGGCGGCCGCAACCAGCCCAAGAGCCGAGCGAAAATACGAAAGCATGATGATACCGACGCCGCACCAGGCGGCCAGGAAGCCTGCATTGTTCAACGTGCTGAAGGCGCGATTCCCCGGCGTCAGCGGATATGCGACGGTGCCGAGCCCGCTTTCCACAAACCACTGGCCGTCCCAATCCGGGATATGGGCCCATTGGTAGATTCCGTAGGCCGCCACGGGCAGCACCGCGATCGGCAGGAAGGTGGCCAGATGGGCTTCCAACTCATCGATACGTTCGGCATGCACGATGAAATGAAACATAAACAGCATCGGGAACAACCAGTCGGTGGAAGCAAGCAGCCCCGCCACGATCTCGCCCTGCACGAAGCTGATGAACAGCGCATAGAACACGCAGGCCAGCAGCAACATGGGGGTGGCAATTCCGCGCTTTTGCAGCAGACCCTTCGCGCTGGCGATATCCCAGAAAATCGGGATGCCCATGGCGACGGGCGCAATCAGCACGATGCTTTCGGTGTTGAAGCCGGCATGCCATTCCATCAGCCGGCGCGCGAAACTCGATCCGAGCCAGAACCACAGCATGGTCGTGAAATAAACCCAAGGTCCGGCACGGCGGCTCAGCAACGTGGCGGCGAGGGCGGCGGCGAGGTAGATCGCCTTTGCGATGTTGGGGGCGTGGACGAGGGCGCCCACCGCGCCGAGCAGGGCCAGATAGGTTATGGCGACGACGAGCTGCGCGCGCAGGGGGGTTTTGAACATCGGGGTGGGTCCAGAAGGAAGAAAGCACTTCTTTTTTGAAAAAAAGAAGCAAAAAACTTTTATCTACTCGCGGGCCTCATGTTGCCGGACAGGTCGCGTATCTCTCCGCGGTTTGAAGGGATACAAAAGTCTGTTGGTTCTTTTCTCCCGAAAAGAACGTGCTTTCCACTATCATGCCTCCGCAATCAACCTATCGATCCCGGCCATCATCCGCGAAAGGGTGAATTCCTCCTCTACCCTGCTGCGCATGGCGGCCACTTGGAAGGCCATCGTGGCCGCATCGGTCGCCAGCGTGCGAGCGATCGCAGCGGCGAGCGCGGGTGCGTTGCCGGGGGGAACGAGCCAGGTCGTTTCGGTGCCGAGAATCTCGCGCGAAGCGCCGCCATCGGCCGCCAGAATGGGGGTGCCGGCAAACAGCGCCTCCACGATCACCCGTCCGAACGGTTCCGGCGCGGTGGAGCAGTGCACCACGAGATCCACGGCGCGCATCAGTCGCGGGGTGTCGGCGCGGTAGCCAAGAAAATGCACGCGGTTGTCAACGCCCAAGTCCGCGGCTCGTTTTTTCAGATAGGCATCCTCGGCATCCTCGCCGAACATCGGCGAACCCACGATCAGCGCGTGGGTGCCCGGCAGGTATTGCAGTGCCTCGATCAGCACGCGCTGGCCCTTCCAGGGGGTGATGCGGCCGAACAGGCCAACCAGCGGGCCGGCCGGAAGGCAAAGCGCCTGGCGCAAGTCCTCGCGCGGCATGTCGGGCAAACCCTTGAAAGGGGCAGGATCGATCCCGTTATGGATGATGTGCAGCCCCGCTTGCGTGCCGCCGCTGGCAACGAACGCATCGCGCGCGGCGGCGGAAACCACGATCACGGCGCGCGCAAAATGTTTCGAGAGAAAAGCCATGGCGTGGCGCTGCAGCCAGCCGAAATGATCCGCGCTCAAAATGTCGTGCAGGTGCCAGATCACCTTGTGGCGGGTGATGGCGCTCGCCAGCAGCGCCACCGCTGCGGCTTTCTGGGAATTGGCGTAGATCAGATCATAGGCGCCGGCGATGCGGGCCAGCCGCGTGCCGAGTTCCAGCGCAGCCGGCACGGCCACCAGCGCGCGCGCCATGGCGCCGCCGCGCCGCACGCCCAGCAGCACCCGCCCCGCGGAAAGCACGCGCACGGCAATGCCGCGGCGTTCCAGGGCAGGGCGCAGCGGGCCATCGGCAAACAGCAGAACGTCGCAATGCGAGGGGCCGATATGGCGGGCGAGATCGAGCAAACCCTGTTCCGCACCGCCCATTTCGGCCGCATGGGAAACCAGCAGCACGCGGGGGCGCTTTTCCAGTGCAGTTCGGGCGGGCGCGGGCGGGGCGAGTGTCAGGTCTGCTTGCACGATGCGGCCTCTCGATAGATGGCGGCCACGCCGGCGGCGGCGCGCTCCGGGGCAAATCTTGCGCGCGCATAGCTGATGCAGGCCGTCTCGCCCGGCGCGCCGCCGGTCAGTGCCGCCACCAGGCCGCCGGCGATATCGGGCGCGCTGCCGGATCGGAAAACAAGGTTTGCGTCAAGGGGCGCTACCACTTCCGGCAGCCCGCCGATCGGGGCTACCAGCGATGGAGTGCCGGCGGCCAAGGCCTCGGCCGCGGTCAGCCCAAAGCCCTCCAGCGCGCGGCTGGGCACGATGTTCAGGTCGGCGGCGCGGTAGGCCAGCGGCAGGTCGGCATCCGCCACGAACCCCAAAAACCGGATATTGTCACCAACACCCGAAGCTTCGGCCAGGGCTTTCAGCCGCCCTTCTTCGGCGCCGCGGCCGGCGATCATCAGCATCGCACCAGGCACCGCTGCACACACAGCCGGCATCGCCGCGATCAGCCGATCGAGCCCCATGCGGCGCACCAGCCGGCGCACCGCCAGCAAAATGGGGTTTGCCGCGGGCCACCCCAGCGTAGCACGGGCGGCCGCGCGCGAAACTTTGGGTGCAAACCTTGTTAAATCGACGCTCCCCGGCACCACCCGTATTTTTTCGCGCGCAATGCCGTAGCGTGATTGCAGGAGTGTCGCGAAAGCTTCCGAAAGCGTGATCAGGCGCGTGGCGCGGCGATACACCGATCGTTCCAGTCCGGCGCGAACGGCAACGCCTGCGGGGCCTGCGCCTTCCGCCGCGGCTTCTTCGGCCCACGGCCCGTGGAAATGCATCACCACGGGGCGCGTTTTCAAAAGATCTATCGTGGGTGCCGCGAACAATGCGAAATGCAGCGCGACCACATCGGGCGCCTGAAGTAGAAGTGCCTTCCGCATGGCCATCCGGGCTGCGAGCAGGCGCATCGGCAGCTTGCCGCCACGGCCGAAAGCCAGGACTTGGCCGCGCGTGAGCGCCGCCACGTCCGGCGGGCCGAGAACCAGGCCGTGCAGGGCGATATCCTGTTGGGGCAGGCTGAGGGCAAGGTCGCGGAACACGCGGTCCAGGCCGCCGGAGCCGGGGGCGAACCAGTTTACGCCTTGGGCGAGGACGGTTAGCAAGGAAGCACTTCTTTTTTATAAAAAAGAAGCAAAAAACTTGCCGGCGAGGTCCCGTATTTTTCCGCGGTTTGCAGGAAATCAAAAGTCTTTTGTTTCTTTTGTTCAGAAAAGAACATGCTTTCTCTTGCTACCTGGTGATGCTGGGCTGCATCCCACCCTACGAACGCGGGCCTCATTGTGCCAGCAGCGCCAGATATTGCTGCGCCATATTTGCCCAGCCGTGTTCGAGTGCAACGCGGCGTGCAGCCACCCGCATGTCCCGCAGTCGCGCGGCGTCCGCAAGCATGGCCCGCAACGCCTCGGCCAGCGCGCCCACATCCTCGCTATCCGGCAGCACGATGCCGATATCCGGGGTCACGATTTCGGCGCCGCCGGCACTCGCAACCGTAATCACCGGCAGGCCGCTCGCGAGCGCCTCCAGCAAAACCAGCGAGCAGGCCTCGTATCTCGAAGGAAATACGAACAGGTCGGCGGCGCGCATCAGCGCCGGCATGTCGGTGCGGAAACCCAGGAAGGTAACCCGGTGCGCGATTCCAAGGGAGGCCGCCATCGCCGGCCAGCCGGTGTTTTCATGCCGGCCTGCAACGGCCAGATGCAGATCGGCCGGACCGTCCGCCAGCGCGCGCAATACGCCATCGAGGTTTTTGCGACGGGTGCGCAGATCGCCCGCGAACAGCGCGATGGGCACGTGCTCGGGCAACCCGAGCTGCGTGCGATTTACCTCGCCGGGCGCGAACTCGGTGGTATCGACACCGTTCAGGATCGTGGTGATGCGGTCCGCCGGCACGCCGCCTTCTTCCAGCTCGGCGCGCAGCTTTTGCGAAACAGCGACAATCCGGCGCGATCTGCGGAAGGCGCCGCGTTCCAGGCGCGCGTTCACACCAGCATAAATTCGGGCATAGAGCGTGCGGGCGTCGCGCTGCAGGCGCCAGGGATGGTGCGGGCTTGCCGCCCAGGCACGGTGCACGAAATGCACGGCGTTCACGTCGGCCGGCGCCCAGGTGGCAAAACCGTTGGCCAGCAGTGCATCGCAGCCGCTCATTGCGCGCGCGCTGCGGATCGCAAAAACCTGGTCGCGCAGCAGGCGGCTCGGCAGGAAGGCCGGCGGCGGCATGCGGATCAGCTCGGCGCCGGCATCGATCACGCTGGCATCGGCATCTTCGCAGAACAGGCGCACGCCAAAACCTTGCCGCAGCGCTTCGCGGGCAATCTCCATGTTCACGCGGCCCTGACCGTCATTCGGGCCGACGCGGCGCGTTACGATGCCGATGCGCATGAGGGGCTGGACGGAAAGTTGTTCACGGCAAACAAGGTAAGAAAGCAAAGCGTGTTCTTTTCTGAAGAAAAGAACCAAAAGACTTTTACTTCCTCGCTGGTGGCATGATACGGGGCCTGGCCGGCAATGCATAATCGGCTTGAACGGGGGCGGATTTCTATGAACATTTAGCCGGCTTTCGGGGTATTCAGCACGGCCGCAGCACAAAATTTCGGTTTCCCGGCGCCCGAAAAACAAACTTCGCGCAGCGCCGCCAGATTGATCGCGCATTTGCGCCACGCCGCCCGATCGTGCCGCAGCCGCAGCCTTACCGCCTGCAGCAGGCCCGGATAGTTGCTGACGCCGACCAGCGCCGCCCACGCAATAAACACCGCTCGCCGCAGCAGACCCATCTGCTCCCATATCGTGAGCGAATGGTTGTAGCACGCCTCGGCGTAGGAAACCGGATCGGCAAGCCCCAGCCGCCCGACATAAGAACGCAACTGGTCGGCAGCCGGGTAATGATGCACCAAGGCGGCGGGATCGTACACCAGCATCCACCCGGCGCGCGCAATCGCGAGCGAAAACGAAAAATCGTCGTTCGGCTGCGCACCTTTGCCGCGTAGCCGGGTGTCGAACCAGTGGCCGGCAATGGCGGTGGCACGAAAACTCATGTTCGCACCTTTCAGGAAATCGACGCGCCTGGGTTCGCCGAACCCCAGATGATGGTTGCCGATGGCGCGGCCCCACCATTGCAGATGGCCAACCACGGCACGCCGCCGGTCGTCGAAATCCGTCCCGTTATGGCAGCGATCACGGCCACCCACACCGCCGATGTTCGAATTCCGGCTGAAATGATCGTGGATCGTTGCGAGCCAATGAGGGCCGGCAATGGTGTCGTCGTCGCAGAAACACACAACATCGGTGCGCGCAGCCGCAAGGCCCGCGTTGCGCGCGGCCACAAGGCCGGGTTCATGCACGGGCACAATGCGCCAAGGCAGATTCTTCGGCGCGCGATCGGCCATGGCCGCGTGGGTCGCCTCGTCGGATGGACGGGCGACGATGATGATATCGTCGGGTGGCAGGATCTGATTTTGCAGGCCTTGTAGGCAGGGCAGCAGAGCATCCGGGCGCTTGTACGTGCAAATCAGCACGGCCATGGAAAGGCGCTGCGAAGGAGGCAAAATGGAAAGCGAAGGCAAGCACTTCTTTTTTGAAAAAAAGAAGCAAAAAACTTTTGCATCCTCGCTGTTGCCGACGAATCGATACACGTTCGACAGCACCGACCCCAAAAAGTTAAAAGTTTTTTGCTTCTTTTTTTCAAAAAAGAAGTCCTTTCTTTCTTCCTCCCCCCTCATGGCGCCGCCTTCGCCAGCATCTGCGCGCAAGCCAGCCCCAGCCGCCGCACGTCACTTACATCGGGCCAAAGCCGCGGCCAGCCCGCCTTCAGCACAATCCGCAGCCCCAGCAGAGCGATGCACGCCCGCAGCACCGCGCCGGCCAGCACCGCCATCGCCACGCCAATCGCGCCGAACTCCCCCGCCAGCACCGTCATCAGCGGCAGGCTCACCACCAGCCCAAACCCTTCGCACAGGGTCACGAACCCCGGCCGGCCGCTCGCCGCATAGGCCTGATAAAGGATCGCCGATCCGTTGGAGATCACAGTGCCCAGCAGCAGAATGTGCAGCGGCACGATAGAGGGCGCAAAACTCTGCCCGTAAATCAGCAGCAGCAGGCGCGGCCCAATCAGCGCCAGCGCCAGCGCCGCGCCTGCCGAAACCAGCGTAACGAGCCGGAACGAAAGCGCCACTTTCTCCAGCACATGGCCCTGCGCGCGCGCAGCGACCGAGGGGAACAGCACGGTGCCCACCCCCGCCGCAACCACGTTCGGCAGGCGCGCCACGCTCTGCGCCACCGAATAGGCGCCGACAAGGGGAGCCGGCAGGATCGCGACCGCAATCAGCTGATCGGAATATTGCAGAAACGTGTTCAACAGATCCACGCCGTAAAGCCTGATCCCATAGCGCACCAGCCGCGCCGCCAGCACGCCGCTCAGCCGGAAATCCGGCCGCAATTTGCGCATCATCCGCACCGTGAAAAACACGAATACCGGCACGGTGGGTGCAAGATACGCAAGGGCCGCGGTGGAAGGACTGATCAGCCCGGTGGCGCCAAGCGCCAGCAACAGCAGCAACACCCCAAAATTCTGCCAGTAGAGCGTGCTGCTGGCAAAAGTGAACCAGCCTTGCGCCTCGGCCGCCCCCGTCATCGTCCAGCTCACCATCGTCAGCGGCAGGCCGATCATCAGCAGGCGCCCCAGCCAGATGGTGTTCGTATCGTAATGGCCGAGCCAAAGCGGTGCCGCGATCCAGCCGATCGCCATCGCAAGGCATCCGGCGGCACAGGCCAGCATGATGCCGGTTCCGAAATAGCGGCGCGCCTCCTCCGGCTGTTCCTTCATCCGGTAGATCAGCGCAGCATGCAGGCCGAGCGAGCACACGCCGGAAAGGAACGCCGGCCCCGTCAGCAGGGCCGCCAGGATGCCGCGGCCGGAGGCGCCGAGCAGAGCGGCCGAAACGAGGCCGGTCAGGATGTTCACCCCCATCGCCAGCATGCGCAGCCCGATCACCAGGATGGCCGCGCGCCCGCCCCGGGCCGGCGCCCTTCCGCCAAGCCCCAGCCAGTATCGAACGTGCCGGAACACCCCCATCCGTTCAGAGCCTGCAAATCAATCGAGTTTGAAAATGAACACCCTCCGGAAAGATTGGTGTTTTACTGACAAAGGATGCGGGCTTGAGGGCATTCATTTTCAAACTCTCAGGCGGCCGGCGTATGCGGCAGGCGCTGCGCATAGGTGGCATGGGCCTTGAAATACAGGCTGCCACGCTCGGTCTGCCGGCGCAGATCCACTTTGGAAAGCACGGTGCCGCGCACCGCAATGCCGGCGCGGCGCAGCACCCGCACCGATTCCGTCGCAGCCTCGCGCGGGGTTTCCTGCATCGCCACCATCAGCACCACGTCATCGGCAAAACCGCCCAGTTCGGCGGCTTCCGATGTGGCCAGCACCGGCGGCGTATCGATCAGGACGATATCGAATTTTTGGCGCGCCTGCTGCCACAGATCGATAAACGGGCCCCAGGTGGCAAGGCCGCGCGGGCGATCGAAGAAGCTTGCAAGCGTCAGATAGCGCAACGATGTCTTGGAATCGGTCAGCGCCGTCTCCAGCAGCCCCGCCCCTTCCGGCCCGCTCGGCACCGCCATACGGTCGCGCCGCGCCGGCATGCCCGCGTGCCACAGCAGCCGGGCGATCGCCGGCCGCCGCAAATCGCAATCCAGCAGGATCACCGAATAGCCGGAAAGGGCGGCAGCACGCCCCAGCGCCACCGAAAAACTCGATTTGCCTTCATGCGGCAGCGAAGATGTGATCAGCACCACCCGGCTGCTGCGCGCCGCATCGGCCGTGGCGTTGCGCAAAATCTGGGTAAGCGTCGCGTGCACTGCCTCGGTTTCGATGCAGAGCGGTTCATCCACCACCATGTCGTGCGGCGTCTTGTTGCGGCGCAGGAACAGCCCGAGCACCGGCAGGCCGATTTCGCCTTCCAGCTGGTCGGCGCCCTGGAATTTGCCGGATGCGAGTTCGTAGACGAAGCAGCCGCCGATCCCCATGCCGATCGCGGCCAGGAAGGCGCCTGCCGTCATCATGATCTTGCGCGGGAACACCGGGTAATCGGGCGGCGTCGCCTCCACCACGATGGCGGCATTCGCCACCTCCAGCCGCCGTTCCGCATCCACCTGCTTCAGGCGCACGAACAGGCTTTCGTACAGCGTGCGCTCGGTCGCCGCCTCGCGCTGCAATTCTTCCAGCCCCACGCGATCGCGGCTTTCGGTGTTCACCTTCTTCGAAAGCTCGGCCACCTGGGCGGCGATCGCGGCGCGGCGGGCATACAACGCGGTCAACTGGCCGCTTTGCGAGGCGGCGCTGCGGGCAATCTCCGCATTGGTCTGCGCTTCGTTGCGCCGCAGAGCGGCCGCCGCCGCCTGAACGCTCGGATGCTCGGGCCCCAGCGTCGCCCGCAATTGCGAAAGCGAGGCCGCGAGTTCCGCATGCCGTTCAAGCAGGTTCTGCACAACAAGGCTATCGAGCGCGGAGGCCGCCGAACTCGATGCGCCGGCGGCAAGCGCGCCGCGCATCTGCGCCAGCGTGCTTTCCCGGTCGGTGATGGCCGCATCCACGGTCTGTAACTCCGTGTTCAGCTCGGCGAAATGGCGGTTGGTTTCGGTATCGGGCACAACGCCCGGCACATCGCTGTGCAGGCTCACCAGGCTGTGCTGCTGGCGATAGGCCTCCACCGCGCTATCGGCCTTGCTCATCGCCTCCTGCACCGTCGCCAACTGGCCGCCGAGCCAGGCATCGGCTTCCTGCGCCAGCGCCGTTTTCGTGTCGCGCTGGTAATCCACGTAGGCGCTGGCAAAGCCGTTGGCGATCCGAGCGGCTTCCACGGGGTCCTTGTCGCTCGCCTTCACCTGAATGATGTAGGAAATCTTGTCGTTGGCGATGGTCACGCGATCCAGCAGCACCTTGCCCGCCTCCACAGGCGAAATCTGGCAGGGCGGCAACGCCACATCGTGGAACAGGCTGCCAATGGTCTCATTGAGCGTCTGGAACAGCGATTCCTTCGGGCAAAGCTGGTAGTCGCGCCGCTTTTCCAGGCCCATGGCCACAGCCGCATGTTCGGCAAGCCGCGGCGAGCCCAGCGCGGCCATTTCGGTATGCACCGCTTCCGCCGTCATCTGTTCCGCGGGAATAACGCTGCTGCTATCGGCGGAATAGCGCAATTGCGGCACGTCGATCCGTACATCCGCCTCCGCCGAATAGCGGGGGGTCAGAACGCCGAGCACGATATACACGAGAATGGCGGTGCCGATCGCGATGCCGGCGATCAGAAATTTGTGGCGCATCGCCACATCCATCGGCGATGCCTCGACACTGCGGCGCCAGTCGCCAGGGCCGAAGCGGCCTTCCGGCGCTTCTCCACTCGCGAGGTTCACGCCGAAATCGTCGGCGGGCGGGGGCAGCATCTGCATGATCACATGGTCCTGTTATACAAAGAAGGCGAAGGCCTTTTTTTTTTGAAAAAAAGAAGCAAAAAACCTTTACTTCTACGTGGGTTTCAAGTTGCCAGCGCCACCTTGGCTGGCAGGACTGCGTATCGTGCAACCGGCGCAGAACATAAAAGTCTTTTGGTTCTTTTCTTCAGAAAAGAACATTCTTTCCTCGCCTCCTATTCGGCCGGAGCGAGTTTGGCGGGCGCCTGCACGCGCCAGTCACGCTCGGTCTGGAAGGCAGCGAAGCTCGTTTGCACAAAATCGGTGAATTCGCGGTCGAAGCGCGCTTCGCTGAAGCGCCGCGCATGCGCGTGGCAATGGGCGGGCACGAAACGCCGTTCGCTCTCGATGAAGCGCCGCACCGCCCAGGCTACCGCCTCCGGCGTCGGCGTATCGAAAAACAGGCCGGTGGGGGAAGGCCCGTCCGCCACCACGGTCTCGCGCGCCCCACCACGGCCGAACGCGATCACCGGCGTGCCCAGGGCCTGCGCCTCCAGCGGCGCAATGCCGAAATCCTCGCGCGCGGCAAACAGGAAGGCGCGGGCCCGCGCCATCAGGCCGGCCAGTTCGGCATCCTCCACATACCCCAGCAGGCGCACATTCGGCCCCGCGAGCGCGCGCAACGCATCGAAATCTGGGCCATCCCCCGCGATCACCAGTTGCTGTTCCGGCAGATGCGCAAAGGCTTCGATCAGCACCCGCACATTCTTGTAGGAAACCAGGCGCGAGGCGCTCAGAAAAAAATTGTCCTTCGGCACCTCGGCCAGCGTTTCCGGCACCCGCACCGGCGGATGGATCACGGTTGCTTCCGCGCCATACAGCTTGCGAATGCGCCTGGCCACGTAACGGGAATTCGCCACATACGCGTCCACGCCGTGGGCCGTGCGCACATCCCACACGCGGATGCCGTGCAGCAGGATGCGCGAGAGCCAGCCGAAAATCCCCCGCGTCATCCGGCTTTCTTCCAGATAATCCTCCTGCAGGTCCCACGCATAGCGCATGGGCGAATGCACGTAGCCGACATGCAACTGGTCCGGCCCGGTCAGAACGCCTTTGGCGACCGCGTAGGAACTGGATATCACCACATCGAACCCGCGTAGATCCAGCTGTTCGACCGCGAGCGGCATCAGCGGCAGGAAGATGCGATGATTGCGGCGGATGAAAGGCATGCGCTGCAGGAACGATGTGCGGCTGGTGCGATAGCCGAGCCGGGCGCGA
>Ga0116226_10003318_pt1 | contig 14205 bp, 11 predicted proteins | sample S1TSphfallax_FD_89692 | JGI IMG/M metagenome (GOLD analysis project Ga0116226, IMG submission 89692) | Host-associated microbial communities from peat moss isolated from Minnesota, USA - S1T2_Fa - Sphagnum fallax MG | ecosystem: Host-associated > Plants > Peat moss > Unclassified | place: USA...
CTGCTGCAAGATCCGGGACTTGGCCGGCACAAGGCAAGCTTCGGAGAACATAAAAGTCTTTTGCTTCTTTTCTTCAGAAAAGAAGACCTTGCTTCCTTGACCGTGACGATTCCGGCACAGCTGCATATATAAAGCCGCGATCAAGCCGACTCTGGCACGATTCCTGCTGCCAATGTGCAACGACTTCGGCGTCGGCACACGGGATTGGGGGAATCTGATGAGAGGTCTTGGAAGCGCGGGGCGCGGCCGCATGTGCATGTCGGCGCTGGTTTTCGGCAGTGGAGCCGCCCTGGCACAAACGCCCCCGCCGGCCAACGGCATCGAACAGGTGGTCGTTACCGCCCAGCACCGGCCCGAATACGAGAAGAACGTGCCGATCGCGGTGACCTCGCTCAGCGGCCGCGCGGTCGCCGACCTCAGCGTCGACGGCGAGGACATCAGGGTGCTTTCCGCCGAAGTGCCCGGGCTTTATGCGGAATCGTCGTTCGGCCGCACCTATCCGCGGTTCTACATACGCGGGCTTGGCAATTCCGATTACACCTATAACGCCCAGCAGCCCGTCTCCGTCGTGTACGACGACGTGGTCGAGGAAAACAGCGTGCTGAAGGGCTTCCCGCTGTTCGACGTTCAGGATGTGGAGGTGCTGCGCGGGCCGCAGGGCACGCTGTTTGGCCGCAACACGCCCGCCGGCGTGATCAAGATCGCCTCGATTATGCCCACCGACGAGTACAAGGGTTACGCGGACATCAACTACGGCACCTACAATACGGTCAATTTCTCTGCCGGCGTCGGCGGCGCAATCGTTCCGCAGAAGCTCGATTTCCGCCTGGCCGTGCTGGACGAGCGGCGCGACGACTGGATCACTAACCTCAATCCGAACCCGCTCTATCAAAAGCATCTGGAAGGCTACAACGACTTCGCCGCAAAAGGCGCGTTGCTGCTGAAGGTGAACGATGACCTCGACATGCTGCTGGAGGTGAATGGCCGCGATCTCAACGGCACCGCGCGCGTGTTCCGCGCCGATATCATCCAGCCCGGAACCAACCACCTGGTCCCCGGATTCAAGATCGATCAGGTCGACATCAACGGTTTCGACACCCAGGAAGAAGGCCAGTTCGCCAGCCACTTCACGGTCAACGACGATCTGGGGCCCGTTCGGCTCACCTCGATCAGCGCCTGGGAACATGCCCAAACCTTCAGCCGTGGCGACGTGGATGGCGGCAATTACCAGGTCGCACCGCCGCTCGGCCAGAAGGGCCTCCCCGGCTTCGATGACGAAACCAGCGACGCCATCCCCGCGCTGGACCAGTTGAGCCAGGAAATCAGGCTATCGACCACCGGCAGCGGCCCGTTTTTCGATCAGGGCGGCGTGTTCCTGTTCCATGAGAACCTGCGGATCAATTCGCTGGATTATTACCAGGGCGTGCCGGACATCTCGCTCTACCAGAAACAGGCGACGGACGCCTTCGGCATATTCGATTCGGCAAGCTACAAGGTAACCACCGACCTCACGGTTTCGGCCGGCGTGCGCGTCAGCACCGAACACAAAACCTATTCGGTGAATTGCAACCTTACCTGCACGTCGCCCACGCCCAATCTGGTGCACGCCAACTACACCGGGCCAAGCTTCGACGTGAGCTTCGATGATGCGGTGACCAAAGATGCCAACGTCTATGGCCGTATCGCCACCGGGTATCTTGGCCCGGCACTGGACGGCCGGAATGTGGAGTACGATTTCGGCAACACAACGGCCGCCGCCTTTACCTCGGCGCGTGCGGAAACCACGATTTCGTACGAACTCGGCCTGAAATCGAGCCTTTTTCAAAACCACGCCAACTTCAACCTCAGCCTGTTCCGCTGGGACACGCACGATCTGCAACTGACGGCCGTGGGCGGGCAGGACAACAGCACGCAGCTGAAATCGGCGAAGAATGCCATCGGCCAGGGGGTGGAGAGCAACATCGACGTAAAGCCGCTGCCGAACCTTCTGCTTTCCGGCGGCGCCAGCTACAACTTCACCGAGATCAAGGATCCACGCCTGGTGGTGGCCGGCTGCGGCGATGGCTGCACGATGCAAAACCCGCTGGTTCCGGGATCCACAGGCTTCTATTACATCAACGGCAACCCGCTACCGAACGCGCCGCGCTGGGTGCTGGATGGCCGCATGCGCTACACCCAGCCGATCACCGACGGCACCGACGTGTATTTCGCGACCGATTGGTCCTACCGCAGCAGTGTCGATTTTTTTCTTTACCGCGCGGTAGAGTTCAAGGGCCAATCGCTGGTGCAGGGTGGCCTGCGGATCGGCTACGAGGATAATGTGCATCACTACGAAATCGCGGCCTATGCGCGGAACCTGCTGAATCAGATACGGGTAACGGGTGCGATCGATTTCGACAACCTGACCGGCTTCGTGAATGATCCCCGGATTATCGGGTTCGATGCGCGGTATAAGTTTTAGGGAAGGTCTGCTTGTCTGAAGAAAACAATATTTTGCCGTTTCCGTAAGGTCAGCCAAACGATGATCCTGGCCAGAAAGTTCCTGTTCGCCGTTATCGCTCTGCTGTCGTCCGTGCCGGCTTGCGCTGCACCTCGGCTATTTATCGAGGACAATGATTTCCTCGGGCCCGGCGGCTCGAATATCCAGAGTGTGCTGCCGCTGATCACCGATCCCGGCATCCGTGTGCTTGGGTTTACCGTGGTGACCGGCGACGGGTGGTGCGACGAGGAGGCAGCCTATCTGCGGCGCTTCCTGGAGATCGCCGGCCACGCCGACATACCTGTGGTGAAGGGCGCGGTATTTCCGCTGATCAATACGCCCGCGCGCATGTATGCGTGGGAGGCGCTGTACGGCACCTTGCCATGGAAGGGCGCCTGGAACACGAATGCCAAGCCCGATTACGTGCCGCACGCCGATAGGCCGTATCTTGTTCCCCCATTCCCGGCGGGCCCTCCCCGCACGAAACCGGCCCCTGGAATTGCCGCGGACTTCCTGATCGCGCAGGTGCATCTTTATCCGCACCAGGTGACGATTTTGGCAGCTGGTCCGATGACGAACCTGGCGCTGGCGATCCGGCTGGATCCGGATTTTGCAAGCCTGGCCAAGGAACTCGTGTTCATGGGCGGCATGCTGGACAATACGGTGCCGCAGGTAACGGAAAACGCTAATTTTTACACCGACTTCAATTTCGTTTTCGACCCGGAGGCCGCGCATATCGTGCTGACTGCGCCATGGGCCAAAATCACCGCACTCGGCAGCGTGACCAACCGGAGCCGGCTGAGCCCTGATCTTGTTGCGCGGATGCTGCAAGTGAAAACACCGGTCACCACATTCCTGGCCGGCACCGCGCACCCGTTTCCGATGTGGGACGAGATGGCGGCTGCAGTGGCCGTGGATGCTACGCTGATCACGCAGCGGATCAAGGCGCGGATGGATGTGGATACCGGTTTCGGCATGCAATACGGCCAGGCGCGGGTATGGCCGGCCGAGACGGCGCCGCACCAGGGCGAGCAGCTTGTGACCATCGTGCAGGCGGTGGATCTGCCACGGTTTTACGACGCGTTCATCCGGGCGGCGCAGGCGAAAGTGAAGTAGGCCGCGTGGTGGGCCGAAGCCCACCCTACGAAGGTAACGCCCGTTCCGACATCAGCCGCCTGGCCAGCGGCGCCAGCGTAAGTCCCTGCACCACAATGGAAAATACCACGATGCCGTAAGCGATTGTCAGGATCGGCGCTTTCGCCGGCGAGTCCGGCAAGGAGAGTGCCATGGCCACGGAAAGCCCGCCGCGCAGACCGCCCCAGGTAAGGATCAGCAGCGGGCCGGTTTTGTTGGCGAGGCGCAGATGCAGCGGAATCGCGGAGGCCGCGACGCTGCACCAGCGTGCCAGCAGCACGATCGGGATCATCGCCACCGTAGCGCCAATCTCGCGCCAATGCAGATCGATGGCGGCGATCTCCAGGCCGATCAGCAGAAACAGCAGCGCAACAAGCACTTCCTCGATCAGGCGCCAGAAAATCATCAGGTGGGTGCGGGTAGTGTCGCTCATCGCAGTGCTGACACCCTTGTTGCCGACCAGGATGCCGGCGACGACCACCGCCACCGGGCCGGATACCCCGAGCCTGCCCGCGACGCTATAGGTGCCCGACGCCAGCGCCAGCGAAATGATAAGCTCGACGTTGTAGTCATCAACACGGCGCAGCGCCGCGATCGCCAGCGTGCCCAAGGCAAAGCCCAGCAGGCCGCCGCCGCCGGCTTCCAGCACAAACAGCCAGGCCACGTGGGGCACGCTGGGATCCGCCGCTGGCGACGCAGTGGCCGCGGACAGCAGGAGCGTGAACAGAACGACGCCCACGCCGTCGTTGAACAGGCTCTCGCCGGCCACCGTCGCCTGCAGGTGCCTGGGGATGCCGACGCGCTTGAGCACGTCGAGCACCGAGACCGGGTCGGTGGGCGATATCAGCGCCCCAAACACCAGGCACCAGGGCAGCGACACAGCGAGGCCGAGCAGAGAGGAGACGCCCAGCAGTGACGCTGCCACCAGCCCGGTGGAGAGGATCGTGCCGAAGGTGGCGAGTGCCAGAATGGTCCATTTGCGCGCCATCATGTCGGCGGAATTCACCTGCAGGGCGCCGGCGAACAGCAGAAAGCCCAAAAACCCTTTCAGCAGAATGTCGGGAAAGTCGATGCCGCCCAGCAGCAGCCTGATCCCGGGTTTCAGTGCCAGGCTTGGGAAAACGCCGTTCAGCCCGATCAGCAGCAGGGTGAAACCGAAGGCGCCGACCAGCAGGCCCACGGTCAGCGGCAGTTTCAGCACCTTGTCGTTCAGGGTGGCCAAGCCAGCCGATGCGACCAGCAGAAGCGCCAGCAGGTCGAAAGGCGGCAGCACCTGGGTTGGCGGCCGCGCCTATCCGAGATCCTCGTGCCAGGTGCGGCCATCGCGCTCGATCAGCGCGATGGAGGCGGTGGGGCCCCAACTGCCGGCGGCGTAGGGCTTCGGGCGCTCGGCGCTGTTGGCCCAGGCATCCAGAATGGGTTCCACCCAAAGCCAGGCTGCCTCAACTTCGTCGCGGCGCATGAACAGCGTGGCGTTGCCGCGGACTGTATCCATCAGCAGGCGCTCATACGCATCCGGATAGCGGATGGAGAACGCCTTTTCGAAACTGACATCGAGTTCGGCGGGCCGCAGGCGAAGCCCGCCCGGGCCGGGATCTTTCGTCATCATGCCCAGCCGGATGCCTTCCTCCGGCTGCAGCCGGATCACCAGGCGGTTGGGCTGCATTTGGGCTGCTTCCGGCGGGAACACGGAGATGGGAATATCGCGGAACTGGATGACGATTTCGGAAACTTTTTGTGGCAGGCGCTTGCCGGTGCGCAGGTAGAACGGGACGTTGGCCCAGCGCCAGGTGCGCACTTCGGCCTTCAGCGCCACAAAAGTTTCGGTGTCGCTTATATGGCCGTCGCCCTGGATGCTTTCCGAAAGATCTTTCAAGTATCCATCAACCGACTTGCCGCCGCTGGCGCCGGCGACGTATTGGCCGCGCACGGTGAGCGCGTTGACCTCATGCGGTGCCATGGGGCGCAGCGCGCGCAGCACTTTCAGCTTTTCGTCGCGCAGCGCATCGGCCTGCAGGTTGATCGGCGGTTCCATGGCGAGCAGGCACACCAGTTGCAGCAGATGGTTCTGCACCATGTCACGCAGCGCGCCGGAGGTGTCGTAATACGATCCGCGGCTTTCCACGCCTACCGTTTCGGCGACGGTGATCTGCACATGGTCGATCACGTCGGCATTCCACAGGCGTTCGAAAATCACGTTGGCGAAGCGCAATGCCAGCAGATTTTGCACCGTTTCCTTGCCGAGGAAATGATCGATGCGATAGGTCTGCTTTTCGGAAAACACGCGGCCGACCTCTTCGATGATCTTGCGGGCGGACTCCAGATCGTGGCCGATCGGTTTTTCCAGCACCACGCGCGATTTCGGCGTTACCAGGCCGTGCGTGCTGAGGTTGTGGCACACCGGGCCGTACAGGCTGGGCGAAGTTGCGAGATAGAACACGCGTATGCGCTCCGCGCCGCCATCGAACAGGGTGGTGAGCGGCTCCCACCCTTCATCGCGGGCGCCATCGACGCGGGCGTAGGAGATGAGGCCAAGAAAGGCGGCGAGCGTTTCGGCCGGAAGCGTGTCTTCCGGCACATGCTCGTGCAGCGCGTGCTCGGCGCGCTCGCGGTAGGTTTCGTGCGTCAGATCGGATCGCGCGGCGGCGATGATGCGGCAGTTCTTGGAAAACTGACCGTCGCGAAAACGGTTGTAGAGCGCGGGAAGCAACTTGCGCAGCGTGAGGTCGCCGGTGGCGCCGAAAACGACGAAATCGAAATCTTCTACCGGGATGATCGTGGCCATTTTGGCGCGCTCCTAGAAGGAAGGACGAAGTTCTTTCTTGAAAAAAGTAACTACCCTGGTTCTCCCTCCCCCTTGAGGGGAGGGCCGGGGTGGGGGTTCGTGCCGCACAGCGAAACAGAGAGAGAAAGCCCTTTCCTTCGGCAAAAGAAGACCTTTTCTGGGAGATACGCTTTGCGGCACAAACCCCCACCCTAACCCTCCCCACAAGAGGGCGAACTGGGCAGTTACGAAAAGAAGAACCAAAAAACTTTTATTCTCCGGCCATGTCCCGGATCCATCCGCGCGATGGATGGAATTGCCGGGGGGTTTGGGGGGACCGGCACGGTTCCCCCAATCTTGTTTATGTCTAGAAGGCCTTGCTTACTTCACTGTCGTCACCTGCAAAGAATTCGTGCTCCCCGCCTGCCCGAACGGAATGCCTGCCGCCACCACAACCGTGTCGCCATGGGTCGCCAATCCCTCCTCGCGGGCCAGGCGCGCGGCGCGGGAGACTGCTTCGGTCATCGTGCGCGTATCCTGGGTGTGCACCGCATGCACGCCCCAGGCCACCGCCAGGCGGCGCGTTACCCCCTGGTCGGTGACGATGGCCAGCACCGGCTGGGAAGGCCGCTCGCGCGCCACCCGCAACGCCGTCGCGCCGGACGATGTGAAGGCCGCGATCGCCTTGGCGCCGATCCGCCTGGCGATGTGGCTCGCCGCCGAGGCGATGGCGGCGCTCACGGATGAGTCGGCGGCCGCGCGGTTGGCGTCCATGATCGTGCGCCAGCCTGCATCCTGCTCCACGCGCGTCACGATGCGGTCCATCATGGCCACCGCCTCCAGCGGATATTGGCCGGCGGCGGTTTCGCCGGACAGCATCACCGCATCGGCGCCATCGAACACCGCGCCGGCCACGTCGCTGGCTTCGGCGCGGGTGGGGGCAGGGGCGCTGATCATGCTTTCCAGCATCTGGGTGGCGACCACCACCGGTTTGCCGGCCTCGCGCGCCTCACGCACGATGCGTTTCTGGGCAATCGGCACTTCCTCCGGCGGCAATTCCACGCCGAGATCGCCACGCGCCACCATGATGGCGTCCGACAACGCGATGATTTCGCCCAGTTGATCCAGCGCCTGCGGCTTCTCGATCTTGGAGAGGATCCAGGCGCGGCCATCGGCGATGTTTTTGGCCTCCGCCACGTCCTCGGCGCGCTGCACGAAGCTCAGGCCGATGAAATCGACGCCCTGGTCGAGTGCGAAGGCTAGGTCGCGCCGGTCTTTTTCGGTGAGTGCCGGGATGTTCAGCAGGATGTCCGGCACGTTCACGCCCTTGCGATCGCTCAACGGGCCGCCGGTGACGACTTCGCATTCCAGGTGGCCGCCGCGGTTGCGGTCTACCCGCAGGCGCAGCTTGCCGTCGTCCAGCAGCAGCGTGGTGCCGCTAGTGGCGGCGGCCATGATTTCCGGGTGGGGCAGCTCCACCCGCCGCGCGCTGCCGGGCGTGGGATCCTGGTCGAGCGTAAAAGCCTGGCCGGTGCTGAGGTGGACGCGGCCGCCGGAGAAGCGGCCGACTCGCAGTTTGGGGCCCTGCACGTCCGCCAGGATGCCGATCGGGCGGCCAACCTCCTCCTCCAGCGCGCGAACGATGGCGACTCGGGCGGCGTGGTCGGCATGGCTGCCGTGGGAGAAGTTGAGGCGGAAGACGTCGGCGCCGGTGTGAAAGAGGCGCCCGATGATGTCCGCGGTGCCGCTGGCGGGGCCCAGCGTGGCGACGATCTTGGTTTGCCGGTGGCGGCGTAGTCGTGGCCGGTAGCTCAAATGCACGCTCCTGGTTGCCGTGGGCGCGCGAGGTTATGGCGCTTCCGGGTGCGCCGCGCCATCTAGGGCGCGACAATTCCGCCTGGAGACCAGCCCATGCCCGACCTTGATCCCGCCTTGCGCACCGAAATTGAGGCCGCCGCATTTCGCCGCCTGGTCGCGCATTTGCGCGAACGCAGCGATGTGCAGAACATCGATCTGATGAATTTGGCCGGCTTCTGCCGCAACTGCCTCTCCCGCTGGTATCGCGAGGCGGCGGCGGAGCAGGGGTTGGAGATCGCCGATCCGGATGCGCGCGAGATCGTCTACGGCATGCCTTACAAGGCCTGGCAAGCCCAACATCAGACGCCGGCCACCGATGCCCAGGCCGAGGCATTTGCACGCAGCGAGGCGGATCGGCAATAAGGCTCCCCTTTCAGTTCCCGGGGAGCACACATGGACGGCACCGACATGACCGCAGCGAAGCAGAGCCGCGTCCGCCAGGAGGCCAACCCGGACCCGGCGACCGGCGGGATCGCAGCCGACCGCCTGCGCAGCATCGTCGAGCGCATCGAACGCCTGGAGGAGGAGAAGAAGGCGCTCGCCAACGACATCAAGGACATCTACGGGGAGGCTAAAGCCAGCGGCTTTGACGTCAAAGCCTTGCGCGCCCTGATCATGCTCCGCCGCAAGGAGCCCGCAGAAGTGGAAGAACAGGATTCGCTTCTCACGCTCTACCGGCGTGCGCTGGGCATGGCCTAATCAAGTCGAACCCGCGCAGGACATAAAAGTCTTTTGCTTCTTTTCTTCAGAAAAGAAGATTCTTCTTTTTTGAAAAAAAGAAGCAAAAAACTTTTACTTCCTGCAGTTGCACGTGCCGTGGCTCTGGTTTGGCTTGGCGTGGGTTTCCATGTAAAAGGGCGTATTCTGAAGCAGGCGTGATACTTTGAGCGAGACGACCAACGATCCCGAGGGCCCGGGCCCTGGCGAGACGCAGCCGGTGACACTCGAGGAGGAGATGCAACGCTCCTACCTCGCCTATGCCATGTCGGTGATCGTTAGCCGGGCGCTGCCGGATGCGCGCGACGGCCTGAAACCCGTGCACCGGCGCATCCTGTTCGGCATGCACGAGGCGGGCTATACGCCGGAAAAACCTTATCGCAAGTCCGCGCGCATCGTCGGTGACGTGATGGGTAAATACCATCCGCACGGCGACGCCTCGATCTACGATGCGGCGGTGCGCATGGCGCAGCCCTTCTCCATCCGCGTGCCGCTGATCGACGGCCAGGGCAATTTCGGCTCGGTAGATGGCGATAGCCCGGCGGCGATGCGCTACACCGAGATGCGGCTGGCGAAGTCGGCCACCTATCTGCTGGCGGATATCGACAAGGATACCGTCGATTTCATCCCGAATTACGACGAGAGCGAGCAGGAACCGGTGGTTCTGCCGGCCTCGTATCCCAACCTGCTGATCAACGGCGCCGAAGGCATCGCCGTGGGTATGGCCACGCGAATCCCGCCGCATAACCCCGGCGAAATCATCGATGCGACGTTGGCACTGATCGCGGACCCCGATACGCCGCTGGACGATCTAATGAAGATCGTGCCGGCGCCGGATTTCCCCACTGGCGGCCTGATCATCGGCCGCGCCGGCATCCGCTCGGCCTTCGAAACCGGCCGCGGGTCGCTGACGCTCCGCGCACGCTGCGAATTCGAGGAAATCCGCAAGGACCGCACGGCGATCATCATCACCGAGCTGCCCTACCAGGTGAACAAGGCTACGCTGCAGGAACGCATCGCCGAACTGGTGCGCGCCAAGCAGGTTGAAGGCATCGGCGACATCCGCGACGAGAGCGATCGCACCGGCATGCGCGTGGTGATCGAATTGCGGCGCGATGCGACGCCCGAAGTGGTGCTGAACCAGCTTTTTCGGTTCACCAACATGCAGATCAGTTTCGGCTGCAACATGCTGGCGCTGGACCGTGGGCGGCCGCGCACCATGGGCCTGAAAGAGCTGCTGAACTGCTTTGTGGATTTCCGCGAGGAGGTGATTCTTCGCAGAAGCCGCTTCGATCTGATGAAGGCGCGCGAACGCGCCCATCTGCTGGTCGGCTATTCGATCGCGGTGGCGAATATCGACGAGGTGATCCGCCTGATCCGCGCGAGCCCCGATGCAGCGGCGGCGCGGGCCGCCCTGATGGCGGTGGATTGGCCGGCCGGCGACGTGGCGGCATTGCTGGCGTTGATCGACGACAGCGGCAACATCATCGTCAATGATCTGGTGCGCCTGACCGAGACCCAGGCGCGCGGCATCCTGGACCTGCGCCTGCAGCGCCTCACCGGGCTGGAGCGCGAGAAGATCGATGGCGAGCTGCGGGAAGTTGCGGAAAAGATCGGCGAACTTCTGGACATCATCGGCAGCCGTCCGCGCCGCATGGAGGTGATGCGCGACGAGCTGATCAAAGTGCGGGAGGAAATCGCCTCGCCGCGTTTGACCGCCATCGTCGATCACGTGGCCGACCAGGACGACGAAAGCCTGATCGAACCCGGCCAGATGGTGGTGACCATCACCCGCGACGGTTTCATCAAGCGCACGCCTCTGGAAATCTTCCGCGCACAGAATCGCGGCGGCCGCGGGCGAACCGCCGCGGGCACGCGGGGCGACGACATCGTCGCCCGCAGTTTTAATGCGCATACGCATCAATGGGTGCTGTTCTTCACCAGCGGCGGCAAGGCGTTCCGGGAAAAGGTGTGGCGCCTGCCGGAAGCGAGCCCGACCGCAAAGGGCCGGGCGCTTATAAATCTTCTGCCGGAACTCGGCGCCGATAAAGTGACGACCGTGCTCCCGCTGCCGCAGGACGAGTCGATGTGGGACAGCCTGCATCTGGTATTCGCGACAAGCAGCGGCACGGTGCGGCGCAACCGGCTTTCCGATTTCGGCCGCATCCGCACCAATGGTCTTATCGCGATGAAGCTGGAGGAGGGCGATTCGCTGATTGGGGTCGCCACCTGCCGCGACGGTGACGATGTGTTCCTGGCCACGCGTCTTGGCCGCTGCATAAGGTTCCAGATCACCGACGAAACGTTGCGCGTATTCGCCGGCCGCGAAAGTGCGGGTGTGCGCGGCATAAAGCTGCTGGCGAAGGACGAGGTGAACAGCCTGGCGGTGCTGCGCCATGTGGACGCCACCAATGCCGAGCGGGCCGCGTTCCTGCGCGCCATTGCGGCACGCCGCCGCAACACCGGGTTTGAGGAGGAGTCGGTGGAAGTTGTCGCCGAACCCGCCGCTGCCTCCGAAAACGGCCAGGAGGGCGATGAGGAAGCGGGTGAACTGACGCTGTCCGCCGAACGGATCGCGGAGTTGGAGGTGGCGGAGGAGATTCTGCTCACCGTCACCGATGGCGGCTTCGGCAAGCGGTCCTCCGCCTACGACTACCGGGTGACGGGGCGCGGCGGCCAGGGCATCACCAATATCATGCTGGCGCCGCGCAACGGCACCGCGGTGGTGGCAACCCTGCCGGTGCGCCGCGGCGACGACGTGATGCTGGTGACCGATGCCGGCCGCCTGATCCGCGTGCCGGCCGACCAGGTGCGCATCACCGCGCGCCAGACAATGGGTGTTACCCTGTTCCGGCTGAGCGATACGGAAAGTGTGACGAGTATTTTCCCTGTGATCGACGACACGCCCGTGGCGGGTGACGATCCGGCGGCCGAAGAGGATCCCGAAAATGGCTGAACGTGTCGGGATCTATCCTGGCACGTTCGACCCGGTGACCAACGGGCATCTCGATATCATTGGCCGCGCCGCGCGGCTGGTGGACAGGCTGGTGATCGGTGTGGCCGAGAACACCGGCAAGGGGCCGCTGTTCTCGGTGGCGGAGCGGGTGGACCTGGTGCAGCAGGAATGCGCGCCGATCACCGCGCGCACCGGCACGCCGATCGAGGTGCGGCATTTTGCCAGTCTGCTGATCCACTTTGCCAATTCGGTGAACGCCTGCATGCTGATCCGCGGCCTGCGCGCGGTCTCGGATTTCGATTATGAATTTCAGATGGCGGGCATGAATTACCGTCTGGACCATAATGTCGAGACGGTGTTTTTGATGGCCAGCGAACGCCACCAGTTCATTTCCTCACGCCTGGTGAAGGAAGTGGCTATGCTGGGCGGCGACATTTCAAGCTTCGTGCCGGCCTTGACGCTGGCGCGCACAACCGCGCGTTTAAGCGCGGACAAAGGGGGAAAAAAGTGAATAGACGAGCGTTTGTGGCTGCCTTCGTGTTGGCGGCCGCCACTGGACGTGCCGGTGCGCAGACCACGCCGGCCGAGGACGCGCCACCGCCGCCCGATGCGGCTCCGATGCCGCCGCCTGCGCCGGTCGATCCGCAGAACACCGTGTATCTGGATCTGCCGGCCGGCCGCGTAGTTATCCGCCTGCGGCCGGACCTGGCGCCCAAGATGGTGGAGCGCGTCAAGCAATTGTGCCACGACCATTTTTACGACGGCACGCCGTTCCACCGCGTGATCGATGGTTTCATGGCGCAAGGCGGCGACCCCACGGGCACCGGCGAGGGCGGCAGCAAATATCCCAACGTGCCGGCCGAATTCACCGACACCGCGCATTTTCTGCGCGGCACGGTGGGCGCGGCACGCTCGGCCGACCCGGACAGCGGCAACAGCCAGTTTTTTATTATGTTCGGCCCGAAGGACAGCCTGGATGGCAATTATGCCATCTGGGGCAATGTGATCTCCGGCATGCAGTATGTGGACATGATCAAAAAGGGCGACCCCGACGATAACGGCAAGGTGAGCAATCCTGACCGTGTCGTGAAAATGCGGCTGGCTTCAGACCCCAACTAGACTTTTGACGACCCTTAGGAGACTTTAATGGCAGACCCGGAAAACACGTTGTTGCTTGACCTGAAAGATGGCCGCGTGACGATCGAATTGCGCCCCGACCTCGCGCCCAAACATGTGGAACGGATAAAAACGCTCGTTCGCGAAAAATTTTACGACAACACGCCCTTCCACCGTGTGATCGAAGGGTTCATGGCACAGGGCGGCGACCCGACCGGCACCGGCACCAGCGGCAGCTCGTATCCGAACCTGCCGGCGGAATTCTCCCGCTCGGCCAAATTCCTCCGCGGCACGGTGGGTGCGGCGCGCACCGGCGACCCGAACAGCGCCAACAGCCAGTTCTACATCATGTTCGCCCCCGCGCCCCATCTGGACGGCCAGTACACCATCTGGGGCCAGGTGACCGAGGGCATGGAGTTTGTGGACCAGATCAAGCGCGGCGCCGGCGGCAGCGGCACGGTGAACAACCCGGACCGCATCGTGCAGGTGCGTGTGGCGGCCGACATTCCGGCCTGATTTGCCGGGCGAGGGGCAGGAGCGCGGCGGGGAGGGTTGACCTTCTGCCGTCTCTGCCCTCTTAGGAGCGGCAAGCGAGCCTGTAGCTCAGTCGGTAGAGCACGAGACTTTTAATCTTGGGGTCGTGGGTTCGATTCCCACCGGGCTCACCAAATCCCCAAGGACAATCAGCGTTGTAAGAAATTGGGCGGGGTAGCATCCTTGGTCACGGAGTGCGCGGGTGTTGAGCGCGGCCTGGGCCCAGCGCTCAGGAACCAGCACTCCGCCCTGATTTGACACATTCATTTCGATAGCCGCAGCCTAACCGCGGATGCGCCATCCGCGAGACGCGATTCGGGCTTTGAAGGGACACCCGGACGCGATCGTCTGTGTCACGGTGGCGGTATCGGCTCTGGCCGCCCTGGAAATCGGAGATTCGGCGCTAGCCACCGTCTTTATTGTTGGGTTAGTCTTATCGCCTACTGTGTTCGCCGGGCGACGGCTGAGGCTCACGATCGGCAGATGGCGGATCGAAAATAGCGATGGAAGCGGAAAAGACACGCCAAAAACACCACGCGATATGTAGATCTGCATTCTGAGGTCCAGCCGCAATTGCAGCTCGGGTGGGAGCCCGAAAGAGCGCCGCGATCAAGAAAAAAATAGCATGACCGCACTCATTTCGAGCGA
>Ga0116226_10003319_pt1 | contig 14203 bp, 9 predicted proteins | sample S1TSphfallax_FD_89692 | JGI IMG/M metagenome (GOLD analysis project Ga0116226, IMG submission 89692) | Host-associated microbial communities from peat moss isolated from Minnesota, USA - S1T2_Fa - Sphagnum fallax MG | ecosystem: Host-associated > Plants > Peat moss > Unclassified | place: USA...
ATAAAGGGTTTATTCCTAAGGAATAATCCCTATTTAAAAATGAAAACATAACCCCATCACCTTTTTCCCAACCCCCCCAACCCCCATTGGCAACCTATGATTCCCAAAACCCCCCCCCCCCCCCCAAAAAAAAAAAAAAAAAAAAAAACACAATCAACAACACATCCTACGAACACCTATAAAAAGATATTCTACAAAAAAATGTTTTCAAAAGCTCTTTATAATGAAAGGAGGAAAAGAAAAAAAGAAATTGTTGCAACCCAAACTTTAGGCTCGCAACCAAAGTAAGGGCAATTGTGCGAGTTAAAAGTGAAGCCTAAGAGTCACATTTCATGCTCCCAGGAATGTAGGAAAGTGTGAAGGAATAAACACACACACTCCCAAGTGGGTTCCCACTTTGGGAATTGGAGTCTAAATCGACTTTTGAATTTTCAGAAAGTAATTTCAAGGGGCAAAACTCATTAGGTTGAAAAAAAAATTATACCATTGGAAAGTTTTTGAAATGTAAATGTTTAAAATGGGCTTGCATGACCCATTTGAATACTTAAAACACAATTTATGATTGAAAAAAAAGCCAGGAGTCAAAGTGCCAATTTGACTCCCAACCATTAAAAGTCAAAAATCGCCCTAATTTACTAGTGTGCGAGTGGTGTGACACCTACGTTGGAAAGGTGTTAATAAGGGCTACAACTTTGCTTCAAACCTCTCCTCAATTGGAATCTACATAAAAAGTTATGGGCCTCCAAAGTCGTGGGAATTTTAGTTTCGAGAATTTTGAGACTCTCAACTTGGGAGTCTTGGGACAAAATAACATTTCAATGCAACCCCTATGGCCAAAAACAGAGAATAACATAAGGGGGAAACTGTTGGTTTCCCCCAAATCCCAATCGTGGTGAGTCTTATGAGTCTATCTATGCCCATGGCTCGGTCATGGACCAAAAGTGCTCCAAGTACACACTAACCAACTTGTTGTTTGGTTTGTGCAAGTCTGTGTGAATAATTGAATCGCTTATTGCTCATCTTAATCCCCATTTTGGAGTTTTAGCACGCCCCTCTACCCCCAAAGTGTTGCGAATTAAGGAACATACCCCAACTCCTTTTTCTTCTGTTATTTTCACCTTAGGACTTGAAATTCATTTTGTCAAGGAGTTTGGGGGTGGGTCAAAAATCATAAATTAAAACTGAAATTTTAAAAAAAAAGTTATACCTAGGTTCTTAGCCAGGGATTTAAACCATTCTAAAAAAAATAAAAAAGGGATTTCGATTTTGCAATTCTTCTTGCTAATGTTGTGTCCAACATGCAAAACATCAAACTTTTGTAGTGCCACAACTCCACCTACCAAATCATACCTAGTTAAAGCAAGTGACTGGTGGAAGGTGTTCTTCCTTCATCTCAGGTTGTTGTATGAATGCCCATCACCTCTAAGTTCTCCATTATAATGTTATGACTCCATATGTTTATACTACAAGGTTGCAGTTCGAAAAATTTTGATTTTGCATGGTGCTTACATGTTCATAAGGGTCCATAGGTGACCAATCCAAAGGAAAGGTTTTTGTGAAATGATTATTTAAATAACTAACAAAGATCAGTGGACAAAGAAGGAGGCTGACAGAATGATAGAAGCAAAGTTGAATTTTGACAAGGTCTTTTGTGATGATTAGAAGTCTAGGTCAACAATGGTCGCAAGCAAAGATTGGGAGCTTGGTAAGAGCTTCTTGAAAATAAGCTGGATAAACTGAAGTGAAATTAAGCATTCAATGCAAGCATCTTCCTAATGTTGAATAATTTATTTATTTTAAGGATTTCATTTCCACAAATGATATATTCCCAAATAATCCATCAATTTTCTATTTTTCTTTAAGAAAGTTTATTTCTGAAAATAATATAAGTACTATCAAACTAGCCTAAGTTCTACTATATTAACATACACCTTTGGAATAAGCTTTCACCCCTTTGGAATTGTGTTGTTAGTTGTTAATATAGAAGGCCTTGAATATATTACTGAAGGTGTTATATTTATATGACAATAATAAAAAATTCCTTTCAAATGTGTTAATGTGATATGTTCATGTTTGCAATGTCAATTTTGCAATTAACCGTTTGTGATTACCCACTTGTTGATGCACCTTCCTTATACACATTTTATACATATTCAAATTATCTTGGATTATTTCCACCTTACAAGTATTTCATCGACATTTTAATGTAAAATCTAAACAACATGGTCATTGATGATGCAAAAGTCCCTACTAATTGATGAATTTTTCATGTATAATATAATAATATTCATCAATGAATAGTATAATTTTTCACTAATTTTTGGAAACAAATGGACAATGTCACAATGTTCACTATGTTATTCACTAACATGAAAATTACAATGTTAATGTCTTTTTTTGTAATTCAAAAAATTGACAGAGTTTCTCATTTTAAACCACAAAAATGTTTTAATGGCTTTACTATTTAATATGTCTTAATATCTCTCACAAAAAATAGGGAGAAATCCACACTATAACAAAACTCCCATCCATGTTAGATTCATCAATTTGGAACACAAAGTTGGCTACCTACCATGGCTAGGCACAAAGCAAGAGAACATCAATGAAAACTTGTTTTAAGCTTGTTTCCACTGTAACCGAAATCCATGAACTCACATGTCAATACTAGCTCACTACATAATTCCTACAATGGTGTGAATACTTGGGAATGTGCCGTGGCAATTGTGTGAATCACAAAGAGACAATTTTTTCATTGGAATGGTGAATTTTATGCATATTTAGACTAGGTTTTTTGGTTTTTTTTTTACTCAAAATACCAAAAACAATAATGTTCAATATGTACATAAATATTGAACCCTTCTACTTATCCACTCTAGTGTTTAAACTTCAAACATTGAAATTAGAATTCCAATTATCTAGTTATTCAACTTCCAAAGATGGGATGCTAGAAGAAGTTTTACCCAATGACAATAGTTGATATGTATTTGGGTTTTCCCTTCATAAACTTGTCAATGCACTAAAGGCTATATATCTTCTATGAGTTGGGGTCCAATTGCCAAAATAACCTCCATAAAATTAAGTTCATTGCCAAGTGTGTAATCTACACAGTTCAAAATTATTCTAAAAAAGGTTGGCCAAATTTTTCAAGGTTTCATTATATAGATTTTCATCTACCTATTACATGCCAATTCAAGAATTTGAGTATTATTTCAAATAACCATGATTGCACTCCAACCACTCTAGATGTCTAAACAACTTAAAAGTCAAAACCAAATTCTATTGGGAAGGTGCAAGCAGCCAAAACTCCAAGAACAAATTGTACCAATGAAATTTTTTCATATAGAACACTATACAACAAAACTTTTCATACAAAACAATAGTCAACAACACGCAATGCAAATCCACATCAAGCTTCATCTTCATGATTTTACAAAACAATGTCAACACTCTACTTACTGAGTTTTCAAGGTGCAGCATTTCAGTTGGTACACTTTTGACCTTGGTTGGAACAATTAGGTTGAATATAAGAATCAATCCATAGTCAATTAACAACAGAGACCCATCATGAATAATATCAAAGAATCTTCGTGTATATTGAAATTTCATTCTCTTCCGAACACCACAACTTCAATATGAAAAACAACAACATTATTAAATGTAATGACCTTATGCATGTGACATTTCACAACAGACAATTTCACATGTTCACTATGTGTCTTCAAGGTGTCCATTATTGTCACATGAATGCAAAAGAATGATAAGCAAACGTCTAACTTGATTAACAAGGTTGTTTAATAATGACCATTAAAATCCTTCATGTATTTACTTTTGGACTAACTAGTGTTGACCAACAATGTAATGGAACCATTCATCTGCATTTTTTCAGCCCACATAGCGACATATTTGGTTGGGTGGAACATGGTGAAAGTTAATCCATAACAAACTTAAAATGTGGCAATTTGCTCCTTCACACCATCCACTATTCCCACAACCTGAAACAAAATCAAACTTAAGAAATGTGATCTACTAAGGATAGTTCAACCACAATTCTAGTTTTGATTTCAAGCAAAAAAAATGAGCCCAATACTAGAGTCCAATTGATTAAATCAAGTCCAAAGTACCATATATTATGAGTTGTTCACCACATACCATAATTGACAAAGCCTCTTGTAATTAAAATGTTCACAATTCACCAACTAAGAGCATCAAAGCTTTTTGAAAGGCTTACGATGGCAATGTAACCATTAGTAAAATAAACATGGTATGTGTTATTGACAACTTGTTCATTGGTGGCAATACACCGAAAATCATCATAGGCAAGTAGAATGACATTCTTTGGATGGGGTCCAATTCAAGGTAGCTTGAGGTTTGATATGAAATCAATGGGGTATGTTGCCCTTGTGTTCTCTACCCAACAAAAAAAAGGTTGGTGAATAAACCAAGTGAACTTATTATATTATTGAATTTTTATACATAGATTTTTCTCATTCTCTTGTAAACACTTTTGAAAAAACATGCGAACACAAAAAACCAGCCCATTTTCTAATGTTGTGATTTATTCACAAGTTTATAACTATTTCTCCTGATGCATGAAGCTATCATCTATTTAATACATTAAAAGTTTTCCTTTCCATGGAAATAATTTGCCACAATTGAAGTCTATGCACATTAAAATAAAATTATAAATTTATCCAAGCAATCAACCTCTCTATTATGCTATTCAAAAACAACATTCTCCAACACTGCCATACAACACCATACTTTACAACATTCAAAATTAACTTGGAAGAGCAAAAAAAATCCAGGTATATATAACACCATAACATTTTTTTGAAACCAACAACATTCGTTTTATCATAACCTTCCTTCAATTGATACAACACCAAAGGAATAGAAGAGTCCAAGTAGTTTATATTTTCCCCTTAATAAAAAATTTACCAATGCCAAACTTGATTGCATTCTACCATTTAGCTTCATTGTCTGGTGATAAGTCAATGCAATTTGAAAAGCAACCTCCTTCAATGTTAGGAACACCAATCTCACTCTATCAATGTTCATCATCACCTATAAGATAATGGTTCAACAAGGGCAACATCATAAGGACATTGTTGATTATCCCCATCTCACATAAACTTAAATACTAGAATTGATGGTAGAAACAAATGTGGTTTACCCAATTCAACTTTGCAACCCATAGTGCACTTTCAAATGAATGACATACCATGTAATGAAAAAGATTTTGCTCCTCTAGCAATTGTCCTCAGTAGTGAAATCGAAATCATAAATCTTAGACCAATAATCATTATTAGGAAGTTGAGCAAAGAAGTCCTTACAGCTTGCACTAGGAACCCTTGTTTTCTCCATAGTGATTTGTTACAATTTTTCATCAATCTTAAAAATAATATATGAATATATCTTTTTCTTCTTGAATTCCATGAACTTTTATTTGCATTCATCACTTACAAACATCCTTGATGCATGGTGACAATGATGGACAAGCATCATATATCAGAAATAACACTACTAACAACAATACAACAAATTTCAACAATACCACCATTCTTGCTTACAAATTGTAGCTCCACAAAAAGGCCTCAACACCATAATCTAAATACCCAAAGGACTCGTCATTGACAATGATCTAATAATGCTAGCCAGTGACAAGCTTTCAGTATCTGAATATAAATACTCAAAGTACGTGTCATTAACAACAATCTAATAATGTTAGACAAGGAAAAATTATTTTTGAATAACAAATAATCAAAAAAAATCTCAATTGTTTTAAGTTAGATCTAGATTTGTAAGGTTAGTTAGACACATGAATATGATTAGTTAAGTTGTAAACTATTTTGACCAATAATTCAAACAATTTTTTTTTGTTGAAAGATTTACAAGAATTGTATACAAATGATGTGAAATTCGGGCTATCATACACATTTGGTTGAACAATATGAATCCACAAGCTTTTATAACAGTTGCCAAAATAAATCAGACAATTTTTTCAAATGTAGGGTTAAAAATTACGGTTCACAATTGGAGAGGAGAGGATTTAGCCAACACATTGGCACACAACTCCTCATCATCATCCTTTTTATTTTTCCCCATTACTAGGAATGAATTATCCACCATGGTAAGAAGGAACGAAGATCATATGGCATGGGTAATCATCACACAAAAAATCCACTTCCTACATACTTGCATATGAGTTCACCATACTCATTGTAACCACAACCACCGCGCCCCCCAAAAATTGAAAAGAATGTTAGAAAAAGTCTACTTTCCAAAAAAATGGAACTAGCTCCACTTCAAGGAGGTCCAAATTCAGAGATGGGATCACTTTCAAACCAATGCCACACAAAAAACCCTAGGGGGTAACACAAAGGGACACACACAAAGGGAAGGGAGGAGCAATGAAGGGAAGAGATCGGGTGGGTGGGAGGGAAGGAAGGGGCAAAGAAACAATAGAAGAAGAAGAAGAAGGAACAACTTACATAAATCTTCCCACAACAAACAAAAGATAACCACAATGGACCCATTTCCCAAAATTGCTTTGTAAGTAGTGCTAACACTTCTTTTCTTTAAAACCTTAGTCAAAGCTCGTTATTGATCCTTTAGATCAAAGTTAAACCTTTGCCTTCAAAGATGACCAATTTATTTTGGTCTTGTAATCCTCCTGGATGACTGAGGATGGAATACATAACTTTTTGTTGTTGTTGTTATTCCTCAAAGATGACAACTATTACTACTACCCCCAATATTTTGTTGCTTTTGCTTTGTTTTCTTTTATTGCTCGTAGGCTTGTTTGCTAGTATTAACACAAAAGGAATGCGATAAAAATGATGATAAGAATAATAAAAAGAGTTGCACCCAACACAATGGCTACTGCCACCTTAAGGGAACTAAACTTCTTTTTCTTTTTTGTCACATTGTGAAAAAATTGTGGTATTTGAGTTGCTAAAAGTTGGAGATTAGGAATTGGAACTTATCCTACCAAGTTTGGTAATAAAGCAAGTGCAAGAGCGTGGAGAATAGAATTCAAACAACAAGGGATGGTGGTTTGTGGTCCACAAAGACCTTGATTCCCAAGAGACCATGATGATAAGGGGAACTTGAACATGGTGTTTGGCACAAGCCCAAACAAGTTGTTGGCAACAAAGAACATAGTGAGGTTAGTGAACTTCAACAAAGGCATATCACTAAAACAAAAGTTGTTATGAAAATCTAGGAGATAGACATAAGAAAAAACATTGATAGATTCAAAAATGTGTCCGCTCAAATTGTTGAAGTTCAAGTTGACGTGCTTGAAATGGTGCCATAGATTCTAGAAGGAGGCAAAACACCCAATAATGCATTGTTCTCCAAAATAACACCTGCAAATTGGTGCAATTGCCCAAATCTTCAAGGAAACAACCCACCAACAAATTGTTTTATAAGGTCAACACATGCAATTGGTGTAGCAATGACAAGTTCCCATGGGTATACTGTTCATTGGACCAACTCATGGCAATCACAACTTGTATACATGCCTTTTTCGCAACTTATTCTAGTTCAAGATACACACGTTTCCATCACATTCACCCATGAACTTTGCACCTTTCCCATCACATCTATTGCATTTTTGAAATGCCTAAGTCCCCCTACACACATTAAGGAAAACAAAACAAAAACAATACCCATAAGAAAGAAGTGGAATGAATACAAAATGGGTAAATGGCATAGAAAAAGGGAGAACTACAAAAACAAAAAAGAAGAAAAATGTAGGTGATGATGGTGGAAATGGGAGAGAAACAAAGAAAGCAACAACAAAACATGTAAGCAACAAAAAAAAAAAGCAAAAAACCCAAAAACCTCCAAAACGCCAAAAACATAACTAAACAATCTTTTCTCTTCCCTAAAGAAATGTTCCCACCAAACCCTAAAACATTACCAAACACTAAATTCATCCCATTCAAATCAACCCACTAAATTCACCCATCCTTCAACCCCACCACAAATTTGAAAAAACAAAAATTTTAAAATATTTAAAATGGGCTTTAGAAAATACTTTGGAATTTTTGTTTTTTTTTCCATTACTTTTATGTAGCAAAATTGGAAGTCATGAAATATATATATATAACCATAGATAGCAAGAAAAAAATGGAAATTCTTGTTGAAAAAGGAATTTCACAAAAATTGAAAAGAAAATATGATACAAAGTCAAGAAAGACTTCAAAGATTTTTGAATTGACCACCTAACAAAAACAACAACTAGGTATGATAATTATAATGACTGCAATATGCATAATATTCCAAAACGAATAAATTTATTTCAACTTTACACTAACTTGAAGATATTAAAAAAAATTGTTTGTTTCCTTTTTCCATCCACTTGCAACTTATGAACTCAAAATTCTATAACTTTCAAACCACTACATCAAAATGCATCCTAGTTCACTTTAGGTTTAACTAAATTTTGAGTGAATTTAGACACTTTTACCATGGTGAAACTAGTCAACCCCTTAATGAACAAGGACCAATTATTATGGACAATGAATTGATGCACTAATACCTAGTGAAACAAGGTTACTTTCAAGTGATATACAACTTTATCAAACCATTTTACTTGCTAATTAATTAACATAATTATAGGCTATTTCATTTTAGATTATTTGTGGTTATTATATGTTATTTTTGGTTATTTTAAATTATTAATCTTAAATTATTTTCGGCTATGTGAAGCAATTGTCAGTTACTTTTGGCTATTGAAGGTTATTTCACTTTATATTATTATTGGTTATTATAGGTTATATTACCATAGGTTATTTGTGGTTATTTTATTTGTGGCCATTGTTAGTTATTTTATTGGTGGTTATTAGTGCCTATTTGTGCCTATTATATTGGTGATTATTGGTTCCTATTTTATTGGTGCCTATTGGTTTTTTTTTATATTGATGGCTATTATATTGGTGGTTATTAATGGCTATTTTATTAATGGCTATTGGTGGAGCCTTATGCTATTACTGGTTATTATTAATTATTTTATTAGTGGCTATTTGTGGCTATGTTATTAATGGCTATTGTTGGTTATTATATTGTAAACCATTGGTGGTTATCTTATTGGAAGGTATTGATGGTTATTAATGGTTATTTTATTAATGGCTATTGGTGTCTATTTTTTGTTATTATAGGTTATTTTACTTTAGGTCATTATATTATATTTTTAATTATTTTTAATTTTTATACTTAGGATAAAATAATGTATAATAACACAAAGTAAAATGACGTATAATAATTTACGGTATATCATAAAATAACATAGGGTATTTAAAACAACAATATAAAAATAAACTTATTTATCACAATAAATTATAATAATGAATTATGTCAATTAATAACGTGACACAATGTTTACATAATGATATTATAATGAAATAATTTTAACCTAGTTGAAATCATTAAAGTGCAATGTACTCATATCACTTTTAAGGTCCCGTATTTATTTTGGTTAATGAACTACACTTCATTTTTGTACTAATGAACTATGAATTCAAACTTTCTTTAAAAAACACCCAACATAAACCTCCCAACAATAATGGACAAAAAATTAAATGATTGTCATCCCAATAATATATCCTCGTGTTTTAGACAACATCTACAAAACAACTCATCCCAAAATATTATTTTGATGGATTAAAAAATCTAATGAAAAACGTAAGGATGCAACTTGTATCGCAACCATGGATGTTTACCTCCATAGGTGTGTTAAAAATGGTTAATGCCTTTAAATTAATGATATATTGTGAAGTGTTTGAATCTATTAGCGCCCATCTTTTGTTTTATGTGGTGCAAGTTGTTGCATTTGTGCAATTGAGTGCATTCCATTATGTTGTGCAATCGATCAAGTCCCTACGAGCAATGTTTAAAGTCCATAATTCTTTAAAATGTTCCAAGTGAAACCATCTATCAATGTCCTTGTCATTTTCATCCCAAAACGAAAGACCCTTATTTTCCAGTATTTAGGCGAAACATTCCATAATATCTTTGGAAGAACGTCCATGGCCACAACATCATCTAGAAGTGAAAAGATTAACATTTAATCGATCCCTACCATGACTTGCACAAAATGGCATGGCAAAGAATTAATGTGAAGGATTACTACATATTCTTGTAAATTTTTTCTACCTTGAATAATCTAATAAATAAACAAATAAAACAATGTTCATAAGTCAACCTTTAACTTTGTATTGACCCTAGACACAAACAAATTTAAAGCAGTCATTTCCACCATTTTATAGGACATGATTTTGCATCAATCCCATAAGCCCCATTCATAAGCTTTGATGTAATGGAATTTGGTAGAATGCAAATCTTTTTTACAATGTGATAAATTTATGTACCTACCATCTTGGATTTGCAACCCATTCATGTGAAATTGAATTTCAATTATATATACAATGTGAATGATTTATGTACCTTCCACCTAGAATCGTTAATCTACTCACAAAATTTAATATGTTTCATTTGGTGAATTTAAGTTCATAGTATGGATTTGATTTGCAATACATTATAACAAGGTTGTTACATGTTACAATGTTTATATTTTGTGTCATAGTTGACTTTTTTTGTGAGAACTTTCAATCAATGTAATTGAGTGTAGATAGGTGAAATAAATTTTGTTTTGAAAAATGCACAATTTATGGTGGTTCCACATATAAACCTACCATTTTTTCTTTAAAATTCTTGTGTATGACTATTCTAATTATAAATCACAACAATGTTTTTATTTACTCTAGTTTTACAACAACATTGGATTCATAAAAATTGACTAAAAAATACTAGCTTGGTCAAAATTTGTAAACAAAAATGTACACATATATAGAAGTTATAATGTATGATTAACTATAAAAAATTTAAGCTCAATTTAATCAAAAGTTAGCAATATTATTACACAATATAAATATTATTACCTCTTGGTACGTGTAATGTAACTTAAGATAATATTTAGTAGCTTAAAGCATTGTTAATTGTTTAATTAACTACCCTATCCTTCAATTACATGTGCTTACAACAATAAAAAATTATTTTAATTGTTAATATGAATAACATGGTAATTAATAATAAATAATATAGTTCATTCATTCAATATTATTTTGACGTTTTACTAGGTTGCATTGGTTCAACCTAATTGGAATTAACATTAATTGGCCCAAGGTTTTATTAAATAGTAATAATAATATTAACTACATTAAAATGTAGTTTTTATGATTTTAAGACATAGTTGAGATTTGAGTTGATGTTGCTTTGTCAAACATAGTCATAATTGTAAACACATGATTGTATAACTACGACTACAAGTATACACACACACAACTAATGTAGTCATATTCAAATAATTGTTTTTCTTTAACCAAATTTTTGAAAAAATCATGTTTCAACACGGTCAATTTTAGATTGAAAGCTTAATTTTAACTTGATTTAACATAGAATAATATAATTATTTTCTTCCACCCTACACAACTCTTGGATTTGTTTAATTTAATGTAGGTCCCCATAATTGAATATAAATTTAATTTAGTTTAGTTTTATTCATTCCAATCATACTTTAACCTAATTTAACTTACTTAAAATTAATTTACTTTAGGTAGCCTAGTTCAAATCTATTTTCATTAAAATTATTTATTCTAATGTATTTTGTTATAACACATGTAGTTTAATTTAATGTGGGTTAAGTAAGGTTAGTTCCAACTTTGACCAACATTAACAACATTTTAAGCTTCATCAAGTTTAATTAAATTTCAATTAATTGGTTCAAGTTAGTTTAGGTTACTTTAGTTTTGGCCCAATATAGTCAAAATATGTTTTAGAACCATAGTTAATGATCAAGTGTCGCAACCCCACTTTGAGGCAAGTGTGAGGATGAAATTCACACTCCCAAAAGTGGGAACTTGGAGTCCTTCGAGACTCCCAAAATTTCAGAGCTCGATTAAAGAAGCCAAAACACTTCGCCTTGAAATGTTCTTTATGTCGTTGAAAAGGTCTTGAAGTGTAGATGTCGGAAATGGCCTTGCATGAGCCATTCAAACATCTAAAGCACAAGTTATGGTCAAAAGAAAGGCTAAAAGTCGAATTGTCAATTCGACTCCCGACCCCTAAAAGTCGGGAATCGACCCGACCTTGGTGTGCACAGATGGATGCTACACACCGTTGGAAAGCTCTTGAGGAGAGCTACAACTTTGCTTTAGACCTCATCCCAATTGGAGGCTTGAGCTGGGAGTTATGAGCTCCCAAAGTCATGGGAGTCCAATTTGGGACAATTTCGGGACTCCTCCTTGGGAGTCCCGGGAATAAAAGCCATTTGGATGCGGGTGCAGCGGAACAACGCAGAGAATACTATATGGGGGAAGGTGGTGGTTTCCCCTGAGTTCGGGTCGTGCTGAATCAAGTGAATCTGTGTTACTCGTGGCTTGTCCCAACACCAAAAGTGTTTCCAAAGGTGACCTAACCAACTCGTGGTTGGTTTTGTTGCAGTTTATGAGTAAGTGAACAAGTTTGTCCCTCTTCCTAGTCCTATCCCGGAGCTTCAGCATGCCCTTCTACCCCTTTTAGTGCTAAGTGCTGGGAGCATATCCTCAAGTCCCCATACTTCCGCATTCTTGAAGTCGAGGCCCATCCTGGGCCTTAGCTTGGGACTTGGGAATGCGTCATCAAGTTTAATCAAGTTTAATGTAAGTGATTTATTCTGATCTAACTAATTTAAAATAAAATAAATTTAAGTAGGTTTAATCTAATTGCATTACTACAAAAGTGGGGTGCAATTTACTGGCTTAAATCACTATGGCTTCTTAAAAATGAAATAACTTCATTGCATTTTATTGATTTCACTATAATTCACTTTGTAACATGATGTTTCATTATTAATTAACATAATTTACTATCATAATTTAATATTATAAATAAGTTTATTTCTATGTTTTTAAAAAATTCTATTTATGTTATTTTATGATATACCTTATATTATTTTGAGCTCCTTTAATTATTTTAACTTATATATTATGTTATTATATGCTATTATAAATTATTGTACCTTAAATTACCATATGTTATTTACTTAGAAGTATCTTAATTAGTTTATTATGAGCTTTTAAGTTATTTTAAATTACATTAATTAACTAACTTTAGGCTATACTTTATGTTATTATAAATTATTTTATCCTCAGTATAATAAATTAAAATAATCTAAAATAAAATATAATGACCCAAGGTAAAAATACTTTGGAATAGAAAATAATAACCTATGAAAAATAATTTTTAAAATCACATAATATAATAACTACCAATAACCTATGATATTATACCATAAAATATCCAAAAATAATTTGTAATACAATAATCACCAATAAAATAACCACTAATGGTTTAGAATAAAATAACTACCAATTATAAAATAACCATCAATAATCATTAATATAATATCCACCAATAGTCATTAATAAAATAGCCACCAATAGAATAGGCACCAATATAATAAGTACTAATAGCCATTAATGACCACCAATAGCCCTAATAAAAGAACAACCAATAGCCATATATTAAAATTATTTAAGATTGCCAAAAATAATATAAAGAGAAATAATTTATAATAGACAAAAATAACTTAAGGTGAAATAACGTATAAAAATCTAGAATTGCCAATAATAACATAAGGTGAAATAACCTTTAATAGCTAAAAATAATTTATAAAAACTACAAATAACTAAAATTAAAATAATTTACAATAGCCAAAGAAACATAAAATAGCTAAGAAAACTTCTAACAATTGAAAATAGCCTAAGGTGAAATAAATTAAAATAACCAAAAATAATTAAAAATAACCATATATAGTTATAAATAATGTAAGGTGAAATAATTTAAATTAATGAAAAAAGTCATATAATAATTGAATGTAACTTAACATAGGTAGTATTATTATATCGATAAAAAAATAATCCATTTATTTAAAAAAAAAATTCAAAAAAATGGTGATTAAAATCTTATTAAGTAATGATATTCAACTTTCTTTTTGTTCAAATGATTTTAAAGTTTCAAAAGGAAACAAATGTACTTATGTACATTATTGAATTTAAAAAAAAAGTAAACTCGAATCATTTCATTTGAACAAAATCTCAATAAGATATGAATTTTCAAAGTTTATGTTTTTGTAATGTTTAAAATGAAATATTTGATA
>Ga0116226_10003320_pt1 | contig 14203 bp, 11 predicted proteins | sample S1TSphfallax_FD_89692 | JGI IMG/M metagenome (GOLD analysis project Ga0116226, IMG submission 89692) | Host-associated microbial communities from peat moss isolated from Minnesota, USA - S1T2_Fa - Sphagnum fallax MG | ecosystem: Host-associated > Plants > Peat moss > Unclassified | place: USA...
CGGTCGGTCGGCGCTCGTCGGTGATGGTGGCGCCCACCGCGGCGTCGGCCACCTCCTTGATCGAGCCGGTGAAGAAGCCGATTTCTCCCGGACCCAGCATCTCGACGTCAGTGGCCTTGGGCCGGAATACGCCCAGTTTGTCGACGCCATAGACGGCGCCGGTCTGCATCATCTTCAGGCGCTGGCCTCGGCGCATCTGGCCGTCGATCACCCGCACCAGCACGACGACGCCGAGATAGGCGTCGTACCAGGCGTCGACCAAAAGCGCCTTCAGCGGCTTGGTCTCGTCGCCCTTGGGCGGGGGCAGGCGGGCGACAATAGCCTCCAAAACGTCATGGATGCCGATGCCGGTCTTGGCCGAGCAGAGCACAGCGTCCGAAGCGTCCAGCCCAATTACGTCCTCGATCTGGGCTCGGACCCGGTCGGGTTCGGCGGCGGGCAGATCGACCTTGTTCAGGACCGGCACGATCTCGTGGTTGTTCTCGATCGCCTGATAGACATTGGCGAGCGTCTGGGCCTCCACGCCTTGGCTCGCGTCCACCACCAGGAGCGAGCCTTCGCAAGCGGCCAGCGACCGGCTGACCTCGTAGGCGAAGTCGACGTGGCCGGGCGTGTCCATCAGGTTCAGCACATAGGTCAGGCCGTCGTCGGCGCGGTAATCCAGCCGCACCGTCTGCGCCTTTATGGTGATCCCGCGCTCGCGCTCGATCTCCATGTTGTCGAGCACCTGCTCCTTCATCTCCCGCGCGGTCAGGCCGCCGGTCTCCTGGATCAGACGGTCGGATAGCGTGGATTTGCCGTGGTCGATGTGGGCGACGATGGAGAAGTTGCGGATACGGTCGAGAGCGGTCGTCATCTGGCAGTGTTATCGGGACTTGGGTGGAAGGGCGAGGGCTAAGGCTTGTTTTCGCGGCTCTAGCACGGGCGGGCCTAAGGGTTGAAATCGGAGGCGCCGAAATCGGCTGTCCTTAAACTGTCTTTGGGAAACCGAAGCGACGGCGGAACCGATCTTCGCCCGCTCCGCTTATGGGCTGCATGCTTAGCTCGGTCGGGCCGAGCACAGAGCTCCGGGCGCAACCGCCCCGTATTCGGAGAGATAGAGAATGTCCATCGATAGACGTAAGCTTTTCGCCGCCGGCATTGGCGCGACGCTGGCCGGGGGCCTGGCGGCCCGCAGCGCCCTGGCCCAACAGCCCATGGCCCCGGTCGGCGCCGGGTCAAAAGTTTATCATCCTGGCCCCAATGCGGAGCCCTTCTCCCAGGTCGAGATCGTCCACGCCGCATCCGGCTTTTTTGGCGCGGCCGCTCAAGATATCTCTGCGATCATCGAGCGCATCGCCAAGGATCAGAACCAGGAGCCGACCGGCTACATCGCGGGCACCGAAGTGTCGGGGGCCATCGTGGTCGGCCTGCGCTATGGTAAGGGCGAGCTTTATATGAAGCATCACCACCATGAGCGCGTCTTTTGGCAAGGACCGTCGGCCGGCTTCGATTTCGGCGGCAACGCGTCGCGCGTCTTCACCCTCATCTACGGGATCGAAGAACCCGATCAGATCTTCAAGCGCTTCCCCGGCGTTGACGGCTCGCTCTATGTCGTGGGCGGCTTTGGCGTGAACTATCAGCGCGCAGACAACATTACCCTTGCCCCGATCCGCGCCGGCGTGGGCGGTCGCGCCGGCGCCAATGTCGGCTACCTGGATTACAGCCGCAAGCGTCACGTCAGCCCGTTCTGATCAAGACGATCCAGCGCGTTCAAGGTCTGGGGGCGGGCGCAGCGATGCGCCCGCTCTTTTTCATCTCCGTCATATTTTCATCCCCGGTTAACCCTGACTTTAGCAGGGTGCGGCTGCACAGGTTTATAAGCGCGCGCGATGATGGAGATGCCCGATGGCTATCGATAGACGGAAGCTTTTCACCAGCGGGATCGGCGCGGCCCTCGTCGGGGGCGCCGGTCGCGCCCTCGCCCAAACTCAATACCCAGGCGCCCAATACCCAACCGCCCAATATCCAGGGGCGCAGGACCAAGGCGGATATGGGCCGCCCCCGCCACCGCCGCCTCCCCAGGGGCAGCCCTATGATCAAGGCTATCCGCAGCAGCAGCGGGCCGAAACCTATTCCGATGACGAGATCGTCCACAATGTCTCGGACTTCTTCGGCGTGGCCTCAGAAAAGGCCGGCGCGGTGGTCGAGCACGTGTTTCGCGAAAACGGCCGGCCCACGGCCTATATCGCCGGCGAGGAGGCGTCGGGCGCCTTCGGGGTCGGACTGCGCTACGGCAATGGCCTACTGTACATGAAGCACCGGCCGCCGATGAAGATCTACTGGCGCGGGCCTTCCGTAGGCTGGGACGTGGGCGGCAACGCCTCGCGGGTCTTCACGCTCTGCTACAACCTGCAATATCCTGAAGCCGTTCTGCAGCGGTTTCCCGGTGTCGATGGCTCCATCTATGTGGTGGCGGGTCTTGGCGTGAACTACCAGAGGACGGACGACATCACGCTCGCTCCGATCCGGTCGGGCGTCGGCCTGCGGCTGGGCGCCAATGTCGGCTATCTGGCCTACAGCCGCTCGGCGCACTGGTTCCCGTTCTGAGCGCGTTCGATCACGCAAGCGTAACCGTATAAAGTTGTGATCGCCAAGCTCTGCGGCTAGACGCGCTGGCCGTCCGCTGCGAAGACGGCGTCCGTGAACTTCGCCCTCCCGCCCGATTTCTGCCTCCTGCAGATTACGCCCCGGCTCGATACCGGCGGCGTCGAGCAGACGACCTTGGACATCGCCCAGGCGGTGGTGCGCGCCGGCGGACGGGCGCTGGTCGCCTCCCAAGGCGGACGCCTGGCGCCGGAGCTGGCGGCGCGGGGTGGAACGCTGGTTCGGCTGCCGATGGATGCGAAGAACCCCTTCACAGTGTGGCGCAACGGCGACCGGCTGGCGCGCCTGATCAAGCGGGAGGGCGTCAGCCTGGTCCATGCGCGCTCACGCATGCCGGCCTGGTCGGCGCTGCGGGCCGTGCGGCGCACCGGTGTGCCGTTCGTCACCACCTATCACGGCGTCTACAGCGCCCGCAGCAAGTGGAAGCGCAACTATAATGCTGTCATGGCGGCTGGCGATGTGGTGATCGCCAACTCCCACTATACGCGCGAGCATGTGATCGCCGAGCACGAGATCCATCCCCTGGAAGTTGTCGCCATTCCCCGCGGCGTCGATCTGGCCCGCTTCACGCCGGATCTGGTGTCGCCAACCCGGATTGCCGAGCTGCGGGCGGCCTGGGGCCTGGCCCCAGACGAGGCGCGGGCGGTAGTCCTGCTGGCGGGGCGGTTGACGCGTTGGAAGGGCCAAACCCTGCTGGTGGACGCGGCCAAGCGCTTGAACCAGCGCGGCGTCGATAATTTCATCGTCATCCTGGCCGGCGACGACCAGGGCCGCGGCGCCTATCGGAGCGAACTGCAGGCGGCGATCGCCGAGGCCGGTTTGGCGGACCGTATCCGTCTGGTCGGCCACTGCCACGATATGCCCGCAGCCTACCTCGCCTGCGATCTGGCGGTCGCGCCGTCGCTTAAACCCGAAGCATTCGGCCGCACCGCGGTGGAGCCCCAGACCATGGGTCGCCCGGTGCTGGCCGCCGATCATGGCGCCACCAGCGAGACGGTCGTGCCGGGCGAAAACGGCTGGCGGGTCAAGCCCGGCGACGCGGACGCCTGGGCGGATGCGCTGGCCCAGGCGCTTTCGTTGACCTCGCAGCAGCGCCAGGCCATGGGCGCCGCCGGCGCGGAGCGAACCCGCAGGCTCTACTCGCTCCAGGCCATGACCGACGCGACCTTGGACATCTACGCCGGCCTTTTGATGAGCGGCGTGGGCCGGCGACGCTGATGGCGCGCGTCACCCCGCCCGCCCGCGGGTCGGACGTCGTCGAGCGCATCCTGGTGATCAAGCTGGCGGCGCTTGGCGACATGGTCCAGGCCTTCCCGCCGTTCGCCCATATCCGAGGCGCCCACCCGGGCGCCCACATCACCCTTCTGACCACGCCGCCCTATGAGAGCCTCGCCGCCGCCTCGCCCTATTTCGACCGGATCGAGACCGACGGGCGACCCAAGCGCTGGTCTGAGACCCTGGCTATGCTCGCTCGCCTGCGCCGGGCGGCTTACGACCGCGTGTACGACTTCCAGACCTCGACCCGCAGTTCCGCCTATTTCTACGCGCTGTGGCCCAACCCGCCGCAGTGGTCGGGCATCGCACCCCTCTGCTCCCATCCCCATCGCAATCCAGACCGCGACGCCATGCATACGCTGGAGCGCCAAGCCGAACAGCTCAAGGACGCCGGCATCTGGCCCGACGCGCCGATCACACGGGGGACCGCACCCGCGCCGGACCTCTCCTTCATGCTGGACGACCCGACGCCCGAACGGCGACCGGAGCACTTCGGCCTCGCCGCCCCTTACGCCCTTCTGATCCCCGGCGCGTCGGCTACGCGGCCGGGCAAGCGCTGGCCGGTCGAGCATTACCGTGAGTTGGCGCGGCGGCTGATGGCGAACGGGTTGGCGGTCGGCGTGATCGGGGGACCGGGCGAAGCCGAGATCGGCCGCACGCTTGCAACCTCAACGTCTGGCGTGAAGGATCTTGTCGGCCGGACCGACTACGCCCAGATCGCCGGCCTCGGCGCCCGCGCCGCGCTGGCGGTCGGCAACGACACCGGCCCCACCCACGTCGTAGCCGCCGCCGGCGCGCCGACGGTGGTGCTGTTCTCAGCCGAGTCCGATCCGGCGCTGTGCGCGCCGCGGGGGCGGCGGGTGGAGGTGATGCAGGTGGAACGGCTGGCTGATTTAGGTGTGGAGGCGGTTGAGGGGGCGGTTAAGGCCTGTCTGGAGTGAGTAAGGCCAGGCGCCTTTGGTCAGGAGGGTTTGATAACGGGCGCCGATACTACCGATCCATCTTCTGCGCGAAGGGATAAGGTAGAGAGCCGTGCGCTCGCCGGCGGTTGGAGGCCACACGCGCCTGCCCGCCCGACAGAAAGGCTGTCAGCTGTGGCGACAGCGCCATCAGCCCCTCTCTCAGCAAGGCGGTTGCGGCGAGCACCAGCACGGGCTGGATCAGCAGCACGGCGGGGTAGGCCGGAGCGCCTAGCGGGCCTGTCAGGCGTCCGAGCAGCCATTCGCCGCCGAACCAGATCATGATCATGTGGGCGCAGAACATCAGGAAGGCCAAGGGCGACAGAGCGCTCAAGGCCCGACCGGCCTGGCGCGGGGCGAAGGCTGTCGCTATGCGCCAGAACAGGATGGCGGCGGAGAGCCGTAAGGTCAGGTCGAGGGCCGCGGTCATCGCGGGGTGAGCGTCCGACCAGACCTTGCCCCAGATCGACAGGGCGACGGAGCCGGGTCCAATCACACAGAAGGGCGCCGCGGCGGCGACCCACCGCCAGCGTCCGACGGCGTCTTCCCAGTCATGGCGGCTGACCAAGACGCCCAGGATAAAGAACAGCAGAATCTGGGGACGGAGCAGCACCAACAGGCTCCAGCCGCCTACGCACCAGACCGCCGCCGCGGCGCCGAGCAGCCCCAGCGCCCAACTCGGCAAGCGGACCAGCAGGGGCGCGGCCAGCATGATGACGAACAGGTCGCGCAGGAAGGAAATCTGCACATTCACGTCGTTGGGGCCGCTCAGGCAGAACATCTCGTTCAAAAACCAGCTGATGCTCACCACCTTGGGCGCATGCAGCCATCCTATCTGAGCCGCGCCGCAGACCAGCGTCATGGCGATCAGGTTCCAGGCCAGCATGGGGGCCAGCAGCGTCGCCGCCTTATCTCTCACGAAGCCGCCATAGCTGCGTCGCTGCACCGAGGCTGCGACCAGCCAGCCGGAAATGACGCTGAGGAGCGGCACAGCGCTTCGGCCGAAAAGATCGATGAGCACCCAGCGAAAGGCGATCTGGGGGGTTCCGGCCAGGGCGTTTAGTTCAACCCAGGTTCGCCCGGTCCAGGCGTGGACATAGATGATGCCCAAGATGCCCAGGATGCGCGAAATCCGAATGGCGTCCGACGTCAAATCCTGCGATCGCGCACGCATACTTTTACTCCGAAAGCCGCGTCTGGAGGGCGGCGACCTAGAACCCCTCTCTGTGATGGCGAACGTCTTTGACGAAAGTTTGTAGCGGGCCGTCATGACGTTTGCGCGCCGCGCCCAGTCAAATCGCCATGATCGCTTTGGGCGTGGGGGGAGACGCAGCGTTGACATTGAACGCAGTCTCGAACACCTCGTCCGCTGCCGACCAAGCCAAACGCGGCCGAGGTCCCTGCGGTTCGCCCCGATGAGCGGATATGACTGGGGGGCTCAGTAATCTTTCGCCCCCTTGCCTCAAGGAGATACAGACCATGAAACTGGACTCATCGATCGCGGCGGTTGTCACCGGCGGCGCGTCCGGCCTTGGCGAGGGGACAGCGCGGGCACTTGCCGCCCACGGCGTCAAAGTCGCTCTGTTCGATATGAACGCGGAGCGGGGCGAGGGGGTGGCAGGCGAAATCGGCGGCCTGTTCTGCAAGGTGGATGTGACGTCGGACGCCGATGTGATCGCAGGCTTCGAAAAGGCCCGCGCCGTTCACGGCCAGGAGCGTATCCTGATCAATTGCGCAGGCATCGTCACCGCCGCCAAGACCGCCGGCCGCAAGAAGGACACGGGCGAGATCACCTCCTTCTCCACCGCCGCCTTCGAGCGCACCATCCTGATCAACCTGGTTGGAAGCTTCCGCTGCGCGTCGCTATCGGCGGCCGGCATGCTGACGCTCGATCCCCTGGACGATGGCGAACGTGGCGTGATCATCTCGACTGCGTCGGTCGCTGCTGAGGACGGCCAGATCGGGCAGGCGGCCTATTCGGCTTCCAAGGGCGGGGTTCTGGCCATGGCCCTGCCGATGGCGCGGGATCTGGCGTCGGAAGGGGTGCGGGTCAACACCATCCTGCCCGGCATCTTCCAGACGCCGATGATGGCCGGTATGCCCCAGAACGTTCAAGACAGCTTGGCCGCTGGTATTCCCTTCCCCAAGCGGCTCGGCACGCCCGCCGACTACGCACGCACCGCGATCGACATCATCGAGAACGTCTATCTTAACGCCGCCGCCATTCGCCTGGACGGGGCCATTCGTCTGGCGCCGCGGTAGGCGGAGAAACAAAGAAACCATAGAATTCAATTGCGCAACAATATGGTTTTGATTAACTTTTTACTTGCGCTCTAGCTATGGGGTCGGGGCTCCGTTTCATTGGGAGGGGATATGACGCTGACAAGGGTGGTCGCCGCGGCTGCAGTCGCCTTTTGTGTCGCATCAGGTGCATCCTCTGCATTGGCAAAGGAGCTCAGCCTGTCCTCGTCGCCTAGGGGTCTTGAGGGCCTCTTTGGTGTAGACAGCAAGGACGCCGCGCAAATCGCCGAACAGTTTGTATCCGACAGTCTTTGGAACTTTGGCGACAAAGGCTCAGGCTCGCGCGATAGGTATGGCTGGACGTCCAGTCAGCAGACCTGCAATCCGCCCGCACCGCCTATTGTGTCATGCACGCCGGAGCCATCCACCTGGATGCTGACGATTGTCGCCATCGGGGGCGTCGGCCTCATGCTGCGCAGCGCGAAAAAGACCCGCTTCGACGCTCTGGCCGAGGTCGCCGCGGCTTAGAGCGAGATGAGGACAAGTTCGAAGCGGTTTCCGCCCGCATCCCACTCTAAACCCTTAGAGTTTATCACGTTTTATGAGTTTGGATTGACTCAATCCAAGATCATCGTGATCGAGGCCCATCTGATTTTTAGGCTCTCGCGCCCGCCGTCTGAGCCAGCCCCAGCGCCCCGATCAGGCCCGAATGCTCTAGCGTGGCGGGCGCCAGCAGGGCGTCGATGTCGGCCTGGGTCTGGTAGCGATCGATATAGCCGTTCAGATGTCGGCCGAGATGCCGGCGTGTGGCGTCCAATATTTCGGTGCGGGCGCCGACTCCGCCGCCTAGCACGATCCGTTCCGGCGCCGTGGTCAAGACCAGCGCCATGCACAGTTGCGCCAGATAATCGCCCGACAGATCCCAATAGGCGTGGTCACGCCCGAGATTCGAGGCCGGCGCCCCTAGACGCGCCTCCAGCGCCGGACCGCTGATCAGCCCCTCCACGCATGCGCCATGAGCAAAGCAGACGCCGGCGAAGTGATCGTCACGCCGCTGGCGGACCAGCAGGTGTCCCGCCTCAGGATGCCCGACGCCATGGATCGGCCGGCCGCGGCTGACCACACCTACGCCCACGCCCGTGCCCACGGTGATATAGGCGTAGTCGCTGCACGCCGCCGCGGCAAAGGCGCCTTCGCCCAAGGCTGCGGCGTTGACATCGGTTTCAAGCGCGATCGGCAAGTCGAAAGCGTGCCGAAGGGGCGCCAGGATGTCGGCGCCGGCCCAGCCGGGCTTTGACGTATTGCCTATGCGTCCGTAGGCCTCGGTGCGGGGATCGAGATGGATCGGTCCAAAACTCGCTACCCCAATCGCCTCAAAGGTCTGGCCCTGGTGGCGGAACCCTTCAAGGGCTGCGACAATAGCTTGAAGCGTGGACTCAGGCGCGGACGTGGTGAGGCGGATAGGCGGCGCGTGATGGTCCGCGTCGGTCCCGACGGTCACCAGCACCTTGGTGCCGCCGAGTTCGATGCCGGCGACTCTCATCTGGATCGGCTCGCCCAGCGCACCGCCAAAGCGCCTGGCGGGACGGCGTCGCCCCTGACCTTATCCTCTCTCAACATATCCGTTCCGCTCCCCAGCCCTTTTTTCAACCAAGCCTTTAGCGGGCCGGACGCGGAGTTGGCTAGGCAAATTACATTATTATTAGGCGGCGCGCCCGAAGCGTCGGCCGTGCCTGGGGGCGACGGCGACGGATTGGGTTTCGCTCACGCGAAACTGCGAGATCAGGACGGATAGGGCGTCGGTCTCCTCGCGCAGGGCGTGGGCGGCCGCGGAAGCCTCTTCCACCATGGCCGCATTCTGCTGGGTCGCCTGATCCATCTGATTGACCGCGGCATTGACCTCATGGAGGCCTGTCGCCTGTTCGTGAGCCGAGGCGGCGATCTCGCTGACCACTCCGTTGATCTGGGTGACCTGCGCGGCGATGAGCTCCAGCGCCTTGCCGGTTTCGCCGACGCGATCGACGCCCTGGGCCACCTGGCTCGTCGATGCCGAAATCAAGACCTTGATCTCCTTGGCCGCTTCTGCCGAGCGTTGGGCGAGGCCCCGAACTTCCGACGCCACCACGGCGAAGCCCCGGCCTGCGTCGCCGGCCCGGGCGGCCTCGACCCCGGCGTTGAGCGCCAAGAGGTTGGTCTGGAACGCGATTTCGTCGATCACGCCGATGATCTGGCTGACCCTGCGCGCGCTGTCGTCGATCTGCGTCATGGTGCGCACGGCGTCCTGAACAATTTGGCCGGATCGTTCGGCCTCGGTCTTGGCTTTGGCGACCGCCGCTCTGGCTTCGGCCGCGCCTTCGGCGGTTCGTTTCACGGTTGCTGTGATCTGGTCCAAGGCCGCCGCGGTTTCCTCAAGGCTCGCCGCCTGCTGTTCGGTGCGACGCGCCATCTCGTCGGACGCCGCGGTGACTTCGGACGCGCCAGCGCGCAGGCCGTTTGACCGCTCAATCACCGACATCATGGCGGCCTGAAGCTTATCGACGGTGGCGTTGAAATCTTCGCGCAACTTCTCATAGTCTTTCGCGAATGGGGACCTGATCAGCACCGTGAGGTCGCCCGCCGAAACCTTGGAGAGGCCGTTGCCGATCGCCTCGACCGCATGAGCCTGCTCACGCGCGGCGACGGCGCGGGCCTCCTCGTTCTTCTGGCGCTCCTGTTCCGTCATCGCGCGTTGGCGATCAGCCTGGGTCTCCGCGGCTCGGAGCTTCAGGCCATTGGCCTTAAAGGTTTCGACGGCCTGAGCCATGCGGCCGATTTCATCGCGGGCGCTTAGGGCGGGAACCGGGACGGATAGGTCTCCATCGGCGATGGTGCGCATGGCCGTGGTCATGGCGTTAATCGGCCGCGTTATACCCGTACTGATGATGAAGGCCGCAACGGCGCCGATGACAACGCCGACACTTCCTATCAAGACGGACGTCGTCGTTGCGGCGCTGATTTGCGCTTGCGCATGCGACGTGAGCTCAGCAGAGCGTTTATTGTAATAATCATTGATCACGCGATTGGACTCTGAAGCCGCAGTCTGCGCCTCTTTCATATGACTGACGGCGTCATTATAGTTAGCTTGGCCTTTTGAGGCGACGATTTGTGCTATCTCTAGAAGATTTTCGCTCGCCAAAAGGGCGTTCTGCATAGCCGAGTTATAGGCTGCGGCGAGTTCTTTAGTCTTTGGGCTTCTAGCGGCCGCATCCATGGCTTGGAAGTTATTCTCATAGTCAAGACGCGCCATTTTGATGCTGTCAAGTGCTTTATTGTCTTGAGTCGCGACATAATACCATGTCAACGCCCGCACCTGAGCCCACGAGATTCTGGACTCACGAAGCTTTAAAGCGACCTCAGAGGTCCGATGCATTTCCGAAACCGCAAAGGCGGTTTGCGCACCGTAAAGGGCTACTGCGCCTGTACTGATGACGAACAGTCCGACCAGAAGTCCGAAGCCGACCCAAAGTCGCTGTGAAATCCGCATGTTGGACAAGAGCATGGGATAAGCGCCCTCACTAAGACCTTAGGTGCATCGTGGAGTTCTTAATTCCAACAATTAAAGGAAAACGAATGATTAACCACATGACCATTCAGAAATAATTCATATTAGTCCTCGGGCCGCGCAACGGCGCCTGTTCGCTATCGAACTTGGCTGCGCCTGCGTCGCCAGCCCACCGCTGCTCTCTCCGTCAAAACGTCGAGGCCCTAGCCGCCGGTCGCGTCGTTTCGCGGTCGTGCGCCCAATCCCGGCGCTTCCAATGGCGATCCAACTCTATAAGACCTGCCGGTCGGTAAGGGCGATATTAAGATTGGAGCGCTATGCTTCAAGCGTTGCTTAATTAATTGATGTCCCGCAGGTCTAGATCTTTGGCGATGCAAAATTCAGGGGCTGCCGCACCACAGATCGAGGCTGGAAATATATCCGGAAATTCCGGTGAAATAATAAGCTACGGTGGGCTACCATTGTTTAGCTGGAAAGTTTTATCTGCGGGCATATTTATTTTTGCGGGTTGTTATATCGGGTACCACCCTTGGGATTTACAAAGCGGTCCCTTGGTCGTTTTGCCCTTTGGGTGCGATTTCATCAACTTCTGGATGGCGGGCCGTTTAGCGCGGCTGCATCAGACGTTTCTGTTCACCGACCTTGGCGGCTATAACGCCGCCATCACCGCCTATTTCGGCCACCCGCCGGGCGATCTGTTGTTTTCCTATCCGCCGCATCTGCTGCTGATTCTGGCTCCCCTATCCTTGCTGCCGTACGGCTTGGCGCTTTGCGTCTGGACGGGCGTGAACATGAGCGCGCTGGTCTTGGCGACCCGCCGGCTGGCCGCCACGACCCACCGCATGACCTTGCTCGTTTGCGTCTGCCTTTCGCCGGCGGCCCTGACCATGGCGCTCTACGGACAGTTTGGCGGCCTCTTGGCGCTCGCCGCCCTCGTTGTCGTGCTCGACTCGGAACAGCGGCCCTGGATCGCAGGCCTCAGCCTCGCCCTAATGACGGTAAAGCCGCAGATGGCCCTGGCTTTGGGACTGATCATGGTTCTGTCCGGGCGGTGGCGCTGCCTCCCCGTCGCTGCAGCCCTCACGCTCGTGCTGGTCGGGCTGTCCGCAGCCGTCTATGGCCTTGATCCCTGGTGGCGATTTATCCGCATCACCCTGCCGGAGCAAAATCAGATCCTGCTCGAGGGCCAGATGGGTATGGTCAAGAGCACCGTGTCGGTGTTTCGGGCGGGCCAGATCCTGCATCTCCCAAGTTCTGCGGCTTGGGGCGCGCAAATCACAGTCAGCCTGATCGCGATTGGCCTGCCTGTGCTGGCCATCCGACGAGGGGGCGATCCACTCAAATTGGCTTTAGTATCGCCGCTTGGCGTGGTTCTGGCGCAGCCCTATGTCAACGGCTACGACCTCGCCATCTTCGCGCCGGCCTTGACCGTACTCCTGTTGAGGCAAGCGGGCGATTTCAAGCAAAATAACCTTGCGCGCGCACCCTACGCCGCTGTCGGCGCATGGCTGGCGGCGCCTCTCGCGGTGATGATGAACTTCTTTTTCCTGCCTCTGACCCCTGTGGTCATGATGGCCGCCCTGGTCCAACAGGGCTTGGACAAGCGGTGTTCCGGCGCGACAGCTTAGCCACGACCCCGCCCGACTATTCCGCCAGCACCCGCTCCACGACGGCCTTGGCCTCGGGGCTGTCCCAGTCGGCCTCGCCGCTCATGATGGCGCGCTCGCGGCCCCGCCGGTCGAAGATGATGGTCGTGGGGAAGCCCGCCGGGGTGGGGCTGAGGTCGGTGAGGAAGTTGTATTTTGCGTCCTGATAGAAGGCCAGCGGCGGGTATTGGGCCAGATAGGCCTTGGCGGCGGCGGTCTGGGCGGCTGTGTCCATGCTGACGGCGACGACCGTCATGGGCTTGCCGGCGTATTCGGCCTGGAGCCGGGCCAAGGTCGGCATCTCCTTGCGACAGGGCGCACACCAGGTCGCCCAAAGGTTCAGCACCACCACCTTGCCTCTGAGCGCCGTCAGGGTGATCGTCTGGCCAGAGCCATCGACGAACGGGGTCTGGGGCGCCAAGGCCGGCGCCTCGAGGATTTTCAGCTTCGACATCGCGCCTGACGCCATAGCCTGTAGAGGATCTGTCGAGCTGGGTTTGGCGATGGCGACCACCATGACGTATAGGACGGCGGCGAGGCCCACCAGGGCTCCGCAGACCAACGCCAACGTCAGGCCGCGTCCCAATCCCGGCGTCGCATGCCCCGCGCCCGCGGGCGGCGAGGTCTTTGGGGCCGCGCCCCCCGCTAGAGGTTCGACTTCGCTCATGATGGATGCGGACTCCCGTTCGCCCGAGGACGGCAGCGGTCATAGCACGGGCAAGCCGCAGGGCCAGAGCATGTGGGGCGGCCGGTTCGAGCGTAGGCCGGCCGAGCTGATGCAGGCGATCAACGTCTCGATCGGCTTCGACCGGCGGCTGTGGGCGCAGGACCTGGCCGGCTCCAAGGCCCATGCTGCGATGCTGGGCGCTCAGGGCATCATCTCCGCCGCCGACGCCGCCAAGATCGCCGCCGGCCTGGACGAGATCGAGCGCGAGATGGCGGAGGGGCGCTTTCCCTTCCGCGACGAGTTCGAAGATATCCACATGAATGTGGAGGCGCGCCTGGCCGAGCTGATCGGCGAGACGTCGGGCCGCCTGCACACCGCCCGCTCGCGCAACGACCAGGTGGCGCTGGATTTCCGCCTCTGGGTCCGAGACGGTTGCGACCGCACGATCCTCCAGCTCCAGGCCCTACAGCGGGCGCTGCTTGCTAAGGCCGACGCCTATGCCGAGCTGATCATGCCGGGCTTCACCCACCTCCAGCCGGCCCAGCCCGTGACCTTCGGCCACCATCTGATGGCCTATGTCGAGATGTTCGGCCGCGACGCCGGTCGTTTCGCTGACGCGCGCGCGCGCATGAACGAAAGCCCACTGGGCGCCGCCGCCCTGGCCGGCTCGCCGTTTCCGATCGATCGTCATGCGACAGCTGAGGCGCTCGGCTTTGCGCGACCTACCGCCAATTCGCTGGACAGCGTGTCCGACCGCGATTTCGCGCTGGAATCGCTTTCCGCCGCCTCGATCGCCGCCGTGCATCTCTCGCGCTTGGCGGAGGAGATCGTGCTGTGGGTCACGCCCCAGTTCGGCTTCATCAAGCTGACCGACGCCTTCACCACCGGCTCCTCGATCATGCCCCAGAAGCGCAACCCTGACGCCGCAGAGCTGATCCGCGCCAAGGTCGGGCGTATCTTAGGCGCGCTAACCAGCCTGACCGTGGTGATGAAGGGGCTGCCGCTCGCCTATTCCAAGGACATGCAGGAGGACAAGGTCCCGGTGTTCGAGGCGTTCGACGCGCTGGACCTGTCGCTCGCCGCTATGGCCGGCATGATCGAGGATCTGACGCCCCAGCCCGCGGCCATGGCGCAAGCCGCCGCGCGCGGCTTCCCCACCGCCACGGATCTGGCCGACTGGCTGGTCCGCACCCTGGACATCCCGTTCCGCCAGGCTCACCACATCACC
>Ga0116226_10003321_pt1 | contig 14199 bp, 12 predicted proteins | sample S1TSphfallax_FD_89692 | JGI IMG/M metagenome (GOLD analysis project Ga0116226, IMG submission 89692) | Host-associated microbial communities from peat moss isolated from Minnesota, USA - S1T2_Fa - Sphagnum fallax MG | ecosystem: Host-associated > Plants > Peat moss > Unclassified | place: USA...
TGTTTTTACATTAATTGATTAATTAATATGGTAGGTTAATTTGTAGGTAGTAAATAGGATACGTCATAAATCATTAATGAAAATAGTAAATATTTTATTGTGTGGATATATAAGATAATGTTTTTGTATGGGACACAAGATGTGATATTGTTGTAGTGTTTCCTTTTCATTAGAATTGTCTCATATCTTTTGTTTATAATTTCAAACTTGTAGAGTATATATAAAAAAATGGACTAGATTCATGGTATGCACTATAAACGTTTTGCATATGCCATTTGGGATGAACCAATCAAAAAGCTTGTCCCCAATAAAATAAATAAGATCCTACCTACCTACTTAGCCTATGCTAACTAACCTAGTCTACCCTTGCCTAGCTTAAAATAGGTTGCCTATTATATTTTAGCCTAGGATAAAATTTGATTAATTAATTAAAATAATATCTGTAAATATATATTTTATTATTATTTTGAACAAATGAAAAATTACCATGTGTTTTATGGCCATTGGCTCTTGAAATTACCACATGGTTAAATCATAACTACCCATCAATGGCACATTTTTTAGCATGTGACTATCCAAATGTAGTCACAAATTGAGGTTCCACATCAAATTAAGGATCATCCATGGCATAAATTAATAAATTATGGCCTAGTTGTAAAGTTTGCACTACATTTCCAACTTCATGGCCATGTCATGTCTTTTACGACTAATTGTCTTATGGCACTTGTCCCAAGGTAACTAAGCTATTTTTAATCACATGTGTCCATTAGACTAAAAATGAACCATGAATTCAGTCATTAATTTTCAAATTTCTTCTAATGTATTTAATTACTAATTATTAATTGGTTAATATTTTCATTATTTATTTTTAAATTTAAAACTATTAAAAAAAATTATAAGTAATAATTTGGTTAATTAGTTATTATTTCATTCATTTATTTTTTTATATGAATTATGAATTTATAATTTATAACTAAATGAATTAGTTCATTGATTTTTATATATGTATTAATAAATAATTATTTAACTTATTAAATATTAAGTTAGTTATTTAAATACTTAGTTATATAATTTTAAAAATTAAAAAGGAGGACAAAAGATATGCAATAAACTTTTTATTTGCAACTTTAATTTTTATTCCATATGTTTTGTCCTCCACTTCCATTTTGAGAACTAAATCATGAAGAGGGTTTCTCCTAGACTTTCATATAAAAAACACATGTCAATGAGGACGAACCAATCAAAAGAACTTAACATTTTTAAAAGTTTAAGCCTAAAGGTGAAACCCAAAAGAAATTTAAATATAGTTACCTACCTACCTACCTAGTCCCACCTACCCACATAAATATTGATTTTAATTTTTTTTACCAAAACTGAAAAATGTCATGTGGCATATTAATATTATGCCATGTGTCACAATCTAAAACCATTAAAAATAGATGATGAAGATCCACCATCTATTTTTATATTCATTGTTATAAATAATAAATAATTATAATAAGTGCAATAGTACTAATAATAATAAAATAACTAGATAGTGTAGTTATTCGCTACACCATTACACGAAAATGTGACTTTTATGATTAAGACTTATTGTGACTGCTACCCAAAATAATGATGTTAATTGTAAAAGGACTTGAGTTGCAATCATTTTGATGATTAATCATCATTGTGAGTTTGTGACTATAAATATAACTATGATTATAACCAGAGGTAATCATGATTACATATATGACTACACAATTAATGTAACCATATTGAAATAATTATTTGACCTTGTTTGAGCAAGTTTTAAGAAAAACCTAAAGTACATATCAACATGGTCAAATTTATATTGGAAGCCTAATTTAACTTAATTTAACTCAATTTCATGTCTTTTTTTAATCCTTTTTAAATATAGTTTATTCTTGTTTAGAATGAATTATCTAAACATATTTTAATTTAGATTAATTTAATTTAATTTAATTTAACCAAATCTTAATTTAACCTACTTAAGGTTAATTGACCCTAAGTGGCCTAGTTTATTTTAAATCGTCTAATTTATTCTAATTTATTATAATTAATCATATATTTTAGCTTAATGTAACATATTTTAACATATGTAAGCTAATTTTGTTTAATTTAACCAAATGTAACCAACTTCAGCAACATTTAGATTTTTCCAAGTTTAGCCAAACTTTAATTAATTAATTGAATTTAGCCAAGTTTAATTAACCATGTTTAACCTAAGTGCTTTTATGTAATTTGATTTTGTCAATTTTAGCCAAATATAACTTTAGTATCAAAGTTTAACATAAATGTGTTAATTTATCCAAGTTCAACCTAATTTATTAGAATTTAGCCAAATACATAACCAAATTTATCCAAATTCATTTAATTTAAACAAATTTATCTTCATTTCACCAAGCTTAACCAAATTTTAGCCAAGCTTTAACCAACTTCATCAAAATATTAAAAAAATTATCCTATTTTAGCCAAAATAACCTACATTAACTTTATTTATATTATTTTAACCATAAATTAAACAAAAAAATCAACTTTAACTTTAATTTAACCAAGTTCAATATAAATATATCCTATTTTAATAACAAAATAATAATAATTCAAGGAGTTTCATGTTATTTAAACCAAATTTAACAAAGTTTAACCAAATTTATCCATGGGTTTAGATTTTGTACATTTACAACATATTATATTTATATATAATTTACAAAAAATTAATTATAATTGTATTACAAAATATTTGTTGTATTATTTATATATTTAAAACATATTTCAATAAATATTTATATACATATAACAATGCATATATGTGTGTATATATTGTATCAAATGTGTAGATTAATAAATTATGTGGTTATTCTATTAATGGCTATTCATGGCTACTCTAGTGGTGGATATTGGTTTTTATTAATGATTATTATATTAATGGCTATTGGTGGTTATTTTATTGGTGGATATTGGTGATTATTAATGGTTATTAGTGGCTCATTTATTAATGACTATTGGTGATTATTGTAAATTATTGTTTGATATTCTATGTTATAATATCATAGGCTATTTGTAGTTATTATATTGTAGAGTGTTTAAAATTATTTTTCGTAGGTTATTATTTTGTATTTTAAGTTATTTTTACCTTAGGTCTTTACATATATATTTAATTATTTTAAGTTATTATACTTAGGATAAAATAATTTATAATAACATAAAGTAGAATGACCTTGAATAACTTAAAGTATAACTTGAAATAATGTATATTAATTTAAAATAAAATACCTTAAGGTATAACCTAAAATTAATTGAATAATGTAATTTAGAATAACTTGAAAGCTTATAATAAATTAATTAAAATACCTTAAGGTAAAATAACATATAATAATTTAAGGTACAATAATTTATAATAACATATAATAACATAAAATATAAGTTAAAATAATTAAAATAGCTTAAAGTAATATAAGGTATATCATAAAGTAGCATAGATAAAATATTTTTTTAAAATAAAAATAAACCTATTTACTATAATAAATTGTGATAGTGAATTATGTTAATTAGTAATGAAACATGATTTCTACATAATGATATTATTGTGAAATAACTTTCACCAAGGTCAAATCAGTAAAATGCAATGAAGTTATTTCATTTTTAAGGTCCCATAGTGATTTAAGCTAGTAAATTGCACCCCACTTTGGTAGTAGTGTTTTCTCTTATTACAACAGTCATTTTTTAATAATGTGGTTAGAACGACTGAAATATCTTTTGTCATCAATTTTTTGTAATGTATAGAAAATAATCTTTGTTAACCACCAAAATATTTGTCACACATGTTTTGCTATGAACTTCATGTTGTAATTATGTTGAACTTGACTTACTTGACATTGGCCATCAATTTTGTATTAAATATTAATTCCAAGATGTTCTGCATTATTTTGGTTTTTTTTTTTAATTACCAATTATTTCATTTATTTCAAGAGGATAGTGATAAATAAATATGTGACATGGAGAATATTTGAATGTTTTGATGACATGGTGGAATTTACATGTCTTGTCAAAATATTCTACCATGTTGGATTTTTTTTGTCAAAAAATATTATCATGACATGTCGGAATATATTGTAAAATATTCTTTCCTACTTGTTCTCAAATGCTCATGAAATAACAAACCCCCCTTTTTTGCCCTCCCCCCCCTTTCTTCCCTTTCTTATGGCCTTTTTCCCTTTTTTTCTTCTTGTTGTTTTCCCCCTTCCTTTTGTGGGGTTGAACAAAATTTGGAACACATGTCTTTCTTGGGGGCTAAAATAAATGAATGTTCAATTACAATTATTGAAATTACAAAATGAGAAATTACAAAAATAAAAAGGATTTTGAATTGATTCAAACCAATATGATATTTATCAAAAGGTATTTCCAATAGTGGAGACATTTAACTTGCATATTTTTGTAATATTTCATAAAAATATTGTTTTAAAATTAAGCCTTTCATGGCAAAGTCTTCTTTTTTTCCATGAATTCAGAACAAAATTTGAATGTCATATTTTGTCAAAATAATGTCATGTGTTGTAAACATGAAGCTTGGTGGGATGTCTTTGTACAACAAGTCTTCAAGTAAATTTGAAACCTCTAGAACATAAATTCCTTCAAACACACGTGGCAAATATTTTATGTTCATGCCATTGTGATCCTAAGTTATGAATACATGCTCCTTGTCCATTACATTCACAGTGTTGACATACGATGTCAATGGGATGTCCCTATTAAACAAGTTCTCTAATAACCAAAAAACTTAGACATCATATTCTTCTTCTTTTTTGCTTGGGAAATATATGACATATGCCCCTTCATAATCACAAGTCGCAACAATGTAGTTGTCCCAAACCCAAATGTCTTTAAAATTAATGTGTGAATAAACATGTTCCATTATCTTTCCCTCAATTTAATTGTTCAACATAATCCATTTTTGCAAAGAAAATTAAAATCATAACAACAACAAAAAATAGTGCATGGAGTCCCTCCTTTCGTCAAAGTGTAGCACACCAATTGTCAAAAACAATTGAAATCTTACACATCGAAAAGAAAGTGAGGAAAAATGTAAAATGTCAAGCCCCCTTACCTAGGAAAAATTAAGGGTACCCTAAGATTAAACGAGCCTAAAACAATTAACAACCTAAAAAAATTGGTCACTATCTGACAACATCCCCATGTAATAACCACACATGGTCATTGGATGGCAATTGAATTATTTTAGTTGCCAACATGCCCATTTGGACAGTTGAAGACCAAACATTTTTGGTCGCCAACTATCCATTAGTGATTGAAATGTTTTGGTCAGCAACTAGTCGATTATATAGTTGGCAACCAAAGGTGATTGAAAATTACGTTTGCCACATGCTTGATGGTGACCTAACCTATTTTTGTTGCCCATTAACACCAATGGTTTGGTGATAGTTGAACATTTTTCAATCGCCATCTAACGGCCCTTTGTGGTTGACTTTTATGGGTTGTCGAATGGTGACAAAAATGTTTTGATTGCTAGGAAATCTAAGCTAGTCGTCATGGTTTAACATTTAAATCAAACTTTCAATGGCCACCAAAATTGGCCTAGGCCCAATCTTGGGAGTGTGTGGGTCCACTATAAAACCCACACTACCTTCATTTTGTGTATTTTTTTCCATGACATGTGAAGACTTTGTTTGTTTCAAGCAAGCAATGCCATACAATTTGAAGAAAATGGGGTCCTTTTTTAAGGCTTTAAAGTTCATGACACCACTTGTGAAAATATTTATGTGTTGGATTTTAGGGCTAAACCTCTTGGAAGACCCCAATATCAATTCCCTTTACATTTTTATCATTAATTTAACCTTTATTTACCTCTAATTTACCCCTTATTTAACCCTAATTTATCCTTAATTTACTTGTTCATAATGGATAGTGGGTATGATGGCAAATGGCCCAAAGCAAAGGAGAGTGGTTCGGGGCCATGGTGTGAAAAGAAAATGACACAAAACAAAACTCAAGGTACTTCAAATCCCAATTGTGCTAATAGATGTTTGATAATAATTAATCCCTCTCCAACCTTGTTTGTACACCTTATGCTCACATTATGTGTGGTGGTGTCACATCAACAAGAAGTGGCCACTTTCTTGACATGAAACCCACTGAAAAAATAAATCCATTTGATGTTTAATTACCTAGATGAATAGATGAAGGCATGCATGCTAGAGGTGCACGTGGCCATGACAAGGAGCTCAGTTTCTGCCAAAAACTAGGCGCCTTTGATTGTGGCACAAATGGTGTATGCAAAGGTGGTGTTTGCAGTTTGAGTTGATTGGAGGACCATTTGAGGCTCACAAGGGGGCAATGTGCTTACATGATCAACCATGTAAATTTGCAATGGAAATAAATCCTTCGGCTCTTACAACAATTCCCTCAATTTGTAAAATATGACTTTGAATCTTCCAACACTTCCACTTATCACTCCCCTTATATCTTTTCAACTAGTACCATCAATATCGGTTATATTCGAATCAACAACACTTAGTGGGTGCATGAAAAAAAAAATCTTGTATTAAAACAAGGAGCTACCAATCACTAAAAGGCAGTGGAAAAGGCACTTGCAAGGGCCATTGAAGTTGAAAATGAACACTTAAATTCCATGGAAGATGTTGAATGCTAGAATCAAAATTTGATTAACATGAAGGAATAATATCGAAAAGACGTTAAAACATATATGAAGTTGACTTTATGAAATTCAAATAACATGCAACTTGCATCTATTTTGGCTGCATATCGAGTTACAATGATCAAGGAGGAGCTCGTAAGAATCCAAATGGAATACCATGAAAATGGGAAATTTTGATAGCATGTTTTGACATCATGACCTAGGTATCCAAAATGTTTTTCAACAATTTACTAAAGATGTAGGAAACTGGACATGTGAATTGAACAACACATCCCAAGCTGGACTAGGAATATGTCATTTTTGTGTTAGAAAAAATAGGGGAATTTTTGTGGCCCACACCTCAAGCCTTCATGCAAAATGGAAAACTATGGATTATTTGTTGTTCCCCATTTGGACAAGGAGCATGGCAATGGGCACTTGCCAACAAAGGTAACATATATAATGCCTAATAACTTTGATGGTGGCAAGGAGGAAATGTTCACAATATAGGCACCCATTGCACCTACGCCAATATGAACAATTCTTCAAACAACCATGTTGCAACATTGGGAATATAAAATGTTTAACACACCCAATAGGCCAAAAGCATGGGGCACAAACATGAAATGGATCTAGAATATCAAGATGTCTATTTTTACATGGCGGAGTTAATATGATGAATGGCAATATGACAAATCCATGATTTTAAAGACATTCACAAATTGTTATATCCATCAATGACCAACACACAATGTCATTGGTTCTATAAACTATTTTGAAGACGGTATAACCCAAGGACGAACAAGTTTGAAATTGTTTTAATCTTGAATGTGTTCGGTACAACATGATGGGGGAGGAGATCGAGTGGGCGTTCAACCCAAGTGATCTTCAACCTAAAAACCAAACCAACTTGACATTGGAAGAAACTAGTGAAGCGTTGCGTTTGAAATATGAAGTTGCTTTTGCATTGTTGATTGTAGTATTTCTTCACATGCTTGTAATGCTCAATGAATTGGATAATCTTCCTAGGTTGGACACAATTTTGAATGGGAAGCCCATTGGTTTAAGAAATCATGTTGGTTGAAAATGCCACAATAATATTGGGGAAATAGTAGTAGTAGTAATAGATCATAACTCCAAGGTGAGGTGGTTCGTGCCACTAAATACAACATATGCACATTGTAAAATAGCCACAATATTGTACAAAATTGATATTTATGATGGATGAATGGGGAGCTATTAACCTAATTTTTCCAATGTGCATATAGGAATTGGTTTAACCAACTAGTAACCAGTAAGGCATTATGATTTTAAGATATTTTAGTTTTCTAGTTAATAGGTTTAAATTATACTTGATTTGTTACAAGAATTGGTAACCATGCTATTACAATAACTAGTTGACTAATAGAATATGTGGATTTGAACTTGTGATTAGTAACTTGTTATTTTGATTTTTAAGTTGTACTTGCTAGTGACTATTTAAGTTACAACAACACTATGAGTCGATATAATTAGGATGACTTGGAGGTATAAGAGGATCCTTTCCATTTCCATTTTGTAACTCTTGAAGAAGTTTTTGGATTTTTGAATGAAGTTTTACTCTGATTTCATTGAACATTTTTCCCTTTTGTTTTGGAAAATGCAAGCTTGAAATTATTATTCTTAATGTATAAAAAATAAACTAAAATGCTTCTTGTGGGTCTTGATGTTCAAAATTGGAACAACTTGTTGATGAAATTTAGTAAACTAGAATTATAAAATTGAAAGAAAAAAGATAAACTAAATAGGGCAAAAAACACCTTTAACATTTGGCGACCACACAATGGAACCAAATTATAAAAACAAAACATTTAGGCTTTCTGGTTTTAATTTTAAAAAAATATAATAATATTCTTAGGTTTGGATTTGTAATAAACTTTAAAAGTTTTATAAGATTATTTTTTGTGTTCATACTTTTTGTTTTTGTTTATAACTAGTAATCAAGAATTTCTTTGGATTTACATATAAGGTTTTAATAATTTCTTTAGCAACCTGTTGACCAAAAGAAAATCTACATTAATGATTTATGTAAGATGTCAAGAGTAGTCACAAGGGGCCTTAAAAGGAAATTAAAATTAAAAGTGTCATAACAACTTGTTCATGAGGTGGTTTAACCACAAGAACAACCATGTTCTCAAGCTAAGGGAATACAATTGATTGAAGCTCTTAGCAATGAGGCTTAACAACTTGTTACAATAAAAATACCTTTCCATTAGATACCCACAGAGCAAGAGGAAAGAAGGGAATCACAAGTACCTTCAATTGGTCGGTTTCTGACACCCTAATAGTCATCCCAACAATGGAGGTCAAATGCACAATCACATGAACAAAATATTGAACCTATTCAACATGTTGATGAAGTAACCTCTACATGACAAAAATGGCAATCTGCAACATTTGATTACTACATTCCCAAAGCAATTGCACCCTCTCGATTAACACCAATTGTTGGGTACCACACATTCGAATCAATTCCCGTTTTGAATCCAATCGCAACAGATTTAGAATTAGAGCATAACCAATTTCCAATTCAATTACATAACTTGGAGCAAAGACCTTCACATAGATTTGGTTTTCAACAACATGTAGACTTAGTGGAAATAATCATGGCCTTTGTCGTTGTTCAACAAACACAACCACTTCATCAAATTGTTTGGTTGAGTGTACCTATCACAAGAACTATTGAACGACCATTAGTTCAACGAAATATATCGATTACAACCACTCAACCCAATGTTGAAGTTCCATTAACCTATGCATATTATCAACAGGTTGGACATGAGTTTAAGAACTGTCCTTGTTTGGATGATAAATTGAAAAGATTAATGAAAGAATAACTCACAACTTCTTTACAACCTATGGTACCGAGCACACTTGCGACACATGTTGGTGTATTTATACAACAAACCCAAATACAATCGAGTTTGGTTACCAACCCAATACCGATTAGTCAACATCTAGGTTGGTCGCAACTTGTTACACTAGTGATAGTAGGGCAACTTAAAACTCTATCATACCCAATGTGGTATAATACACTTCCATCTTTTGTACCTATGGATCCTAACATGTATTCTATGTACTATTTGGGAATTGAAGGATTTAATCCATTGATTTTTGGAAAATTAAAAAAAAATGCAACTAATGTTACTTAACTAGAATTAACCCCACTTGTTGAATAATTGGTGTAAAAACAGTATCCTATTAGAATTCCAACTTTTGGACTAAAACAACTAGTTCTTTCCATAAGAAGTGTACATATTCAACAAGCAATGACAATAGTTTCACTTGTTAACATACATGTTACCACCGGACTACCTATGTACGATAATAATGTTCCTATCCAATAGCCCATAGGCGTTAATTCATATCCAAAATTGGGTGGAGAACCACCTATAGGTTCGCCTAATGGAGGATCATTAAGAGGAAGATCATTTGATCAAAACCCACTTGGAGGACTGCCATCCAAATCCACTTGTTGGATTTTATGGATGGTAAACACCCAATCTAAGGATATTTATGCCACCATGGTATCAACTGATTCCGATTCAATATGAACCAACCAATAAGTTGCCATATTGAAAACTTCAATATCCCACATATGTGAAAAATACTAATCATGATGTTCACATTAGAATTTTCAAGAAGATGATTAGAACCAATGGTGAGATTGTGGAGGTAGATATCATTAACCTATTTGGTTTTATTTTATGAAACAACGTTTCATAATGGGGTGAAAACTTTGTACAAGATCATCCTAACTATACATTCGATGAGTTGGAACAAACATTTTATAAGTATTTCAGAACCGTGAAGAATGACAAAAAAATTTATATACAATTAAGGGATCTTTAACAACAAATTGCGAACAAGTAGAAGTCTATTATGAACGTTTGTTTGAACTAGCTAATTGTTTATAAGTAAAAGTTATTGATGTTTTCTTTACTACTATATTTAGAGCATGTTTACAACCACACCTTAGATTGGCAGTAACATGTATGACAAGAAATATCATGATCAAGCATAAGGAAGTTGTAGTAATTTGTGAGGAAGTGCACCCAATATAACAAATTACAATGCTTTAATAATTCAACCAGAGTTCAAACCAATTTTACAACCCATAGTCAATTACATAACTACTAGGCAATAGTTAACCTATTCAAATTGTGGTAAAATAGGTCATGCAAAAGAAACATGTCATTATAGGAAGAAGGAAGAACTAATAGTTCTTATTGTACCCATTAAAGTTGTTGAATCGGTGGCTAAGGTAATTGCACAACCCATTAAGCCAACTAAAGTGCCATTAAAATATCATTGTATTATTTGTTATAGCTTTAAACATCGTGCACCTAATTGTCCCAAAAAGATAGAAGTTTAGAACATGTTTCAAATTAAACCAACCATTAATGTTATTGTATTAGCAAAAAACCTTAAATCTGATAATGTACCAATCAATGTAATTGTTGTTGTCACAACACATAACCAAGTACCAAAACAACATGTTCTTAAAGAACAAAAATTGGTGAAGGCAAAAGTAATAGCTGATTGGTAAACAAAAGAATAATTGCCTAATTCACTAGTAGAAAACCCCCCTTTTTTAACCAAAAGTTTTCAACTACATGACATTTGCAACTATGTTTCAATTGGATTTTTTAAATTTTTAAATAAAATTATGGCAATTACCAATTAAGTTGATTCATTTACTATATTAGTATATAGTTGAAGGATTTTTTCAATCGCATGGTCATTTGCCGAATATTCCTAACATCAACAATGTTTCCAAGTTGAACTTCCAACTATGTTACTAAAGAATGTGAAACATGTTTCAACTAAGCAGTCATTTTTGAAATATTTTTGGCATCTAAAGTTTTTTTAGTTGGCACACAGTCAAGACATTGACTAGTGTTCAACTATTTTGAATGATAAAATGTATTAAAAAATGGATGAGATGGATGAAATATAGTCTTGTTTGCAACTATCTTTTTCAACTAAGTTAAACAACTAATAGGTAACTTTAATTTTATACATATAATATTGTAATATTTATCTAAAATTATGATAACATTAAATTACATGTAAATTTTATTTGTATAAATGATTTTTTGTGTGTATATAAATATTCAACTTTAATTTCAAAATACAATTTAAATTATTTTTAAAAATATGTTAATACTAATGTTTATGTTCAATACACATGTAATTTATTATTTCAATGTAAATCATTACAACATATCAAGCAATGATACATAATTAATAATATTGTGCAACTATAATGCTTATTCATTTTTATACACATGATATCTTAATATTTGTTTAAAATTATGATAAATTTTCATTAAAGACTAATGTACCCTATGTCATTGGCCTAAGTTTGAATGCATTCAATTGAATTTTCCTTCCAGACCCCTTTTTGCAATTTGTTTGAATTTCCAACAACAATACATACCCACCAAAAATTCAATAATATTGTTCACATTTTAGGTCTCAAAATTACAAAATTAACTTTATTAAATCAAACTTGGTGAGGGCTTTCCAACAATACCAAGAACACCCCCAAATTCCAATATAATTTTCAATCTTGGTTTTTCAAAAAATTCAATGAAAAAATGGTTCAATAATCAATAGATTCCACACTGTAGCTCCAAACATTCTAAACCAAGTCATTGCACCCTTATTCATTGAGAACTTTTTGATGATAAGTTTCATAGCATAACCTAAAACATTGTGGTTTGGGAAATATCGTTATGACAAAACAAAACAAACTACCTTGCTTCATGGATAAATAAAGCAACTTGTGTTGTTGGCTCCAAATGTGAACACACTCAACTCATTTTCCCTTCTAAACCCAATTTGATGTAATTTGTTTGAATTTTCAACAACAAAATTCATTCAAAATTCAAAATTCAATACCTTCCACACCTCAAGTATGGAAATTATGAAATAAATTTCATTAAACCTAACTATGTGATTACTTTCCAACAACACCAAGTACACCTTTGGATTCAAATAAAATTTATATTTATGATTTTATTAATTTTTATTAAGAAAATAATTCAATAATCAATAACCCTTGCATTGTGGCTCCAAAAACTTTCAACCCAAGTGAATGCACCCCTATTCATTGTTAGGTTTTCAAAGATATCAATAGCATTATATGAAGTAATTTGGTTTGGGAAATTTCAACATGATAGAATAAAACAAAACAAATTATTTACCTTCATTAATAGATTAAATTATGTGTAAATTATCTTTGTATAAAATGAATGGTTATGTATGATGCAATTTTTTTGTGCATACAAGTAATAAAATTTGATTGAAGGAATTTAAGGAATTTTTGAAATATAAATTTTTAATAATGTGCATGTTCAATAAACCTAATTATTATATATATGTAAATTGGATTTTAGTTTGTAACATATCAAATAATGATACATAATTAATATTTTTTGTCGAACCTTAATGTTTATTAATCTTTATAAACATGATATCTCAATATTTTCTTTAAATTGCAATAACAATTCATTAAACATTAGACTACATGTAAATTTGATTTGTGCAAATGAATGCTTATGTATGATGCAAATATTTGTTTTCCATTTAAATATTAAATTTTAATTTCAAAATAAAATTTAAGGAATTTTTGAAATATGAGTTTGTAATAATGTTAGTTCAATATATGTAGTTTCTTACTTCTTTGTAAATCAAATTTCAATTTACAAAAAATCAAGTAATGATACATAATTCATAATTTTGTGGAAGTTTAATGTTTATTCATTTTTATATGTATGAGGTCTTTATATATGTTTAAATTTAGAATAAATATTCCATAATTATTAAAGTACATGTAAATGTTTTTTGTATACATGAATGATAACATGTATGATGATTTTTTTGGTGCATATAAATATTACACTTTAATTTGAAAATAAAATTTAAGAAAATTATGAAATATAAGTCAACTTGATAATGCGTATGTTCAATACATGCATAATTTATAATTTCTATGTAATTTCAAATTTAGTTTACAACATATCAAATAAGGATATTTAAGTAATTTTTTTTGGAATATGTTCAATACACGTGTATTTTATTATTTATGTGTAGATTCAATTTTAGTTTACAACATATCATGTAATTATACATAATTAATATTTCTTAGAATTTTAATTTTAATTTAATTTTCACTGCTAGTTCCAATAATTTTATCATTTATTAAAATTCCTTATTTATTTATTTATTTACGATTAAATTATAATAATGTTTAGAATAATTAGTAAAGATACTTAATAAATTATCATATAATTTCAGAAATTATTGTTATTTAACACTACTATACTATAAAATATTTTTCTAATTTAATATTTATTATACTAGGTCATTTAATGGTTCCAACAAGTTAGATAAAAATATGATCAAAAATTGTAAGTATCTAGCCTAACCTAACTACTAGCTACAATATTATTATTAATGTTGTTGTAATTGTAGTCAATTATTAATGATCAAAA
>Ga0116226_10003322_pt1 | contig 14196 bp, 10 predicted proteins | sample S1TSphfallax_FD_89692 | JGI IMG/M metagenome (GOLD analysis project Ga0116226, IMG submission 89692) | Host-associated microbial communities from peat moss isolated from Minnesota, USA - S1T2_Fa - Sphagnum fallax MG | ecosystem: Host-associated > Plants > Peat moss > Unclassified | place: USA...
CTATGTAGATCATTATAACATATCAAGTAATGATAGATAATTATTAGTATTGTACAACTATAATGTTTATTCATTTTTATACACATGATATTTTAATATTTGTTTAAAATTATGATAAAAACTCACTAAACATTAATGTCTTCTATGTCATTGGTCCAAGTTTGAATGCATTCAATTGAATTTTCCTTCCATTTTTTTTTTTGGTAATTTTTTTTGAATTTCTAGCAACAATACATACCCACCAACATTTCAATAATATTTTTCACATTTTAGGTCTCATAATTATGAAATCAATTTTATAAAATCAAACTTGGTGAGGGCTTTCCAACAATACCAAAAACATCCCAAATTCCAATATAGTTTTCAATCTTGGTTTTTCAAAAAAATTAATGAAAAAATGGTTCAATAATCAGTAGATTCCACACTATAGCTCCAAACATTCTAAACCAAGTCATTGCACCCTATTCATTGAGAACTTTTTGATGATAAGTTCCATAGCATAATCTAAGACACCATGGTTTGGGAGATATCATTATGACAAAACAAAACAAATTACTTTCCTTCATGGATAAATAAGGTAACATGTGTTGTTGGCCCCAAGTGTGAACACATTCAACTCATTTTCCCTTCTAAACCTATTTTTTGGTAATTTGTTTGAATTTTCAACAACAAAATTCATTCAAAATTCAATATCTTCCACACCTTAAGTATGAAAATTATGAAATAAATTTCATTAAATCTAGCTCAATTAGTACTTTCCAACAACACCAAGTACACCTTTGGATTCGAGTAAAATTTCTATTTATGATTTTAATAATGTTTATAAAAAAGATGGTCCAATAATCAATAACCTTTGCATTGTAGCTCCAAAAAAATTCAGCCCAAGTTAATGCATCCCTATTCATTGTTAGGCTTTCAAAGATATCAATAGCATTATATGAAGTAATTTGGTTTGGGAAATTTCAACATGATAGAATAAAACAAAACAAATTATCTACCTTCATTAATAGAGTAAATTATGCGTAAATTATCTTTGTATAAAATGAATGGTTATGTATGATGCATTCTTTCTTTTGCACACAAATAATAAAATTTTATTGAAGGAAATTTAGCAAAATTCTGAAATATAAAATTGTAATAATGTGCATGTTCAATACCTAATTATTATTTATATGTAAATTGGATTTTAGTTTACAACATATCATATAATGATACACGATTAATATTTTTTGTGGAATTATAATGTTTATTAATCTTTATAGACATGATATGTCAATATTTACTTTAAATTGCCATAAATTTTCATTAAACATGAGACTACTTGTAAGTTTTATTTGTGTTGACAAATTTGTGTAATGATAGATAATTAATATTGTTTAGAAATTTATTTTTGGTATCAATTTCAATATTTTTTCGAAATTACTTATTTATTTATTTATGGATGATTAAATTATAATAATTCTTAGAATAACTAGTAAATATACATAATAAATCATCATATAATTTCAGAAATTATTGCTATTTAACACTAATATAGTATAAATTATTTTTTCTTATTGAATATTTATTATATTAAGTCATTTAATAGCTCCAACAAGTTACAAAAATACAAATAGAAATTGTTAAATAACTAGCCTAACTTAACTACTAGTTACAATATTAATAATAATGTTGTTGTCGTAATTGTAATCAATTATTAATTATCACAACATTATAATAATCACTGTAATTAAAATATCATTTAAATTTTACTATTGAATATTTATATTTGAATGAATTATTTGTTTTATGAAATGTTATTAAGAATCTATAATGAATTTCAAATTATAAAAAATAATCAGCGATAATTAATTATTTAATAGATAAATACATTTAATTACTGATTTCTTTTTTAAAAACTAATCATCATATTATTTCATAAATGATGATAATATGTTTAATTATTTAATTATACAACTATATGGTTTAAAATAGTTGATGAATAAATACTATAAGTAATTAAGGTAAGTAGCTAGACCTAGGCTAGGTAGATTATTAATTTAGGTGTAGGCCTAACTAAGCTTAAACTAACTTGTAGAACTAGATAACAACTATTTGAGTTACAATTAGGTTGCAATTGGGTTACAACTAGGGTAGACAACAAATAATACTTTATCATCAAACATTTTAAAGTTTTCCCTCATTTCAACACCAAATTGAACATTTTTTATGTCATTGGAAGCACAAAATAGAGAGCTACAAATGTTTTTTGAACATCAAAGCAGAGGAATAAAGCAAAGAACACAAAAAAACAAAGAGTGATATTTTGTTTCAAATTTTGTCTCTAAACCCCCTTTATTTCCAACAACTATATATTGCTCATTTCTCATTCATTTTGAACGATTTCAAAGGCTACAAATGCATTATCTCAAAATCTATAAAACAAAATTATACTGAAAAATTAAAAAAACAATAGTTGAAGAGCTTAAGCTTCAACATCATGTTGAACATTTATGGAAAAATCCAAAACACAACCCCCTTCACTTTGACAAGGCATATCTTGCTCATATTCCATTAGATTGTAGCATTTTTTACAGATTTGGATACGCTAGATGGAGGACTACAATTCTTTTTTGAGTTTCAAAAGGAACAGACCATGGACAAGAAAGTTATAATGATCTAATATCATTAAGTGTTTGGTGATAGGTGTATTTACCCTAGGTCACAACAAAAATCTTTATCCCATATTGTTTGGTTTCCATTTCATGAATCCAAACTATATAAAGGAATGCACTAGGATTGTTGGAGAACACAATAAACATGAAAATTTAATAGCCATTTGGGATGAACCAATCAAAAAAGTTCAAACCCAAAGGTGAAACCAAATGAAATAGGATTTCATTTCTTAATTGCCATGTGGTTTAGGTCTAGGCCTAAGATAGGTGCCTAGATCTAGCCCTAACTTAAGCCTAAATTAAATGGCCTATGTTTAGGTTTTACTTAAGTGTTTAGGTTTAGACCAACCTATGTTTAGGCAACATGTGGCTTAAACTATTGATGTGGATATGCCACGTGTCATTTAGTTATTTGTTGAGCCCAAAATTTGTGAGCATTCCACATGTCCATTAACTATTCATTAACCCCATATTTTATTCATGTGCCACGTGTCACCAAACCATTGGCCAAATGTTTGATTTACATAGTTGTAACCTAGTTGGAATTGTAATTATATTTTTAGTTAATGTCATGCTTAGTTCATAGATGAAGTTCATCCATTAGTCGAATGTAATTGACAACATCCTTCAACTTTATATATTGGTAGAGCAAATTTCAACTAAATTGGCAAGTAGTGGCACATAGTGGATATCGTTTGTGGTGTTGACACGTGGCATACACTTTTGATTATAATTTCATTTTCGACTTGTACTTTTTGACATTATTGATTAGCAGTTGCTAAAAATATTTCCCAGTTGCAAAAAATAAATTACAACTATATTTGTAATTTTCCACTTTGTTTGTAGCTTACAAGTAGTTGCAAAAGCAGGGGTTTTCTACTAGTGAGCGAATTAAACCAGAAATGTAAAAACAGAGAAGATAAAAGATAAATCCTTGAACACAATATATGAAAGGAAAATCTTACATAGGCCATGAACTTGTCCCATTGTCTAATGCAAAAGTGCCAAAAGGCAAGCCAATTACCAAGTTTGTCAACAATAGATTTAATCACAACTTTCAACAAGAATTACTGGCAATGGATAATTGCATACCAAGTGTTCGCCTCTTCTAAGGACTTCGGAATTTTTGTAGTCAAAGCAGAGGGCCTTTTGCTAATCCTGCAATTTAAGTTTGATCGATTATTTAGTATGCTTATCAAGTGATCGAGTCTAGTGGAACAAACATGTATGTTTTTTCTCCCCCATCCTTACAGTGGTTGTTAAGGGAGTAATTATTTGTAGTAATTATTAATTATTATATTTTTCTATTTACTTAGTTAGTATTTTAGGAATTACTAGCTAGATTACATAGTTTTTATCACCATTTGAATTTGAATAAAACATAGGATTTTTTTTGTGGATGATACATCTTGAAAGAAGAGGAAGAGATGAAAATTGATTGTATCATTATAGAACATGGAGCTTTAATGGAGTATGAGAGAAATATACTTTGATTTTTGAAAAAGCTTTGTTTCCATAATCATAGTTTGTTGTTTTGGTGTTTTTATCATGTTTTCATTACTAAATTTAAATTTTGAAATTAGTTCTAAATAAATCTAAATGAATAGACTTTGTCAATATTAGTTTTATTGCATTTTAGTCCAAAATTTTTACCATAATATAGGATTAGAGATCATGTATTTACCATTTGGTGACCATCTTAGGCCTAAATTCATAGTGAATTTCATAATGTTATTTATGTTTTGTTGCTAAAAATTGTGTTTCTATAAATAAATAATGAATGTTGATTTCGATTTTTGCATTTTTTTTTCAAATATTGATCATGATTTTTTGTTTAGGAAGCATATTTAAACAAAATAATTAACTATGAGGATTTTTGATGTAATAAAAAAGTCTGTTCATATTTGAATTGGGATGTGGAGAGATGGAAAATAAAATTATAACAAGAAGATTTAGGAGTCAATCGGATTAGGTTGTATTACATGAACAAGTGAATGGTGCTACCATTAGCAATAATTTGAGTGCATATAAAGTAGATTAGCGGTTTGAAACACCTAGAAGAATTATTCAGATAGAATAGGGACATCCATGGATAGAAGAAAGACTTATAGGCCACATAACGCCTTAGGCAGAACCAATTATTCTTCTTGAAGTGCAAATCGGTGAAGCACAAAGGTGCTCTAACAATTTGCTGCAAAATTCCAAGAGGGAAGAACGTCATATTGAAAATGCAGACTCATAGGTTCAGTTTAGAAGGAGTTAAGAATTTGAACCTCAACAAAAAGTTGTGTTGGAATTAGTTGATCTGATGCAATAACATACCTCTTATGCTCTGATTTAAGAACAACAACAAAGACTCAACATGTTAAAAGGATAAAAATAGTACGAAGGTACATATTTGTTTCACCTCCTTATTATCAAGATGGTCACAAGAATGAAAAGTTTGAACAAAGAGTTCACAATTTTGAGTCTTCAATTCATTATGTCGTTGACCAAGAAGTCACAACTCAAGGTATTAGAATGTCCAAAGGAGTTGACCTAGTACTTGTAACTAAACAAGAAATTGTAGTCTTACCAAAAGCACAATCGATAGTGGCAGAACATGTTTCTATGGCTATAAAAGTGAGGTATAGTGAACCTAGATTTAATTAGTAGAATGGAATCATAGTTAAAGGAGTTCCAAGAGATTGGAGTAAAGGAATTCACAGTGTGAATAAAAATATTAAAAAACAAGTTTTCCACATTTCACATATTACCATCAAAATGGACATCAAATCAATGAATGTCAATTTACTAAAAATAGTGTGAGTCAAGGATTTATTGAGCATTTCCAAAATCTAAATTAAGAACATGCAAGAGAAAATAATCACGGACATATTGAGCTAGGGGGTCTTTACCATGAGAAGATCAGAATTCCATATAGACTCAAAGAACAAATTTAGAAAGAAAACAGAATGTAAATGAAAGTTTAGAATGTGGTAGATGTAGTACTTATTTCTATAGTTCATGTACCAAGTCTATTGCATCAAAATCATATTGGAGTTACCTATGCATGAACTTTAAATTTCAAAATGGAATGAGTAAGATCTATGCCATTATACTTTATGGCAATGCCCTAGTCTATAATTACAATTATTGAACCTCTATTTGTTTTAACACGAATTCATACTATTGATGGTGTTAGATCCAAAACACAAACTCCAAGAGCAACAAAATTTGTGAATTTGCATGAAGATATACCTAGACAGGTGAACAATGTTTTTGTTAATTAGCCATTAGATTTAGGAGGAGGTGGCTCAAATCCACCAAGACCACCAAGACCTCCAAGACCTCTAGGATATTTTGGATTACCAATGGTGAATTTTGGTAGGCCACCATTACCACTAAACAGACCTTATCATTGGCCATTTAACTATTCAGAGTATGTTAAAGATTCTGACCCATATGTTCATGTTAGAGTTTTTAAAGTTGTCATTAAAGTAAACAATGAAACAAATGATGTAGAAATTGTTAATTGTTCAATGTTACCCTCAAAGATATTATGTTTGATTAGTGTAACAATTATATGGGAAATTACCCAAATTATATTTTTGCAAAATTACATATGGTTTTTTGTAAAAGGTACATAAAGTTTAGAATTGTGAACAAGTTTACTTGTAATTGAAAAACATGAAGCAAGAGAAGAATGAAAGAGTAGAAGTTTATTATGAAAGATTATTGAAGTTTGCAAATAATCTTCAACATAAGACAACAAATATTTTTTTAACAATTGTTTTCATATCTAAATTACAACCATATTTGCATGTAACAATAGTAGGTATGAAATTAGAAATTATGTAGCAGCATAAGGAAGTAGCTTTGGTGTGTGAAGAAGGAATTTTTGAAATAAAGGCCATAAACAATCTATCAGTACCACAAAGTAGTAAGAGAGTATCTGTTCAGAAACCTTAGACAATCCTAGAGAAAACAAGAATGTATTGTACAAATTATCATGGGACAAATCATAATGTTGAAACCTATAGAGTCAAAAGAAAGGAAGACCATGTTCTTGAAGTTTTTAAGGTTACTATTAAACATATTAAAGTATAGAGGCTTGTGAAGTATTTTTGTCGTATTTGTGGTGACATTGGACATAAGATCATAGATTCTCCAAAGTATAGTGATATGCATAATATGTTTAAGAACAAAGCAGTGAAGCCAACAAATAAACAAGTTGTGGTAGAACCCAAGTTTCAAATCCTTTAGTCCATATGGTGGATGTGAATATGGCCATCACTAGGAGCAAGGTTACTAAAGAACATGTGTTTAAGGATAGAAAAGGCAATGAACAAATCTACTACTAATTGGGAAGAAGAATAGAGACTAAAACAATCTTTTATTACGACCATATAGGAGATGTAAGTAAGAGACCCATTGCAAAATTTGATTTCGAAGGAAAAAACATAGTGGAGTACAAGTTGGGAAGCATTGTCAAAATCTAAGGTGTCCACAAAACCAATTGTATCACAAAGTTCTAATAATCCTATCAACAAAGTTATGTCTATGGGATAAATATTCCAAGAAATCAATAAATAGATGTTGGAAACTATTTATATTTTGAGGTTAGGTCAATTATTGAAGGTATCACCAAAATTTTAAAAGTATATGTGGCAAAAATTGAAGCCTAAAAATCCTAATATAACTATTAAACATATATCAAAACATAATGTAATTAGAATGGTTAAGACCCATGGTGAATTAGACACAATAGTTATAAAGGTAAATAACCAGATGGAAGTTATCCAAATACAAGTTGCAAAGAACATTGTTGAGGATGTTTTGATAGATGGAGGAGTAAGTGTGAACATTATAACAGAAAACCTCAGAACAAAGTTAAGTTTACCCAAACTAAGACTAGCTCCATACCACCTTAGAATGGTGGATAAAAGTATGACCAAACCTTTATGAATAATTAGCAATATGAAGATTCACATGCATGGTATTCCATATATAGCCACATTTACTATTTTGAAAAATAATGTGGTAGAATTTTAACTATTTTATGTTGCTAGGAAGACCTTGGCTCAAAGATGCAAAGGTTACACGTGATTAAGGTAACATTGTCATTATTGTTCAAGGTAATGGAATAGTTATAACAATATAAGTTAAGAGGAAATTAGGAGTAGAAACCAAAAGACTTCAAATACTTGTTTTTTATGACTTGATAAAAGGTTTAATAGATGAAGAGGAAGATTTGATCGTTGAGACATAACCATAATAGATTTCAATTGGTACAATTATTCTCTTAGAAGAAATAATTTTGTTATTAAGTATTGGAGTGTCAAAAATCAAAAGCACTAAGGAATGTGATATAAAACAAATGACATTATTTCAAACAGTTGTAGAAGTGGTGCCTTCAACAAATGAAATAAAAAGATGTATGTGTAAGATCAAAAGTTACATTTGAAAACAAGATTTATTTATAAACCTATTACCATCATAACCATGATAATATTCAAGTGGATGAAACACCAACAAACATATAAATACAAAATCTTCAAATAGCATGTTGGACTTTAATTGAAGAACAACATCTTGTTAAGCTGAATCTTGGCACATAAGCAAAAACACAATACATCAAGGTTAATTCATACTTGAAAAAACATAAGAAAAAGATCTTCAAATGCTACTTAAGGAGTTTAAAGATGTATTTGCTTGGACTTACAAAAATCTAAAAGGCATATTTCCATAATTGGATCAACACAAAATTGAATTAGATACCTCAATTCCACCAACACATTAAACAAGGTGTGAAGAATTCTTACACACCTTTCCACATGAAGATATGCATTCACAAAACTCATTTGGGGGTCGAACTACTATGTAGTTGTATTCTAACAAGTTAAGGTGGGTCAATACAACGCAATGAGATTCATTAAAGAATTTAATGCATTGTGTCCACTTGGAGGATACTAAGACATTTTGAAAGAATCAAAACTCGCCATGATGAAATGTGAAGAAGCATCGTGTTGATGTTTGATCAATGTTCACATTTAATAGTTGACCCCCCTTTGTTCCATTCCTCATAATATCTTCATATAATTTCCTAATCTAACACACATAAGGTTGTTGGAAAGTTAATATTTAAAAAAACAATGCAAAAAACGTATAATTTTTTATTTCTGAAATCAAAAGTTATGCCTCAAAACTAAAAGCTATTTTGACCACATTTGAGGAAAAAAAAAACTTCAACCCCCTTTACTTTTAGCACGTGTAGCTTCCTTGTAGTACCCCTGAGATGTTAAACTTTAGAAAAAACGTTCTACACTTCCCAAACTAAAATTGTTTGAAGTTTGAGATAAATCCAATGGTGGATTTATGTGGAACAACTATGTTAGTAAATAATCTAGAGACTTGTTCATGGAAATCCATTCATGAACTCCACTACAAATACTTACTACACGCAACTTCCTTCCATGGACAACACTTCTTCACACATAAGAACTATTTTTCCTTTCACACACACTCATTCTCTTCATCTTGTAAAGAAAATAAAATCAAGATAAACTCTTCTTTCCCAAGCTTCTCATGACCCCTCCTTGAACTTACTCTCCTTGTCCAATGGAAGTTGTGGAAGTCTTTCCTTCCAATCAATGGCTCCCTCCTCCTTCATGAACTAGTGAAAATTGAAAATGATTTGTGCTCCAATGGAGTTTAAGATGAGAATTATTATGCCCAATGAAACATTATGAGGGTTCCATCCTCCAATCAAATAAGATGATAATCCTTAGGACCAATAGAATTGAAAAACTCATCATTTTCCCTGTTTTGGACATCTTGATGGGGTTTCTGAGCTTGATCATTATTAATTCCGTTCATTTGATTTTAAGATCTTACTTTCTCATCCTAATTATTTCAAATAACTAGCTATTAGGATAATTTACCATTAATAATAAGAAAACATCTTTGAATTCCCATTTGATTAAATCAATTAAATGGTAGTAGTAACATTTTTGTGTACCATTTATTATTTTGATATCCCCTAATTAAGTGTTATCATGTATTCATAAATTGTGTGGTACATAGTAAATTGGAATTAAAATTTCCATTATAAGAATTCCCATGTACTTTTAGATCTACCGTCGAAATTAGGACTTCACGAATCCATTAGAACTAGGATGTTTGGGTTTTCATGAAGTTGTGTCGTCATTGCCACACATCACGCTTATGTTAATTTCTTAAATAAAAACATTGACCCCTTTTGAATGCAAGTACCAAATTATTCCGACTATCTTCTTGGTTTTTTTGTTGATGCAGGTGAAAATTCAATCATGGCGGATGATGTTGTTACACCTTCGAATCCTCTAATTACACCTATAGAATAAAAAGAAGAGTTTGAAGAAATATCACTTCATGTGAATGTCTTTCAATGATCGCATGAAGAAGAACTGTCCAAAAGAATGGTGCGCACTTGAATTGATCGTTCGACATGGGATTGTAAATTGTCTCCTAACCCACATGCCTTAGCAATTTACTTAAAATTTGTTCCTACTTATGGAACCTCACTAGAAATGTTTGAAAACTTTCAATGTGAAGATGACGATGTTCGTCTTCACCATCGAACTTGGGTTCCCAGTGATGGCCATTATCATTAGCTATAAAGCCTAATCAACCCCCTTTCCATGAAGCATCAAGCCAAATACCTAGTTTGCACCATTTGTCGCATTTTAGATTTTTTGCAGTTCTGATTTATCCCTTCCAAGTCGTTTACTAAATTGTAATTCATTTGAGGCTACTTAGATGAAAATGTTAGTGTTTAAATTGGATTTTGGTTCTATTTAAGAGCTTGATAGAATGAAGATTAAATAAGGATGTATTAAAACTACATCTTAGAAATCTTACAAGTACATCATTATGCCTAAAGATTATTCTACAAAACTAATTAAATATTGTCATGGCGAAATGTTAATGCTAATTATGAGCTTGTATTCCCAATACATCAATAAAACCACATCTACTTCTACATCTTTATTCACTTTTTTTGCAACATAAAAAGGATAATGCACTATGGAAGGTTTACTAGGTTTTTAGATTAATTAAGTGCTACATCAATTTAAATAAGGAATTTCTTTGTTTTTGGAAATGTCCAAAGGCTAATTCACCTATTAATATTTACTACTTAGAAGTTTATAAGGATTCAAAACATTATTATTAAGGAAAATTATTGAATTAAAATTTAATAACTTGTTGAATTGTAATGCATGGCTCACACAAGGTACAAATTGAACCTTAATTATGCTATGATGATTAAACATGACATTGACAAATTGTTAGTAACTAGGTTTATTCAATTGGTAGAGCTTCTATATGCTTATCACTCGTAGTGGTAGTGTTGAAAAAGAATGGTAAATTAAGAATGCGTGTGGATTTTAAGAAGTTCAATAAGGCAACAAAAAAAAATCTTTATCCTTTGCCATTTTTTGATGAAGTACTAAACATTGTAACAAGTTATAAAACTTATTCATTTATAGATGGATATATAGGATACCATTAGATTTCTATAGCCCCTAAGGATAGATATATAAAAAAATTTATAATAGATTGGGGAGTTTTTGTTTGGATGGTGATGTGTAAAAATGGGCCACCAACTTTCTAGAAAACAATTAATAAAGCCTTTAGAAAGTACTTAAACTAGTTCAAGAAGATATTTTTGGATGACTTCATAATTTATAATGATATGGAGAGTCATTTGATGAAGTTTAGATTTTGTTTTCAGAAATGTAGTGAATATATAATTAATTTTAGCCTAGAGAAATGTGCTTTTATGGTATTTTCAAGACTGATTTTAAGGTTCATAATTGTCATGACCTTAGCCTTGGGCTTGTGACCAAGGTAAGGGCTTGTGAAGGTGTGAGCCAAGAGTGAAGCTAAAAGTCACATTTCATGCTCTTGAGAATGCGGGAGAGTGTGAGGGAATGAACCCCCACACTCCTAAGTGAGCTCCCACTTTGGGAGTTGGAGTCCTAATGGACTCCGGAATTTTCAAAAAGTAATTGCAAGGGTCAAAACCCATTTGATTGAAAAGTTTTTTACATCATTGGAAAGCTCTTAGAACTCAAGTGTTTAAAATGTTCTCGCATGACCCATTTGAGTTCTTAAAACATAAGTTACGGCCAAAAGAAAGGCCGGGAGTCAAATTGGTAGTTTGATTCCCAACCATTAAAAGTCAAAAGTCTCCTTAATTTTCTTGTGTATAGGTGGCGTGCCATATAGTGCTAGAAAGATCTTAACAAAGGCTACAACTTTGCATCAGACCTCACCTCAATTTGAGGTCTTCAAACAAAGTTATGGGCGTCCAAAGTTGTAAGAGTCCTAATTTTGGGAATTTCAAGACTCTCACTTGGGAGTCTTGGGACAAAATGACATTTGAGTGTTGGCCCTATGGCCAGGCACAAAAAATACTATAAGGGGGAAGGTGGGGGCTTCACCCAAATCCGGCCCATGGTGAATCTTGTGAGTTTATGTTTGCTCGTGCTTCATCCATGCACCAAGGTGCTCCAACTACGCACTAACCAACTTATTGTTTGGTTTATGTAAGTCCGTGTGAATAATTGATTTGCTTGTTAATCTTCCTAGTCCCCATTCCAAAGCTCTAGCACACCCCTCTACCCCTAAAGTGTTGTGAGCTGGGGAGTGCACCCCAACTGCTTTTCCTTTCGTTGTTTTCACCTTTGGACTCAAAGTTGAGTCCATTAAGGAGCTTGGGGGTGTTTCAATAATTTCAAAGGAAGGAAAAATACCAAACCCTAAGAAGGTTCATGCAATAGTGAATATGCCAATACCTATTAATCCATAATAGATTCAGGTTTTTAATGGTATGGTTCAGTTTTATAGATATTTCAGCAATAATTTTGTTTTTATCACGACATTAATCACCAAGTTGATGAGGAAAACATAACCCTTTATTTGGACCATAGAATGTCAAAAAGCTTGGGATTAGATCAAGCGAAAATACATGGAGGCATTAATTTTAATATCTCCAAATTGGCAGTTGGAGTTTCATGTGCACATAGGTGCGTCATTGTTGGCAATATATGCAATGTTGGCGCAAAACCCAATTGTAAGAATTACCAACTTATAGTTTATGCCTTTAAATTGCTCTATAAAGCAAAACAGAAATATATTCCTATAGAAAGAGGAGCCTTAACAATGGTTTATGCTTTGCATAAATTCAAACATTTTTAATTTGGAAAACAAATTTGTTTTTTATGTAGACCATATGGCTTTAGTGTACTTGGTCAATAAACCATAGGTGTCAAGAAGGATAACAAGATGGTTGTTATTCTTAAAGTATGAATTCATAGAATTTACAAAGCTAATAGAACACATGTAGTTGCTAACGTTTTATCCAGATTGTTAGACAATTCAAAACCATTGGGTGTCCCAGATTAGACTATGGATGCATCATTGTTTTCAATAGAACCTATATGGATGTAAGAAGTAAAAACTTATTTTGAGATAGGTCGGATGTTAAAAACATTGAACCTAGCTCAAAAATAAAAGTTGGCCAAAAGGGCAAAACCTTTCATTCTAAAATAGGGAATTATGTATAAAGTGGGATAAGACAACAAATTGCATAGATGTTTGACCACCTTAAAAGCACAAATTGTTTTGAAGGAACTATATGAAAGATTGGCTAGAAAACATCTTGTGCAGATATTATTGCAAAAATGTTTTTGAATGCAATGTATTGGTGGCCAACTTTATTCAAAGATATTTATGACTTTTCCAAAAGATGTGATAGCTATCAGAAAATTGGAGGATTCAAAACAAATAGTTTGGTCCAATTGATATAACATTTATAGATGGATTTTTTATGAAGTGGGGTTTATATTTTATAGGTCCAATCAAACCGACAAGGAGACTAAAAAGGAAACAAATACATTTTGGTAACTACAGATTATGCAACCAAGTGGGTAGAGGCAAAAACACTTAGAACTAATATTGTAGTAATTATAATTAGATTTTTGTATGAATATGTTTTGACTAGATTTGGATGTCCATTGAACATGGTTATAGATCAGGGAATACATTTCATCTAACAAATAAAATTATATTAAAACATGCTAGTTCTATTACATTTAATCCACAAGGGAATTTGAGTCTAGTGACAAATTCATAGGTAGACTATTGACCAAGTTGGTTAATTAGAAAAAATCAAACTAAAATGAACATATGTGTATAATTTTGTTTCATATTGGATTACTTACAAGGTGGCAATAGGTTATACAACCTACCAATTTATTATTTGGTTTGCATCTTCGAATGCCAATAGAATATGTTCTCCTAGCTATTAGTGGGGACCACATAAATGCAAAACCAATCTTAATGTTAATAGCCAGGATTATAGGATTGGAAAAGTTACAAGACAAATTGGAAGCTCATAATAATGTGGAGCTAACAAGTGGAGTAGATTTCTATGGAGTCAATAGAAAAATATCGAAAATAATTTTCTAATTTGGAGATTATGTTTTATGGTTTCTCAAAGGAGAAAAAACACATA
>Ga0116226_10003324_pt1 | contig 14195 bp, 3 predicted proteins | sample S1TSphfallax_FD_89692 | JGI IMG/M metagenome (GOLD analysis project Ga0116226, IMG submission 89692) | Host-associated microbial communities from peat moss isolated from Minnesota, USA - S1T2_Fa - Sphagnum fallax MG | ecosystem: Host-associated > Plants > Peat moss > Unclassified | place: USA...
CGATATCTGGGCCGAGGGCCCGGTGCCGATCATCGTCTACTTCAACGGGCGCCGCGTCGCGATGGGCGAGGCGATGGAGCCTATCTCCTTATTCGAGGATGCCAAGCCCGGAGACAAGGTCGTCGTCGCAATCAAGGCGCTCGATTCCGCCGACGCAAAACATTTTCGCCGGGCGAACCTCGATATTGAATTCCCTAAGTCGCGGCCGAATCCGCAGACCTTTCGCCTGGAGGCGCTTTCGGCAACTTATCTGATTCCTGCTCTCTTGCAGAAGTCCTCCGACGCAGACGAAATCAAGAAGGACGCGGCGACGCTGGAGAGTGCTATTGCGGCGGTAGATCTTAAGGCATTGCACGGCGGCGACCAGAGCGCCTTCGATGCTTCGCTCAAGGCGGCGGCAACTCGGATCGAGGCGCTCCGCCCATTGATTGCGCAGGCTGGATTTTATCTCACCGGCAACGCGCATATCGATGCCGCATGGGTATGGCCGTGGACTGAGACTGTGGATGTCGCGCGACGTACCTTCTCGACCGCATTACAGCTGATGCGCGAGTATCCGGACTACACCTACAGCCAGTCGCAGGTGGCCTATTACGAGTGGATGGCGGAGAAGTATCCCCCGATACAGAAAGATATCGCTGAGCGAATCAAGCAAGGCCGATGGGAGGCGGTCGGCGGCATGTGGGTCGAGCCGGACCTGAATCTGCTCGACGGCGAGTCGATGGTGCGGCAACTCTTAGTCGGCACCCGCTACTTAAAGCAGGAGTATGGGGCAACGGTGCATGTTGGCTGGAATCCGGATACGTTTGGATATACCTGGCAGCTGCCGCAGATTTATAAGAAGTCGGGAATCGATTATTTTGTTACGCAGAAGATGGCCTGGAATGAGACCAACCAGTTGCCGCTGAAGTTGTTTTACTGGCAGTCGCCCGATGGCAGCAGGGTGTTGACTTACTTTCCGCACGATTACAACAACCCGGTCCTGCCCGATAAACTGGCGATCGACTTCAATGTAGCGCGGGAGCAGAATCCTGGCCTGCCCGAGCTGCTGCACCTCTATGGAGTAGGCGACCATGGGGGCGGACCTACGCGCTCGATGCTCGATATGGCCGACAACTGGATGGAAAAAGATAAGGTCTTCGGCGCTATGCGATATGGCACGGCTGAGCCATATCTCAGGTCGATGCAAAGCAAGCTCGACCTAGCCCACGCACCAGTATGGAACTATGCGGCGCTCGCTGCTGGAAAGGGCAAATTGCCGGAACCGCCCGCTGGCAAAATCAGTGTGCCTGTATGGAATGACGAGTTATATCTCGAGTACACGCGCGGAGTTTACACCACGCATGAGGAGCAGAAGCGCAATATGCGCGAGTCCGAAGAGTGGATGCTGGACGCGGAAAAATGGTCCTCACTCAATTGGGTCGCCGGCGCTCACTATCCTGCCGCCGAGTTGACCGAGGCGTGGAAGAAAGTTCTCTTCAACCAGTTTCACGATATCGCCGCCGGCTCCGGCGTGGGCATTCTTTATAAAGATGCGCAGCGGGATTACAGCGACGTGCACTTAGTCACCGGGAGCGCGCAAAGTCATGCACTCGGCGACCTGGCTAGCTACATCGATACTGCTGGCGTATCAGGCTGCAAGACTGGTGAGGGCACGCCGGTGATTGTGTGGAACTCGCTCGCATGGACTCGCACCGACGTGGTCACCGCAGAGGTGCAGTTGCCGGTCGACGCTGCGGAGATGGAAATTGTGGATAGCGCCGGTGGGGTCGTGCCCTCGCAGGCAATTGTCTCAGGCGCGTCCGGCGCGAAACAGCGCATACAGTTCCTAGCCACCCACGTCCCTTCGCTTGGCTATCGTGTATTCTGCGCACGCCCCAGCAGCCATGCTGCGACCGATGAACTGAAGGCCCGTGAAGAAGACGGCAAAGCTGTGCTTGAAAATAGCTCGCTCCAGGTAACTATCGATCTGCACAACGGATGCATCACGCACTTAGTGAATAAAAAGACTGGCTTCGACTCCATCGCTTCCTCCGGATGCGGCAACCAGCTGCAGACCTTTACCGATCTGCCGCATGATTACGATGCGTGGAATATCGATCCGGGCACGTTTGATCATCCGACCGCGCTCGATCACCTCGATTCGGCGGCGCTTGTCGAAACGGGTCCACTGCGCGCGACTGTGCGGACTACGCGGACCTGGCAGCATTCAAAGATAGTGCAGAATATCGTGCTGTATGCAGGGCTCGATCGCGTTGATGTTTCAAGCGAGGTTGACTGGCATGAGCAGCACGTGTTACTCAAGGCCGCAGTTCCATTGGCGGCATCCGCTCCAATGGCGACCTACGAGATTCCCTACGGATCGATCGAGCGGCCGACGACCAGGAATAACAGTTGGGAGGCGGCAAAGTTTGAGGTACCCGCGATGCGCTGGGCCGATCTTGGTGACGAAAGCCACGGTTTCTCGCTGCTCAATGAGGCGAAATACGGCTACGATGCGAAAGACAATGTGCTTCGGCTTACGCTGCTTCGGTCGCCTACCGCTCCTGACCCGCTAGCCGACCAGGGTGCACACACATTCGAATATTCGTTTTATCCTCATGGGTTGAACTGGAAGCAGGCCGAGACTGTGCATCGCGGATACGAAGTGAATTACAAGCTAGTCGCCATGCAGGCCGGGGCACATACTGGATTGCTGCCTCCATCCATGTCATTCGTGAGCGTTGAGCCTGGTGATCTTGTGTTGACTGCAGTCAAGAAGACCGAAGACGGCGCAGGGCTGCTGCTGCGATTTTATGAGTGGGCCGGCAAATCCGGTACGGCGACGCTCACCGTGCCCGGCGGCTTCTCAAACGCAGCGCTCACCAATCTTATGGAAACTCCCGAGGCCGGATCGCTCGCCTCGTCTGGCAGGCAGATCAAGGCGCCGTTCACCCCGTACAGCATCGTCACACTCCGCGTCGAGTATCCGAAACAAGCGCCGGAATTACTTTCGCCTATCGAGGGAAGATAGCCTCTGCTGACTCCTGAGCAGGTTGCGGAGATCTAGCATCGCAACGGGGATATTCGAGTCCAGAGAGACGCTCGACACGATTTCGCGCAAACATCGGGCTGCTTCCAGCCTTGAGGTGATCCGTTGTCCGGACGGCTCCGCAGTCAAGCCGGAGCCGGTATTTCATGAGTAACCCCCGGCCAGGCTGCTCCTCACTCCAAAGGGGAGGTTGCGGGGAGCCGGGATGCGTTTTCAGGGATCGACCCGCCAAACGGGGGCTCAAAAACATTCCTGTTGACAGCAGTCGCAACGCGTTACTAACATCAGCGCCGTTGGAATCGTTACCACACCAGAGCGGCCGTGTGGGCCACCCACGAATTGAAGGTACACCGTTTGATGGAGGCAATTATGAGAGTAATGGTGGAGAGAGACTTCACGCGAGGCCATTTCGCCGGCAGCGAGGTCAGTCATGCTTACGCCTTGACGGTTAACTGGCGAAGGTTGTCCGTTGCCATCGCCCTGTTAGTGATCTTGCTGGCGGCGGTCCATCCGCAGCTGGCGAGAGCCCAGGCGGATGCCTCATCGCTCTCCGGCACAGTCACCGACACCTCCGGCGCCATCGTCCTAAATGCTCGCGTTACTGCACACAATGAGGCGACAGGACAGGACAGCGCCCAGATGACCAATGGTTCGGGCGCATACACGTTCCCGACTCTGGCTGCGGGCGACTACACCGTGAAGGTGGAGGCGCAGGGCTTTGCCACGACAGTGCAGAAGGGCACGCATCTCGATCCCAACATCGGCAGCCGCTGCGATGCCACCCTGAAGCCCGGCGAGTCGACCACCACGGTAACCGTGCAAGCGGATGCAAACACCCTGCAAACTGAATCGGCGGCAGTGGGGCAGCTCGTCACAACCGACCAGGTCCGGTCGATCCAGCTGAACGGCCGCAACCCGATCTATCTCTCGCAGTTGGAGCCTGGAGTGACGCGTAACGCGCCGCTATCCTCGTTCAACTTCAGGCCGGACTTCAGCGGACCCACGATCAACGGTGCGCGCAGCAACGAGAGCGCGCTGACCTTCGACGGCGCACCGATGATCCGCACCCGCGCGAATGGCACATCGATCGGCGTCGCGGATATCGACACGATCTCGCAAGTACAGATCCTCACAACGACTTATCCCGCGCAGTACGGTGGCACTTCGGGCGGCGTCATCGTCCAGGTTCCGCGCAGCGGCGCAAACGACTTTCATGGCGCGGCCTACGATTATCTGCGCAACTCGTTTTTTAACGCCAACACTTGGACCCGCAATCAGGCGGACCAGTCTTACCTCGCAAACCACCCGCCGCCATTCCGCTTCAATCAATTTGGGTGGACTTTCAGTGGTCCCGCTTTCATTCCGCATGCCTTCAATACGTCCCGGAAGAAGGCTTATTTTCTAGCCAGCGAGGAGTTTTTACGCTACCGGCAAAATGCGACCCAGACCGGCATTGTTCCCACGGCGTTGATGCGGCAGGGCAACTTCAGTGAACTGCTTGGGTCCAACATCTTCTATCAGAAACCAGTCCAGATCGTCGATCCAACCACTGGCGTGCCCTACTCCGGGAATATCATCACCAGCGGCCTTAGCCCGAACGGCCTCGGGCTGCTCAATGCTTATCCTTTGCCGAACCAGACGAGCAGCCCGAGCTACAACTGGGAAGACTCGGCTCCTTATCCTCAGAACCAGCGCAAGGACACGTTGGTCCTGGACTACATTCCGCTGGATGCCCATCATATCCGCTTCAGCATTGTCAGCTATAACTACAATCAGCGCGTGCCCTTCGCCAGCAATTTCACACAGCTGCCGCAGTTGTGGAACTGGCCGAACCAGGTAGGCATCGTCCATTACACCTGGACTGTCAGCCCCACTATGGTCAACGATGCGACCTTCTCCGCATCGTCGGACCATTACACGATCACCAACGATTTATCGAGCGGCGCTTATAACCGCACGCAGTATGGCATCAACTATCCGTTCATCTTTCCCGATGCGCAGAAGGACACGCCAAATAAGATCCCAACCATTGAGATTGCAAACTTCACGACCGTCGATGGCGGCCCGTATCCGGCCCACGGCGGCGGCCCGATCTTCAATTTCACTGACAACCTGACCAAAGTTATCGGCAATCACACGCTGGTCTTTGGTGGAACCTGGGAGCGGTCGGGTGAAAATAATCACGATCAGATTAGCGTAAGCAGCACCACACCGGGCGCGACCAATAATCAGAGCGGCCAGTTTATTTTTACAGATCTTCGCTCCGGCTATCCCACGTCAAATGCCGCCGTGGCCAACGCGGCACTCGGTATCTTCGACACCTACGGCGAAATCGGACAGACCTCGTACACGCTGTTTCGCGGCACGATGTACGAAGGTTTCGCGCAGGATCAATGGCACGCAACACCTAAGACGGTAGTGGAGTATGGCGTGCGCTACAGCGTGATGCAGCCCTACTCCGCACTATGGCGTAATCAATCAGTCTTCAGTCCAGCGTCCTACGATCCGTCGACCGCGCCCACCGTGGATCCCATCACCGGATATGCTTCCGGTGGCAATCCTTATGATGGACTTGTGATTCCTGGCAGTGGCTTTCCCAGTTCTGCTCAAGGCCATGTGCCGGCCAATATCCTCAACGGCCCCTACCAGAGCCTTTTCCGCGGCTTCAGCCCTGGTTATTCGAAGACGGTCTACACCGATGTGCAGCCACGTTTCGGTGTGACGTATCAAGTCGGCCCCACGACTGTACTTCGCGCAGGCGCGGGGCGCTTTGTGCAGCGAATCGGCATCAGCGACCAGGTGCAACTCGGCGGCAATGCGCCTTTCCAGACCAACGAAACCGTTACTGCAGGTTCGGTCGACAATCCGGCGGGCGCGGGCGGCGGCCAGCTACCTTTAGCGCTTTCGTCGCAGGCCTACAATTTCCCTAATCCTGAAGGCTGGGCCTGGAATGTGACCGTCGAGCAGGATATTCCCAACGTTGCGACACTCACCATGGCCTATGTCGGGCGGCGTGGTCTGCACTTATCGCAGCTTGAAAACATCAACCAACTGGAGCCGGGGACGACGCAGGCAAACCCTACCGTAAACACCGATGCGCTGCGGCCGTATCAAGGCTTTTCAACGATTCTTCAAGATACGGATGCCGGCAGCTCGATCTATCACTCACTGCAGGCGAATCTGAAGCGCCGCATGACGCGCAACCTCTTATTCGGCGTGGCCTACACCTGGTCGAAGAGTCTCGACTACGGCTCAAGCCCCGGCTACGAGTTGCCGAATGTCTATGACCCGCGACCAAACTACGGTCCGAGCGACTTTGACATTCGCAACATCCTTGTCGCCAACTTTGTCTGGAATATTCCTTACGGCAATGACCTGAGCAACCGGCTCCTGCGAAACTCCCTCAACCACTGGCAGCTCTCCGGCGTCACCCAGGCGCAGAGCGGCACGCCGCTGCAGATCGGCACGGGCGACGATTACGCGGGTGTTGGCGAAGGCGCGGGCACCCAGTTATGGGAGTTCACCCGCACACCGTCGCTCGAGAAACACTTTAGCGGCAACGGCAGCTCCGGAAAGTGGTTCGATTCATCGGTCTTCGTGCCCCCCACGAATGGCACGCTCGCGCCTCGCGGCACCCGCAACGCGGTCTACGGCCCCGGATTCCAAACCTGGAACGCGGCGCTGCTCAAGAACTTTCACGTGATCCCCGGCCACGAAAATCATATTCTCACCTTCAAAGCCGAGGTCTTCAACTTCACCAATCACCCTAACTTCGACGAGCCCGATACCAATCCAACCAGCGGCACCTTTGGCGAGGTCACATCCAAAGGAAACACGTATCCCTCGGACCGGGAATTGCAGTTCAGTCTCCGTTACGAGTTCTAAAGCGTCTTCACGGTTGATAGGATCCGGGCGGCGCGAACAGTTCCATCCCCGGATCCGATCGACTGTAAAGACGCTCTAGAGTGCAGCTCTGGTCTAGAACTGGAACCGCAGCGCTAGCTGAATCTCACGCGGGGTTCCAGAGCCGACCGGGGTGATCGGATTGACGATCGACGTGTTCAGATTGATCGTTTGGCTGATGGCGCCAAAGCCGCTCGCGCAGCCAGCAGCGGTGACAGTGCAGGTAACATTCGGCGGGCCATACTGCGGGTGGTTGAAGAGGTTGTAGAACTCCGCCCGGAACTCGGTCCGCATGCGCTCGCCGAAGGCAAAGGTCTTCGAAGCGCCGCCATCGATCTGCCATGTGCCGGGTCCGGCAAAGAGGTTACGCGGTGCGTTGCCAAACTCGCCTGCCGGCAGAGCGAAGGCCGCCGGGTTGATCCACTGGGCTCTCGACTTGCCGCCCGGAGGCGTGAGCGATTGTCCAGGCACCAGGTCGGGCCGCTCGGTGCCGGTGGCGCCATCCGGTGCGCTGTAGCTGCTGGGCAGGAGCACGTTGAGCGGGAAGCCGGTGCGCGCGAGCGCCGCGGTCGTCACCTCCCAGTTGCCCAGGATGGTGCTGGCCAGGCCGCGCTGGTTTAGCATCGAGCGGCCCACGCCGAAGGGCAGCTCATAGACCGCGTTGCCGTTGATCACATGGCGCGCGTCCCAGGCTCCATCGGCGCGGTCACACGCTGCGCACAAAGGGTTCTGCGGATTGATCTCGTCGCCGTCGCCGCTGCCGTTTGAGCCGTTGTCGATCTCATGCGCGTAGGTATAATTGGCCGCCAACAACAGGCCGTTCGCGAACGGCCGCCGCACCGACACGACCAGCCCGTTGTAGGAGCTTGCGCCGATCGAGCCGCGCCAGCCGATGCCGGAGGCGAATCCCGTATACTGCACGGCCCCTGTCGCCGGATTGGTGATCAGGTTGACGATATTGGTATCGAGCAGATGCACGCCGTGGCTGCCCAGGTAGGACACGGTAGTCACGAAGTTGTTGGGCAACTCCTGCTGCACGGAGAGGTCAAACTGCTCGGTGTAGGTGTCCTTGCGGTCGCGCTGCTCGGCGTTGGGTGAGATGGTGTTGGGTTTGAGGTACGAGTCGACCGGATAGGTCACATTCTTCACCGAGTAGGACGGAACCTCGTTCTTGGCGGGCAGGTTCTGATCGTCCAGCTGGCCGTCTTCGTGGTACATGCCAAAGCCGGCGCGGACGATCGTCTTGCCGCCCTCGCGAGGCGACCACGCGAGGCCGATGCGCGGATCGAAGTCGCCGTAGTTCTGCTGGCCGAAGCTTGCGCCCACGCCGCAGAAGCCCTGCGGTCCGCAGGTGGCGAAGTCGAATGGATTGGCCTTGCCGTGCGCCTCGCTGAATAGCTGGAAGATGCTGTAGCGGACGCCAAGGTTCAGGGTGAGATTTGGGCGGACCTTATACTCGTCCTGCGCGTATTCATAAAAATCGGTCTTGCGCAGGTCGTTGACCGGCAGCGCACCGGTCAGGCTGGCCTTCGATACCTGATTGGCTCCCAGCTTCTCGATCGAGGCAAAGGTCACGGTGCCATGCTCGCCGTAGTGCTGGTTCAGCTGCACAGGGCGAATCTCAAAGCCGGCCTTGAGGGTGTGGCGGCCATGCAGCCAGGTCAGGTTGTCGATTGCCGAATAGGTGTTGCCCACGTAGATGGTGTTGTAGGCGTAGTTCAGGTTGCCGAAGGGCTGGCCCACAAAGGACGAGATCGCAATCTGATAGACCGAGCCGGTGCCGCTGGAGAAGAACGTATTGTCGCTGGAGCGGTTGAAGCCGAACTCGGCCTCATTGGTCAGATAGGGGCTGAAGATGTGCAGCAGCTCGATGGCGCCATTGACCGGCGCGCTTACCCGCTGCTCCTCATTGGTCGCGCTGGTGGAAACCGGCTGGCTGCCAACGGAGCGGTCGTAGTTGAAGCGGAGAAAGCCGGTGGTCTTGGAGGAAAAGCTGTGGTCGAGCCGGAGCATCGCCGAGGTTTCGTTGGTGATCTGGGTGCAGGCGCAGGTCAGCAGATCGATGTTCGGGTCACTGGTCGGCGCAAGGATGGCTTTGGGTCCGGCAGTCGGGTAGGCATTGACGAGCGCATAGACCGGGGAGCTGCTCGGAATCGATGCCCGGAACGCGGCGCTGGGCACATCGCCGCTCACCGGGTAGCCCCACACCTGGCGGTATGCCTCCGAGGCGAGGAAGAAGAAGGTCTTGTCCTTCACGACTGGGCCGCCAAACGATCCGCCGAACTGGTTCAAGCGCAGCGGCTGCTGCGCTTCCCCCTGCGACTGCCAGGTGGGCTGGGGCGCGTCAAACTCGTTGTTGCGGAGAAACTCAAAGAGCCGCCCGTGGAACTGGTTGGTGCCTGAGGGCGAACTTACGCCCAGCTGCGCGCCGCCCGTCGCGCCGTCCGCAGCGGTGGCCATCAGCGTATCCACGCGGAACTCCTCGATCGCGTCCATCGGAATCGACAGCCGCACCCAGGCGCGCTGCGTCTGATTGACAATGCTGGTCTCATCGACGCCGTCATAGGTGAAGTTGCTGTCGTCCAGCCCTCGTCCCGCGAACCGGATCGAGCGCTGGTTGCCGCCGCCGGTATCGATCGCGCCGGGCGCGTAGGCCGTCAGGGTCGACCAGTCGCGGCCATTCAGGGGCAGTTCGTCGGCCTGCTTCTTCTCGATCAGAGTGGTCACGGTGCTGTTGTTGCGGTCCATCAGCTCAGAGCTGCGCGAAACCTCCACGCGCACCTCGCCGCCGGCTACCTGCAAGCTCGCATCGAGGGTCCGCGTCCTGCCCACCACCTGCACCACATCGGTGTAGGTCAGCTTCTCAAAGCCGGGATGCTCGACCGTGACCGTGTAGCGGCCCACCGGCAACTCGGCGATCTCGTATCGTCCGGCGTTGTCTGACACACCTTCACGCCGCAGCTGAGTCGCGATTTCGACAGCGGTGATGCGGGCCTCGGGCAGCAGCTTGCCTGCCGGATCCGTGATCGTACCGGTCATTGCGCTGCGATCTACCTGCGCGACGCCGGGGATCGCACCGGAGAGAGACAGAATTGTGGAAGCGAGAACTACAGATGGTCTGGAGAAAAATCGGAACTTTTGCACAGGGGCCTCGAAGAGTAGGATTACGTCGATCTGAATAGCCCCGATCCAGCATGAGTTCCTGAGCATCTTTCGAAGAAATCGGCACCCTCAGCGAACTCCAAGCGGATCAGCACTATTACAATTTCGTAATCTACACCTCGTCTTACCGCAGATTTGTTACAAATACTGGACGGAATTGTTAAACGTGCGGTGGAGTTCGATCCCGTCACGCTGTGAAAAACGCTATAACGCGTGGGAGATGCGACGCCTGCGCCTCGCCCACTGGCTCAACCGGTCGAAATAGAGATAAATAACCGGCGTGGTGTAGAGCGTCAGCACCTGGCTGAAGAGAAGCCCGCCGCAGATCGCGATGCCCAGGGGCCGCCTGAGTTCGGAGCCGGCGCCGGTGCCCAGAGCCAGCGGCAGCGCGCCGAAGAAGGCCGCGAGCGTGGTCATCAGGATGGGGCGAAAGCGCAGCAGCGCCGCCTCAAAGATCGAGTCCTCGGTGCTCATGCCCTGATCGCGCTCGGCAAGCAGCGCAAAGTCGATCATCAGGATCGCGTTCTTCTTGACGATGCCGATCAAGAGAAAAATGCCAATCACCGAGATCACGTCGAATTCGCTGTGAAAGATCAGGAGCGCGAAGATCGCGCCGACCCCGGCCGAGGGCAGGGTGGTAAGGATCGTGACCGGATGCACGAAGCTTTCATACAGCACACCGAGCACGATGTAGATGGAAAGCAGCGCTGCGATGATCAGCAGCGGCTCAGTCGAGAGGGATGCAAGAAAAGCCTGCGCGGTTCCGGCGAACTGCCCTCGCACCGAAGAGGGCGTGCCGATGCGCTGCTGCATCTGGTCGATCGCTGTGGTCGCCTGGCCGAGTGAGGTGCCGGGCGCGAGGTTGAAGGAGATCGTCACCGAAGGGAAGAAGGACGAGTGATTCACGGCCAGAGGGGATGTCTCTGCGTGCGCCGTTGAAAATGCCTGCAGCGGCACGGCTGCCTGGCCCGGCGCATGCACGTAGGTTGAGGCCAGCGTCGCAGGGTCGCGGTAGAACTGCGGGGCCGCCTCCATCACGACGTAGTACTGGTTCAGCGAGGTGTAAATCGTCGATACCTGCGCCTCACCGAACTCTTGATATAAAGACTGGTCGATAAGTTGTGGAGTTATGCCGAAGCGGGAGGCAGTAGGCCGGTCGTAATGCATCAACATTTGCAGGCCGCCATTCTGCTGGTCGGTGGTCACGTCTTTCAATTGCGGCATCTTCAGCATCTGTTTGTAGAGCATCGGCCCCCACGTCGCCAGGTCCTCGACCGTATCGCCGGAAAGCTGAAACTGGTAGAGTGCGTTACTCTGGCGGCCGCCCACGCCGATATCCTGCGCAGCCTGCAGAAATGTAGAAGCCCCGGTGAGCGAGGCTAGCTTAGGGCGCAGCCTGTCCACGACCTGGCTCGCCGTGACGTTGCGCTGGTCGCGGGGCTTGAGCGAGAGAAAGACGAAGCCTGTATTGCTGGCGCCGCCGCCCCCGGTAAAGCCGGCCACGGTGCGCACCGCAGGATCGGCCTTGATGACCCGCTGCACATCGAGCAGCGAGTCGCGCATCGACGGGAACGATGCGTCTTGGGAGCCCTGCAGCCCTCCGAAGATCAGGCCGGTGTCCTGCATAGGAAAGAGCCCCTTGGGCACAAAGATAAGTAGCACTACATTCATTACGAGCGCCCCGAAGAGGCTCAACACCACCAGCACCGGGTGGCGGAGCGACCATACCAGAGTGCGGCGATATCCCGCGAGGACACTGCTGAATGCGCCTTCGCTGAGCCGGTAGAAACGGCCGTGCTGCTCCGGTCCGGCGGGCTTCAACAGGTACACGCACATCATCGGGGTGACGGTGAGCGAGACCACCATCGAGATGGCAATCGACACGCAAAGCGTCATGGCAAATTCATGGAAGAGGCGGCCGATGAGCCCACCCATAAAGAGCAGCGGCACGAAGACAGCGATAAGCGACAGGCTCATCGAGAGGACGGTAAAGCCGACCTCCTGCGCGCCCTTGAGTGAAGCTTCCCACGGCGGCATGCCCAGCTCGATAAGCCGCGTAATATTTTCCATGACGACGATTGCGTCGTCGACGACAAAGCCGGTTGAGACGGTCAGCGCCATGAGCGAAAGATTGTTGACGCTGTAGCCGAGCAGGTACATCGCGGCAAAGGTTCCGACAAGCGAGGTAGCGACGGCGACGCCGGGAATAAGTGTGGCCTGCGGGCTGCGCAGAAAGACGAAGACGACCGCAACCACCAGCAGAATCGAGAGAATCATTGTGGTCTCGACGTCTTTTACCGATGCGCGGATGGTGGTGGTGGTGTCGATTGCGATCTCGAGCTTGTCCCCCGCAGGGATCGACGCGCTCACGGCGGGCAGAGCCTTCTTGATGCGATCGACGATGTCGATCACGTTCGCGTTCGGCAGCCGGTAGACCAGCAGCACCACGCAGGGCTGGCTGTTTGAGTAGCCTGCCGAGCGGGTCGTCTGGACCGACTCAAACACCTGCGCCACGTCACGCAAATGGACGACGGCGCCGGTACTCGCGTTGGTTCCGATGACGATAGGAGCATAGTCTTGCGGCTTACGGATCTGATCGTTGGCGGTGATGTCGGCGGTCGTGAAATCGTCGCTGATCTGGCCCTTGGGGCGGTTCGAATTCTGCTGCGATAAGACGCGCGCTACGTCGGTTGTGCCGAGTCCATAGCTGTTGAGCTGCTGCGGATCAAGATCGATGCGAACCGCGGGCAGCGAGCCGCCGACTACCTGTACCTGCCCCACGCCCTGCAGCTGCGACAGCTTCTGCTGCACGATGGAGGAAGCGGTGTCGAACATTTCGCCCTTGCTGTAGATGGGCGAGGTCATGTAGAGCACCATGGCAGGGAATGCAGCTGAATTTACTTTTCTATAAGTCGGATTGGAAGGCAGGTTCGAAGGGAGATAGGTTCGCGCGGCATTGATTGCTGCCTGCACATCGCGCGCGGCGCCATCGACATCGCGGCTGTAATCAAACTGCAGCGTAATGGAGGTTGTGCCGAGCGTGCTCGAGGAGGTCATCTGCGTGATCCCGGCGATATGTCCGAACTGCCGCTCAAGGGGCGTGGCGACCGATGAGGCCATGACTTCAGGGCTGGCCCCGGGCAGCGTGGTCGCAACCGTGATCGTCGCGAAGTCAACCTGCGGAAGCGAGGCCACGGGAAGCGCGCGAAAGGCCATTGCGCCCGCGATGATGATCGCCACCGCCATCAGGATAGTCGCGACCGGCCGCCGGATGAAGATCGCGGAGATATTCATAGCTGCTCCGCTGCGCGGCCTTGCTGCAAGGCGTGTGTGCGAGCCGGTGCGAAGCGCGCGGCAATACGATCGAAGAAGACGTAGATGACCGGAGTGGTGTAAAGGGTGAGCACCTGGCTGAATAGCAGGCCGCCGACCATCGCGATGCCGAGCGGACGCCGCAGCTCCGAGCCGATGCCCGAGCCGAACGCGAGTGGCAGACCTGCGAACAGCGCGCACAGAGTTGTCATCAGAATTGGCCGGAAGCGCAGGATGGAGGCCTGGAAGATCGCCTCTGTCGAGTTCATCCGCTGATTGCGCTCTGCATCGAGCGCAAAGTCCACGATCATGATGCCGTTCTTTTTTACAATGCCTATAAGCAGAATGATGCCGATGATGGCGATCACATCGAGGTCCTGATGGAAGAGCCGCAGCGCCAGCAGCGCGCCCACGCCGGCCGACGGCAGCGTGGAGAGAATCGTGATGGGGTGAATAAAGCTCTCGTACAAGATGCCGAGCACGATGTAGACAGCCAGCAAGGCGGCCAGGATGAGCCACGCTTCATTCGCGCCGATCTCCTTGTAGGCTGCCGCCGTACCTTGCAGACTGGCGTCCACACTGGCCGGCATGTGAAGGCGATCCTTTGCGTGCTCGACCGCATCGACGGCCTGGCTCAATGAGTATCCGGGGGCCACGTTGAACGAGATGGTGACGACCGGAAACTGCCCCTGATGATTGATCGTGAGGGGGGAAGATGTAGTGACGAACCGGCTGATCGCGGAGAGAGGAACAGGCGTCGCCTCGAAGGTCGAAGTAGTCGAGGAGC
>Ga0116226_10003325_pt1 | contig 14194 bp, 8 predicted proteins | sample S1TSphfallax_FD_89692 | JGI IMG/M metagenome (GOLD analysis project Ga0116226, IMG submission 89692) | Host-associated microbial communities from peat moss isolated from Minnesota, USA - S1T2_Fa - Sphagnum fallax MG | ecosystem: Host-associated > Plants > Peat moss > Unclassified | place: USA...
GTGTTCGGAACTGCGGGTTTTTGGAATCTGATTTCTTTGTTGTTTGCGAGGATATTTGGATCGCAATATGCCCCTTTTTTGTTGTAGTGAATAACCTATTTGCAATATTATTCTTTAGTGCTTGAGATCAAAAACCAAGGCCATGATGAAGTGAAAAGGCAAAGCGCATGTAGAAGAACATGTTGAAAAACTTGTTAAGAAGAAAACAATGTCTAAGGCAAAGGAGATCCAAAAAATGTTGTAGTGGAGGAAGATGGACTCCAATAAATTCAAATGGGCTAGATAAGCTAGTTTGGAGGTCATGTTCAACATGTAGTGAACTACACTAAGAAAATACCTATTACGAGATTTTTTAAGAACTTGGGAAACAATAGAGGATGGAAGAATTCAAGGGCAAATATGTGGTCAAGAAATTCTCATCTGTCATGTATTTATTCATGAACAACTTGGAATTTCCAAGGAAGGAACAATAGATTGGCAAATTTGCAACTTTCAAAGAAGCCAAAACCACTTTGAAGAAGATTATAGGTCTACATGCCTTTGTTGAGAATGAACAATCAATGTGGTATGCATGAAGGAGGAATTTCATGTAAGATTTGCAGCTATTTTGTAAATACTTTACCAAAGAGAACAATTAGTTTATTTTAATAATTGAATTACTATTACTTTTGACCTAGCCAATAGGGGTAACCTATTAATTGGTGTTCCATAATGTTGAACCAATTATTGGTTGAATTGCTTCACTACACAAAACGTGAAATGAAGGCAGTAACTAACCTAGTTTCTAGCAAATTAAGGCATATAAAGGCTTGTCCTGGATATTATGTTTAGGAAGTGGTTCCTTTTATTTGAGGCGCCTTCACCAATAACAACAACCCCAAAGGAACTTGTGTCACCAACCAGCCAAGAATGACAGGTTGCGTAATAACAATACGTTTCACTTGAATATGTTACAAAGGAACAATTTTTTGAGGAGAGAAGACCAACACATTCAACCACTACATCGCCTTTAAAAACACGCCAATTTCATTGACTAAAGAGGTGTATAAAACTACCTATACCAAATGATGAATTCAATCTTAAACATGTTACTTCACCACCAAGAAAGAAGTTTAGGACTACTTTCGGATCACTAGTTGTTGATTTAGAAGAGGATGAGAATGAACATGTTTAGATGAAATTGGGGGTGGAAGAGCGGAAGAGTTTTATGCAATAGTTACATTAGGTAACATTGAAAAAAAACTTGAACCCAATTTGGATCAAGAATTGAAAACATCCGAATTGAACTTATTGTGTTTGTTGAACTTGTAGTATCGATTGCAAAACCTACACAAAATGTAGTTGTAACTATAAAATCATCCTAACCTGTTCAACCTATAGTTGAACCAATGCAAATGGAAAACCAAAATTTTTCTAGATTCCAACACGTCCTAGTTTTTGGTCATTCTACAAAAAAACTTGAAACAGATTAATATGTTTTTAGAGCAAGTTGCTCAAAATGCCACAACCTAGTTGAAGACATTACAAAAATTTCAAACTTTGAAGTTGAATTTGACCAAGTCAAAGAAAACTTGTATGAGACCCACAACTACTTACAAATACATAGCTTAAAGTTAGAGACAATGCAAAAGATTGTAAAGAATTGTGACAAAGAACTCATCATAATCAAGGGGCAAATGAATAGGGTCCAGCATGAGAATTTAGAACATGTCCAATAAGTTGAAAGAAGCAAATTAAGTTGTTAGGAAAATTAAGAACCTACAACAAGAGTGTGTTGAACTCAACTAGCTCAATTGGAAAACTCACAATGATTTGAAGCATCTCTAAGTTGATTTGGAGTGAATGATGCATGATTACACCAAAATGGATGAGTCAAATTTGGAACAAGGTGTCATACTCAATTTGGAATAAACCTTTCAAGATCTTAGAGAGCAATAAATAGCTACCCACATAAAGTTTGAGAAGGAAAAGCAAAATTTGACTACCCAAATCTAGGATTGAAAAGGTTATTATGAGATAGCTAAAGTACAATTGAATAAACCCAACCCCATTCTACTTGTTAGGATGAACAACACGTTGAAGGAATTTGAGGAGTTATTGCTAGACAAAACACTATTCAAAGTGCAAATCCAAGCCTTAGGAAACAAAAACCCCAAGTGGAAAAACTAAGGCAAATTGTTCACGAGTTCATGAGGGAACAAATTTAAAACAATATGAAACTAGCTCATTTTCATGAACAAAGTTACCAACTTGACCTGCACACCTATTAAATTGCTTTCCTTGATTTTAAATACGAACCCCCTAATTTTGTATATGTGGAAATTAGAACCAATAGTAGAGTTCCAGCAACGCCATTTGTGGTACAACCTATTGTTATTAACAAACCGGTTAGTCCACCAAAAGGGGGAACATGTTTAAAGATCATACCTTTACATGTTCAAACTTTTACTATACTTGTTTTAGTAGCCATTGTTGTTAATGAACCTGTGGAAGGTAATGAAAGCTTTGATAAGGAATAAGTTGAACCTATTAATCCCTTATTGACACACCCCCCCAAGCTCCTTGATGGACTTAACTACAAGTCCAAAGGTGAAAACAACAAAAGGAGAAGGAATCAGGGCGTGTTCTTTGGCTCACAACACTTTAGGGGTAGAAGGGTGTGCTAGAGCTCTAAGATGGGGATTAGGAAGATTGACAAGAAAATCAATTACTCACACAAACCTGCACAAATCAAACAACAAGTTGGTAAGTGCGTCATTGGAGCACTTTTGGTGCATGGATTCACCACGGGCAAACACGGACTCACAAGACTCACCATGGCCTGGACTTTAATGAAGCTGCCACCTTCCCCCTTATAGTATTATTTGTGCCTGGCTATGGGGCCAACACCCAAATGTCATTTTGTCCCGAAACTCCCAAATGGGAGTCTCAAAATTCCCAAAATTGGGACTTTCACTACTTTGGAGTCCCAAAACTTTGTGTATGGACCTCTGATTAAGGTGACATCTAAAGAAAAGTTGTAGCCCTCATCAAGAGATTTCCAACGGTATGTGGCACGTAACTTGCACGCAAGGAAATTGGGGCAATTTTCAACTTTTAGTTGTCAGGAGTCAAATTGGCAATTTGACTCCCGGCCTTTCTTTTGGTCATAACTTGTGTTTTAAGTACCCAAATGGGTCATGCAAGCCCATTGTAAACATTTAAGTTCTAAGAAATTTTCAATGATATAAGGAACTCTTCAATCCAATGGGTTTTGACCCCTATAATCGTTCTTTGAAAATTTGGGAGTCCATCTGGACTCCAACTCCCAAAGTGGGAGTTCAATTGGGAGTGTGGGGGTTCATTCCCTCACACTCTCCCACATTCCCGAAAACATAAAATGTGATTGTTGGGCTTCACTCTCGGCCTGCACCTTTGCAAGCCCTTGCCTTGGTCGCGAGCCCAAGTCTAGGGTTGCAACATTTATTCACCATATTAGATAGTAGAGTAAAATCTTTGGAATTCTTATTTGTTAGTTTACCTTTGAGCCCACACTAGATAGATATAGGTTAGGAGATTACTCTAATGTCAAATACCTTGCATGCTTTAAAGGTATTCGTGACACCCATGGCGACCTTTGAAGACATACTTGATCAATAAAAAACTATAGCACCAACATATTTTCAAATTTTGAACCGAGTTAAACCTATGGAGGAAGTAGGTGTTGAACTTGTTGAAGGAGCCATCAATCAATTGGTTGCAGAAAACCAAATTAACTTAGGACTTTGAACTAACATTTTGAGGGTGAAATGTAGTTTTCAAGGGAAGATAATGTTATTTAGATTTAGTAATAGGTGACCTAATAGGTTGAAAAATGTAAGCAAGTTGTTAAACCTAACAAGTGATTTAACTTGTTATTTAACCTAACCTAACCAATTATTGAACCTCATTGGTAGTATTATAATAGGTTAAAAAGATAAGTTGATAGGTTAGTAAACATGTAGTCTATAAAACTTGTACTTGGTAGAACATGTAATTAAACAAGGTGTAATTTTTTTAAATTTTGGATTGTTAGTCTAGGTACTAGTTAATGACTACTTATAATGGTCAATTATGGCTATTGTATTTTGAAACAACTAGCATAATACTAGGAGGACAAACCTATTAAAGGACTTTTAGATTTCATTTTTTAATTTGTGTATAATTCTTCACTTATGGAATAATAATCATTTTTTTTTATCCAACTTTCTTCAAGCTTTTAGTAATTTGTGTACATGTTAATTTAGGATTTGTAGTTAGTTTTATTTTTGTTATTTTTTGCATGTACCTGTTGTTGTAAAAGAACTTGTTGTTAAAGAATTCAAAAGTTGAATAACCTTAATGGGAATAGAAAAACCTGTTAGCAGCTATTAACACAAAACATGGTGAAGCTTATCATTATTCTACTTGAAAAACCTGTCTAGAAATGGGGATTAGATTTTAATGGACTTATTAAATCGGTGAGTTGTTACTTTAGCAATTGGTACATTTTAGTTGCCATTAACTATGTTACCAAGTGGGTGGAGGCAAAAGTTTTGTGCACCAACACAACTACTATTACTGCAAAGTTCTTATATGACCACATTCTTATCTGATTCAGTTTTCCATTGACTATTATTATTGATCAAGACGCACATTTCATTAACAATATTGATATTCATTACCTAATTGATCATTTTATTTTAAGACATACTATTTCTATTATTTATTATCCACAAGGCAATGGACAAGTTAAATTTATTAACAAAGTTTTTGATACATTGCTCATAAAACTAGTGAATGAAAACCAAAATGATTGGGATGAACACCTATCCACAATTTTATTTTCTTCTATAACTATTTTCTAGGTTGGAATCGATCATACCCCATTCCAACTTGTTTATTGATTACACCCGTTGCTACCTACAAAATACTTGTTACCATCCAAACTGGACAACATCATGACGGAACACATGTTAGAGTTCTAATTAGTCAACTCTCAAAACTTTAGAAACTCCAAGAGAACTAATAAGTAACACAAGACCTAGTAGCTTCTAACCAGTGGAACTAGTCGTTATGGTCCTAGAACCGGTACATTGAAACAAAATACCAGTTTGGAAATTTTGCTTTATGGTTTCTAGGGGCTATCAAAACACATAATCCTAAGTTTTAGAGACAATGGTTTGGACCATATAGGATCTAATATTTTTTACCAAACAATACAATACTACTACTGACTATTAACAAATTTGATCTTAATCCAATACTCATTAACATTAACAAGTTAAATTTTATAGGTTTACAAAGGATCACATACTTCAACCTATTTTAGCTAAGCTTAGTGATTTTTTTATTAAAGAAACCAATGGAAGCAACCCATTTTGATAACATGTTCATTAAGTAACCGGTTGAGGTAACCCGTTCTAATAATTTATTCAATGAAGAACCAATTGGGACGAACCATTTTGGTAATCTGTTCATTGAGAAACTAGTTCAACTTATCACTATAAGTTTAATAGCATAAAACTTGACTGAGAGAAGAATAGACAATGATATGTCTAATTTAAAATTAAGTGAAACGAGTATCAATGAGTTGTTGAAGAGGTAACGAGTTGGAAACCTACCAATTAGCCCTAATTCCACATGAAATAATGATGTTCCAGTAAACCTAATTACAAATGTCAATATATACCCTAAAAGTTGCATCATTTTCCAAGCGTTGCCACTTTTTACTCCATGGTTACCAACATACTCCTTAAAGTGTCTTTTCATTTTTTCATTATGAATTCCTTTATATCTTTTACTGCACCCAAATGAGGCAATGAATGCCTTGGACTAGTTGAAAAAGAGAGCAAGCAAGAGGGAGGTAGAGTTGAAAAAACAAAAAGAAGATAAAGAGGGAAAGGAAATAAAACTATAGAAAGTTAGAGAGGAAGCTTTTAGAACAATTGGCGCAATTTACATTAAATCACTTGCCACCTCCTTTATTTTGAGAAAATAGCGAAAGTTTTGGGCAAGAGATAAATGTAAAACAAGAAATTTTTGAGGCATTACAACGTGCTGCTATTATGGGAGAAGGATTTAAAGAAACATTATGAGGCTTTTGAAAACAATTTTCACCTCCTACACCTACATTTGTCATAATTAGTGATTATGAGGAGGAAGAACAAGGTAGAAAAAGAAGCTGAACAACCTGTGAAGTTGAGCAACTAGCAGATTTTTCATCAGCACTAGTTAAAGGAGGATTCTTTGACATAGAAGTTCATTCCCCTGACATACCTATTGTTGTACCTACCAAGGCTTGGTCCAAATACATGATGAGGTGCAAATGATGAGCACTTACTAAAGCAAAAAAAATGTAGAAAATGTTGTAGTGGATCCCAATGTCCAAAGGATGACAATGGGCATAACAAGTTAATTTGGGTGGCTTATTTATTGTTCACTAGATAATTCCACCACTAGACGTGTTGGAGGACATCTTGCGCACTTGGGAGTCCACAGAGGATGGACACAGTAAAACAATTGTTTGTGGTGAGAAGATCACCATAGAACAAGCGTAAATCATTCAACAATTTGGCGTTAGTGCTAAAAAAATAGTTGATGCAGTGAATGCATTAAAAAAGGAGGCCCAAGTTGCTCTTAAGAACATAGCTTGACCGGATGAATTTGTGAACAAAGAATAGTGGAGCATCATTCGGATGAAGGAGTACCATGCCAAGTTTGCAACAATTTTGTAAATCATTTACTAACGAGAAAGGTTAGCTTATTTTAGTAATTGCATTGCCATTACTCTTAATTTGGTGGACAAGGGGGAAGAAGATCAATTGGTGCTCCATTATGTTGACACAAATGTCAATAGAATTGACTCAATGGACTAAGCACTAGAAGCAAATCGCAACAAGGTTAGTAATGCTTGATAGGAAGGTAGCAACCTATTACTTTGGACCAATGATAGAAGTATGTTTACAACATTGGTTTCTCTTTTGAAAGGAAGATACACTTGTTGATTTTCCAAAACCATGATTGGTTCAAGAGAGAAAGAAGAAGAAGATTGTTACGAAGTAGAAAATCTTCTCCTAAGGTTGTGACTATGGAACAATTTATTACTAAGCGTCAATTGATGTGTTTAACTAACATATCGTCACTACCAATTTAATAGTCACAACATGTGAAAATACAAATTGAATTGTTAACACCTGAAGATTGATTAAGTCCAAAACCAACTAGTTGACCACCATAGTAGAAACCTTGCACATGTCAGGGAATCATGATTATGGAGGGAGGCAATGAGGACACGGAAGTTGATGTTATTACACAACCAGATGATGAATCGATAAAGATAAAAAGTGACCAATTCATGGAGGATCCAAGTGAGCTTGACTTTGAATAGTACCAAATTAAAATCCTTTATCTGTTCAATAACTTTTGCTCCTATAGAACATGCTAACAACATGTTACCAAGAGGTATAGAACTACTTCAATTGGTTCAATCTAAACTTGTTGAACTAGTTCATCCTAGACCTATTTATATTTTTCATGAGATGTTTAAGCAAACAACCTTGATTGCCTAGATTTAGCCTTAGATAGTAGACAACTTAATTAATTTTCAATAAGCATTTAGTTGCCAAAAGTGTTGAAGCTAAAAAGGTAATCAAGAAGGTTGAAGCTTTACAATTGGAGTATAATGAGTTTAACCAAGCTCATTTCAAAACCTGTAATGATTTGAAGGCCCTACAAACTGACCTTGACTGGTTAACAAAGGACTATGGCAATATGGAGGCCATTAATGTACAACAAGAAAAGATTTTGTTGGAGCTAGAGAACACCTATTTGTAGTAGAGGGAACAATTGATGGAAGTCAACATTGACATGAAGAATCATATCTATGATCTTCAAGTACATATCCAAGAATTAAAAGGCGAATTGGAGACATTTTGTAAACATCAAGTAAAGTTTTTCAAACTACATCATGGATAACTAGTTGAAGGAGTTTGAAAAATTACTTTTAAACAATGCCTTGCTTAAGGTACATATTCAAACATTAATTGACAAAAACCTGAAATGGAAGAAATGGTGGCAAACCATATAGGAGATTACAAAAGAACATATCCAAGATAGTTTGGAAATAGCTCGTGCATATGAAGAAGCCTACCTAAATGAATTAGTTGCTTTTTGATTACAATTTGATGACTATACATATGACTGACTTACTAGTAAATTGGTTGAGGTACATGTTATTGCTTTCCAGAAGTTTTCACTTGTGCAAGCAACAACTATAGCTACAAGTTTTTGAAATGAACATGTGGTCACTAAGGAACCAAAGCCAATCCAAGGAGAAGTAGAACTAGCCATTGTTTTTTACACTTTGTTTTTACCCATAGAACATGTGGAAGTACCTATTGTAGTTGTTAGTACTCAAGTAGAAGGATTGGAAAAACATGTTATTCCCAAACATGGACCATTTAATTATACCAGAGATTGGGGTAGGTGCAAAGGTATTTTGATTGACATTGTTACACATGCTTATGAAGTTTTCAAGACTCTAAATATAGTATTGAAGGACACATCTATTGTTGAGAGGAAAGGATCTCAACTTGTTTTTTTAGTTGAACCTGCTGATACCACATGTGAACAACCTATTGATGATTTAATTGTAGGAGTTAAACATGTAGTTTTAGGTGACTGATTTCAAGGACAAAATATAGTTTTCAAGGGGGGGTATTGTTAACCCAATTTTTCAAGTGTGTACATATTAATTGGTTGTTACCAACTGGTAACCAATGAGGCAATAAACTTAGTAAATTTATTTTTGGGTAGCAAGTTCTTAGGTGAACCGATATGTTAAAATAATTGGTAACATGTGTTAGGGTAATTAGGGGGTTTAGTAAATTGGTAACCAACATGTACAATAATCAGTTGTTGACAATACATGTTAGTTTAAACTTGTGACTAGTAGTTGTTATAATTTAAATTCAAGTTTTACTGGCTAGTGATTAATTAATTTGAAATAATGCTATGTTTGGTATAAATAAAAGGATGTGAGGATTGATAAAGAGATCTTTTTGGAATTTGTTGTAAACTTTTGATCTTTTGAAACCTCTTTTCTTTTTTTAACTTTTTGGATAGTGGTTTTATTTTTTGGTTTATGAACAAGTTCACTTAAAATTTAGATATCTTCATTTCCTTCAATTTTCTATGAAAGATTAAATTCAATTTTGCTTTTGCATTTGGAAGAAAATAATTATACCTAATTTTTTAAAACTATTGATATGAAGCAACATGTTGATAACACTTAAACTAGAAGTAAAAAGATTAAAAGATAAAAAAAACCCTAAATTAAAAAAATAGAAAAAATCGTTAATAGTGGTCAACCAAATCAAAGGCCTGATAAAAATGAACTACTATTGTGTAAAGTAACCCAATATAAAGATTTAAAATAACTTGCAGACGCATTTAAAAAATATTCCCTAGGATCGGCTTAAATAGCTAAAATCACACATATGGAAGGTGAAGTGATCTTTGGCTTTTGCAAATAGAAGCAAGCTTAGCCCCTAGATTATAAGGGGGTTCACATAGGCACAATTGTGTGAATTATTTTCATCTTCGTGTAAACCATGCATTGCTAAATCAAATGTGCAAATTGAATAACTCGGGGCAAATCAAATTCATTGAGATGTTGAGGTCCTTGAAGCTCCATGTGGGGATGGAATTTGGTATATAAAAAGATGCCCCCTTGTGTCACATGTTTAATGTTTTGCATTGTAAAAATCCAACAAACATTCTTGTGCTACAAGGATAATTACCAAGCCAAATTCTATTAGTGCCCCTACTTGACTCAGGGTTGTTGTCTTAATTCCTTGGTGCATTCGTAAAACTACACAAGTTCTGCATCTATGTAGATGACATGAACACTACATTGGCTGTACAAAGTGCAAGTATGCATTCGAAAAACCAACTATTTCAAAAATTTGGTCCGTTCAAGTTGAAACCAATTCACCTAAGATAAAATCAAATTTCTTGAGGAAGTGGGATTTATTATGAATAAATGGCAACCAATTTTTCCTTAGTCTATTTAGAGGGGAAAGCTCCATTCCTATAAATAGGCTAGTGGATGAAATGTCATGGCCAACAACACATGATGGTAAGGTTGCCCATTGGATAATTCCATTCAACATTCAAATCTACCTTGCAATCAATAAGAGGCCGGTCAACTTCTTGAAACAATTATAAACCCACCATTGAATGGTTCCCCCTCCTTGATATGGATGAATATATAGGATTTTATTTAGCCAAAATCCAAACAAGAGGCAATATGAAATTACAATATGAAGTTGGAATTTCCCAATTTGCACTTGTTTGGATTTTGTAACAATAATTTATAGTTTGTTAGTTCAGTGAGGGAAGTGGATGATGTAAACACATGTACTATGTTTTGCAACATGTCATGTTTTGTGGGTAGTTTGAAAATTGCATCCATTTTTCAACTTGGAGTTATGACAAAGTTTGTTCCTTGTTAGTTTGTGATGTAATTTTAATGTAGGTATTACACTTTTGAATTGTCATAAAAATTAAGTACAATGAACATTCTCAATTCTAACGTTCATGATGATGCTATGTTTTTGGCTCTTAAACTAGAACTTACAAATGATGTTACTGTTTTAGTTTTATACAAACATCAATAATTATTCATTCAATATTTTGCTTAACATGAATGATGTTTCATTGTTAAATGGAAATTAGATATTAGACTAAGTTAAATGTTTATTAATAATTTAAAACATTATATTGGAGATTATGGGAAATAATTTCCTAGTTTCAATTGCATGTACTTACAACAAAAGTTATGGATGATATTGTTGTCACAAATAATATATTATGTCTACTAGGATGAATATTTTGTATCATGAAAAGAATATTCTTGCCACATAAATAAAATATTTTATCCACATGTATGGAATATTCTTGTCTATGTTGCAATAACATTTGACTTACGTGACAAATATATTCTTTGAAAAATTTGTGCAATTCACAAGCTTACTATTCACCATTCCCAAGCTCACCACTCATGCTCATGCATTCACATGATAGCTACATTGCCAAACCCCATTAGGATGCAAAATGATCAAAGACATGAAGAACAATAAAGTTGGGGCCAATGACATGTATGTCATTGATTATGAAAGGGATGTCAAACAATGCATAGCTTGAAAGTGAACGAGGGTGAAAAAAGACCCACCTGTTGGATTATTTTGATTCATGCCAATGGAACATAATCATGTTCCCCAAAAGGGAATGATGATTGAAGAAAATGGGGAGCTACAAGGCATAAAGGAACAAACAAATGGGATGAGTTAGGACAATTGACCCCTACGACATAAAACTCTTGGAATATAACCATGTAGGAAATGATGTGGAAAGCATTTACAACATCTACCTATAGCAACACCCACTGAATGCCAATGTTGAAGGTTACATGAATATTGTGTACCATTATTTCACACCCTCCCTTAATTGTGATGTCGAATTGATGTGTAGATAAAGTGAGTTGAAAATATGTTGTGAAATTAAAGACAAAGGGTATTGTTTGTTAATTAATAAAAAACCTTGCCCACTACAATTAGCCAAATGGCTTTGGAAAGCTTGGCCGACATCAAAAGCCATGCAGCTTCAAAGGCTCAAGCTACGGACCCATGGATATGACATGTGACGACATATGAAGACAATTGCAAAAGAGCATTGACAAAATCCTCGCAGTTGAATGAACCTTGAAGGTGCTCAAATACCATGCCAATAGGTCTTCCAATTGAAAGATGAGGCAAGTAATCATGCTGACCTAAAGTAGTCCAAGAAAAAGTCCAAATCTACATCCAATTGAAATTCCATCCAGAAGTTTGAAGATGAAAGGGATGAATGTGGTGGTTGAAAAGTTTGCAAAGTATTGATGGTATGTCAAGTTGCTTAGGTGGAAGCTAGGTAAGGCATCTAGTAACACAGACGTACTCTATCAAATCTAGATTGTGGCTAAGACAACAAAAAATGGTAAATGTATGGGGGCATCATCAAAAAGGGGCAGTCATGTTACAAATTCTCTGATGAAGAAGTTATTGAATGTTAAACTGAACATTTTGAAAGAATTTGGTGAATTTTGGTATTGTTGAAAAGTCCTCAGCAACTAGGATTGAATAAATGTAATTTGGAAGTTTCTGACCTAAGGTGTTTGAGATATTTAATTTTTAGGTCTTGTAAATTAGAAATCCAAACATGTCACAGGCTGTACTAATCCTTTGTGCAAAATGCAGTTCAACCTTTTGACTCACAAAAACACTTATTGACCAACACCACATGCATGGACATAGAGAATGATTCTAATGCAAGTGATGCACCCTCAAATTGAACACAAAACATCTATTTGAACCAAAATTGTTTCTGATTCTCCATTGTATGGCAAAAGCATCCCTGTGGCCTCATTCATATTTTTACTGTTAGTATTCATCTCTTCAAACAAGATTTGGTGAGTATTTCAGATGTTCAAATCACCACCCTCACCCACACAACAAGAAGCCAGAGCCCATCCACCCTCATGCTTGTTGTGTGAGATGGGCTTCTCATGGTATGGGTGAGGGTGGTGGTTTAAACAACTGCCAATTAAGCCCATTTACTGCACTTAAATTCTTGAAACTTTGTAGAAGTAGTTTCAAGTAGTCCCTTGCCATTGGAAAAGACCCTCCTCACAAGTACAGTGGATTGACATTAGTGTGCTGTACAATGTAAAAGATAATCGTGCACTACTTTTTGTCTTCAAACTTGAGTCCACTGACCACTTCCTTATGCTCCCTCCTTAAAAGGATTGGTCAAAACCATTTCTCATTCATCTATTTTGTTAAAATCCAAGATGAATCTCAGAAATATTATAATGCCAGGTTTGGGTTCCACATCTTTCGGAAGAGAAAACCCCTGTCCCTAGCACTCAATCTGCATTACAAAACCAAGCAAACAATTGTAAGTTCACTGCATAAGACCTTTTAGATTAGATTGTCCTTTTAAGACACAACCTCATCATGTAGACAAAACAGGTAAAAGGTGCTTGCAAATGTCCTGCACAAGTATGCATGTAACCCGCACTCTTAAGATAAAACGCATATAACACAACAATATATTTAAACTTCCTAGATATGTCTTACATTTCACACGTTCAGTATAATAATAACAGGACCATAATGAGATTCTCATTTTGCACCTTAGTCCACTGAGAGATCCAATGCAGAGATGAACAAGGAGTGCCCCAGCCACCACTGCACTGATCAACAAGCTTGATGGCACATGCCTCATACACCATAGCTCAAAAGGCTGCAAAAAAAAAAATCCAAAACCTTTTCATTCTCAGCTACAGGGCCTTGGCTAGGGGGCCACACCTTCAGCATGCTGGCCACCATGCAATGCCAATGGTGTCCAGGTTGGGTGAATATGGGACGGATCAATGTCAGGAGAATTGAGTGTGTCATCCTCAAATATCTCATCCCTGCCATGGTTCACACAGTATTCATGATCATACCGCAGGGCCAGAGAAGGACTCTTGGCATTAGCCTTACCCTTGATGCATTTGTGATAGCTGAAATCACAAACACTTCCATCAGTGCGAACCACAAAGAAGCAGCGTGACTTAGAATGACTATCATGGCGATCAACCTGCAATATTTCCAATCAGAATGGTGAGCTTTTTCCTGAAGTTAGCTTGTGTTTTTACAACCTCAAACAATGGTGGTAAAAAAAGCAGATAGAATCACATTTTAAAGACAGTTTGAACCCAGTCATGAAGCAGCAGCACAAACTTGTGACACAGTTTCAATGCACTTTCAGTAGTAGCTATCAGAAAAAGGATCTATATTCCAGATCAGGTTTGCAGTCCTAACATTTCTCTGTAATTACACACTTAACTGCAATGCATCTGTAACCAAGAGTGACCACAAATCAACAAGCACACTAAAGGTGCTTAGCAGGGAGCAATAACAGTGGAGTGAGTCAAAAGGGAATGAGTAAAAGCCACTTTGCCAAACTTACCTTGATATAATGGACACCACACCCAATTTTTTCAGTAAAAAACGGATGATATCGTAAAACCTTTTCCAAAATGAACCGCTGATCCTGTATCTCAAGCCTTTCTCCTACTTGGTACCTGGGTTACACAATGTTAGATTTA
>Ga0116226_10003326_pt1 | contig 14193 bp, 19 predicted proteins | sample S1TSphfallax_FD_89692 | JGI IMG/M metagenome (GOLD analysis project Ga0116226, IMG submission 89692) | Host-associated microbial communities from peat moss isolated from Minnesota, USA - S1T2_Fa - Sphagnum fallax MG | ecosystem: Host-associated > Plants > Peat moss > Unclassified | place: USA...
GCTGCAAATACCAGTTTTTCTGCGTTACGATACTCACGTGACTCAAGATGTACGGCTTAAGTTTCGTTACTCAAAAAACTGGCATTTTCGCCTACCCAAAATGAGTTTTGACAGAGGTCTATTGCATTTTTATATTTGACTTTATGCTTTTTTTACTTATTGTCGATTCTGTTGGATGCGTAGTTGCGTTCAATGGGGCGTAGTAACCTCTTTGTATAGCGATTGGCATCAGTCGTAAATGATGCCGTCTCTCGACTTCGGTCGGGGTGACGGCGTTATACCAGAAGTCATGTCCGTGACTAAAAGCGTCGTGACTGTCTATACACAGTTTACTAACACCCCGATCATCCATTTTTTTAAAAAGGTCGGAGCAGATGAAATTACAACTTCCTGTTATTTGTGCTACTTTATTACTTTCTGCTTGTGCAACCATCATTGATGGACGCTCTCAGCAAATTACCGTGAACACTAACCCCGAAGGTGCAAGATGCGAATTACACAGACATGATGCCCAAAGGCAGGATTCCGTGATAGCTACTGTGGAATCAACCCCTGGAAGTGCATATGTCGAAAAAACCAAATACGATATAAAAATTACCTGTACCAAGGAAGGCTATCAGCAGACGACTTATCAGAATCACTCGGGAGTTGCAGGTGCAACCTTTGGTAATATTGCTTTGGGTGGCTTGATTGGCTGGGGTGTTGATTCTGCAACGGGTGCAGATAATAAATATGATAGTCCTGTAAATATCAGCCTCGTACCTCAACAAAAAAATGATACTAACAAAGAGTAGAATGCCCTGGTAAAATTATGTATTAGCTTATGTTAATATTGTCTTTTTTACTGATCTCACAACCCACATTTGTAAAGGGAGCCTCCCATTTATCAGGAGGCTCCCATAAATCCTCATTATCAAAAGGTAGTGGTGGTACAAGCCAGATTCCTCCAGGGACGCTACAAAATTCACGGTTGTACTAACCGCTTGTAGAAGAGAGGTTATGAAGCCCCAAAAAAATTCTTTTTTTATTAATGGAAACTTAAGTAATATCAGAGTAGTCTCCATTGCATGTTAATTACCCCCCTACTTGCGACGGATCGCTCCCTTATGACGGCATTACGCACTGCTACTGCTGCTGCACATCGGGATATTGAAGGGGTTGCGGTGATGCAGGCGTTGCTGGCGGGTAATTTACCGCGTTCGGGTTATTTACGCTTGCTGAATCTTCTTTATCATTTTCATTTGCCACTGGATAAGGAAATAGAGCAGCATAGCTATTGGCAACAGAGGGATTTTGACATTCGGTTGCGTCGCAAATCAGACTGGCTGGAACAGGATATTCAGGCACTTGGGGGTGAAATTGCATGCGAGCTTCCTGCATTTACCCTGCCGCCTTTGCAAACAACGGAACAGCTTATGGGATGTCTTTATGTGATGGAGGGTTCAAGCCTTGGTGCTGTTTCCATCAGTAAGTTATTGCGGGAGCATTATGGGTATGATAGTGAAACGGGAGGGCGTTTTTATGCGGCATACGGCAAGCAAACCCGCCCATTCTGGGACGAAACCACACAACTGATTGAACAGGCAGCCAGTCAGCCGAATTTTAATAGCAATGACTGTACGCAAGCTGCCCACGATACTTTTTTAACCTATCACACGGTGATGTCATTTTATGCCCCATAACGCTTCCGCCCTTGCTAATGCAGGTTTTGATCAGGCAACCCTTGCCAGGCATTGTAATGAACAGAATTATACGGTTACTGCCAGCATCCAGCCTTTTGCGGTATTATTCGTCTGTAACGAGCAGTTTATTATCCAGAAAATAAGTGCAAATGCAGCCTCTATAGGAAAAAAGACAGAAGATTTATTAGGCAATCCCCTGCTATCCTTACTCGCAGAAGCAAGTGCCACCCACTTCACTGACCTGATGAATAGCGAATTAGACGAAGCCGACCGCCATTATGTACAGTGGGAATGGAGTAATAGCTCAGGATTTTCAGTGGCAACAGGGGAAGGATTCCTCTTTCGTTCAGGAAGTCATATCTGCCTTGAAATGATGTTGCCTGATGCCCCGCAACCTGCCCCAACGCACTATGCCAGGAAAATAGAGGCTGCTAAAAAAATCAACAAATTTCAAGGTGATCTGGGGGAGTTTGCTACCCTGCTTACGCAGCAAATTTCCGAACTTACCGGTTTTGACCGTTTATTCTGTTTTCGCTTTGACGAATCAGGTAACGGAATGGTAATTGGGGAAACCCGCAATGAAGTCTATGCTTCCCTTGCACAGCATCATTTTCCTGCCAGTGACATACCTGCCAATTTACACGAAGTCTATCGTAAAAACCGTTTCCGCCATTTACCCGACCGTGCCTATAAACAAGTGCCATTACTGGAGAAAAAAGGAGCCAGCCAGCCACTGGATTTAAGCCTGTCCCTTTCACGTCAGGTGGGAGCTACCCATTTGCAGTATCAGGAAAATATGGGGGTTGTGTCTTCGCTTTCCTTTTCCATTATTATTGGGGGGAAATTATGGGGATTGCTGGGAGGGCATCATCATCTGCCACGTCCCTTACCGCTACAAACCTTGCTGGATGTACAATTATTAGTGGAGTTATTTGCCAACAAACTTACGGCGATTATTGAAAGCACAGAAAAACAGAAATTGAATGAACGCCTAAGCTCTATTCTGTCGCTTACGCTTGCATTTGAGCAGGTAAATTGTGACCTTGCCACGCTTAATGCCAGTCATGGCGAACAACTTAAAACGCTAATGGGAGCGGATGCGTTACTATGGGTGACACAGGAAGGTTTCGGCAGTCATGATATGATTACGCAGGGAAATGAAGCACTCCTCATTGATTTTGCAAAGGAAAAAGCCCTTGCCCATAGTATCTTTGCCACCAGCTCGCTCGCCAAAGAAAACCCAATATTTCTTGCTATGGCAGACGAAGTCTCGGGCATGTTGACGCTGGCTCTGGATTCCAATGATCTGCTCATCTGGCTGCGAATAGAACAGTTGCAGCAGAGAAAATGGGGCGGTAATCCTGCCACTGCCCTTCAGGTTGATGCGACAGGAAAAATTGGTCCAAGGCAATCCTTTGCCACCTGGATTGAACAGGTTCGCCACACGTCACTTGCCTGGGAAAATGCCGATATAAGCACCGCACAGGAATTAAAAGCCTCTTTTTCCAGTGTGAAACTCCATTACAACAACCGTTTGCAAGAGCAAAATACCCTGCTTGCCGCTGAAATTGAAGAACGCAAGCTGGTAGAAGTTGCCTTGCGTGAAACCAATCGACAACTCGAATCCTTTGCCTATATTGCCTCGCATGATTTGCAGGAACCTTTGCGTATGGTAGCGAGTTACTGCCAGTTACTCGAACGTCGCTATGCCACCAAACTGGACGGTACTGCTTTGCAATATCTAACATATGCAGTGCAGGGTGCAAAAAGAATGCGGGGACTTCTGGATTACATCCTCGAATATTCGCGATTATCCAGCAATGTACAGCACAAAGAACCGGTTTCTCTGGAGGGAATACTGGTGGATGTCCGCCACGCTTTGGATTACAGCATAAAAGAAGCCAATGCTACTATTACCGCTGATCCCTTACCCTCATTATTTGCAGAAAAAACCCAAATTTATCAATTATTACTGAATCTTGTCGGTAATGCACTGAAATTTCGTATAGTGGATAAACCCGTTACCATTCATCTTTCCTCCATAGAGGAGGATGATTTCTGGAAAATTTCAGTGAGCGATAATGGTATTGGGATTGCACCCGATATGCAGCAGAAAGTCTTTGAGATGTTTCAACGCCTAAACCCCGGAGAATATGACGGAACGGGCATTGGACTTGCTCTGTGTCGCCGTATTGTGGAGCTGCATAATGGGCATATCTGGTTTGGATCTATCCCTGCACAGGGAACTACTTTTTTCTTTACCATTCCCCTTACTATTTCTGAAGAAACGGAAAACATATTATGAGCCTTATCCATAGCGTCAAAAATATTCTTATTGTAGAGGATAATCAGGGGGATATTGATTTATTAAAAATTGCCTTTGAAGAATTGGGCTATCATTTTAACCTGCATGTGGAACGGGATGGCGAATCTGCTATTAACTATCTCCTGAAAATCAGTGGAGGAGGGGATCTGGACGCACTGCCAGACCTCATTTTCCTTGATCTCAATATCCCGCGTTATAGCGGATATGAAGTGCTGGAAGCCGCCCGCAACCTGATTGAACTCAAAACCATTCCCGTACTTATTTATAGCTCTTCCAACAGCCCTGGCGATATTCGGGCAAGCTATGAAAAAGGTGCTACCGCCCATATCCAGAAATCCATCGATTTTGAAGGTACCTTGCAGAAAATCAAAAAAATTCTGGATGGTTGGGATTTGAAAACCACACCCTGAAGTAAAAGTTTTGTGCTTCTTCCATTTAAAAAGCAGTCTATGATAGACAAATAGAAAGGCTTATGGCATAAGTGACGGCAAAGCAGACTTGAAACCAAATAAGAGAAACAGAATGACGACACAAAAACCACGCGGTGATGAGCCTCGTATTAACCACGAAATTACGAATGCAACGATACGTCTGATTGATCAAAATGGGAATATGGCTGGCGTTGTACCAGCAAAGGAAGCGGTGAGAATTGCGGAACAGGCAGGGCTTGATCTGGTGGAAATATCGCCTAATGCCGAGCCTCCCGTCTGCAAAATCATGGACTACGGCAAATATAAATATGAAGTGCAGAAAAAAGCGGCGGAACAACGCAAAAAACAAAAAGTGATTACTATAAAGGAGATAAAGCTGCGTCCGACGATTGATAAGCATGATCTGGAAACCAAACTCAAAGCCGTTCATAAATTCATTGAAGAAGGCGACAAGGTGAAATTCACCTTAAAATTCAGGGGACGTGAAATTTCTCATCAGGAAATTGGGCGGAAACTGCTGGAGCAGATTCAGGCGGATCTTCAGGAACTGGTAAAAATTGAAGTTTCACCGCGTATGGAAGGTCGCCAGCTCATTATGATGATTGCTCCAAAGTAATACTATGCTAGAAGAGATTTTATATGGCAACCAAAGCCTGAATATTCAGTTTTTCCACCTGCTTAATAATATTCAGGATTCTGCATTTGTTACGCTGATGCAGGTTTTTTCCACGCTTGGAAAATATTATCTGTTCCTGCCCTATATGGTGGTTTTTACGGTGTGTGCTGTGTATTATGGCAAAACGCTAAAAGCCAAAGATGAAGTGATTTATCAACATTATTGTAAAAAATTAACAGAAACCCTTTTTCTTTCTCTCATTGCATATGGCATTTTTCTGCTTTGGGTTTCGGGACTCAAAAATTTCTTCCACTTTCCCCGTCCCTATGTTCGGCTTCCGCAAGGCAGCGTCCATATATTGGAAAAAGTGAAAGCACAGGAAAATCCTTATGTCAGCTTTCCCAGTGGACATGCTGCCTTTTCCGTCATGATGCTGGTCGTTTTCTGGAATCTCTTTAATTTTTCTGGCAAAATAATCGGTATATTACTGGTGGGGTGGATATGCGTTTCCCGCATTGCTTTGGGCGTACATTTTCCTTCGGATGTGATTGCAAGTGCCGTTCTTTCCTTTTATATTACCTATTTTAGCATTGCATTATTTCGTCCCCTTATTCGCAGCATCCCCTTTTTGAAATCACGCTATGCAGGCTGATAACCCCATACATATCAAACCTTTATCGCTGGAAGCAGTAAGAAACAGAAGAAAAAGCCTGCATAACGTCAATAAGGAATTTTCTAAAAACCTCTCGCGTCTTGACAGGTTTGCGATAGTGATTACCGAAAGAGTAGGTACAATAGGCTTTTTTCTGCTTATTTTTGTCTGGACGGTACTGTGGTTGGGCTGGAATTTGCTTGCACCCAAATCGTTACAGTTTGATCCCCCTATGGGCTTTGTACTCTGGCTGTTTATCTCCAACCTTATCCAGCTTATGCTCATGCCACTTATTATGGTGGGGCAGAATATTCAGGGTAGACATGCGGAAGCAAGGGCGGAAAATGATCTCGAGATTAACATCAAGGCAGAGGAAGAAATTGAAGTAATCCTGAATCATCTGGAATATCAGAATGCTCTGCTCATCGCCATGATGCACAAACTGGAAAATACCTGACATGTTCATTTTATGATTGCCTCTGTTACGGTTCCGTGTACATAATGGTAGTATGCTGTCTTCTTTAGAAAAAAAATGCTATGAATCAGGGTTGAAAATGACGGAGCAACGCCGTGTGATTGTGCGTGTGCTGTCGGAATCTGGCGACCATCCTGATGTAGAGATGATTTACAAACGTGCAGCAAATATTGATAGCAATATCAGTGTAGCAACCGTCTACCGTACCATGCGTCTCTTTGAGGAAGCGGGTATTATTGAAAAACACGATTTTGGCGACGGACGGGCGAGGTATGAAGAAGCAGGGGCAGATCATCATGATCACCTGATTGATATGAAAACGGGCAAAGTCATTGAGTTCACCAATCATGAAGTGGAGCAGTTACAGCATGTAATCGCAAAGCAGTTTGGTTATAAATTGATTGATCATCGCCTTGAGCTGTATTGTATGCCACTGGAAGAACCCATAGAAGAAAAATAAATATGGAATTTGAAGAGATCACCGCAGGCAACCTGGCTGTACGCATAGCAAAAACGGAAGCGGAAATAGTAGCAGCCCAAAAATTGCGTTATCGCATATTTTTTGAGGAAATGAAAGGAATACCCACGCCTGAAATGAAACAGCAGCAGCGTGATTTTGACCAGTTTGATGCCAACTGTGATCATTTGATTATTGTGGATAATGATTTGCCTGATCACAGCAATCAGGTAGTGGGAACTTATCGCCTGATGCGTCGTAATAATCTGGGGAATCTTGAGCATTTTTACACGGAAGGGGAATTTGATATTTCTGCCATTAAAAAAGAAGAAGGCGAAATATTGGAATTGGGGCGTTCCTGTGTCGATGCCAACTATCGTAATCGTTCTCTGATGAATTTGCTATGGAAGGGAATTGGCACATATGTAAGCCAGTATGATATTAAACTGATGTTTGGCTGTGGCAGTTTTGCTGGTATAGACATTGAAGAACATAGACTTGCCCTTTCCTATCTCTACCATTACCATCTTGCACCCGATGCTATCAGAGCCGTTGCATTGAAAGATCAATATGTGGAAATGAACCAGATGGCAAAGGAATCCATTAATGAAAAAGAAGCGTTCAATGCCGTCCCTGCCTTAATTAAGGGCTATTTGCGACTAGGGGGATATGTGGGGCTTGGAGCGGTGGTGGATAAGGATTTTAATACCACTGATGTCGGAATTATTGTACAATCCGATCTGGTAACCGAAAAATATGCACAGCGTTATGCAAAACCTCTTTAGGCTGGTCTCAAGGCTTTTGTTGACAGTAATCATATTGCTGCTTTTATTTTTGCCGTTTTATGTTGCCTATCTGTTTGGTATTATCCGTTTAAGCATCTGGCTTACCCATATCGGTTTCTGGATTGGTAGTAAAATATGGGGTTTAAAGCTGAAAAAAGTGGGGGGGATTGCCAATACTGCCCCCTTAATGGTGGTTTCCAATCATTTTTCCTATCTGGATGTATTCGCTTTGGGTAGTTTCCTTAAACTGCGTTTTACGCCCAAAAAAGAAATTGCAGACTGGCCCGTGATTGGTTTTTTCTGTAAAATGACGGGATGTGTTTTTATTGACCGCAGGCGTTCCCAGACCGCTGGCAGCACGAAATTATTGGATAAAATCATGAAAGAAGGTGGCGTGATAAGCCTGTTTCCTGAAGGGACTACTAATGAAGGGCTAGCCTTATTGCCCTTCAAATCCTCATTTTTTGCGATTGCAGAACATGCGGATGTCACCATCCAGCCTGTGACTATTCTCTATACCGAACTGGACGGCAAGCCACTCACCAAAGAAACATTACCAGCAGTCGGCTGGTATGGAGATATGGAGTTTTTCCCGCACCTGATGCGATTTTTGCAGCATAAATCCGTAAGCATAACCCTTGTTTTCCATGAACCCGTAAAAGGAAAGGATTTTGAATCCCGAAAAGCCCTTGCGAGTTATTGCCAACAGATAATAGGTGCGGAGATGGATAAAATATGGCGTTCCCAATTTTCATAGCATTTGCAAAATCCATCTATGAAATAATAAAAAGATGTTATATCCTATCGCATGTCTTGTTACTCCTCTGTTGTGATTGAAGTAACAGGACACTATTATATGCTATATTTTAATGAATTCCTAAATTATTTATCCATAGTTGCGTTTAAATAGACAACTTCTGAAACTCCCGCTATTAGAGTTTCAGAATATGCCTATTATCTGCTACTTTAAGAAAGTTTTATGACACAGACAAACGAACGCACTCCCAAACTCCTCATTCGCCACGCGACCGCAAAGGATGTGGAGGCAATATTAAGTCTCGCCCGTCGCGTCTATCTAAATATGCCTTCCTATAGCGATGACATTATACGCGGTCAGATCAGCAATTTTCCTGATGGACAGTTTGTTGCAATATATGAAAAAAAGATCGTAGGGTATTGTGCCACCTTCATGATCTCGGGCGATATTGCATTGAAACCGCACACCTGGCGGGAAATAACCGGCGACGGGTTTGGAACTCGCCACGACGAGTATGGAGACTATCTGTACGGTATGGAAGTATGTGTTGATACTGCATTTCGGGGAATGAAAATCGGTCAGCGTTTTTACAACGAGCGTAAAAAATTATGTCAGGAAAAGTGGCTGAAAGGCATCGTTTTTGGCGGTAGAATGCCTGGTCTCAAGAAGAAAATAAAAACGGTTAGGACACCAGAAGCGTATCTGGAACTGGTCAAGGAAAAAAAGTTGCAGGATCAAGTGGTTTCTTTCCAATTACGCAATGATTTTCAAGCTATTGGAATATTGAAAGATTACCTGTTAGTAGACAAGGAATCCATGGGTCATGCTGTGCATATGGTATGGTATAACCCACTTATTGATCATAATGCCAAAGCCCCTAAAATTCAACGGGGACGCTTGCCTGAAACCGTACGCATCGCATCCATTCAGTATCAGCAACGCAAAGTATCTTCTTTTGAAGAATTTACCAGGAACGTACGGTATTTTGTTGATGTTGTCTCCGATTACAAAGCGGATTTTGTTGTTTTTCCCGAACTTTTTACCCTGCAATTACTTTCCATTAAAAACGAGGTGTTATCTCCTCAAGAAGCCGTGCGGGTACTGACAGAATACACTGAGCCGTTCAAAATAATGATGAGTGATTTGGCAGTAAAATTTAACGTTAATATTATTGGTGGCTCTCACCCGACGATGCTGGAAAATGGTGATGTAGTAAATATTTGCTATGTATTCTTGCGTGATGGAGCTATTCACCAGCAGTTTAAGATACACCCAACTCCTAATGAGCGTTATTGGTGGAATATTAAAGGGGGTAATGAGCTGGATGCGATCATGACGGACTGTGGTCCTATTGGCGTCTTAATCTGCTATGACTGCGAATTTCCTGAAACTGCCCGCCACCTTGTTAATCAGGGCGCACAAATCTTATTTGTTCCTTTTTGCACCGATGAACGTCAAGGTTATTTACGGGTGCGTTATTGTGCACAGGCACGGGCGGTAGAAAATCAATGTTTTGTAGCTATGGCAGGCAATGTGGGTAATTTACCCGGAGTTGAAAATATGGATGTGCAATATGCACAAAGTTGCATCCTGACACCTTGTGATTTTCCTTTCGCTCGTGATGGTATCGCAGCCGACACAACGCCCAATGTAGAAACTATTGCCCTGGCGGATGTAAGAATGGCGAGCCTGGTAAGTGCTAGAAATTCGGGAACCGTACAAAATCTTAAAGATCGTCGCTTTGATCTCTATTCCATTAAATGGCATAAGGGATAATTTTGTATAGCCAAGTTCTAGGCACAAGAGCAACACTAGACCTCTGTCAAAACTCATTTTGGCGGGCTGCAAATGTCAGGTTTTCTGCGTTACGATACTCACGTACCAAGATGTACGTTGCGTTTCGTTACTCAAAAACCTGGCATTTTCGCCTACCCAAAATGAGTTTTGATACAGGTCTACTATGGTAACGGTTAGATTTTAGTTTTTACCCTTCAATTCTTCCAGTCTTGCATCCCTGCCACATCCTGCACGATAAAGTTTATAACGGATTTTATTCTTGATGTAATAGTCCTGATGGTAATCTTCTGCGGGATAAAATTCACTTGCGGGACTTATTACCGTCGCAATATCCTGTTTGAAACGCTCATAAATTTTAGCTTTGGAGGCTTCTGCCAGTTGTTTTTGTTCTGCGTCATGATAAAAAATACCCGCACGATATTGGGAGCCTTTATCACAAAATTGTCCGTATTTATCCAGCGGGTCAATATTTTCCCAGAAAATATCCAGTAATTGGGTATAGGCTACCTTATCCGCATCATACTGGACTTCAATCGCTTCCACATGTCCCGTATTACCTGAAGAAACCTGTTCGTAAGTAGGGTTTTTCGTCGTCCCGCCTGTATAGCCTGATACGACTTTCTTAACTCCATCTACATTAGCAAATTCCCCCTGCATACACCAGAAACACCCGCCTGCAAACGTAGCGGTTTTGATATTTTCTGCTAATGCAGAAGTGGCAAATAAACTCATGAGAAGCACTCCTATTAATCGTTTCATAAAACTAGCTTTCTTTTGGTACAAATTTCAAAGCCACACCGTTATTGCAATAGCGTAATCCTGTCGGTTGCGGGCCATCGTCAAACACATGTCCCTGATGCCCGCCGCATTTGCTGCAATGATATTCCGTGCGGACGGCGAATAGTTTAGTATCGCTTTTGGTTTCAACCGCACCCTCCATTGCCTGAAAAAAACTGGGCCAGCCTGTACCGCTATCAAACTTGGTATCGGAAGCAAAAAGCGGGTTGTCACATGCCACACAGACAAAAGTCCCGCTCCGTTTTTCCTTGTTTAGCGGACTGGTGAAAGGACGCTCTGTTCCTTCTTCTCTAAGTACATCATATTGTTCAGGGGTAAGCATTTTTTTCCACTCCTCATTGGTTTTTACTATTGTGGCAGCATATATCGCCTTTGTCATTACCATACTCAGCAACATAGCGGAACTATAGGTTAAAAAGCTACGTCTATTGATCATTTTACTCTCCTTTTTCTTGCAATCACATAATCAAGCGAGATTTTACCCGCACCTTCCACCAGCAAAACCCCCAGCAACATTGCCCAGTAAGTGTGCTGGATATTCATATCGTAGGTGAAATTGATGACCGCCGTCATGACCAGCAAAGGCAGGACTGCCAGACGGGTTGCCAGACCCAGCGTTAATAACACAGGGCAGCATAATTCAAAAAAAGTGCCTGACACGGCAGCAAATACGGGAGAAATCAAAGGCACTTTATATTCTTCCCGAAACAAATAGATGGTATTGGAAAAATCTTCTATTTTTACCAACCCCGCTTTGAAGAATATGCTGGCAATAAAAAGCCGTATCACCAGCAACACCACAGGTTCCAGACAGGACACAGAAGCAACAAAATTCTGATAGTATTTTACAATTTTCACGGTATTATTGTTCCTTTATTTTTATAGGGCTAAAACGCTTCTGTAACTTCAATTCGCCAAAGTTACCAAAATAGTTACAAACTTTATAAAGTATAGCTTATGAATGCAACGGATTTAGAAGCTCTCATGCGTAAATCGCTGATAGGAGATAAACGTGCCTATAGCGATTTATTACAGGCGGTTAGCCGACTGCTGCGTCCCTATCTTTCCCGTTCTATTAATAATACGAGTGAAGTGGAAGATGTATTGCAGGAAATTCTGCTTTCCATCCACAAGGCAAAACATACTTACGATGGAAACCGTCCCCTTAAACCCTGGATTTACGCCATTGCCAAATTTCGTTTGCAGGATTATTTACGCAAAATCTATCATGATCATTTGCGTTATGCGGAAGCTATTGACGAGGTGGAAACTATTTTTGAAACTAATGTAACCGAAAACGGCATGAGTTACGAATCTATCAGAAAGGAAGTCGCACAGCTTTCGCCTAAACAGGCACAGATTCTGGAATTGCTGCATGAACAGGGGCATACTTCCAAAGAAGTGGCAAAAAAACTCCAAATGACGGAATCTGCGGTGAAGGTTTCGGCTCATAGAGCGTATAAGATATTGAAAGAAAAACTTGGCTAATATGCAAACCGATACGATTATTTCCCAATTAACAGAGGATCTGAAGCCTGCACATAAAATGGCAACTCCTGTTTCCCTTTTTATACGCACAACCCTTGGTTTATTACTCTATGTTTGCGTTCTGGTATATTTTGAACATGCCCGCCCTGATATTATGTCGCAGCTTGGCAATCCTTTCTATCTGGCAGAGATTATTTCCCTTTTATTCATCATTGCGGGGAGTGCCTATAGTGTAGCATTGCTGGCGTTTCCTGATACTTACCAGCGTAAATTTCCGCTTTTATTTCCTGTTCTGGCTTTTGCCGTTTTTGTGTGTGTGCTGGCTATGGAATATGGGCAGGATAATTCCCCGTTGCCTTCCCACGGAATTGAGTGCTTAACCTGTATTTTGGTTTTTTGCCTGCCCCCGATTGTTTTTATGCTGTACCCTATACGCAACTATGCTACCACACACCCTATCATGGCAGGCATCTTAAGTACCCTGACGGCGTTTTCCACTTCAGCATTAGCCTTGCGTATTTCCGAACAGACCAATTCCATTGTGCATTTGCTGACGTGGCATTATGTTCCCATGCTGGGAATTGCTGTGATAGGAGCCATTTTGGGAAAGATAGTGTTGAAATGGTGATTTTTTCTGTAACTATTTCTGTAGTGCCTGCGAATTACCTTATGAGTTTAATAACTCACTTTTAATAATATAACTATATGGAGACTATATGAATAAAGCTATCCTTTCTGCTGCTATTGCCAGTGTATTGACTGCTGGTGTTGCTATGGGCGTATCTGCTGCTGAAGACAAAATGGAATCTTCCAAAGTAAAATGCTACGGCATTGCAAAAGCAGGCAAAAATGATTGTAAAGATCCTGCCGGGGCTCACTCTTGTGCAGGTCAGGCGACCAAAGATAACGCTGCTACAGAATGGAAATTTTCTCCTTCTGCGGAACAGTGCATGAAAGATGGTGGTAAAACCAGCTAGGCTATTGGATTGATACTAAAAGCCCGCTTTCTATGGAGGCGGGCTTTTTTATTTTATTGACAAAAACTACCCCATTGGGTATTATATTCATATGCAAACTATCAGAGAATTTGGAGATTTTTATAAAGATGCCATTCACCTTTTGGGCGAAGAAAATTATAAAAAACTTGTTACCAGGATTGCTGCCAATCCAGAAGCGGGTGATGTAATGGTTGGGACAGGTGGATTTCGCAAATTACGTTTTGCCCGTCAGGGGATGGGGAAAAAGTGGGGGTGTAAGAGTGATTTACTTTGATGATGATTTACGCAAAATCAGAAGCAGATAATTTGACAGATAAGCAGAAGCAGAAACTATACGAATTGGCACAGATTATTAAAAAGGGAAGGTGATGTATGGAAGCTATATTATTTGATAAATTACTCAATGCTCCCCATGAAGCAGCTCTTCATGCAGAGGGTAATGTTATACCCCGGATGCGTGAATATAAAATAGAAGTTCCCAAAGAAATCAATGTAAAACAGATTCGTACCAAATTGGGGATGACGCAGCAGGCTTTTTCTGGAATGTTTGGCTTTTCATTAAGCGGACTTAGAAAATGGGAAGCAAAAGAACGTACTCCCGAAGGCTCTGCACGGGTACTACTTAAAATGATAGACCGAGACCCGCAAGCCGTGTTGAATCTTGCTTATTAGTTTGGCTAACACATATACTATGTCTTACTCACCTATCAAAAGCACCATACATCATCTTAAACCCTATCTTTCACAGGAGAGGGTTTGAAGAAGGTGTCTAGTGACTGATGATTTCCGGGGCATTTCTGGCAGTAATGGGCGAATTCTAACCTGAAGTGCAACGGTTGAAGAAGACTTCATGGGGGGTTTTGAAGCCGAGGATTTTTCTGGGTGTATTATTAATAGTATTCTGGACAAAATCAACCATAGAATCGGTGAC
>Ga0116226_10003329_pt1 | contig 14192 bp, 9 predicted proteins | sample S1TSphfallax_FD_89692 | JGI IMG/M metagenome (GOLD analysis project Ga0116226, IMG submission 89692) | Host-associated microbial communities from peat moss isolated from Minnesota, USA - S1T2_Fa - Sphagnum fallax MG | ecosystem: Host-associated > Plants > Peat moss > Unclassified | place: USA...
AGCAACTTTCTCAAATGATGTCGACGCCCACTTTGCCATCTTCGCGGTAAGGGACGAACATCCATGCTCTGAAAACATAGGTGACCATCTGTGCGGAGTTGCCCCCCGGGTCGGGTGGCCCTTGGTTGACTGTCCAATTGGCTTGGGATGGATCTACGATGGGCTGTCCTGCGAAGTCAACGTTCGTGACATGGTCCGGGCCGTCCTTTTGAGACCAGGAACGACCGAATGGGTCATCCGAGCGCACCCAATGATAATCCCCTTTCCACTTAATTGCGCTATCGGGCTCAGATAGCAGCAGTGCTACGAAGTGACCGTCTCCCGGCCTACTTTCTGGAAGATTTCGACAAAGGATCCTAGAGTCTCCGAGATAGACCAGATTATCCTTGGCAGCCACTGTGATAACGTCTCCACTAATAAGGTTGCCCTCTGGATCCTGGCATGAGAGTCCATGTTTTCTGCCAGGCTGCGCAAAGGAGTTTGTTGCGACGTTGCAGGCGTAGTTGTAGCAATTGTTATTCGGCTGATACTTGAACGGCATAAAGTGGCCCTCACAATCCAGGGCGGGGTGGAAGCCGTGCACTCTCGATGCGACGGTATTCGACCACTGCGGTACCTTCTTGCCGTTGGGAAGCTTTACGTATTTTGGGGCTATTAAGCGGTTCTGGAAGGCAGCGTCGTTCTCAGCGGAAACACTGACTTCAGCGGGCAGAACGTAGTGCATGGGATCATCGTCAGAGATGACACCGCTGTACTTTGGCCGCCGGAATCTCATCCGGAGCTTATACCGCAAGAAGAGCATGGGAGCAAACACTTTTTATCTTGCCAGGCAAGGTCATTCGGACAACAGGCATGTCTTGTAGCGGGAGCGCATATTAGCGATGTCCCTCTCTCCACGCTTCTACAAACGGATACAAAGTTCTTGACAATACCGCCAGGCGCGTCCATCCTTCCGGAGGAGCAGAAATAGGCTGCCATAGGCGGGCTTACTGTTTCCTGGCGAGCGTCTCTGGCGTGCGAGTTTGGGGCGACCGTTATGCTTGCGCGTTGACTCCGAGACTCCGTGTATATTCGGCGAACAAGGCGCAGATGATCGCAACTCGATGGGGGCAGATACGGGAGATTTTCGGCGAAGCGCTCCTTCTCGAGGAGAGCGACCGTGCGGCATTTGTCCTGGACCGGTGCGGCGGAGATGTCGAGCTAGCCGCCGAAATACACGCCCTGCTCGCGGCTGATCGTGAAGCAGGCGGCTTTCTGGGGGAGCCTCTGCTGAACTTAGAGGTCCTTCTAGATACCCCGGCTCCAACGGGTTTACTGGTTCTGCACAAACTCTTGTGTAATCGGTTCGAGATACTCGCCCACCTCGGCGAAGGCGGCATGGGTCAGGTGTACGAGGCTCTCGACCGTGAGTTGCGCCAGCACATAGCGATCAAAGCGATTCGGCCGGAGATAGCGAACAATCCAGGTGTTCTTGCCCGCTTTAAGCGAGAGGTTTATGCTGCACGCAAAATCAATCATCCGAACGTCTGCAGAACCTTTGACCTGGAGCACCACACCTTTCCCAATGGAGATACTGGGAACGCTGAGAGCACGATAACTTTCTTGACAATGGAACTTCTGCGCGGAGAGACTCTCTCGGCGCGGCTGCGTCATAGCGGTCCGTTGTCCGCTGGCGAGGCTAGGTTGTTTGCTTCGCAAACGGCCGGTGCACTGCTCGCCGCGCATGAGGCTGGCATAATCCATTGCGACCTGAAGCCATCTAACGTCTTTATTACCGAATCCAAGGGCAGCTTTCGAGCGGTGGTGACTGACTTCGGCATAGCCAAGTTCATCCTGCCGCAGGATCAGACCTCTGTCTCGCATATGCCAAGGGGTCCGGGGGAAGGTGGTCAGATCGCGGGAACGCCTTTCTACATGGCTCCAGAGCAGTATGAGCGTGGCCATTGCACGCCGGGCAGCGATTTGTACTCTTACGGCTTGATCTTGTATGAAGCCCTGACTGGGGAGAGGCCTGCGCCGCAGCGTCGGTCGCTGCTTGAGATGCAGCGAAGTCTAAGCGATACGGCAAAGGAGCCCATCGATCCGGTATGGAGCAGCATCATCGCGAGTTGTCTGCACGTTGATCCCGCGAACCGGTTTACAAGTGCGCAGCAGGTACTGGACCTCCTGGCCTCACCCGGCACCACGATCGTCACAAATGGCTCTTACGGAGAAGAAACCAACGGCGGCGCAACTCAGTCAGTCGGGACACCATCTGCCCGCATGGATAGCTGGCTGGCGAGGGCCGAGATTAAGCTCGCATTCCAGTATGGAGCCGGGATCCTGGTGGTTATCCTTCTTCTCTTTCTAGCCAGGTACACGGACTTCGAGCGCCATTGGTCGAGTTCGAGCACGAACCTCTCTGTAGCCGTACTACCGTTCACAAATCTCAATGGCAATGCTGATTTGAATTATTGGAGTGAAAGCATTTCCGTTGCACTTACCAATAGTCTTGCCCAGGTTTCCGGACTCAGAGTTCCTCCGCATAGCGTCGTTCTGAGCATCCGCGCCACGCCAGACGTTCGATCCTTTGGGCGCAAACTGGAAGTCGATTCGGTAGTTGCCGGATCAATTTCAAAGGTGGCTGATGGTTTACGGCTCGAGGTTGAACTGGTAGACGTGAAAACAGGGGCGCAAGTTTGGGGTGACAGTTACGTACGCAAGGAGAACGACCTTGCTGCACTTGAAAAGGACCTATCGCAGGAGATAGCCTTTCGGCTGCGCTCGCAGTCTGCCAGGTCTCCCGCGCATAGGACTGAGCGCCAATATTCTTCTGTTCCCGCTGCGCAGACGGCTTATCTCCACGGTTTAGATGCTATGGATGAGCGCACGCCCGAGGGTTTTGACCGCGCCGTCAATTTTCTTCAGGAGGCCGTTGATGCCGACCCTCAATTTGCCGCAGCCTTTGCGGAATTGGCGAATTGTTATGCGTTGATGGCTTATAACTACAACCGTCCCGAGGCTCCTCTTTCTCTACTAACGAAAGCTGAGGACAGCGCGCGCCAAGCCCTCCTGCTCGACAGTACTTTAGCTGAGGCCTACGGTTCACTCGCCGATGTTGAGTTGTTGAGAGACTTCAATTGGGATACAGCGGAGAAGCACTACAAGCGGGCACTTCAGTTGAACCCTGCATACCTGCCAGCTCATATATCCTATGGGTTTCATCTCCTCACGGCGCAAGCACGGTCTGCGGAGGCACGCGCGCAGTTTGCCTACGCCGGAAGCCAAATGACTAAATCCGTCGCAGTGATTGCGTGCGAAGCACTCGCAGCCTACTTCGCGAGGCGATACGATTCCGCAGCCGAACAGGCCGTTATTCTAAAGAATCGCTTCCCCGCTTATGCCGCTGCGGATGAAATCCTCGCGGAAATATATATATCCAAGAATGAACCAGCCAGAGCGATTACCCTATTGCAGATGAGCAGGCCTGCGTTGGAGGATTCTCGTATTCTCAAGGATGTGATGCTGGGCATCGCTTTCGCCAGAATGGGTCAGAAGCACAAAGCACTCTTAAGGCTCGAGAAGATTAAGAAGTCGGAGCGTCCCGGCTTCAATTTGAGCTATCAAGTTGCCGCACTTTACGCTGCATTGGGGAACATGGACGGAGCGTTTCGGTGCTTGGATGAATCCTATGCGAGCCGCCAGACGAGCATTTTATTCTTAAATGTGGACCCATTAATGGATCCCCTGAGATCCCAACCGCAGTTCAGGGACATGGTTGCCAAGCTGAACTTGCCGCTAAACAGAGCCCACCATTGAGGGCTCAGAAGGAGAAATACGATGACTCACGATGAAATGTTAACCAAGATGGGTGTGAGCAAGGAGGAACTCGGGGACTTGCTCGTAAAGTATTCCGACTTTAAGAAGACCTTGAAGCCAAACCAGCAGGCTCTCTTGGAAGCTTCGTCCCCAACGCTTGAGGATGCGGCAGCCTCGTTCGGGCCCGCGGTGAGCCCCTCCGATCTGCAAAGCCTCTTCAAAGAGGCAGCGCCGGCGGCCATGACGAACAGCACAAACGTGGGATCGATGGTTCGCAAGTGAGTTATATCGGTAGAATTCCGCCCGACGATCAGAGTGTTAAGTTGGCGGGGGCTCTTAATTACCCACGTGGTTCTTCCCGTAAGGTCGGCTCGACACAGCGCGTGCTAAGTGCTGAAGAAACCTTGGTGCGCGTGCAAGGCGCGGCTCGCGGGCTGGGCGTGACGAGGCTCGCCAATCTCACTGGGCTCGACCGGGTCGGCATCCCGACCTACAGTGCAATCGCGCCTGCATCTGATGACACTATCTCCGTGTATACGGGCAAGGGTCTAAGGCAGATCGATGCAAAAGTCGGTGCATTGATGGAGGCCATCGAGCGTCAGACGATTCTCAGAGCGAGGCCAACTCTTATTACAGGGAGCCTTCCGGAACTCCGCCGTGAGCATTTAGTTCTAGACCCGCAAGATCTAAAACAGGAACTACAGTCTGGCTACTCCACCATGCTTACCTATTCTTGGGTCTTAGCGGAGGATATAAGCTCGAAACGAGATGTCTTGGTTCCAGCTGAGGTTGCAGGATATCTGTGGAGTCATGTTGCTCAACCTCCCTGCTGCGAGTACAGCACAACCAACGGCATGGCTTCAGGAAATATAAGAGAAGAGGCGATATGCCAGGCACTTTGCGAACTCATCGAGCGGGACGCATGGAGCCTGGCGGACATAGGTGCGCACCTTCTGCCATGGGCGCGCCGCCGGGTCATCGACCGGCGTACTGCCGAGGAGGGGCTCGATGACTTTGAGATATTTCCATCGCTTGATCTGGAAGACGATCCGGCGATGGAACTCTTTCGCCGCGCAGCGCTGCGGCCGGCCTTGCACGACATTACCTCGGACATAGGCATCCCTACCGTCTTCGCCGCGGTTCCGGATGAGATGCTGCCCGGCTTCCCCATGGTTCACTGCGGTCTCGGCACTCATCCCGACGCGCGGGTGGCGGCAATGAGAGCGCTCACCGAGGCGGCCCAGTCGCGCTGCGTAGACATACAGGGTGTGCGCGAAGACATCGTGCCCGCCAGTTCAGCGCCAACAGCATTGAACCTGCATACCCGGCGCGTTGCATCGGTGAATAGAAATCTCTGGTTTCTGGGCGAATCGAAGGTACGGCGGCGGCTCTCCGATCTTCCCTCCGCTGTTCATGATGACGTGCAGGAAGATCTGGACCACATCCTGTTCCGGCTAAGAGCTTGTGGCATTGAACAGGTAATAGTCATCGACTTTACACCCCCAGTCGCGCCATTTGCAGTGGTTCGCGTCATTGTGCCCGGACTCGAAACATGGGCCGTCAGCCACGGTCCCCTGGGCCAACGCGCCCTGAACTTCTGGCGCAGCCATGTGTGATACTGCAGTTTTCCTGGGGCCGACCCTCGACTTGGGGAGGGCGCAGTCCATCTTTAGGGCGAACTATCGGCCGCCTGTCAAGCGAGGCGATCTCCTGCTGCTCGGCGAGGAAGTTAAGACAGTCGGAATCATCGATGGAGAGTTCTACCAGAGTCTGGCCGTGTCTCCCAAGGAAGTTCTTGCGCTGCTGGACCGCGGAGTCAAAGTCTATGGTTCGTCGAGCATGGGAGCACTGCGAGCTGCTGAAACCTATCCCTATGGAATGGTCGGCATAGGTGCGATTTTCGCGATGTATCGTGACGGCGCGATTGACGCAGACGACGAAGTTGCCCTTACGTACGATCCGGAAAGCTACCGCCCATCCTCCACCCCGCTGGTGAATATCCGGTTCGCCTTGAAGTCAGCAGTTCTCAAAGGTCTTATCAAGGAGGCTAAAGCTGTTGAGATCATCGCGAGACTCAAAGATATCTACTTTCCGTCGCGATCCTACCAACTCGTTATTCAGATGTGTCCCGAGTTGCGAGACTTCCTTGTGCTCGAGGCTCCGGACCAAAAGCGCGACGACGCGGTGCTGCTGCTACAAATTCTGGCCCGCGACAACAAGTTGCCACTCTCCGCTGTGAGGCATCAGGCTACAGTCGACGTACTCGCGTGAACTTGGTCTAGGCCTTGAGCTCTTTATAGAGCCACGCTTTAGCGAGTCTCCAATCACGCTTTACTGTACGTTCCGATATCCCCAGAGTCGAACCTATCTCCGCTTCGCTCAAACCGCCGAAGAAGCGCATTTCCACGATCTTGGATTGCCGTGGATCGAACATAGCCAGGTGATTAAGCGCATCGTCAAGAGCGATGACCTCTATTGGCCGCTCTGTCGAAGCGACCGATATCTCCTCAAGAGGAACGGCATCGCGCATCGCCTCACGTTTGGCGGCACGCTGCACTCGTGCGTGATCGACCAGGATACGCCGCATCAGGGTAGCGGCGGTGGCATAGAAATGTGCCCGGGATTCCCAATCAACCTGTTGCAGGTGCGTCAGGCGGATGTAAGCCTCATGCACCAAGGCAGTCGGCTGCAGAGTGTGATCAGGCCGCTCTCTTCTTAAGTAGGAAGCCGCTAGCCGATGCAATTCTTTGTATACCATCGCGATCAGCAGATGCTCCGCGCTTTGGTCACCATCGCGGCAAGCAATGAGAAGCCTCGTAACTTCTCCCGGCTCAGATGGCACAAGAATTCCTCCCTCCGCATAATACAAGGTGATCAGGGGCGCTGAATGACCCTACCGCTGCGAAACGTGTGCATTATGGGAGGGCGTCCGTACTTCACCGGGACGTTGGCGGCCTAGCGCAGCCTGCGAGCTTTTGCCCGCGCACCGCCAGGGATTTTGCGCTCGATTACCTCTCCCTCTGTGTCGCTTTTGCCCCAGTCAGGCGGGGTGCCTCAGCATTGTCAACGTCAACTGAATAATAATTCACCCGCCCGTGACAAAGCATCACCCCCTGCATAGGTCGAGATCGCTGGCCGATCCGGTGTGCCGTGCCATGTCAAGTCATGTGCTCGGCGTAAGCGTCTCTGGATACCCCCAACATCTGGCGTGACGCAGACGATTCGACGCTTCGGAGCGTTGAGCGATCTGAGGATCATCCGTCTCCCTGTCCCTTTGGGCACTGCCTCCACATTTTGTTTGTCCCTTTTCGCAGCACACCTTCGCTTATCAGAACAGCACACCTGATGCCCGATGTGTGGACCGCTGCGGAGTCTAGGCGAGGCTGTGGTGAACAAAAGGGGCAACCTCTTATGGAGGGATACGAGTAACTGGCAAGTAAGTGTCGCTAGCGCTGTCGTTGCGTGGTCATACCGCGAGCGGGCTCACCTGCGTCACTCAATTCGGTCTGCCGTGTCGCCTCATTTAGAAATATCGCCCCAGCCGCAGTCGTCATGCGCAGATAGTACCGAGTTACCAGGAATTCTATGAACTGGTCCGTACATTCGAAACGGAGGCCGTAAATGCGTAAGTTGATGTTCGTCCTTGTTATCCTTTCCGCCAATGTAACGTCCAGCAGGGCACAAACCATCTGCTCCAGCGCGGCGAAGGCGCAATCGCTTTACTGTGCGCCGATCGCCACCCTTCAACAATTCAGCGTGAATGAGAAAGCATCGGTGAGTATTCCCATTCCCCCGGCTTTCACTGCTCTCAACGCCAACATCGGTACGGAGATCACCGCACTCCCAACGCCTTCTCCTGTCTCGGGGTTTCTGTTTTCCTTCGGGCCGGGCGGGCTGAGAAGCGAACGCGATCTAGGGCCAATCTTCAGTGAACGGACTGGCACTGTAGAGGAACACAAACTGTATATAGGATCGAGCTACCAGTTCTTTGAATTCGATAAGGTCAATCAAGTAAGCCTCAAGCAGATTCCAGTCCAGTTCGGAGCTTGTACGTATGGAAGCGAGACCGGTTGCACGCCATATATCGAGACAAGTAGTCGACTCGATCTGAAGGCACACCAGTTCACGACCTACGCTACTTTCGGGATCACCACCAAGCTCGATGCTTCAGTAGCCATACCATTCACAAACGTGCGAATGGGAATGAATGCGGTCTGCAGCGTCTGCGCCCAGACACAGCCCGGAGGTGTGGTCCTTTCGTTTCACCCAACGGACACGGTGCGTTCATCTACCGGAATCGGGGACGTCATTTTCCGAGTCAAGGACGCCGTATGGAAGGGTGAGGCATCGGGCTTGTCTGTAGGGGCAGATCTCCGTGTGCCGTCTGGGGATGAACTCAATTTGAGAGGCTCCGGGACGACCGGCCTTCATCCCTTTGGCGCCTTCAGCTATAGGAGAAAATACCTATCCCCCCATGTGAATCTCGGCTACCAGATGAACGGCAGTTCGATCCTGGCTGCACAAACGAATACTCCCAAGCACTTGCCAAACAGCCTGACCTACGCGGGTGGAGTTAATGTCGGAGTGCTTCGCTCTCTCGGGTTAAATCTCGATGTTGTAGGGCAAACCTTTTTCGGTCAGCAGAACATTTTCCTGGGCACGGTGCCACCGCTCAACCATCCCAGCACGCAATGTTCTTATACCTCCAATACGAAGTGCGACACGGAAACGCTCAACACGAACAGTGTGGCGATAGGCGGGAAGTACAACCCGCTTCGCAGCCTCGTTATCAGCGGAAGTGTGCTTGTGAAGGCGGATAACAACGCGCTCCACTATAAGCCCTCGCCTATGCTAGGTGCCTCTTATACGTTCTAGAAGTTTACCCGTACGTCAGTCGCATTGCGTGACGTGATCGAGATCAGTTGGAGGGAGGAAATAGTTATGAATGTCGCCTTGAAGCAATATACAGCGGGGTTGGCTTGGGTCTGGACGAGCGCTCGCCGTTCCGGGATCCTCGGGAAGCTTCTAATACTGTCGCTGATGCTGCTGGCGAGTCGCGTTGCGCAAGCGCAGTATCTCGGATACTCAGTTGATTCGGCAAATGGGACCGTGTCCATCTTCGGCATCGTCACGAGCGACCCAACACAGGCTAATCAGGACCACCTGATCACAACCGTAAGTGTAGGCGCAGGCCCCGTGAGGGTGGCGGTTTCGCCGTACTCTCCGACGTCTGCCCCAACCAAGGTCTACGTCACCAACCAGGGCGACAATTCATTGTGGGAGATCGATGTCTCCAATCTCGCCAAGGGTCAGGTGACCGCGCAAAACGTGAATGTGGGCAGCAATCCCCTCGAGCTAGATCAACCTGATGGCATCGCATTAGCAATCCCGAGTTCTGGAATCAATCAAGGCAAGCTTATTGCTTATGTGGCAAATCTTGGAAACGGTACGCTTTCTGTAATTGATACAACAACGAATACGTTGGTTGGCAGTCCGTTGACGGAGCCCGGGGCTCAAGACTTTACGCCGGGAACTCATATCGAAGTTGCGGCTGACTACCCGCCATCTGCGAGTGCGTTGTGGGTCACAGCAGAGAACTCAGCCGGCGATGGTGGATTATTTGTAGTCAGTCTGGCCACTGATGCTCTGACCGACTTAGACTATGGCACTTCCAGTCAAGGAGTTACCAATACGTCTGTTATTGACGGAGGGGGCGTTTCCCACCTGTTCACCTTCATAGGTTTCGAGGGCAGCTCGGATCAAAACTGCACTGGTGGTGCTTGTTTAGAACTTTATGACAACTATGGAAGCGGAGGTACTTACCAGCCGTTCATCAACATCCCTTTATCTACTTCAGGGACCACGGTTGCAGTTGCTTCTCCTCTCACCGCGAGCAATGGTATTGTCACTGTCTATGCAGCGGACAGCAACGCGAATCTGTATAAAGTCACAATCGATTGCTCGGGATCGAGCTGCCTCGCGCCGGTCGTGTCAAGTCCCCTCCCTCTGAATGGCAGTGGTTTCATTGCAGACTCGTTAGCTCTTACTCCGGATGGTGCGCTTCTGTATGTCAGCGAACCTGCAGGCCCCGGTTTACAACTTGTAGACGCCGTCAACTTCTGCATCGCGGGGACAAGCGGCTGCACGATCAACCAAAGTGTTCTTTCCTTAACGACTCCGCAGGCGGGGCTGGCAATTGCGAATGTAGACACAAAGTCCGCACCGTTTGAATGGTTTATCGGTGCGCTTCCGACTGCGGTTCCTATAGGAACTCCATCGTTGCAAATCAATGCGATAGCTATGCAGAATCCAAGTAATGGGGAAGTAAGCTTAAGCTTGGGCTTTGGCAGCAGCAACAACTGCGTAGCCGACAACAGCAGCACGAGTTCTGGGTCGCAATGTGGAGCAAGTGGAACTGGCGAGGCTTCGATCTCTGGCCAAAGCTCTGTGAATACTGCGTCTTCAACGGCCGCGTTTACCAGACGAATGTCCTCTACATCTACGCAGGGGTTGCCAGCGGGTGTCGTGCCGATAACAATTTCAGGATACGGCAGCGGGGGCCTTTCCTCTCAAACCTCGAATGTAGGAGTGGGCGCGAATTGCACGCTCACCACTGCAGAGACGAGCGTGCTGACGGGCGCCGCTATTACCGGCAACCTATCCTGCCTTGCGCCGGCCAACGATAGTCTGAGCGGGTCGATCAGCTGGGGCGATGGTACTAACAGTCCCATTCCGGCAACTGCGACGGACAGCAGTGACGCGGCAACGATCCCTTTCACTCATGTGTACACCAATCCCAGCAGCCCTACCTACCAACTCTCCGCAACCGTGACCGATACTACTGAGAATAGTGCAGCCGGCACGGTAACTCCAGCATCTGTAACTGTCACTGTGACACCCGCGCCGCCTAGCTGTTCCCTAGCCGTAACTCCGGCGGCGGCGCAAACAGGACAGACGGTCACTGCTGGACTCACCTGCACTGGGATTCCGGGAGATACGCTCAGCGCGAGTGTCGGCTGGAATGACGCCTCCTCTGCGTCGATCGTCACCGCGAAGGTAAGCAGCGGCGGCACTGCCACAATCCCCATTACGCATACCTATTCGAAGGCGGCCACATACTCTGTGGCTGCTTCCATCACGGACACGACAACCACACTAGTGGGCACGGTAGACAACTCCCCTGTCTCAGTTGCCATCACGAGCGCGGCAGTAGCTCCCAGTTGTACACTCACGGCGACTCCTACGAGCGTTGACACGGGACAGAACGTGACAGAGACGCTGGCCTGCAATGCGACTGCCGGGGACGCTCTGAGCACAAGCATCGACTGGGGTGATGGCACTCCCGCAGTGACGGGTTCGGCCACAGTGAGCAGCAGCGGTACCGCCCAGGTGCAGCTTGTTCATGCATATGCAGCTGCCGGCAGCTTCAACATTAGCGGCACTGCGACGGACACGACGGCGGGTCTCGCAGGAGTCGTGACCCCTGTTTCGGTCGCCATCACCGTAAGTGTCGTCGGGCCAACAATTACGCCAGGGGCGACAAGTGAAACCGTGGCAGAAGGACAAACAGCGCAGTACACGCTCAGCTTTGCTGGTGGAACCTCCGAAGCGAACGTCTCGTTTGCGCTTGCATGTAAGACACCGCTGCCCACAGGAGTAACGTGTACTTTCGCTCCCACCTCTCTAACGCTCGATGCCAATGGCAGCGGCACTGCAAAGCTCTCGATCGCTACTACAGGTCCTAGCACGGCTGAGATGATCTTTCCAGCAATCGGGAAGCGGACGATTCTGGTCTACAGCGGGCTTCTTGTGTTCCCATGGTTCGCCCTTTTAGGTCTAGGCAGATCTCGTTCAAGAGGCATCCACAAAGCAGGCCGGCTCTTCATGCTTCTCATGGTAGGGCTGCTCGCAATCAATGCCACGGGATGCACAGGTGGTGGAAACTCCGGAAGTTCGCCTACTTCTACAGCGGTCTGTGATTCATGCACAACGTCTGGCACCTACAGCGTCGTAGTTACGGCTACCTCGACCAACCCCGCCGTGACCTCGACAACCACGCTTCAACTTATTGTTATGCAGTGATCATTGATCGGAACAAGGTGGGACATGAGGGGCCGGAATGAGTTCACGGGACATTATTGCAATCTGCCAGCGGTGTATTCTTCAGCATCCAAACGACTGCTCTACATTCGTGAGGGCGGTAGCCACAGCCTGCGGGGTCCTGCTTGTAGGGGGATGCCAATACAATCGTCGAAACGCTGAAGTATGGCCGACAGTTACCTGACGGACCGTCGGCCAGGCAAGCTGCTGTACATGGGTACCTCGTCATCGGAGGAGCTCAGGCGAAAGGGCATGGTCATGTCGTTGTGGTCGTCGATGGCCCGCTCGATCGAGGCCGGTATCCGTATGCGTTCTGGGGGCAATATCGCGGCCTTGCGGCTGGCGGCTCAGTCTACAATGTTGAATTCACCCGTGGTCACGGCACGCTGAATTACGCCTTTGGCAACTCCTCGCGAGATGCTGTCACATATGCTGCCTTCACGCCGCTGAAATTGATGATGGATAAGGCTGCTCCGAATGAAGGGTATCTCTTGAGGACGTTCGTCTAGCCGTCGACCGCGGTCTTCGAGTGGGCACAGCATCGGAGCGCAGGAATGACTGAACAACTGTCGCGCAAGCTTGGCCGTTACGAATTGCTCGACGTGATTGGCCAAGGTGGAATGGGGATCGTGTATCGGGCAATCGATCCGAGCATGGGTCGCACAGTTGCCATCAAGATGCTGCACGGCGCCTATGCCGAAGATAAAGACCTACTCGCCCGGTTCCATAGTGAAGTGCGATTCACGGCAAGCCTCCAACACAGAAATATAGTGACGGTATTTACCCTGGATGATTTCAACGGGTTTCCATACATGGTTATGGAATATCTCGAGGGTCAGAGCATGGCCCAACTCATCGCGTCATCCCAGCCAATCCAGCTTACCGACAAACTCAGGCTTGTATCTCAAGTATGCGAGGGCTTGCAGTATGCCCATGAACGGGGGGTCATTCACCGCGATATCAAACCTGCAAATGTAATCGTATTGAAGGACGGAGTTGCAAAGATTGTGGACTTCGGCATCGCTCGCGTTAACAACAATGAGACGCTCACCCGGACGGGGCAGATTATCGGAAGCGTATCCTATATGTCACCAGAGCAGATCGGTGGCGTTCCGCTGGACGCTCGCACCGACATATATTCCACGGGAGTCATGCTCTATCAGTTTCTGACTGCAGAGCTACCCTTCGTCGCGGAGGATCCCAATGCGACGTTCTTCAAGATACTGAATCAACCCGTTCCCTCGATAAAGCCGCATATTCGAGAGCATGCCGACATTCTCGACGGCATTTTATCCAGGGCAATGGCGAAACGAGTTTCAGACAGATATCAGACTGCAGAAGAATTCGGCTTTGAACTCGTAAGTCTCCAAGATACTCTGAAGAAGGGAATGACTGCGCAGTTCCTCTCACAGGCCAGTGCTGCCGTTAGTCGAAAAGAATGGGACTCGGCACGGCAGGTTCTCCAAGAGTTCTTAAGGCGTGATCGCAGTAATGACCAGGCGAACGAAATGTTGTCGATGGTCCGCAATGAACTCCAACGACAGCAGAAGTCGGTTCAGATTGATCAGCTGAAGACACGGGCGCAAGTTGCTCGGGCCAGCCGCGAGTATGCAGAAGCCATCGACTGCATCGAACAAGCACAGCGTTTGGATCCCCTCAGCCGAGAGTTCATCGATCTACTTCAATCACTCAGAGATGAAGCGGATCGCGCAAAGCAGCTTGGGGATGCACTCGGTCGAGGACAAGCAGCCTTATATGCGGGAGATCTGAACGAAGCAGCAGTTGCTGTGCGGCGAGCCTTGGAATTAGAGGGGAGTCACACGGAGGCACGAGCTCTCGAGATCTTAATTCAGAAGGAGTTGGCAGAGCGCACCCGGCGCGCACAACTTCAGGAGCTCGTAACAGAGGCGCGCGCCGACATCTCGAATCTCAACTTTCCCGCGGCGCTCCGCTCTCTCCGGAGCGCGCACGCGATCGATCCGTCCGACTCCAATGTTCGAGAGCTCATCGCTTGGGCCGCAAGAGGGCACGAGCAACAGAAGAATCGCGATGAGCTTCAGAGTGCTATCAATGAAATCGGTCAGTTGCTAAGTAGCGAATGTTACGCAGAGGCGGTCGGCGGCTGCGAAGTAGCACTGCGAAGGTTTCCCCAAGACTCTTCGCTTAGCAAACTACAGGAAATGGCCAAGCGCCAGCATGAGATGCAGGCACGTCGTCGAACCATCGAGGAGTTGTGCCTTAAAGTGCGCTTGCTTGCCGATGCAGGAGAGAGCGATGAAGCTGTAAAACTGCTA
>Ga0116226_10003330_pt1 | contig 14192 bp, 8 predicted proteins | sample S1TSphfallax_FD_89692 | JGI IMG/M metagenome (GOLD analysis project Ga0116226, IMG submission 89692) | Host-associated microbial communities from peat moss isolated from Minnesota, USA - S1T2_Fa - Sphagnum fallax MG | ecosystem: Host-associated > Plants > Peat moss > Unclassified | place: USA...
ACTTCAAACAACATAAGGTTGCTTCTCATTATCCTACTCTACATTTGATTTTGTAATCAATTCTTAGGCTTGAACATGCATAACCATTTGATCACCCAACAAAAGTGCTAGTTGCCAAATTGGCATACTCAAACTACTTGCAAATAACCACCTATGCCACATGGAAAATATGAAAAAAAATCTCCATAAAAGCCTACCATCAATCCTACCTAACCCTAACCCTAAGAACCAAACATAGGTTTCTTTTCTTACCATGTGTGAATATCAATTTTATGGTGGATATCCCAAGGCATTTGTCCTCAAGATGCCTAATCTCACTCCAATGAGAATTGACAAGGCAACTTTTAACCCAAGTATCATTAATGGTGATACCCACCAATTATTGTGGTGAAAATTGATCTAAAGTATTGGGTAGTTTCACTATAAGAAATCACGATTTATTTGACTGGAAAACGAAATAAAAAACCAATCAATTTGACCACTTAGTCATTTTGAACAAGTCAATTTGAACACATCTAACTTGATTGATGGTTTTTTTTATTGACCATAAAATGGTCTTTTTGACTACTCAAATAAGACAAAAATTTGGGCAGCCCAAAAAAATTAATTAAAAAAAAAGCTCAATTTGTAAATATAAAAATGTAAATAATAAATAAATACATACCTACCCACCATGGCCTCCTACCTACCTATCCATAACCCACCTATGTGTTATACATTTACACACATGTATAAGGTATATATTTCAACATACATATTTCAAATAATATATGTTCATAAAGAGAATTGAACCTTGGTCTCCTTGGTTCCACACTAGTGTCTTTGCCATCAAACCATCCCACCATTATGTAAAACAATATGATACCAAATGGATTTAACATGTATCCTTGAACTTCCATGAAATTTTTGTCAATGTGTATACCAACATTTGAACTTCAATTTTTTTCATAATTAGGTTAGTAGGTGCTTAATTAAGTAAATAGGTAGGTACACTTGTGTATGTTTTTAAATGTTCATACCTATTTATGTAAACTATAGGTAGGGAAGTAGGTAGGACATAAGTAGGTAAATAGGTAGGTAAATAGGTATATAAGTAGGTAAACATAGGTAGGTAGGTAGGTAGGACATAGGTTGATAAATGGTAGGTAAGTAGGTAAATAGGTAGGACATAAATAGATAGATGGTAGGTAAGTAGGTAAATAGGTAGGACATAAATAGATAGATGGTAGGTAAGTAAGTAGGTAGGACATAAGTAGATAGATGGTAGGTAAGTAAGTAGGTAGGTAGGACATAGGTAGATAGATGGTAAGTAAGTAAGTAGGTAAGTAGGACATAGGTAGATAGATGGTAAGTAAGTAAGTAGGTAGGTAGAACATATTTAGGTAAGTAGGTAGTAGGTAGCTTAGTAGGCATAGCAAGTAGGTTAGTTAACCAAATTAATATGGCCAATTTGACTATGCCATGGGCATCTTGATTGACCATTTTAAAAAAATGTCTTTCTTAAATGTATGACTTAATATTTGGTCAAAATGGTCACTTTAGTAAAAAAAACCAACCAAAAAAACCTTGTGTTTTTCATTCCCCATGTTTTTAGTCGAAGTGAACATCCTTTTACTCAATGTGAACACTATAGTCAAGTTGAATTTTTTGAAAAACCATAATTTTTTGTAGTGTTTTTAGCTTGTTAATGATTGTTGCCTAACCTTGGTAAAGATTGAGGTATTACTAACCACATATCAATTTTGTAATATCATGTATAATTTTTTTTCATACCAACCAAAAGTCAATATGAAATTAAAAAAATACTTTAAAGCGAAAACACATTATAGTGACCCCTTTTGGGTTATCAAATTGTACTATTTTTAAGGGATGTGCATGTTTGAATGTATCCCACTTCAAACTTTTGAAATATTTTCACAATATTTTTGCATATTATGTTAGAATATAACCAATGGAAGATATTTTTAAAGAAGTTATTTTGTTCCATTTAATAAAGTGGGGGAATGAAATATATTTATGGAAACAAATGTCATGTACATGTGTATTAAAAAACACATGTACTCCAAAAAAAATCAAATACTTTATATCTTTATGAAATTTGAAGGTCTTTTGAACCATGCCATTTCACATAGTTTGAACCATGTTCAAATATTGTTTGATTAATTTCAAGATTTTCATTTCAAGAAATTAGTTTTTTCAGGAAAGATGTGATAAATGTGTGATAAATTAAATTCTTGACAAGTAATCACATTCACACGGAAAAAAACAAGCAATATAGTTAGATGGGCCATATTTGAAATTCTAGTAAAATTGATTATTTTAATGACTAATGAACGTTTAAAGAATTGCAATCAAAATGAGACATTATACCAACGTGGCACTATTATACCAATGTATAAATATACACTATGTTTATATTGAAATTTATTTTTATTTAAAAAAATTACATAACATTAGTTTTGTAAAAATAATAATTGCATGGCCCAAAATTTTTAATTGATACCCAAAATTAAATGCACCACATTTTGGAACAATTGTATTATATTTACTATAATATTGGACCCAAAAGTGCCTAAAAGGGGTTCATTGTAATGTGCTTTCAACCCCCATACTAGTACCAACTTCATATTTACCTTTTTTAAGCCTAAAAGAAGAAAGAGTTAATACTAGGACTAACATTGATTTGAACCTCTTGAACATTTAGTTTGATTTATTGCATTACAAGTTCATTACATAAATCCTAATGAAAGCATGAAGATTAATCCCTTCACAACCTTGTAAAATATTTGAAAAAAATGGACAATTAGTTGTATTCTTCATCTATGCATGATGTACATTTATCATTCATCATCAATGTATTACCTTTAAGCCTATGAAAGTATCACACATTAATATTTCAAGATATCTATCAATCTTGTATGAAATGCTACACTATTTGACACCTTCCAACATATAATTGAATATAATTAGCATACATGAAATCAACTTTCTTGATTTCAATTCATGCATGTTGTTTTTTTACCTTGAAAATTAATTAACAATTATCCATTTATAAACTAATCATTTAGTACTTATGGATTTGTTAACTTTACCTTCTTCAAAGCTTGCTTTTGACATCTTTTGGTCACCTTCATATTTTGTCAAACAAGAAAATGTTTTTCTTCTAGTTATGTTAATTATATCCACCTCTTGCTTCTAGAATCCTTCATTCCAATTATGAAAAGTTGTTATTTCATCTTCAATGGGTAATATAAACTTTAATCCATATGCAAAGCAAGAAGGAATGGAGCTAATAATGATTTGAATGTGCAGTCATATACCAACATCATTTCTTATTTGCTTATGATTATGTTGCATAAACTTGTTTATGCATTCCACAAAACTATTTATGTTCGTTTGTATGTGTTAAGGGGGTAGGATGAGTACATGGTTTGGATGAACAAGGCATTTGGATAAAGATTGATCATGGAACATTGTTAGTTTGAATTTTGAATTCTTGTTGTTTTTGCAACCATGATGATGTGACTTGGGACTACCCTAAAAAGAAAGTTCTTGAAAAAAGGAAGGGGATTCTTAAACACATAGTTTTGGGAAGAGTAAGAGGAGCTATAGGTATTTTGTAATAGAAAACCACATATTTTGTTTTGGATATACCACAAATTTTATTTGTTGTTTTGATTTCATTTTCAACAAAACATGGAATTTTGCTATAACTTTAATTCAGTTTTTAGTAAAATAAAGAAGTATAGACTTCTACAATGGTTTCTATGTTCAGATTATTGTGTGAATTTGCTGCAATATTAGAATATGATGAAATTAATTTTATTTTTGGAGTTTTTTACAATGTATTCTGAAATGTAGATTTTGGTTATATGAAACAAACATGAAACTGGTGTTTTAATGAATGGCAAAATTAAGTGTGCTAAAAATCTAGGCAAAAATCATGAATGTATGCATGTGAAGTGCAAATATCTTGTTACAGTGTTGTGGAATAATTTTGTAGGAATTGAATTCACTTCTATTAGTATGGCATTATTAATTAATGTTCATGAATTATCCCATAGTGACTTATAATTATAACCAATTGTTTAAGACTATCATGAAAGGTATTTCAAACCTTGTCATGATAATATTATTTGTGAATCATGCTTCCTTTTATTTGTTCTTGGCATTTTTAACAATTTGACTTTTGATGAGGTTATTCATTGCCACTTTAATGAACCTATTGGTCATAACTTTTTTTGGGGTGTGAAATTTAACCAAGATACACCCAAAAAAACCCGATGTTGCAGCCTTTACATAGGTGTTTTTTAACATTTTGGAAAATAATTGTCAAAAAAACAGGGTTTTGGATATAGAGTGTCCATTCTTGCAAGTCATCAAATAACAATATGATTACAATTTTTTTTTCATTATCCTACCTTTCTTGTAGCTTAATTTGGTTAGATCCTCCTAGGATTGGACAATGGAGCATGAACCATTGGACATAAACAATAAAACTCACAATTTTCCAATCATATATAATAGTTTTGGCCAATTATGCCTTTTTTGTGAATTTTTTGGGTTATAATTTGTTTTGCAAAGTGTTCCATGAAATTGAAAGAAAATTATTGAAATTTCTTCTTTCAATGTTGTTTATCATAAATTCTTGCCATCTTAAATGCTAAATGGTATATGGATGAGATAATGCATTAATGTTAGAATGTTTTTCTTCCAGAATTAATCCATGAGGGCAAATTTGTGTGTTTGTAATAACGAAATCAATCTTGCAATCCTTCTAGGAAAGTTGAGTTTCAAAAATAGATATTTGTGAGCTTGGTGATCAATTTAAGGCAAATTTGTTGTTCAATCGCTTCTTGATGATAATATTGGTTTCCAAAACATTTTGTTTGAATTTTAATACATATTTATGCAAAATTGTGGTCTTAAAATGATTTTCAAGTAATGGGACACTCATGGATTTCATTATTTAATTGCAAAATTAGACCTTCCACTATTGTGCTTGAAAGATTAATAAACACTTGAAATGGTTAACCCCATGAATATGGTGTCATTGAAAACAATTTTTAAGTTTTTCAAGTGTTTGTATGACCTTTTTCCCCTAAAAAAATCTTCATTACAAACATGAAAACATTGGTTTTTTTATTACATAACCCTATAAATGGAACTTTCACAGGTGAAAGCATGAAAAAATAGGTAACCAATTTCTACTTTTGATCTTGTTTTTCAAAATGTAAACAAAAAAAAAACTTTGTAAGATTTTGAACATACATGTAAGCCTCATTTAATACAAAGTTTATCAACATTATATTTTGGAATTCAATGTGCCTTATGCATTAAAACATTTCAAAATGATTTTCCTCATTAGATTTAAATTTATAAAAATATGACTAAGAAATATTTCCCAATTCATTATGATTTTAAGGGTTTGGGGACAACTTTAATAATGCAAGCACATTTCATAGACATGAATTTTTTAAAGAATATTCAACACATTAAAATTGAATATAATAAGCCAATAATTCCTTCTTTCATTTCAAAGAATTCCAAGTACTTCTATTTAAATTTTTTTTAGAACGACCAAAATAAAATACAACAATTTAAACTACTTATCAAACCATAATTAATACCTACAATAATAAAATTGAATTCAAATTTTTCCCTTAATTCAACAAATTGAATTTTGATGCATATTAATATAATCCAAGACCTCAATTTTTGCAATGCAACATGCACTTTTTGTGTTTATTTTACCATGTTGTCATTCAAGTAGTATCATGTCTATTGTTTAAATGCCTTGTTTTGTTTTACTTGGCAAAATGATTTCACATTTTAAGCATTAATGAGGCTTATGTAGATATATTCCATTGAGACCAATATGTTTCAATGGAATATATAGAAAACCCACCTTCCATGAAAAGGGAATATAGGAGTGCCTCTTTTTAACTTCCACATTTTGTCCCATTGTTCCATTTTAATTAAATGGAATCATTTAATTCCCTTATCCTTCATCAAGAATAAAGCCCAAGGATTCATTACTACAAAAGTGAGGAATAGTTCATTAACCTAATTCACTATGGGACTTTAAAAGTGAAATAAGTTCACTATACTTTAACTATTTCACCTTGGTTAAAGTTATTTTGCTATAATATCATTATGTAAACATCGTGTTTCATTACTAGTTAAGATAATTCACTATTATAATTTATTACGGTAAATAGGTTTATTTTTATGTTGTTTTAAATACCATATGTTACTTTATGATATACCCTATATTATTTATACCTCAAGGTCATTATTATTTATGTTATTATAAGTTATTTTATCCTAAATATAAATAATTTAAATAATTTAAAATAAAATATAATGACCTAAAGTAAAACAACCTAAAATATCCATAATAGTTTATAATAAAATAACCACTAATATCCATTAATAAAATAACAATTAATAACCATTAATAGATAACAATAAAATAACCATCAATATCCATCGATAAAATAACAACCAATGGCCTATAATAGAATAACCAACAATAACCATTAATATAATAACCACCAATATCCATAAATATAATAACCACAATAGCCATTAATAGAATCGTTAACCACCAATAAAATAACCATTAATAGTCAATAATAAAATAACTATTAATAACAATCATAAGTTGCTAATAAATAACCACCAATAATACTTATTAACCTCCAATAAAATAATTACCAATAGCCATTAATAATCACCACTATAATAACTATGAATAGCCATTAATAGCCACCAATAGCCACCAATAAAATAACCACAAATAACCTATGGTAATATAATTTATAATAACCAATAAAAACATAAGGTGAAATAACCTTCAATAGCCAAAAATAACCAATAATAACTTCACGTAGTAAAAAATGACCTAAAATTAAAGAGCTTTGAGTAACAAAAAATAACTTATAATAGTCGCAAATAACTTAAAGTGAAATAACTTACAATAGCCAAAAATAACATAGAATATCAAAAAAAATTTACAATAGTAAAAAATAGCTTAAGGTGAAATAATTTAAAATAGTCAAAAGTTATATAAAATATCCAAAAATAATTTAAATTAACCGAAAGTAACTTAGGGTGAAATAATTAAAAATAACAAAAAATAACAAAAAAAATTCATAAATAACCTTAAATAATGTGGGGTGAAATAACTTAAAATAATGAAAAGTAACCTAGAATAGCTAAAATTAGCTTAACATAAGTAATGTTATTTTATTAACAAAAATTTTATCCATTTATTAAACATTTTTTTTTCAAAATAATGGTCATTGAAATGTTATTAAAAAGTGATATTCAAAAAAAATTGTTCAAATGATTCTACACTTTCAAAAGGAAATAAATGTAATTATTTGCATTATTGAAATCTTTAAAATATTTAAACTTTAATCATTTCATTTGGACAAAATCTCAATAAGATATGAATTTTCAAAGTTTGTGTTTTTGGAATGTTTAAAATGAAGTATTCAATAAATAAAATGCAATGTAACATACTATTAAAACAAGTATGGTGGCTTAATGGCAGGGGTGTTTGCCTCCATTCTAAAGGTCAAAGGATCAAATCTCATAAATGTTGTGTTTATGGTCAACAATGGCAAGTTGAATAAATATTCTCTTATGTAGTTCCCTAGAGTAGGTGTTTGCTTAGGTTGACTACATGGCCTATGTACCTAGGTTAGGTTTTTAATTGAACATAGATAATGAAACGTGTCAATAATTTATAATCTGAAAATCATGAAATTATCAATAATATTAAATATTAAATAATTTAAATTTAATCGATTTCCATGTTGGCTAATAATTAACTAGCAAGTGAAATGAATTAGTAAATTTATATTTCACTATGTATTAGTGGATCAATTCATTGTTCATAGCAACTGGTTTTTTGTTCATTAGGGTGTTGACCAATTTCACCATGGTAAAAATGTCCAAATTCATTCAAATTCTAGTGAAACCCAAAATGAACTAAGACACATTCTGGTGTAATGATTGCTTTAAGTTTACAAATATTTTAACACTTTTGTTCACTCAAGTCAAAGGTTGTAAGCTAAAGGTTACTTGTCAAAACAGAAATGATTTCCAGAAGCAAAAAGGATTTTTTTTAATCAACCCAATTGTAATTGTCAAAAACTTTTTACTTTTTTTATTATAATTACTTTTCGAAAATTCCACATCAACTCACCACATCAAGCAACCAAGTACAAAGGTTGACTATAATGGAGTTTTAATCCTTTAACCAATTTTAGGCAACACTATTATTTTTTTGAATAAAGTTAATTATTTTAGTTATTTTGAATTATTGTATTAATTATGTTATGGTTTCAATATAGTGAATCATTTGACTTGATGTTGGTATCATGTTGGGCATGACATGTCCCATTGCTCACATCACACATTTATGATAACACATGGCATAGTCTAAGTCAAATGGTTGATTATGTTGGTGGACCTTGTTCATTGATTGGATGCAAGATGACAATTAACTTTTGTTAGGTTTGGCACAATTGTTTTGGTATATATGTTCATGTACATAGTAACCATTGTGTTCAAATTTCATATAATTTAGTTGTGACTTTGTTATGCACCTAGGATGTCATTAACTTGGAATCATGTATACAAGTGAATTACACACATATACACATGGAAAAAGTTAAGGTTGTAACATATTCCATAATTGAAATTATTCAACACATAGATCACATGCCCTCAAATTGAGGTTGTTAATTAAATTCTACCTTTTAAGGTGGGACTGCCTAGTTTTTTGGTTCATTCTTAAGGTGCATTGATCCATTGAATGATAATCACTATTTTTTAAAGAGGGTATTGCACTATTTGGGACTATTGGTGCATTTGGTATGGCACATGTGGTACATATGGGTCTAAATGAACTTATAAGAGCTTACAGAGGTGTTGGGAGTCATTAAAAACTACAATTTAAAGTAGATATTTTTTTGGACATTTTAAAGTTATGGCAATGATTCCAAATTGTGTTGAATGAATAATGTGAACATTGAAAAATCCAATTCAAAAGTTAATGTAATTTAATTTAGGGTTTCAATTTTAATAAAGGACTTTTGAACTTGAACAATAACTACATCATCTACAAGGGCGAAAACAAGGTGAAATAAACCAAAGAATTACCTTGTAGCATAAATGGAAAGTGGCCATCAAATAGGTTTTGGTATATTGAAAATATAATTTACTTTAATGTTAAATTATGATTTTTCTTATTTCACTACAACTATATTTTAAAACCACATGTTTAATGTAGGTTTGTATATATTCATCAAAATTCAAATAGATGTGACAACTTGCAAAGTAAACTAAAATTCAAGCACATGTAGATCAAATATTGGATCTATTTGATTTTTAAACCAACGACGTGTTAAATATAATACTGAACTTTGAAATTTTTCATAGTAAAATCAGAATATGTTTAATGTCTAATGTAAAAGTAAAAATGAACAAAATATTAACATGTTAGTTTCATTATTACTTGTTAGCTATTTTTATTGTATTAATTTTTTTCAAATTTTGTATTCAAATCATTAAAACTCAATGGAAGCATGGAGGCTTCCATAATGAGACTTTAAACAAATTTTGAACCTACTTTCTTATGTTTATGTTGAAAAACTGCCATATTTAAAATTTGGATTTAAGTGGACATACTTTTTGGTCCACTTTACCATGTTTGACCCACAATCAATTTGCAAAGGACTATGTTAAAGAATTTTGTGATAAAAATTTATTATTATAAAAAATTGAAATGATAGTTATTTACTAACCACATTGAAAAAACCATTTTGAATTAAGAAGTTGTGGAATTTAGAAATTTTAAAAATTCAAAGTATGTTACCAAATTTTAAAATTTTAAAAGTTTTTTATCACATGTAAAAGGGGTGTAATGTATGGGTGTAGTTACAATCCAACAAGCCAAAAAAGGTGTCAGATCACAAAGAAAAAAAATCAAAATTAGATACATATTCATGTTTTACCGTTTAAAGCCATGGCAATCATAACAAGTTTTTTTTTTTCATTCATATGGATGTCAAGGAATTCAAACCAAAAATCCATTTGATGAAATTTTAAGTTTAAGTTTTGATTTATGACCTTTGAAAGTGAACACCTATGGTTTCAAATAGGAGTCAATTTTGCAAAGGACCATCAAAAGGATTCATATAATAAAACACATTTGATGGGAAAAAAATTAAGAAGATAAAACCTATTAGCCACATTGAAAAAACATTCATATCCTAAAATATGTGAAAATTTAAAACTTTTTAAGAATTTAAATAACTTTCCAAAATTAATCCAAAATTTTAGAACTTTGAAAGTCCTTTACCACATACAAATGAGGTACAATGTACATGATATGTTAAAAAATATTGTAGATTATTATAAAAGTAAACATAAGAATGTAAAAAATGAATATTTGATTATGATTTGAAATTGTTATCATTTTTATAAATGGAATGTTAAATCTACAAATAATCAAGTCACTTTCAAAAAACCATATTTATTCAAAAATGATAAACAAAAAAACATGTCATGTATTATGACAACTATAAGCATTTATTAAAAAAAATTAAAAAAAAGGTGTTCCAAAATTCATTTGTATGAAAAACAAAATTGATAAAAAAAACATGCAATACTTTTCTAAAGTAATCATATGAGCTCATAGTATCTTTTTTGCATGACATATAAAACAAAGTCTTAGCTTGTGATACAAGAAACTAAAGCCTAAAATAACTAGCATATTTTGATGTGATTTGAAATGATAATCATACTTCAAAATAAAACACAAGTTTGCACACTTTTTGAAAATTGATAAATATTAAACAATGATCAAAATATAATATGTGATGTTTGAAGACATCTTTAGGTGAATTTAACAACAAATTACAAAAAAATTCATTCAAAAAATTGCTTTTATGGAGAAATCAAAAAGATTAAAAATGAACCCACAATCTTTTATTAATGTGATCATGTTGGTTTCTATTAGTTCATTCTAACCCATTAGCAAATTTATAAGTTCATTTGTGCTAATTTTCATCATATGTGTTAAGAAATATGGGCATATTTTGAATTTCCATGTGCAAGATAATTTTCCACCTTAGATTCGAATTTATCATTGGAACAAGATACTTATTGAACCTATGAAAGGAAAACAAACTTCTTGTTGCTTTGAGTAAAATGTGGTGAAAATTAATCATTGGAAATTTTGCATCATCACATTTGTATCTTGGAAGACATTAATTATCTAAGTCATTTTTAATCCATTCACATCATAATAACATTACTAAAGTGGAGATCATGCCATGTTGTAAATGTTTTTTTTTTTTTTTAAAACCCTGACATATTACAATGTCCTAATTTTTTTCCATCTATGTTATTATTTGGCTATAGATTGAAGCCACATCACTTTCATATCTAATAATCTTACTAAATGATGCAACATGAACTCAAAAATGGTTCCCATAAACAAAAATCCATGGAGGCTCTAATGTTTCATCAAATAAACAATGCAACAACATTTGGGTCATGGAATGTGCCCCCATATGTTGATGGTCCCACATTGCCTTTTTGAATCCACTCATTTAGCAGAGGCATGGCATGCATAGGTTGGATGCCATCTCCAATTCATACTTATTAGAATGTGAGGAAAAAACATGTTATGCATATAATTAGATAAAGATTACTACTATTAGGTAAGTCAAATGTTCAATTACTTTGATAATCTTCATTTGTTTTCGAAGATGTGGCTTCCAAATTGGATGAATGAAGTACATATTGATAGGAGTGTCTTGGTGGGAAATTCAAACTTTGAATTACAATCTTTGAAGTTGATAATTGATCATGACCATGTGAATCTACATAATTGAAAATTAATTGACAGATCTCAATTAGGGCCAATGATATTGGGTAGGTGGCATGATTGAATCCATGTTCCTTGTGCACTCACTCTTTCCATGTGCAACTAAACGAATATTTTCGTTTATATTGTTGTAAAGTCTTTTTTTTATAATAAAGTCTATTCTTCAAGCTTTGTTGTTACTTCTTGGTTCAATGTGTTTTTCAACATTCTTCTTGTTTAAATATTTGACCTCCACGCAATTGATCAAAAATAATTAAGAGAAGATGCATCTAATTTCATCACATTGATGCATACAAGTCATTGTTATAAAGTGGGTCATTCAATTGTTTATTTTTTAAATTTCATTTTTTCTTTGTTCATTAAACATGGGATAATTGTTTTTTGTTCATTCCTTATTTGCCCCTTCATTTTCATAGTGTTACAACATCAACATAGGAGAAAAACTTTATAGTTATGCTACAAGAGTTTTCATTTCATATTTTAATATAATTTTGGACACAAAAGGGACAAATAACATTATTGGTAATATACAAAAATTGCTATGATGAGAAGAAATTGGGAACATTATGGAATTAATTTCTACTATTGTGTTTTCATTTTCATTTTTTTCCTGTTAAACTATGGAATGCATCCACCTTATGAATAATAAAATGTAGTGGGGACTAATATTTTATATTGTAGTATAACTTCATTGCTTAAATGGAAATGCAATTTAATATTGACTTATCAAGTGATCACATTATTACTAATAATAATCTTAATGTATAACACATTTTTATCACACATGCAAGATTTATTTTTAAGTTGTTTTCGAAATGACACCTTGAGTTGAAATTCAACTATGTGTCAATTGCAATTGATGAAACCCTACCAATCATAAAAAAGTCAAAGCACCCAAAAGATGGGGAATACAAGGGAAAAAATGGAAGGACCTATGCCCAAGAAGACAAAAAAAAACACCAAAGAGGGCAAACCATTAGGGAACATCAAGTTCCTGAAACCTCTCTTGTCACGAGAAGCATATAAATAAGGAAAGGGGAGGACCTGTTGAAAGGATGCCTAGTTTAGAAGAGCCTTCACCTACTTCAACAACACATTTCAAAATAGAGACCGCCTGAACATGTTGTAACATCATTAACATCTTCTGTCTATAAAATGCGCAAAAAATTTCATTAAGTTTTGACTTGTTTTTTATTTGAAAATGGGGTTTGTTATAATTATGTATTGTGATTAATGGTTTTTCATTTGTGTGTTGGCATTGGGCTAAAATTGAAAGATGTTCAAGTCTTTAGGTTGCTAATGTTCAATATATGTGCATTGTTGGAGGGTTCTAGTATGACATAGGTAAGGAGGTTGTGTTGTTGGATGTTGATGACAAGAAACAATTGATGAGAAATAAGGACAATTCGTGGGCTCCCAAGTGTATATCTTCATGGTGTTGCAATTCATGGTGTTGCAACTAATGGATGATGAATACTATTTCATAATTGTTTAGGTTCAACCCTAGATGGAAATAGTTGTTTGTTTGTGATAAATGAAGCATATTATCCACCCTAGGACAACCTCCAAAATGGATTAAGTACCACCACATTATGAGACCATGAAAATCCATTACTTTAGTGTGTTAAATGACACTAATAAAAGCAAATGTGTTTAATGATGTCAAATTTATAGTGTGCTTTGCAACTTAGTAGTAAAATCTTTGTTGATGCTGCTATCATTAAGCATCCATCGACTTAGTCATATTGCAAATGTAATTTTGATTTTGCAACCAAAATTGATCTATTTTCAACTTGTTTAGTTTAAACTACCTCTCCACATGGGTATGAATATGTACACTCTTGTATGGTTGGATATTTGATTCCAAAAATGAAAAAAACAAATCAATTTTAACTTTATGTTCTCAATTACAGTTGTTTATTTGATTTCAACTTGTGTTCATTGTTGATTACATTTGAGTTAACCCCTTCCATTTTATAAGAGGAAGTAATACTTAAAATGAAGAGGTGCTACCCAAACCGGCTTGGCTACTAACATGCAATTCTGTTATTGAAGTTAGTTTGAGTCCTTGAAAGTACAAATATTGGATATTTTGGATTGTGGAAATAAATTCAATTGTTTCAATTTTTGTAAGTTCAAATTAAGTGCAAGATACAAATTTCCTTGATGAAATATATTTATTTGTTGAACAACTCCATGAAACCTTTAAATGCAATTTAAGGTTAGACTAATTAAACCAATGTTGAGTGGGTATGTCCATTTTAATATATCACTTGGAGGA
>Ga0116226_10003331_pt1 | contig 14191 bp, 13 predicted proteins | sample S1TSphfallax_FD_89692 | JGI IMG/M metagenome (GOLD analysis project Ga0116226, IMG submission 89692) | Host-associated microbial communities from peat moss isolated from Minnesota, USA - S1T2_Fa - Sphagnum fallax MG | ecosystem: Host-associated > Plants > Peat moss > Unclassified | place: USA...
AACAGGCTCACCTGCATCTCTCCCACCATACGGTGGCCCAAGCGATTGGTGATGACGGCCTGGCCGACCTGGGCCAGACCCCGCAAGGCGCCCAAGACGATGATGATCGCGGGAATCACCAGCAGGTCCTGCGACCGCTTCTGCAGGAACATCCGCTTGATGACCGGATTCAGCATCCAGCTCAGCACGCCCGCCAAGAGCCCCGCGATCACCGCGCAAACCAGCGCCGCCGCCAAAGCTTTCCAGTGGGGGGCGAGGTAGGTGCGAAGGATGCGGAGCGCGAGGGCGAGGTGGGAAACCTCTTCATCCCTAGCCGCGCCAGACCGCGCTGAAGCCGATGTCATGGCGCGCAGGGGTGGGGCGACTGGCCCGCAGTGTCAAGCGCAAGCCGCGTTTGGAGAGGCGCGGCGATCTAACGGGGCTTCGGCGGCGGCTTCGGAAGCTTCCCAAGCCCGCCCCAAACCCCTAGATCACCACTGTTTCGCCGCGCCGTCAGCGGCGCTGGAGGGGACCGTCTTGGGGCGAGTCGATCTGTCGCGCATCGATCTCAGCCTGCCGGGTGGGCGCCGGCGCGCCTACCAGCATATGGTTTGGAACGACCACGCCTACTTGCGGGTCGGGTTCCAGAACGCCCACTGGGTCGGGCCCGATCTGGTGCGCACCAACCAGCCCTGGCCGTTCCAGCTCAGATGGTGGCGCGAGCGCGGGATCCGAACCGTGATCAACCTGCGCGGCGGCGGCTACACGACCGGCGCCTATGTGCTGGAGCGCGAGGCCTGCGCCAAGCTGGGGCTGAACCTGGTGGACTTCGCCGTCGCCTCGCGCGATCCGCCGTCGGCCGCCCAGGTCGAGGGGGCGAAAGCCATGTTCGACCAGATCGCTTATCCGGCCCTGATGCATTGCAAGTCCGGCGCGGATCGGGCGGGACTGATGAGCGTGCTCTACGCCCATTTCCGCCTGGGCCAGCCGTTGCGCCAGGCGCTGTCTCAACTGTCTCTGCGCACCCTGCATGTGCGCCACGGCAAGACCGGCGTGCTGGACTATCTGTTCGAGCGATACTTCGCCCAGGGCGAGCCGCAGGGTCTGAGCTTCCTCGATTGGGTGCGATCGCCCGCTTACGACCACGATCGTCTTCGCGCCGATTTCAACGCCACGTGGTGGGGCGGGCTTTTGACCGAACGCCTGCTAAGACGCGAGTGACGCTACGGCGCCTGTTGACCGCGATCCAGCGGCGCGCCACACGCTGCAAATCATAATGAGCGAGTTGGGCGGAAAGTTGTATCGATGACGGTTTGGGCGCGCGCCGCGATCGATCTGCGATTCCTCCTTGGGCTTTACCGAACGCTGCGTCGCGTACGACCGATCAAGCGCGACTCGCCTCGGCTGGCCTGCGACGACCTGGAAGCCGCGGTCGACAAGTACGCCACGCGGACGGCGATCGAATTTGAGGGCCGCAGCCTCACCTATGCAGAGTTCGATGCGCTCGCCAATCGCTACGCCCACTGGGCGCTGGCGTGCGGGCTGAGGCGAGGCGATACGGTGGCGCTGTTCGCCCAGAACTGCGCCGATTACGCCGCCGTCTGGTTCGGCCTTTCCAAGGTCGGCGTGATTACGGCGCTGGTCAATCACCAGCTGGGTGGAATGGCGCTGGCCCATAGCCTGCACATCTGCAACGCCTCGCACATGATCGCCGACGCCGAGACGGCGGCCGCGTTCGACGCGGTGAAGGCCCAGCTTCACCATCCCATCAGGTCGTGGGTTCTTGGCGAGGATCTTGCGGCTGCGCTCCAAGGCGTCTCAAGCCTGCGGCCCGATCGCGCAGCGATGCGGGACGGCATGACGGCCAAGGATGTCGCGCTCTACCTTTTCACGAGCGGCACCACGGGCTTGCCCAAGGCGGCGAAGGTCACTCACGTGCGTGTCCTCTTGTACATGCAGGGCTTCGCCGGCGCGACGGGGGCCAGACCGAGCGACCGAGTCTACAACTGCCTGCCCCTGTACCATGCGACAGGCGGGCTGTGCGCCATGGGCGCGGCGCTCCTGACCGGCGGGTGCGTTGTGTTGCGGCGGCGCTTTTCGGCCAGCCAGTTCTGGCCCGACGTCGTGGCGCAGAAATGCACCGTCTTCGTCTATATCGGCGAGCTCTGCCGCTATCTCGTCAACCTTCCCGTCCAGCCGGCTGAAACCCGCCACGGGTTGCGGCTGGCTTTCGGAAATGGCCTGCGCCCGGACGTTTGGGAACAGATGGACCGGCGTTTCAAGATACCGCGTATCCTGGAGTTCTACGGATCGACGGAAGGAAATGTCTCGCTGATGAATCTGGACGGCACGACCGGCGCTGTCGGTCGGGTGCCCCCCTATTTGAAGCGCGCGTTCAACGTTCAGCTGGCGAAATTCGATATGACGACCCAGGCGCCCGCGCGGGACGCTCAAGGGCGGCTCATCCCCTGCAAGCCAGGCGAAGTGGGCGAAATGCTCGGTCGGATCGGCGGCGACGCCCGATCGGACTATGTCGGCTATGCCGATAAGACGGCGAGCGACCGCAAGGTGGTGCGCGACGCCTTTGTCGACGGCGACGCCTGGTTCCTGACCGGCGACCTGATGCGCCGCGACGAACATGGCTATTTCTACTTTATCGACCGGGTGGGCGACACCTTCCGCTGGAAGAGCGAAAACGTCTCGACGACCGAGGTCGAGGAACGGCTTGCCGATATCCCGAGCGTCACACAAGCCAATGTTTATGGGGTGCTCGTGCCCGGAACGGACGGCCGGGCCGGCATGGCGGCCCTGGTGGTTGATGAGTTTTTCGATCTCTCGACCTTCCAGGCTGCGGTTCAATCTGCGCTCCCCGCCTACGCCCAGCCCGTGTTTTTGCGCCTGCAGTCCCACATGGACACCACCGGAACGTTTAAGCGCAGAAAGATGGACGTGGCGGCCGAAGGGTTCGACCCCGCGAAGGTCAAGGACCCTCTTTTCGTCAAACTCCCCCCAGACGGCTACCGGCCGATCGACGCCGCGCTCTATCGACGAATCCAGAGTGGCGAGGTTAGGCTCTAGGCGCCGAACTCAATCGCTCTGGATGAAGTCCTCGCCGCGCAGGCTGGGCTTGGGCGCAGGGCGGCCTGCGGCGTCGTCCGTCTCAAGAGGCGCCTCGCCCTCGCGGATGAGCGGCTTGGCGGCAAGCGCCGGCGCGGTCTGCGCCAGATAGGCTTCGATCGCCGCGCGCCGACGCCAGGGTCGCCAGGAATCGCTCGGCGTGGTGGGGTCGCCGAGGTGGAAGGTGGCGATCAAGCGCGCCCAGGGGCCCATCCGAACCGGCCCCAGCGGCCGCAGACGCCGTCGCGGCCCACTGTCCAAGGCCTCGATCGCGGCGGCGAGGCCGCCGGCGCCGGTGATCGCCGCATCGACCTCGGCCGGCGTGCGGCCCAGAAAATGCGCCACGGTCCGGCTGCGATGCGCGGCGATGGCGGTCCGCGTCGCCGCCCCGGCGGTCCCCGGCTCGGCCTCGATCGCCAGATCGCACTCGCTGTCAAACCCAGCAGAGCGGTTGTTGAGGTTTGTGGAGCCCACGCGCAACAGGTCGTCATCAATCACCGTCGCCTTGCAATGGACGATGATGGTCTTGCCGGCCTTGGTTTCCGGACAATAGGCGTGAAAACGCCCCGATCGGTCAGCCGCCAGCAACCGTCTGAGGAGCGCCGAGCGCGTCTTGTCCATGGTCATGCGATCGAACCAGCTTGGGCTGTGCTCGGTAGAGACGATCACCACCTCGGGGCCATCCGCCTCCTCCAGCCGGGCCGCCAGCGCCTCGCCGATGATGGGAGACGCGACGTACTGGTTCTCCATATAGATTAAGCGCTTGGCCGCGGCGATGCTCGCCAGATGCAGCGCCTCGCTTTCCCGCACTTCCGGGCCGCGCCGCCATGCCGGCTCCGTCCGCGCGATCCCAACTGTCACATCTTCGAATTGCGACGAGAGACCATCGGGCCAGGGTGAAGGATTTGGGGGGTCGGCCTCGGATGCCCGTTCGGGCGCGTCCGCTCCGGTCGCGCGGCGCCAGCGCCGGCGAAAGAGGTCGCCCAACGCTTGGGCCGCTTCGCCTTCGACGCACATCATGACCTCGTGGCGGGGATCATGGACTCCCCCGAACGGCATCCGGCGGCGAGAATCGTCGTCCAGATGTTCGGGTGTGTCCCAGCGGTCCGTCGTGATGTCGCCGCCGCCGCAAAAGGCGACTCGGTCGTCGATCACCAGCACCTTCTGATGGTGACAGGCCCCAAGCGGCACAGCCGCGTCCAGGCGGAAGACGACGGGCGTGTTCCTGAAACAGGCGCGGGCGCGGTGGGGAAAGAAGTGCTGGGACGCCGCGATCGGCAGAGCGGATTTCCAGATCAGCACCCGAACGTCCAGGCCGGGGCGGTTCAGCGCCAAGTCCTTGAGGAAATCCCCCACCTGATCGTCCGTCGGGCCGCCGCCCTTGGCGTCCGGCTCGAGCTGGGTGAGCGGATCGAAAGCCCAACCCAGGAGGTGGATAGACGTCGTCGCTTTGGCCATCGCCGACTTCGCGGCGGCGAAATAGGCGGCCGAGTCGATGAGCACGCTCGCTCGGTCGGCATGAACACGCCGCCAGCACGTTTCACCCGGTCGAAGCAGCATGGGCGTCCCCTCCAAATTGCGCCCTCGCCCAAGCTTCAGATTTGATACCCCGGGCGAATTCCAATACCCTTCCAGATCAAGCGACCCATATTGTGAAAGAGTGTCGTGCAAATGCCCACCGGGCGCCTCAGTTCCGCCGTTCGGGACGCGGCAAGCTACGGGTGGACGTCGAAAAGGGAAGGGAGCCGATGGCTGAAAGCCCAACACGCCTGAGACCTGAACCCCAGGGCGCTTCGTTGTCGCCCCAGGGCCTGCACGCCCTGATCATCGAAGACGATCTGGTGTCGGGCCTGGGCATGCAGATGGCGTTGACGCCGCTCGGGTTCAGCAGCTTCGCCTTCGCCAGCACGCCGCTGCAGGCCCTGGAACAGGCCCGACTGCGCCGGCCCGACCTCATGACCGTCGATATCAACCTGCTGCATGGCGATGGCCCGCAAGCCGTTCGCGAGATCGAAAACGCCTTGGGCGATCTCAGAGTGCTTTATGTCACCGGCGCGCCAAACGCCGGCCCGATGCTCGACGGACGGACGGTGATTTGCAAGCCCTTCGGCCTGGCCGATGTTCAGGCGGCGTATGCCCGGCTAGCTAAGCCCGCCCACACTCGCCCCGCCAACTGAAGCGCCGGAACCGCCGCCGTCACCTTTATAAGTCAACGTCATAGAATTGTGACAGGAGGGAGATAGAGGAAGAGCGGGTGCGATGTGGATCGGCGCCCTGAGGAGATTTAAGATGTCTAAGAAGCTTGTGGTCGCCCTGGCCGCGACCCTGCTTGCGGGCGCAACGACGGTTCAGGCGGCCGTGACGATTTCGGGCGCCGGCGCAACGGCCCCCGCCCCCGTCTATACCAAATGGGCCGAAGCCTATAAGGCCAAGACCGGCGTTCAACTGAACTACCAGGGCATCGGCTCGGGCGGCGGCATCAAGCAGATCGAAGCCAAGACGGTCGATTTCGGCGCGTCGGACAAGAACCTGCCCATCGCCGACCTGAACGCCCATGGGCTGTTGCAATTCCCGACCGTTATCGTCGGCATCACTCCGGTGGTGAACCTGCCGGGCGTCGGAGCGGGGCAGATCCGCCTCACCGGCCCGGTGCTGGCCGACATCTATCTCGGCGTGATCCGGCGTTGGGCCGACCCGCGCATCGCTGAGCTGAACCGCGGCATGCGTCTGCCCAACTTGCCGATCACGGTGGTGCACCGCTCCGACGGGTCGGGCACGACCTACCTCTACACCTCCTACCTGTCCGAGGTCAGCCCGGCCTGGAAGGGCAAGGTCGGCGCGAGCGATTCGGTGCAGTGGCCGACCGGCCAGGGCGGCAAGGGTAACGACGGCGTTTCCGCCTTCGTCCGGCAAACGCCCGGCTCGATCGGCTATGTCGAGTACGCCTTCGCCAAGAACAACAACTTGGCCTACGCCGAGATGGCCGACCACGACGGCGCCTTCGTCTCGCCGGACGAAAACAGCTTCAAGGCCGCAGCCGCGCACGCCGCGTGGTCGCCATCGAACGGCTTTGCGCCTTCGCTGCTGAACCAGCCCGGCGCAGACGCCTGGCCGATCGCAGGCGCGACCTACATCCTGATCTATAAGGAGCAGACCAGCCCGAACGGGGGCGAGGTGTTGCGCTTCTTCAATTGGGCCTACGAGAACGGCGACGGCTTGGCGAACAACCTCGCCTATGTGCCGCTTCCCGTCTCGGTGAAGGAGATGGTGCGTCACGCCTGGATGACCGAAGTGAAGTTCGGCGGCAAGCCGGCGCTCTAGCCTTAAGCGCCCGCTTAAGCTTTAGCTGTTTTTGGGACGCCGGCCCTGCGCCGGCGTCTCTTCCTCCCGACCGAGCGATGCATGGCCGAACTCTCAGCCGCAGCCCCCAAACAGGTCAGATCGCCCAAACAGGCGCGTCCGAAAGGGTCGGCTTTTGATCCCTGGTTCAAGATCTGCTGCGCCGCGTCGGCGACCCTGATCCTGTCGGCTCTGACCGGCGTGATGATAACGCTCGCCTTCGCCGGATGGCCGGCGTTCTCGAAATTCGGACTGAACTTCTTCATTTCCACAGAATGGAATCCGGTGACCGACGTCTATGGCGGCGCCGGCCCGATCGTCGGGACAATTCTGACCGCGGCGCTCGCCCTGATCTTAGCCCTGCCCCTGTCGTTCGCCACTGCGGTCTTTCTGACGGAGTTCTGCCCGCGCAGCCTCAGACGTCCCATAGGCGTGGCCGTAGAGCTTTTGGCCGGCATCCCGTCGATCGTTTACGGAATTTGGGGCCTGTTCGTGTTCGCGCCATTGTTCGCCAAATGGGTCGAAATCCCCTTGATGGGCTGGGCGCCCGCCGGCTCGATCTGGGAGACGCTCTTCAGCGGCATCCCTAACGGATCGGGCCTTCTGACCGCATCGATCATCGTCGCCATGATGATCCTACCGTTTATCGCGGCGACCTTGCGCGAGCTGCTGCTGAGCGTCCCGCCCCGTGTTCGCGAAAGCGCCTATGGGGTCGGCTGCACCTCCCTTGAGGTGGTCTGGTCGGTGACGCTTCCTTATGTGCGTCGCGGCGCCATCGGCGCGGTGATGCTGGGGCTTGGCCGCGCCCTGGGCGAGACCATGGCGGTCACCTTCGTCATCGGCAACTCCCACGATTTCCCCCATGGCCTGTTCGACGGCGGCTCGACGATCGCCTCGACCATCGCCAACGAGTTCGCTGAGGCCACGAGCGATATGCATGTGGCCGCTTTGGCCGCGCTGGGCTTGGTTCTGTTCCTGATGACCTTCATCATCTTGACGGTGGCCCGCCTCCTCCTGGGCGGTCAGAAAAATGCGTGAGCTCGAGATTCGCTTTGTAGGCGCCGACCTGAGCAGGCGCCCCACGTTGATCGGGGAGACCGCCTGATGTTCGCGCGTCGAACCCGCCGAAGCGTCGCTAGCGCAGCCTTCATGGTCTTTTGCACCGCGTCGACGGCGCTGGCCATGGTCGTGCTGATCGCCATCCTGGGCTCCCTGGTCTACAACGGCATCGGGGGTGTCAATCTGGACGTCTTCACCAAGGATACGCCGGCGACCGGGTCGGTCGGCGGCCTTCGAAACGCCATCGTCGGCTCGATCCTGCTTTGCGCCTGGGCCATGGCGGGGGCTATCGCGATCGGCGTGCTGGCAGGCACTTGGCTATCGGAATATGCCGGGAACAGCGCCTATGGCTCGCTGGTCCGCCTGCTGAACGACGTCCTGCTGTCGGCGCCCTCTATCCTGGTCGGCCTTTTCGTCTATCAAATCGCGGTCAAGCCGATGCACGGCTTTTCGGGCTTCGCCGGGGCCATCGCCCTGGCCATTCTCGCCGTTCCCGTCGTGACCCGCACCACCGAGGACGTGCTGAAACTGCAATCTCGCCAGCTGCGGGAATCCGGCGCGGCGCTGGGCACGCCGATGTGGACCACCATCCGGTCGATCCTTTGGAAGGCGGCCGGCGGCGGCATCATTACGGGCATCCTCCTGGCCTTCGCCCGTATTTCCGGCGAAACAGCGCCGCTGCTGTTCACCGCCTTGAACAATCAGTTCTTCGAACTGAACATGACCAAACCGATGGCCAGCCTGCCGGCTGTGATCTTCAACTTCGCGCTGAGCGCCTATGACGACTGGCGCCGGCTGGCCTGGGTGGGATCGCTCCTGATCGCCTTCGCCGTGCTGGCCATCAATATCCTCGTCAGGACGCTCTCCAGAGAAAAGCGACGCCCATGACCGCAAAAGCTTCCGCCCCCGCGCCGGCCCCCGCCGAGCGGTTCGAGTGCTTCACCGAAGCCTTAGCCGAGAAGGACATCAAGCTCGAAACCAAGGAGCTCAACTTCTTCTATGGCAAGAGCGAGGTTCTCCACAGTGTGAACTTGCCGTTCGCGCGCAATTCCGTCACCGCGCTGATCGGCCCATCAGGCTGCGGAAAATCGACCCTCCTGCGCAGCTTGAACCGGATCTACGCGCTTTATCCCGGCCAAAAGGCGGAAGGCCAGATCCTGCTCGACGGAAAGAACATCCTGGATCGCGGCGTCGATCTGGCGACGCTGCGCGCTCGCATCGGCATGGTGTTCCAGCAGCCGACGCCGTTCCCGATGTCCATCTACGACAACGTCGCCTTTGGCGTGCGGCTGTACGAGAACCTGTCGAAGGCCGATCTGGACGCGCGGGTAGAGGAATCCCTCCGCAAGGCCGCGCTCTGGGACGAGGTCAAAGATAAGCTGAAACTGTCAGGCCTTGGCCTCTCCGGCGGACAGCAGCAACGCGTCTGCGTCGCCCGCGGCGTGGCGGTGCGCCCCGAAGTGTTGCTGCTCGACGAGCCGGCCTCGGCGCTGGACCCCGTCTCCACGGCCAAGCTGGAAGAGACGATCGTCGAGCTGAAGCGGGACCTGACCATCGTCATCGTCACCCACAATCTACAGCAGGCGGCGCGGATTTCGGATCATGCCGCCTTTATGTACCTCGGCCATCTGATCGAATTTGCTAGGACCGATCGGCTGTTCGACAATCCCCGCGCCGCCCGCACAGAAGCCTATATCACCGGCCGCTTCGGCTAATTGGCCCTCGACTCTGACGGTTAGGCGCGCAACCCTTTTAAAAATTGACTTGCAAATAGACGCCCGCCTGGATATGTGCCCCGGCTCGCGATCGTCGCTTGATCCTGGGGAGCAAGACCCTTAACCTGTTGTGGCGCTGTGGGTCTTGACCGCCCATCGTTGCGTCCGAACCTGATCTGGGGACTGCAAGTTTGGGCGAGTCTGCGCATCGAAGCCTTTTTGTCCCGTCCGCGTTGCATCATAGCGCGTCGGTTCAAGGCCTGAAGAAATCCAACCCTTCGCCTGCTGGACTGCGCGGTCGATCGTCATCGGATTGCATGAACACCCTTTGCAGCGATGAAGGATAGGTTGGATGGTACCGGGGGCGAGGTCTTGATGAACGCAACGGCGCGACTTAGCTTTTCGATACGCACAGAAATCCTCGGCCCGGTGTCGCTGGCGCGGCCGGATGTCGTAGTCGCTGTGCCGGTCAAGGACGAAGAAGAGCGCATTGTCGCGTGTATTGCGTCCCTGGCGAGCCAGATCGACGTCGATCTCGCCAGCGTCGCGCTTGTCCTCCTGCTCAATAATTGCGGCGATCGAACGGCCGAACGGATTAGAGCGCTCGGGCCCGAACTCCCTTTCGCCGTTCACCTGCACGAGGTCGAGTTACCCCCACCCTACGCCAACGCGGGCTGGGCGCGGCGCTTGGCTATGGAGGCCGCCGCTGATCTGGTCGACGCCGACGGGCTGATCTTGACCACCGACGCCGATACCCAGGTGGATTGCGATTGGGTGGTCGCCAATCAGCGCGAGATCGAGCGCGGCGTCGACGCCGTGGCCGGCTATGTCATGGCCGACCCGGTGGAGCTGATGGATCTGCCGGCGGCGATCCTGGAACGCGGGTCCCTGGAGTGGGAATATCAGCAACTCGCCGCTGAGCTGGAAGCCCGCGCCGATCCGCAGGCCTGCGATCCCTGGCCCCGCCATAACCAGAACTGCGGCGCCAGCGCCGCCATTACAGCCCGCGCCTATCGCCTCATCGGCGGCCTTCCGCCGCGACCGGTCGGCGAGGACCGCGCGCTGTTCCAAAGTCTTCGCCGCGTCGACGGCCGCATTCGACACAGCCTTGAAGTCCAGGTGATCACGTCCGCCCGCATCGACGGTCGCGCGCTCGGCGGCCTGTCCGACGCCATCCGTCTTAGGGGCGAGCCCGATCACCCTTGCGACGAGATGCTGGAGGTCGCGGTGGTGACTCTACGTCGCGCCATATGGCGCGCGCAACTGCGGCAGCTCTGGCGCCAGAGCCGAGAGTGTGGCCTGGGGCCGACGCCTTGGCCCAGCCGATTGGGCATGTCCGAGCGGGACTTCCGCCGGGCGATTGACCGGCGTCACTTCGGCGAGTTCTGGACGGAGCTGGAAGCCCTCAGCCCGCGACTGAAACGTCAGCTCGTCACCGGCGCCCAGCTGAAGCGAGAATTGCGGCGCATGCGGCGCCTGGTCGAATCCGCGCGCAGCCGCGACCGCCGTCCGCAGACATCTCCGCCGCCGCAGCCTCCGTCCGCCGCCCTCGACCCCGCTCAGGACGTCGCGAGCCCCGCTGTCGTTCAAACCGCCCGGCGCTGCACCGCGGCCGCCTAGAGCGCGTTCCTAAAAGTCCGAACCGTTTCGGACAAAACGCGCTCTAAGCTTTTGAAAGGCTGCAAATCAGCTAAGGCTATAAGATCAAGCGCAGCAGGCCGTTAGAACGCGGCCGCCTCGATCCGGCCATCCGCATAGAGCGCTGCGCGTTTCATGCCTTCCGAAGCAAACGGCATCGCGATCCGGCCCTTGGAGTCGACGGCGATCAGACCGCCCTCCCCGCCTAACGCTCGAATCTCCGTCAAGACCTCGGACGTGGCTTGATCGAGAGAGCGCTGCGCGAGCGCCATCCGGAACGCGACCTGGGCCGCCGCCGCGGTGCGCAGAAAGAACTCGCCCTGCCCGGTACAAGAGACAGCGACCGTCTGATCCGCCCACGTTCCAGCCCCGACCACCGGCGAATCCCCCAGCCGGCCCGGCATCTTGTTGAACACACCGGCCGTCGATGTGCCGGCGGCCAAACGTCCCTCGGCATCGCGAACCACGCAGCCGACCGTGCCGTGGGCCAGCGCGGCCGCATCTGAGGGGCCTAAGCCCGGCGGATGGTTCGACTCATCTGCGCCGGCCCGCATGAACCAGGTATCGGGGGCCGCGATCGGTTCGAAACCTTGGGCTGCGGCGAAGACGTTCGCGCCACGGCCTGCGAGCATCACATGCGGCGTCAGCTCCATAACGGCCCGAGCGATCGCGGCCGGGGTCTGGAAGCCCTCCAAGGCCGCCACCGCGCCCGCCTTGCGGGTGTCGCCGTCCATGACACTGGCGTCGAGTTCGTAGCGCCCTTCCAGGTTGGGCGAGGCGCCCCGTCCGGCCACATAAAGCCCCGACGCCTCAAGGGCTGAAAGGGTTTCAACCACGACGTCCAGCGCGGCGGCGCCCGCCGCCAGCCGGTCTCGACCCGCTTCCACGAGACCGCGCATATGCACGATCTCGTGGGCGTAATCGCGGTGTCGTCGGGCGCCCGCGCCGCCGTGGAGCGCCATGGCGAAGCGGAGAGCCGTCATGAGGATCGCCTCGTCAGGAGCGTTTGATCGGGTATTTGATCGTCCCCTGCAGATGCGCCACAACCGCGTGCGCGTCAAACGCGCGCGGATTGTTCGGCTTAGGCCCATGGCCCATGACAATTTCGGCGCTGGCGGTGTATTGGCTCACCTGTTCGACGTCCAGCGGACCACCCCAGAACGGGTCGCCCCAGTAGCCATAGCCCCAGCCGTAGCCGCGGCGATAGACGCCCCAGCGGGGTCCCCAGTAGCCGCCCCAGGCGGGACCGTCGCCGATGAAGCTGGATTGCTTGTTAGTGTTGCGGTCGTTGGTCTCGAACCAGTCGAAGCCTTGGTTCAAGGTGAGCTCGGCCGCTCGGAAGAGCAGATAGCGCTCCACGGTTTCGCGCGAGGTGAGGTCGTTGCCGGAAAAGGTCACCATCCAGCGGTCGGCTTCGAGCTGCTGGTCGCTATAGCCGCCCGATTGGGGATTGCCGGCCACAACCGGCTGATAGGGGGTCGCCGTTTCGCAAGCACTGAGCGCCAAAACGGACGCCGCGACGGCGAACATGAGTCTTTTCATCGAGGTATAGCCTCCTCAGAGACGTGGATGGTCAGCCCCGCCGTAGAATGAGGTCTATAGCGTCGAAGTTCCAGAGGTTAGTGGAGGTGACCGATCATCTTGGCCGACCGAACCCGGGCCGGCGCAACGACGCCCACGCTGCTGATCGCCACAGAGTGGATCACCGCATCGATTTCGCGCCGCCAGAACTCCAGGAAGCGATGGATTCGGGGATACTCAGGCGCCAGATCGACGGTTTGCCACAGGAACGACTGAAGCAGGCTTGGGTGGTTGGGCATATAGTAGAGCACTTCGGTCGTCGTCAGCCGACCACCACGCATTTGCTCTTCGAAGTCACGAGGTCCCATCACGCTTCTCCTTCGCGGGTTGCGATTCGAAAAGGCTACGCGTGAAAAGATTAACGGGTTTCACAAGACCGTCACAGTGCGGCGGAAAGCGCGGTTTTGACGCCCTACGCGGCGCCGATGACCTAAACCCGCTCATGGGAAAGGCAGCAGCAGAGTCGTTGGTCTGCTACCGATCCTTGGCCAGCAACGGTGTGGCGGCCTGGTGTTCGGCCAGGAACCAGACCTGCATCTCGTGGAGGCGAATCAGGGCGCCGACGATCAGGTCGTTGGTGCCGTCGTCGCCGGCGTCCGCGGCGTCGCGAGCCGCTTGGCGACAGGTGGCCAAGATCAGGCGGTGGGCGTCCAGCAGGCGGGCGATCTGGGTGGCGACGTCTTCGCGGCCGGTCGGTGGGGCTTTGAGCTGGGTGTGCGCGACCACGTCGTGCGCGGTGGCGTAAGAGAGGCCGCCGAGCGACATGATTCGCTCGGCCAAGGTATCCACCAGCGCCGCCTGCTCCTCATAGTGCTTATCCAGCAAGAGATGCAGTTGATAAAAGGTGATGCCGGAGACCTGCCAGTGGTGCTTCTTGTACAGGTCCCGAAGGGCCATGGTGTCCACCAGGATCTGGTTCAGGGCGGCCACGCTCTGGGTTCGGGCGTTGTCGTTCAAGCCGATCGGCACATTGGTCAGTGTGCCAAAGCGCTGAATCTCGTTGGGCTGGATTTCGGAGTCGGACGGGACGGTTTGGGCGCCATCGGCCATGAACGTTTCTCCTCGAAAGCTGGTCGGCCTCATATAGGCTCTGAGGCCGAAAACGGAACCTCCCGCCCTATGTCCAAGGCGGCTCTCGCCTGTTCGATGCGGGCCAGTTTGGCCTCGAACGGCCCCCAGTCGTCCCGGTCCGCGATCGCGCTCCAAATCGCCTCGATCTCGTCGTACAAAAGTTCCTCAGGGGCGGATCGGGCGAAGTACGGCGAGGCCAGTCGATCGGGCCGATCGGGCGCATGATCGGCCAACCGCGCCTGAAACGTCTCGAACGCTGAGCCCCTGTAATTCGGCGCCCGCGCGCTCGCTAAAGCCCGCGCTGTAGAGGCCTCGCCGCCGAACCAGTCGAAGAAGAACGGCTCCCAAGCCAAGGCTTCGCCGCCCTCCTGCAAGACGCCGAAGGCGGCGCTGGCCAGGGCTGCGTCCGCATCCGCACCCGCCGACATCACCCCCAGCCGCGCGAGCATGGCGCTCGCCAGAGCCTCGCGATAGGCCGGCCCAAAGCCGTTCAGCGACGCGACCAGATCGTCAGGCTCGGCCAGGGGCTGTAGACAGGCGGCGAGCTGTTGCAGGTTCCAAAACACCGCCGCCGGTTGGCGCCCGAACGCATACAGACCCGTCTGATCAAAATAGGCGGCCGTAAACTGCGGGTCGTTGTAGGGCAGGAAGCGGTAGGGGCCGTAGTCGAAACTCTCCCCATTGATGTTCAT
>Ga0116226_10003332_pt1 | contig 14190 bp, 5 predicted proteins | sample S1TSphfallax_FD_89692 | JGI IMG/M metagenome (GOLD analysis project Ga0116226, IMG submission 89692) | Host-associated microbial communities from peat moss isolated from Minnesota, USA - S1T2_Fa - Sphagnum fallax MG | ecosystem: Host-associated > Plants > Peat moss > Unclassified | place: USA...
ATAACGGCGGCACCGGATGGGTCGTTTATCTTTGGCGGCAGGCAGGTCCGCGCTGTGCTCACGCCGATTGGGATTGATGCCAAAAAATTCACCAAATTGGCGGAGCGGGCGGAGTTGACAGCGGATGCGGAACGGCTGAGCGAGAGCCTGGCGGACCGCGCTTTGGTGCTGGGCGTGGACCGGCTGGATTATTCCAAAGGCCTACCGCAACGTTTTGATGCGTTTGGACGGTTGCTGTATGCTTATCCGCAGCACCGGCGCTGTGTGAATTTCTTGCAAATCGCGGCGCGCTCGCGGCAAGAGGTAGGCTCGTATCAAAGTCTGCGGCGGGAATTGGACCGGCGGGCGGGTGATATTAACGGTGAGTTTTCGGATTTTGACTGGGTGCCGCTGCGGTATATGACCCATGCGGTGAAGCGCACCGCAATTGCGGGATTCTACCGGCGCGCCAATATCGGGCTGGTGACACCGTTGCGGGATGGCATGAATTTGGTCGCCAAAGAATATATCGCGGCGCAGGATGAGAATGACCCTGGCGTATTGGTGCTCTCACGCTTTGCGGGGGCAGCCGATGAACTGACTGAGGCGCTGATTGTGAACCCGTTCGATGCCGATGAGGTGGCGGCGGCGATTCACCAGGGCTTGGTGATGAGCCTGCCCGAGCGGCGCGAACGCCATGCCGCCTTGCTGGCGAAGGTACGCTATACGACAGCGCAACGTTTTTGTGAGGATTTTTTAACATATTTGAAGAACGCACCACGCCCATGATGCCAGATTGCCGCGCGCCGCGCATCGTGATCGAGCAGGTCACGCCACAGGTCGATGCCGGGGCGTTTCCTGTCAAACGGGTTGCCGGTGAGAGTCTGGCCGTGCAGGCGGATATTTTTGCCGATGGACACGACAAGCTGGCGGCGGCGGTGATATTCCGCCACCAGGATGACGGTGAAGACTCCACGGTGCCGATGGTTCTGTTGAACAATGATCGCTGGGAGGCACGGTTTACCGTGGCTTTGACGGGGTTTTACACGTTTTATGTGACAGCGTGGTTTGATCCGTTTGCCAGTTTCGTTGCGGATTACAGCGCCAAGGCGAAGGCCGGTGTGGCGAAGGCGGCGGATTTGGCGGAGGGCCAGGCGCTCGTGCGCGCGGCCTTGGGGGCGGATGCGCCGGTGGATGCACAGAGCCTGCTGAGCGTTGAGATGCGGGCGCGTATGGCGGCCTCCGGTCCGCGCCGGTTTGTTGCCAGAAGTGCCGATTTAACCATTGATGTGGACCGCGAGGCGGCAGGTTTTTCTTCCTGGTACGAAATATTTCCGCGCAGCCAGAGCGGGGATGCCAGCCGGCACGGCAATTTTGATGACGTGATCGCGCAATTGCCGCGCATTGCCAGGATGGGGTTTGACGTGCTGTATTTACCGCCCATCCACCCCATTGGCCGGACCAACCGGAAGGGGCGGAATAATGCGCTGAGAGCGGGGCCGGACGATCCCGGCAGCCCTTATGCAATTGGTGCCGAAGAAGGCGGGCATACGGCGATTCATCCTGAACTCGGTACGTTGCCGGATTTCAAGCGCCTGATTGCGGCGGCGGCGGATGCGGGGTTGGAGATAGCGCTGGATTTTGCGATTCAATGCGCGCCGGACCACCCATGGTTGCGCGAGCATCCGGAATGGTTTGCCTGGCAAGCCGATGGGTCGATCAAATACGCTGAGAATCCACCGAAAAAATACGAGGATATCGTCAACGTGGATTTTTACGCGCCCGCTTCGATGCCAGCTTTGTGGCTGGCGCTGCGGGATATTGTAGCGTTCTGGGCTGACCAGGGGATCCGGATTTTCCGGGTCGATAACCCGCACACCAAGCCGCTGCCGTTTTGGGAATGGATGATTGCGGATATACGGTCCCGCAACCATGATGTGCTATTTTTGTCCGAGGCATTTACGCGGCCAAAAATGATGTACCGGCTGGCGAAAATAGGGTTCTCGCAATCCTATACCTATTTCACCTGGCGGAACACCAAACTGGAGCTGGAAAGCTATATGAACGAGCTTACATCGGCGCCGGTGCGGGATTTCTTCCGGCCGCATTTTTTTGTCAATACGCCCGATATCAATCCGTATTTTTTGCAAAGCGCGGGCCGTGCCGGATTTTTGATCCGCGCGGCCTTGGCAGCGACCCTAACAGGGTTGTGGGGCGTTTATAATGGCTTCGAGCTCTGCGAGGCCGAGCCTGTGCCGGGGCGGGAAGAATATATGGGCTCCGAAAAATATGAGATTCGGGCTTGGGACCATGAGCGCGAGCCGAATATTATCAAAGAGATTACGGCGCTGAACGCCATCCGGCGCGAGAACGCGGCGTTGCAGCATTTGACGGGGATAGAGTTTTTACCGTGCAATAATGCGCAGGTGCTGTATTTCAGGCGGTTTTCCGACGATGGAAATGTGTTGCTGATTGCGATCAGCCTGGAGCCGCATAGTTTTCAAGATGTGATGATCGAATTGCCACTGTGGCGATGGGGCATTGCCGATGATGGTGATTTGAAAGCCGAGGATTTGATGCGCGATGAGAATTTTATATGGCACGGCAAATACCAGCCGGTCCGGTTGAACCCGTTTGAAATGCCGTTTTGTATCTGGCGCGTGTCGCCGGCGCAGGTATAGGCGCGGCCATGGCAGACATTGATAACTTAGCTGATCCGCAATGGTATAAGGATGCCGTTATATACCAGATTCACATCAAATCTTTTTTTGATGGGAATAATGATGGCGTGGGCGACTTTCCGGGGCTGATCCAGAAATTGGATTATATCGCGGCTTTGGGCGTAACCGCGATCTGGCTTTTGCCATTTTATCCCTCGCCGCGCCGGGACGATGGGTATGACATCGCTGAGTACCGCAATGTGCATCCTGAATATGGCAATATGGCGGATGTCCGCAAATTCATCCATGCGGCGCATGAGCGGGGGATCAGGGTGATCACCGAGCTGGTGATCAACCATACCTCTGACCAGCACCCCTGGTTCCAGCGGGCGCGGATGGCGAAGCCGGGCTCCTCGGCGCGGAATTATTATGTGTGGTCTGATACCGACCAAAAATATCCCGGCACGCGGATCATTTTTGTTGATACTGAAAAATCCAATTGGACATGGGATGAGGAAGCAAAAGCCTTTTATTGGCATCGCTTTTTCTCCCATCAGCCTGATTTGAATTTTGATAATCCGCGCGTGATTGTTGAAGTGCTGCGGATCATGCGATTCTGGCTCGATTTGGGAGTGGATGGGTTGCGCCTTGACGCCGTGCCCTATTTGATTGAGCGGGACGGCACAAATAACGAGAATCTGCCAGAGACGCACGAGATATTGCGAAAAATCAGGGCGGCGATGGATGATCACGCGCCGGGCCGGATGCTGCTGGCGGAAGCCAATCAATGGCCGGAGGATGCGCAGCAATATTTTGGCAATGGCGATGAATGCCATATGTCGTTCCATTTCCCGTTGATGCCGCGCATGTATATGGCGATTGCGCAGGAAGATCGTTTTCCGATTACGGACATCATGCGTCAGACGCCGGAGATTCCGAGCAATTGCCAATGGGCCATCTTTCTGCGCAACCATGATGAGCTGACGCTCGAGATGGTGACGGATTCCGAGCGCGATTATCTTTGGAATACCTATGCCGCCGATAAGCGGGCGCGGATTAATCTCGGGATCCGCCGGCGCTTAGCGCCCCTGATGGAGCGTGACCGGCGGCGCATTGAATTGATGAACGGGCTGCTGCTCTCAATGCCTGGTACGCCGGTGATTTATTACGGCGATGAGCTTGGCATGGGCGACAATATCCACCTTGGCGACCGCGATGGCGTGCGCACGCCCATGCAATGGTCCCCCGACCGCAATGGCGGGTTTTCGCGCGCCAACCCGGCGGATTTGGTGCTGCCGCCGGTCATGGACCCGCTTTACGGCTATGATGCGGTGAATGTAGAGGCGCAGGCGAGCGACCAGCATTCATTGCTGAATTGGACACGCCGGATGCTCGCGGTGCGCAAGCGGCACCATGCGTTTGGCCGCGGTGCGCAGATTTTTCTGTATCCCGCGAACCGCAAGGTGCTGGCCTATCTGCGGTGCCATGGCGACGAAATTATATTATGCGTCTATAATGTTGCGCGAACGGCACAGGCAGTTGAACTTGACATGGCGCAGTTTGCAGGCCGTGTGCCGGTAGATTTGTTGGGCGGTTCGGCATTTCCTCCGATTGGGCAACTTAGCTATTTGCTGACCATGCCGCCTTATGGGTTTTATTGGTTTATTCTGGCGAGCGAGTCTGCCTTGCCGCCTTGGTATGTTCGCCCGTCCGACCAACTTCCCGAGCTTGCGACCCTGGTGATCCGCAAGGAGATTATGGATGTGCTGCTGCCGGCGGCACGAAAAATTATTGAGGCGGAAGCGCTGCCGCCTTACTTGCAGAGGCGGCGCTGGTTTGCTGGGAAAAATCGCAAGATCAAAGCCATAAAGCTCGTGAATACTGAGAGAATTCCTGTGCGTCCTATGGATATTTTGCTCACCGAGGTTGAGGTGAGTTTTGCCGATGGAACGGAGCGCTACCAGCTGCCCTTGGGAATTTCTTGGGATAATGAAACCAGCTCGGCGCTGCCGCAGCAACTGGCTCTGGCGCGCATCCGGCAGACGAGGCGGATGGGGTATTTAACCGATGCGTTCGCGCTGGATTCACTGCCATTGGGGCTTATCGGCGCCTTGCGGAACGCTACCGTGATGAAAATACACGACGGCGAATTACGATGCATGCCCACCGCCAGGCTGGCGGCGATTGAACTGCCCGAAAATCCTGTCATTCAAAGGTTGTCGTCCGAGCAGTCAAATAGTTCCATCATTGTCGGCAATAAAATTATCATAAAACTGATCCGCCGGGTGATGACCGGTGTGAACCCGGAAGTTGAGATGGTTCGCTATCTTACCGAGCAAGGCTATGCGAATACGCCGCCATTGCTCGGTGAAATTTCTCGGGTGAGCGAGGATGCTGGCAGTTATAGCATGGTGATCGCTCAAGAATTCATCGCCAATCAGGGTGATGGCTGGCAATATACGTTGAACTATCTCGACCGTTTTATTGAAGATATTTCGGTCACTGATGCGAATCTTGAGACCGAGGCGGACCAGCTTGCGGGATATGCGCGGTTTGCGCGGGCGATTGGTAAGCGTTTGGCGGAATTGCATATTGTGCTGGCGCGGCGGGGTGATGATCCGGCCTTCTCACCTTATGAGGCGGTGGCGGAAGATGCTGAATTATGGGCCGCCGATGCGGCGGCGCAATATGATAAGGCGCTGGCTTGTTTGGCCAAGACGGAGTCTCCCCAGGCGGCCTATGTGCGCGACCAGCGTGACCAGCTGGTTGCACGGCTGAAAACGCTTGCACAGTCAGGCATTGGCCATGTGCAGACGCGTATCCATGGGGATTTCCATCTCGGCCAGGTTCTGGTGGCCGCGGGGGATGCCTATCTCATTGATTTCGAGGGTGAGCCGGCTAAGCCACTGGATATCAGGCGCCGTAAATCCTCGCCGTTGCGTGATGTGGCGGGTTTATTGCGCTCATTCCATTACGCAGCGGCGACGGCGCAGCAGAAGGTGACGGCCGTACAGAAGCCGGAAGCACTGATACGTTTTTCAAACGACATGTCCGAGCAGTTCTTGGCAGCCTATAATGGGGTTCGTGGTGAACCGGTTTTACCGGGGATGCTTGACCTCTTTCTGATTGAAAAATCTGCCTACGAAATCTGCTATGAAGCCGCTAATCGTCCCGCCTGGCTCCCCATACCGCTTGGCGGTCTGTTCGAGCTTGTTCAGAAGGTTCTCAACAATGCGTGATGATATTGCAACAAAAGAAACTGCCAATTTGCTATCTGATTTCGACATTCATCTGTTGCAAGAGGGGCGGCATCGCGAACTGGGCACTTGCCTGGGCGCCCATGTCATGCCGATTGATGCGGTATCCGGCGTGCGATTCGCCGTTTGGGCGCCGAATGCCAGGCGGGTTTCGGTGGTGGGGAATTTTAATGGCTGGGATGGCCGCCAGCACATGATGCGGCCGCGTGATGGCGGGGTTTTTGAGATTTTTGTTCCCGGCATCGGCGCCGGAGAGGTGTATAAATACGAAATTTTGGACGTGCATGGGAGCCTCATTTTAAAAGCTGATCCGGTTGCCTGGGAGACCGAAAAACCGCCGGCGACGGGTTCCATTGTCAGCTCGCCGATCATTCATTCTCGTTCCGGCCAGGCGTTGCGCCACAGCGGGACCAAAATATCGATTTATGAGGTTCATGCGCCATCCTGGATGCGGCATGTGGGTGGGAAATCCTATAGCTGGGCGGAGTTGAGCATCAGGTTGATTCCCTATGCGAAGGATCTGGGGTTTACGCATATCGAATTGATGCCGGTGATGGCGCATCCCTTTGGCGGCTCGTGGGGGTATCAGCCGCTTGGGCTGTTTGCGCCGATGCCGGAATTGGGCACGCCGCAGGATTTTGCCGATTTTGTCGATGCCTGCCATGCGGCTGGGCTGGGGGTGATTCTGGACTGGGTGCCGGCGCATTTCCCGACGGATGCGCATGGCCTGGCGCGATTTGATGGCACGGCTTTGTATGAGCATGAAGACCCGCGCGAAGGGTTTCATCAAGATTGGAATACGCTCATTTTCAATCTCGGGCGGTTGGAAGTGCGCGGGTTTTTAATTGCCAGCGGGCTGTTCTGGCTGGAGCATTTTGGCGTTGACGGGCTGCGGGTGGATGCGGTGGCATCGATGCTGTATCGTGATTATTCACGCAAGGCCGGGGAATGGGTGCCGAATATTTATGGCGGCCGGGAAAATCTGGAGGCGATCAGTTTTCTGCGTGAACTTTCACAAGCCATTGCTGAGCGTTGCCCTGGCGCGCTGTTGATTGCGGAGGAATCAACCGCCTGGCCAGGGGTTACCAAACCGGCGGCGGAAGGCGGATTGGGATTCACTGAAAAATGGAATATGGGCTGGATGCATGATACGCTAAACTATTTGCAAGAGGAGCCTGTCAACCGGCGCTATCATCATGATTTAATAACATTCGGCCTGGTCTATGCGTTTTCTGAAAAATTTGTCTTGCCGATCTCGCATGATGAGGTGGTGCATGGAAAGCGCTCGCTGTTAGGGCGCATGCCGGGGGATGAGTGGCAGCGTTTTGCCAATTTGCGGGCTTATCTTGGGTTTATGTGGGGGCATCCGGGGAAAAAACTGCTGTTTATGGGATGCGAATTTGGGCAGGTAACGGAATGGAACCATGATGCCGAATTGCCTTGGCATTTGTTGCAGCATGAGACGCATCGCGGTGTGCAGGGCACAATACGCGCGTTGAATGGAATGCTGCGGACAGAGCCGGCTTTGTCTGAGCGGGATTTTGATGCCGCCGGGTTCGCTTGGGTGATTGGGGATGATGCCGCGCAATCCGTCTATGCGTTTCTGCGTTTTGATGAGAGTCGCACAAGGCCAGTCCTGGTGGTTTGTAATTTTACCCCGGTGCCGCGGCGTGGCTACAAAATCGGCGTCCCGGCTTCGGCATGGGAGGAAAAATTCAATTCTGATGCGGTGGGGTTTGGCGGCTCCGGTGTTGGCAATGGTGGCGTGTTGCGGGCGGAGCCGGAAGCGATGCATGGGTTTGCCCAATCACTCAGCCTCACTTTGCCGCCGCTTGCCACCATCATGCTGGTATGTGGCTGATGCCGGGGGTGCAACAATTTAGCCTGTGGGCGCCGGATGCGGAGACTGTTGATCTGGTGCTGGGTGATGGCCGCGTGCTGCCGATGCTGCCCGATTTTGCGGGATATTTTGCGGCAAAAGAAGCGGTGGCGGCCGGCACAAAATATCGATTCCGTATTAATGGTGAGACTTTGGTGCCGGACCCAGCGTCCCGCTGGCAAGCCGATGATGTGCACGGCGATAGCGTAGTGGTGGACGCAGAGTATGCGTGGCGTGCCCAAAACTGGCGCGGGCGGCCTTGGGCCGAGACCGTGGTCTACGAAATTCACCCTGGCCTGGCTGGCGGGTTTGCGGGTATTGCGGGGCAGCTCAAGCGGCTGGCCGCACTTGGGGTTACCGCGATTGAATTGATGCCGATCGGGGATTTTCCCGGCACGCGCAATTGGGGCTATGATGGCGTGCTGATCTATGCGCCTTCCACCGCCTATGGCACGCCCGATGAGCTGCGCGCCATGATTGATGCGGCGCATGAGCTTGGGATTCAGGTGTTTTTGGACGTGGTGTATAATCATTTCGGTCCAGATGGAAACTATTTAAATGTTTACGCCAAATCCTTCTTCCGTGAGGATGTGCATACCCCTTGGGGCCATGCGATTGATTTTAGGCAACCGCCGGTCCGGAAATTTTTTATTGATAATGCGTTGTACTGGCTTGAAGACTACCGTTTTGATGGGCTTAGGTTTGATGCTGTTCATGCCATAAATGACAGTGATTTTCTACTCGAAATGGCGGCAAAAATAAGAGCCAGTGTGGCGCCGGGGCGGTATGTGCATCTGGTGCTGGAGAATGAGCATAATGATGCCAGCCTGCTGGGCAGTGAAACATTTACCGCGCAATGGAATGATGACTGGCACCATTGCCTGCATGTGATGCTCACCGACGAGCAAGAAGGCTATTATGAGGATTTTGGCGCTCCGGCGGCGCAATTGGCGCGCTGCCTGAGCGAGGGGTTTGCCTATCAGGGTGAGCCCTCTCTCCATGCGGGAGAAAAACCGCGCGGCACGCCGAGCGCGCATCTGCCGGGCACCGCATTCGTCATTTGTCTTCAAAATCACGACCAGATCGGCAACCGCGCCTTTGGTGAGCGGTTGCAAACGCTAGCCAAGCCCGAGGCATTGCGGGCCGCGATCGCGCTATTGCTGTTGACCCCGCAGATACCGATGATTTTTATGGGCGAGGAATGGGGCGAGCAAAATCCGTTTTTGTATTTTACGGATCATGAGTCAGAGCTAGGCCGCTTGGTGCGTGAAGGGCGGCGCAAAGAGTTTGCGAAATTCGGAGCGTTCCAGAATGCTGGGACGCGGGAAAAAATTCCTGACCCGAATGCGCCGGAGACCTTTGACGCATCGAAGCCTGAACCGGCGGAGACGGAATGGACGGCGTTGTATCGAACCTGTCTCGATATCAGGCACGAGGCCATCATGCCGCGCCTGGCTGGCTGTTCCTCTCTGGGTGCGGAAATACTGGGTGAAAAAGCGGTGCGGGCGCGCTGGTTGATGGCGGATAACGCGACGCTGACGCTGGCGATTAACCTCGGCCATGCCCCGGTGGCCTGTGCCCCTGGCCATAATTTGCACTTCGGTGCGTTTGAGGACCAAAAATTGCCGCCCAACACCACCTGCCTGTGGATCGACCCATGAGGGATTTGCACGAATGGGCTGCGCAGGCGGGGATTGCGCGGGTTTGGCGCGACGTGGCCGGCAACGAGCATGTGGTGGGCGACACAACCCTGCAAGCGATTGTGGATGCGCTTTGCGTGGCGCCGGCGGAGGATTTGCTGGAGCCGCTGGTGACGGCGGATGCGGGGGCGCCGATCAGGCTGCGCGGCCAGCCCGGTTTGTGCCGCATTTCCTTTGAGGGCGGCGGGGTGTGGGAAGGGGAGGCTGAGGCGGCGGGCGGCGCGCATATCACGATCCCCGCCATCGCCGCGCCTGGCTATCATCGCCTCACAACTTCGGGGGCGGAGCAAACAATCGCCGTGGCGCCGCGCCGGGGTTTCACGCTGGCCGATGCGGCGGGCGGGGAGAGCAAAATATGGGGGCTGGCGGTGCAGCTCTATGCGCTGCGGCGCGCTTATGATGGCGGGGTGGGGGATTTTCAGGCGCTTGACGAATTTGTGCGCGGGGCCTGCGCGTTTGGCGCCGATGCGGTGGCAATCAGCCCGGTCCATGCGCAGTTTTCCGCCGATGTGACGCGCTTTGCTCCCTATGCGCCCTCGCACCGTGCCGCACTGAATGTGATGCATATTCCGGTTGATCTGCCGGGTGAGACAGATGAGCAGGATATTGATTGGGCGGCTGCCGGCGCGGCGCGGCTGGCGGTGTTGCAGGCGCGCTATGAAACCGCGCGCGATGCGGCGGGATTGGCGGCTTTTGTTGCCAGCAGTGGGCCGGGGGTTAAAAACCACGCATCGTTCGAGGCGTTGAGTGCTGCCTTGGGTTCAGTGGATTTTCGCGCGTGGCCGGCCGCGTATCGCGATCCGGCAAGCCCTGAAGTGCAGCGATTCCTGGAAGATCATGGAGCGGAGCAACAATTTCATCTGTGGTTGCAGTTCCAGGCGGACCAGGCGCTGGCGAAGGTGCAGCGCACGGCGCGGGATGGCGGGGCAAAGATTGGGCTCATTGCCGATCTGGCGGTAGGCGTCGATCCTGGTGGCTCGCAGAGCTGGAGCCGCCAGGGCGAAACCTTGCGGGGCTTACAGATCGGCGCGCCGCCGGACCATGTGAATCGCGAAGGGCAAGGCTGGGGGATTACCGCCTTCTCGCCGCTGGGACTGCGACGCGGCGGGTTTGCGCCGTTTATTGATATGTTACGGCACAGTTTGCGCCACGCCGGCGGCGTGCGGATTGACCATGTCATGGGGCTAGCACGGCTCTGGGTGATCCCCAGCGGTGCGAGCCCGGTTGAGGGGGCGTATCTCACTATGCCGTCCGAAGATCTGCTCCGGCTGGTGCGGCTGGAATCGCAGCGGCATCGGGCGGTGATTCTGGGTGAGGATCTGGGTACGCTGCCGCACGGGTATCAGGAGATACTCGAAGCCTCCGGCATCGCGGGGTTGCGGGTGATGTGGTTTGAGCGGGACGGCATGGCGTTCAAGCCGCCGGCGCAGTGGTCTTCCAGCGCGGTGGCGATGACCAGCACGCATGATCTGCCGACGGTGGCCGGCTGGTGGCAGGGCACGGATATTGGCTGGCGGGAACGCTTGCGCATGGCGGGCGATGATGAGGTGCAGCGGGCAGCGGAGCGGCCGGAACTTTGGGCGGCGTTTCAGGCCTCGGGGGCGGCCGATGGTCCCATGCCGGGAACCGGGGATGGGGCGGCGGCGGCGGATGCCGCCTGCGCGCATCTGGGCCATGCCGCTTCCACGCTTGCGCTGCTGCCGGTGGAAGATGCGTTGGCACTGCCGGAACAGCCCAATTTGCCGGGGACCACGGATGAACACCCGAATTGGCGGCGGCGGCTGCCGGGGGATGCGGCGGCGTTGTTTGGGCGGGCGGATGTGGCGGCGCGGTTGGTGGCACTCGATGCGGCGAGAAAGTAAGGCCAAGGGGGCTTCGCCCCCCTGGGCCCCCCATTGGGGCCTGAAGCCCCAGACCTCCATCAGTATTGGGCCGGGAACCGTGCAGCCACCGCGCGAAGCGGAGCAAAAGTTTTTTGCTTCTTTTTTTCAAAAAAGAAGTTCTTGCCTATGCTAACCGCCACCGCCCGCCTGCAATTTTTCGCCGGCTTCACCATGGACGACGCGGCTGCCGTGGTGCCGTATTTGGCAGCCCTTGGCATTTCGCATCTCTACGCCTCGCCTTTGTTAAAAGCGCGGCCGGGTTCGACGCATGGCTATGACATTGTGGACCATAATGCGATCAACCCGGAGCTGGGCGGTGAACCGGCCCTGCGTCGGTTGTCGGCGGTGTTGAAGGCCCATCAGATGGGATTAATCCTGGACATTGTTCCCAACCATATGGGTGTCGGCGGGGCGGATAATGCGTGGTGGCTGGATGTGTTGGAATGGGGCCGGGCCAGCCAGTACGCGGATTTCTTCGATATTGACTGGGATCCGCCTGATCCGCTGCTGCGGCACAAAATTCTGGCGCCGTTTTTGGGCGCCGCCTATGGCGAGGTTTTGGAAAACGGCGAGATTCTGCTCCTATGGGATGAACTGCGCCACAAATTCTATTTTGGGTATCACGAGCATTATTTTCCGCTGTCGCCGCGCAGCACGGCGCTGATTTTGCGTGGTGAGCCGGTGTTCAGGGAGAGTGCTGCGGCTTTTATGCAGGGCGCTAAGGCGTTATCCCGCCGGGTGGGATATGTGGCTGTTAAACAAGCGCAAACGGCTCTAGCGGCGTTGATCGCTACCCCAGAGGGCGCGGCGGGATTGGAAACATTGCTGGTGCGCTACCGGGCAGATTCGCCGGAGGGCGTGCGGCGGCTGCATGAATTGCTGGAGCGCCAGCATTACCGCCTGGCCTGGTGGCGGGCGGCGGCCGATGAGATCAATTGGCGGCGGTTTTTCGACATCAACACTTTGGCCGGTGTGCGGGTGGAGCGGCCCGCGGTGTTCGAGGCGACGCATCGGCGCATGCTGTCGCTTTATGCGGAGGGCGTGATTGATGGCGTGCGGATCGACCATATTGATGGTCTGGCTGATCCGCGCGGTTATGCCAGAAAACTGCGGCGCGCCATGGAGGCGGCAGCACCAGGCCGGCGGCCCTATATCGTGGTGGAAAAAATCCTGGCCAATGGGGAGCGCCTGCCGGCGGATTGGCTGACGGACGGCACCACAGGCTATGATTTCATGGACCAAGTAAGTGCGGTGCTGCATGATCCCGAAGGTGAGGCAAGTCTGTCCGCATTATGGGAACGCGTGACGGGCCGTACGGCGCAGTTTGCCCTTGAGGAGCAGCCGGCGCGGCGGCAAATTTTGCGGGATAATCTGGCCTCCGAGCTGAACGCGACCGCGGCCGCACTGCACAGGATCGCGGGGCGAAATTTTGTGACACGGGATTATACGCTCACGGCGATTCGCCGGGCGCTCACGGAAATTCTGGTGCATTTCCCGGTCTACCGGATTTATGCTGGCCAGGCCGGGCGCGCGGAGGCGGATGCGCAAGTGATGGACCGCGCCATGGCGGGGGCGCTGCGCGAGATTCGGGCGGCGGATCACCGGCTGCTGGATGTGCTTCGCCTATGGCTGGCCGATGAGCCGCCGCGCAGCCTGCCGCCAGGGCCCGGCCGGGCCGAAAGGTTGCGGGCGATGGTGCGGTTTCAGCAGCTTTCTGCCCCGGTGGCGGCGAAATCGGTGGAGGATACGTCGTTCTACCGCTATGGGCGCCTGCTTTCACGCAATGAGGTGGGCTCCGAGCCGGGGCATTTCGCGCTCTCGCCGGCGGCGTTTCATGCGCTGAGTGCCGAGCGGGGCAAGGCGCTGCCGCGGGCGATGCTGGCGACCGCCACGCATGACCATAAGCGCGGCGAGGATACGCGGGCCAGGCTGGCGGTGCTGTCAGAAATCCCGGAGGAATGGGAGCGCGCGGTGACGCGCTGGTTCCGGCTTAATAACATCATCCGCCAGCAGGCGGGGCCGAGCCCGGCGGATGAGTTGATGATCTATCAGACCATCGTGTCGGCCTGGCCGTTTGGATTGACGGGAGAGGATGCGGCGGGGTTGGAAGATTTTAAGACCAGGCTGGCGGGGTGGCTGCAAAAATCCGTGCGGGAAGCCAAACTTGTCTCCGAATGGGCAGCGCCCAATGAGGCCTATGAGAGCGCCTGCGCTGGGTTTTTGGCGGCAAGTTTGGACCCTAGCCGGCCAGTATTTGACGAAATGATGAATTTTGCCGCGCGCATCGCGCCGGCCGGGGCGGTCAACAGCCTCAGCCAGACTTTGCTTCGGCTGACGGCGCCGGGGGTGCCGGATCTGTATCAGGGTGCGGAATTCTGGGATTTTTCGCTGGTGGACCCGGACAACCGCCGGCCCGTGGATTTTGCGGCGCGGGAACAGGCTTTGCGCGCGGGTAAGGCGCCGGCGGAATTGTTGGGTGATTGGCAGAGCGGGCATGTCAAACAAGCCGTAATTCACCGGGCTTTGCGGTTGCGCCAGCAATTACCGGAGGTTTTTGCGCAGGGCGGTTACCAGAAATTGGAGGTGGAGGGACCGGCGGCGGCGCATGTGCTGGGATTCTTGCGCCAGCATAGAAACCAGCGCGTTGCCGTGCTGGTCACACGTCTGGCGGCGGGCCTGGTGACGGAATTGCCGCTGGTTCCGCGCCAGGCCTGGGCAGATACGGCGGCGATCCTGCCTGGCAGGGCCTGGACCGATGTGCTCAATGGCGGCGCCGTGCCGGATGCTGGCAGTATGGACGTGCTGTTCACGAACCTGCCCATCGCATTGCTG
>Ga0116226_10003333_pt1 | contig 14188 bp, 18 predicted proteins | sample S1TSphfallax_FD_89692 | JGI IMG/M metagenome (GOLD analysis project Ga0116226, IMG submission 89692) | Host-associated microbial communities from peat moss isolated from Minnesota, USA - S1T2_Fa - Sphagnum fallax MG | ecosystem: Host-associated > Plants > Peat moss > Unclassified | place: USA...
GCATAGGACGTGCTGCCGCTCGGCTGCACATAGGTCACGGTGACAAGCTGGTCGCCCTGCGCCCAGCTTTCGGTGATGCCTGAACTGCCGACAGTAAACACGGCGTCGGTGGGCGGCGTGATGGTCTCGGTGTGGGTGCTGCTGCCATGGGTCATCGTGATGGTCTCGGCGGTCACGCTGCCGCCGCTGACGGTAAAGCCATAGGCGAGCGTATCGCCACTGGCGGTCGTCGTGCTCGGGCTGGTGACGGTGATTGTTTCCGAGCTGATCTGATAGGCGGTGCTGCTGCCCGATTCGAGCGTGTAGGTGATGGTGTCGGTGGTGCTGCTGCCGGTGATCGTCTCGGTGACGCTGCCCGTCCCGACCACAAAACTGTCGGCGCTGGACAGAGCGACGCTCATTGTGTGATTGCCATCGGTCCGGCTGACCGCCGTTACCGCTCCAGCGCTGATGGTGAAGCTGTAGCTGGCAGAGTCATCGGTAAGCGGGCAGCTCCCGAGGCCGGCACCCGGCTGATTATTGCCAAAATCGGGCTGTCCGCCCCCATTCTGTAAACCGCTCATGATGGTCTCCTCGTTGCGAAAGACACGTGAGTCGGCACGTGGTCATCCTATGACCTCTCTTGCACGAACGGGACCTCGCGACTATTGCGGGGCGGCGATCACTTTTTCACCCACCGCCTGTTCGAGCAACTGAACGACCGCCTGCCTCGACAGGTCGCGGGTGATGAAGACGATGCGCGAGCGCCGATCCTGGTCCGGCCAGGCCGGCAGGGTGACCGGCGGATGGAACAGATGCTGCACCCCATGGATTACCAGCGGCAGCTCGCTCTCGACGATATTGAGGATGCCCTTGACCCGCAGCAGAGTCTCGCCGCGCATCGACAGCAGCACCTCGATCGCCAGGGCAAAAGGCTCCCAGGACAGGCGCTGGTCGAAGGTCAGCACGAAGGAGCTGACGTGATCGTCATGCCGCTCATGGCCGTGATGAGGATGGGCATGGTCCTGGTGATGATGATGATGCGGGTCGTCGCAGCCGGGCGCGCAGGACAGCGCCTCATCATTGAGCCAGCGTGCGACGTCGGGGATCTTGTCGTTTCCGTTCCACAGTCCGCAATCGAGCAGATCAGCCGGATCGGCGACGCCCTGCGCCACGGTCAGGCGCCGCGCCGTCGGGTTGAGCGCGGCCAGGCGGCGCTCCAGCGCCGCGACATTGCCCGGATCGGCCAGGTCGGTCTTGGTGATCAGCAGCCGGTCGGCGACCGCCGCCTGCTTGACCGATTCGCGGTTGGCATCGAGCGTCCGCGCACCGTTGACGGCGTCGACCGTGCAGATCACCCCATCCAGCCGATAGCGGGCCGCCAGGAACACGTCGCTCATCAGCGTGTGGATGATCGGTGCCGGATCGGCCAGACCCGAGGTCTCGATCAGCACGCGCTGGAAGGGCGGGACTTCGCCCTGCACGCGCTTTCTGAACAGATCGCGCATCGAGGTGACCAGATCGCCCAGCACCGAGCAGCACAGGCAGCCGCTGTCGAGCACGGTTATCTCGTCCGAGACCCGGCGCACCAGAAGATGATCGACCGCCGTCTCGCCGAACTCGTTGATCAGCACGGCGCAATCCTTCAGCTCCGGCGCGGACAGCAGATGATTGAGGAGCGTGGTCTTGCCGCTGCCGAGAAAGCCGGTCAGCAGGGTGACGGGCAGCGTATCCCTGATATCGTCGCTCATCTTGTTTGTCCATCAAGCGCCGGGCGGCCGCCAGGGCGCCCTTGGCTAGCGCGCCATACTATGTCGCCTGTGTGACGGCGGCTCTCGGCAGCGCGGGCCTGCAGTCGCAGGCCTGAACCGAATTCGAGGGTCCGGCGCGGCACGACGATGGGCGTGAAGCGATCAAATTCGTTGCTCTTCATTGTCCGTATAGCTCCTCAGGCGAGGTTATGACCGGGGCAATTTCACGAAAGCCGTCGGACTGCGCCTCGCTGTAAAAGCAGGACCGGTGACCCGTGTGGCAAGCAACTCCCTGCTGCTCGACCTTCAGCAGCAGCGTGTCACCATCGCAATCGACCAGGAAGCTTTTGAGAGTCTGCAGCTGGCCGGAGCTCTCGCCTTTGCGCCACAATCCCTGGCGCGAGCGCGACCAATAGCAGACGCGCCCGGTGCGCAGGGTTTCGGCCACGGCATCGGCATTCATCCAGGCCATCATCAGCACTTCGCCGCTGTCATGGGCCTGGGCGATGGCGGGCACCAAGCCGTTCTCGTCGAATTTGATAGCGGCCAGGATAGGTGCTGGGTCGATGCTCACGAGAGGGTCCTCCTGCAGGGAAAATCACATGGGCCTGCCTGAATCTGTCTGTCAAGGCCTCGCGGGACCGCAGCGATTGCACTAAGGTATAGGGGTCATGAATTTTCCCGCCTTGTTTCCCGCGGCCCAGCACGATCACAAAGAGTGCGTGCGTGACGCCCTGGCCGCCGCCGAGGCCTCCTGCCGGGTGCACGGCGCCCGGCTCACCCCCATCCGCCGCCGCGTGCTCGAACTGGTCTGGGCCAGCCACGAGCCGGTCGGTGCCTATGGCATCCTCGACCGCCTGGCCGCCGAGGGGACCAGGTCCGTGCCGCCCACCGTCTATCGGGCGCTGGATTTCCTGCTCGAACAGGGGCTCGTGCACCGGCTGGAACGTCTCAACGCCTATGTCGGCTGCGCGCATCGCCAGGGTCCGCACGCGGCGCAGTTCCTGATCTGCACCGGTTGCGGCCGGGTTGCGGAACTTGACGACCCGGCCATCCGCTCGGCCCTGCTGCAGGGCGCGAAAAGCCGCGGCTTCATGGTCAGCCGCCAGACGGTCGAGCTCGAGGGATCCTGCCAGGACTGCCGGCCGACGACGTGACCCTACTTCTTGGGCTTGAGTTTGATCTCGAACAGCCAGGGCCACATCTTGCCGGTGACGAACAGGCGGTGGCCCTTGGCATCCCAGGCGATGCCATTCAGCACGTCGGGATGGCCGGCAATCGGCCCTTGCGTCGCCAGCAGGCCGGAGAGATCGATCCAGCCCAGCACATGGCCGCTGACGGGATCGATGCGGGCGATGCGGTCGGTCTGCCAGATATTGGCGTAGATCACGCCATCGACCCATTCCAGCTCGTTGAGCTGGTCGACCGGCCGGCCCTCGGCGGTGACCGGGATGCGCCGCTTCTCGTCCAAGGTCTTGGGGTCGAGCACCCGTAAACTCGACGTCCCGTCGCTCATGAAGATCTCGTGCTCATTGCGGGTCAGGGCCCAGCCCTCTCCCTCGATCTTGAACTCGCGAAGCAGGGCGAAACTGGAGAGGTCGAGCACGAAGCCGACATGATTGCGCCAGGTGAGCGAGATCAGATCGCCGTCCCAATCGACGATGCCCTCGCCGAATAGATCGGGTGACAGCCGGGTGCCCTGCAGCACCTCGCCGGTCTCGAGCTTCACCTTGCGGATCGTCGAGTGCCCTTCGAGGCCGGTGCTCTCATAGAGCACCCCGTCCTTGTAAAATAGCCCCTCGGTGAAGGCATAGGGATCGTGCGGATAGGCATGCACGACCTCATAGCCCTCCACCGGCAGCGCGGCGGCATGGACGAAAATCGGGAGAAGCAGCAGGGAAAAGAGGGCGAAGAGGCGCGTCACATGATGTCCATTTTTTCGGCTTCTTCCTTGGTCTTCTTCAGCTTGAGCCACATTTGCTTTTCCAGCTTCTTGATCTGATCGTCGAAGTCCCGGATGCGCTCGAAACTCTTGTCGCGCGACGAGTCGCGATACTGGCTGATCAGCTTGCGGGTGGCCAGTTCGCCGCCAATAAAAAACAAGGCGGCCCCGGCGGCGGTCAGGATGGCGGCGGCCAGCAGGCCGTAATGCTGGTCGGCCACCATCACCGTACCCCAGAAGCCGATGGTCACCACCGCGGAACTGCTCACCAGCAGGATGCGCCGGCCCAGCCGGTCCTGCTTCATCTTCAACAGGGCGCGCTCGTGATCAAGGAAGGCGTTGGACAGTTCCGCATGCGCCAGGGCCTGCCATGTCTTGAAGGACAGGCCCTTGTCGGTCCGCTTCTCGCGAATGAAACTCTCGAGCTGGCGGATCATATATTCGGCGCGTTGCGCGGCGGACGGTTCGGACATGATGCCGGTCAGTCTGGCATCAAAAGGTAAATTCTCACTGAACTTAACCGGCTCCCTTGGGCGTCCATTTCTTCACCGCGACCGGCTTGCCGTCCTGGCTGACCATGATCTTGGGGCGCACCACCTGGTCGAGCGGCGGCGCCTCGAAGGTCGGGCCGCCGCGTTTCGCCTCGCCGGTGGTCGGTTTGCGGCCATAGAATTTCACCATGGCCGGCAGGGTGATCTCGGAGCGCGGCCCTTTTTCAAGCGCGTCGCGATAAGGCGGATGCCCATTGACCAGCGTGCTCAGCGAATTGGCCGATTGCGCGCCGAAACGCCGCCACACACTCTCGAGAAACTGGCTGACCGGCTCGGACAAAGCCACCGTTTCGATCGGCGGGCGCTGGATGGAACAGGCGCGAAAGACATTGGGCTCGATCGGCCCGAACGGGTCGGCGACGAACACCGCGGGCATCAGCGGACGACCATTATAGGCCACCGCGAAATAGGCCTGGGAGAGGAACATCAGCCGGTGCAGCTTCTGCGGCTGGATATATTCATTGTCGTTCAGCGCCCGGTCCACGAACCAATAGGCCACATCGAAACTGCTTTCTACCGCCGCCGGCGCCATTCCTTTCTCCTTTACGGAGAGAAGAATAGCGCCCCAGCGGCCGGATTGTCAGAGGTTTTTGAATTGCTGGCGGAGGCGATAATCCTCCGAGGTGACCCACGCCTCCATCGTCGCCAGGCGGCGATCCAGGTGCGCGAAGTGATCGCGCATATAGGAAGCGTCCGGTACGCGGCGGCCCGTCTCGTCGAGCGTCGGCGTGCCATAGGCGAAGCCCGCGGGCGCCGGCGGCATCAGCACGGCCAGGACGACATAGACGATCAGCACCGGGATGAAGAAGCCGAACACCGAGGACAGGATCAGGAACAGGCGGACCCACTTGGTCTTGATCGAAAAATATCCGCCCAAGCCCGCGCAGACGCCGGCCACCTTGCCGTTTACCATATCCCTTACCAGCCCTTCAGGCAGCATGTCGGAGAAGCGGTTATTGCGAGAATTGCTCATGGTTTACCCCTCCACTCGGGTTGGGTGGTGTCGAGCAGCTTTTCCAGCGTTTCCACCCTGTTCTGCAGGCGCAGCGCCAGGTCGAACAGCTCTTGCTGATTGCGCGACGTGTCTGCCGAGGCGGAAGCGCCCTTCGACGCATCCCGTCCGGTGCCGCTGATACCCCGGACGATCATACGGACCATGCCGTATAAGCATCCAAAGACGATCGCGACGATTGCTACGATGGCTCCTTGATCCATTTGCCTGTTCTCCCCTAGTGCATTGACACAAACAAAAGACGCAAAAATCTCGTCAATGCACTTCAGCCCGCGCGGCGCTTGAGCGTTGAAAAAGCGGAGCTTTTTCGCTCTTGCAGAATCTTGTGTCGGCGTTTACTCGGCTTTACCCATCTTGGCTTTCAGCGCCGCCAGTTCGTTCTCGATCTGGTGATCGGCCTCGAGGGCCGCCAGTTCGTCGATCGCGCCTTTGGACTTGCCGATGTCGTAAACCTCAGCCTTCCCCTCCAGGATATCTAACGACTTTTCGACCTGTTCGAAACGGGCAAAAGCGTCGGTGACCCGTTCGTCATAGAGCGAATTGCGAATCCTCAGCCGATTGCTGGCGGTTTTGTGGCGGGCGATCAGCGTCGCTTCGCGCGCCTTGGCATCGGCCAATTTCTGCTGAAGCACGGCGACGTCTTCGCTCTGCTTGACCAGATCGGCATCGACCTGCTCGTGACGCTTCCGCAGCGTCTCGACTTCCAGCGCCAGGCGCGACTTGACCTGCAGCGCTGCCTTGGCCAGGTCCTCGCGGTCCTTGCTCAGGGCCAACTCGGCCTTGGCCTCCCATTCGCGCTGATCGTCCAGCAGGCTGGCGATGCGACGCTCGAGATGCTTCTGCTCGGCGATGGTCTTGACCGCGGAAGAGCGCACCTCGACCAGCGTGTCTTCCATCTCCTGGATGATCATGCGGATGATCTTCTCGGGATCCTGCGCCTTGTCGAGAATGGCATTGAGGTTCGAATTGACGATGTCGCTGATGCGAGAAAACACACCCATGGCACCACTCCTAAACTACTGCCCGGCAACCACGCCCGGCCTCTCACTCGGCGATCTTCATTTCACAAAGCGTGCCAACTTGGGAAAGCGGCGGAAAACCTGGATTTTTCTGTATTAGGCGATAGAAGATGCAGCTATAATTTGTCAAAATCCGCTAAAGGGGAATAGCGATTCCTGTCATGGACCAGGGGGAAGCCCCGACACCGATCGGCCAAAGCGCCGCCTTCCAGCAGACCATGGCCGCCATTTCGCATGTGGCGCCACTGTCCCGACCGGTCCTGGTGATCGGCGAGCGCGGTACCGGCAAGGAGCTGATGGCGGCCCGCCTGCATTATCTGTCGCCGCGCTGGAACCAGCCCTTCGTCAAGCTGAATTGCGGCGCGCTGTCGGAAAGCCTGCTCGAGGCCGAACTGTTCGGCCATGAGGCTGGAGCCTTCACCGGCGCGCAAAAGCGCCGCCCGGGCCGCTTCGAGATGGCCCATAAGGGCACTTTGTTCCTCGACGAGGTCGCCAATGCGCCGCTCACGGTGCAGGAGACGATCCTGCGCGTGGTCGAATACGGCACCTTTGAGCGCGTGGGCGGCAGCGAGACGATCGAGGTCGATGTGCGCCTGGTGGCGGCGGCCAATATGGATCTGCCGGCGATGGCGGCAGCGGGCAAATTCCGCGCCGATCTGCTGGACCGCCTGGCCTTCGACGTCGTAACCCTGCCGCCCCTGCGGGTTCGTCGCGAAGACATCGCCGTAGTGGCCGAACATGTGGCACTGCGCATGACCAAGGAACTGGGCCGCGAAATATTCTCCGGCTTCACCGAGCGGGCCATGGCGATGCTGATGCATCACGACTGGCCGGGCAATGTGCGCGAGTTGCGCAATGTGGTGGAGCGTGCCGTCTATCGCACCGCGCCGGGCGAAGCGGTCGACGAGATCACGCTGGATCCGTTCCGCTCGCCCTGGCGCCCGACCACCCACATCGCCAGCTCGACCGACGCGCCGGCCCCGGTCGCGGCCCAGATGATGCCGCGCTCGGCCGAGCCCGACCTCGAGCCGACGCCGGCCAACGGCTATGATTTCATGGAATTCATCGCCGCCACTGAAAAGCGCCTGCTGACCGAGGCGCTCGCCAAGAACGCCCATCACCAGAAGAAAACGGCGGACTTTCTCGGCATGAGCTATCACCAGCTGCGCAATCAACTGAGAAAGCATGGGCTGATCGGACCGGGCGCCGAGGCCGATTGACGTCCTTGGTAGCAGCCTGGAGATGCCTGTCTATCTCGCCTGCAATCTGTCGGTCCCCAATCGCCTCGTCGATGCGCTCACCCGCTCGCTCGAGCGGCGGGCGGCCGCCGGGACTCAGCCGTAGCGGTTGAGGACGGCGCCCTGCGGCTTGAGAGTGCCGGAGATCGCCTTCAGATTGAAATCATAGATGCCGATGCCGCGGATCAGGTCGGAGATGAAGACCGGATCGGCACCACGCACGTCGTTGACCGGCGTCATGGCGGGGAAAGAGGCGGCGAACAGCGCCATCACCGGGGTGAAGGGCTCCTTCTCGGCCTGTTCCTTGCGGGGATATTGGCCGAAGAAAAAATAGCCTTGGCCGTGACGGTCATCATAGGTCGGACGCCAGCCAGGCTGTACACCAAAAGACGTGGCGAAGCCTTCACCGTCATGCTGCCCGACGGAGTGTTGTTGCGAGGCTCCGCCACTCCCCCCCCATCCGCGGACGGAGGGCGAGGCGCCGGGACCGGACGCTGCTGCCACTCTTGGCGTCGTCGCCATTGCCTTCCTGACCTGTTAGAAGCCCAATCGGTAATTTACTCCTCCGCGTCGTCCAGACGCAAGAAAAGCGCGCCTGATTTTGCGCCCGGGGCCGTAAGAAAGGGTTAAGCCCCTCTAAAATCTGAAGAGATTTTTCGCCGCTCAATCGGCGGCCCCACCCCAGCGCTCGGCCAGAAAATCGATGAAGACGCGAATTTTCGGCGGCAGATAGCGCGCATGCGGATAAACCGCATAGACCCCGCCCTCCTGGCGGATATACTCCCGCAGCACCGGAACCAGCGCGCCCGCTTCGATATCCGCTCCGACCAGGAAGCCCGGCAGATCGACCAGCCCAAGCCCGCGCAAGGCGGCCAGGCGCAACAGATCACCATTGTTTGCGCGCACCCGCCCTTTGACCTCGACCGTGATCGGCCGGCCCTCGGGCCCGGAAAAACGCCATTCATCGACCGTATCGGCATTGCTGTAGCACAGGCAGTCATGGACCTTCAGATCCGCCGGAACCTGAGGCAGGCCGCGCTCGGCGAGATAGGCCGGACTGGCGCAGACGATGCGCTGCATGGGGCCGAGCTTGCGGGCGATCAGGCTGGACTCGGCCAGGCGCCCGAGGCGGATGGCCAGATCGAACCCCTCCTCCATCAGATCGACCCGGCGGTCGTTCATCGACAGGTCGACATCGATCTCGGGATAGAGTGCCAGGAAATCCGGCAGCACCGGCGCCAGGCGCAGCAGCGAGAAGCTCATCGGCGCATTGACCCGCAGCTTGCCGCGCGGCGTCGCCTGGAGCTGGCTGACCGACAGATCCGCCTCCTCCATCTGGGCCAGGATGCGGGCCACCTGCTCGTAATAGCCGCGCCCGACCTCGGTCAGGGCCAGCGACCGGGTGGTCCGCGCTATCAAGCGCGCCCCCAGTTCGGCCTCCAGCGCGGAGACCTGACGGCTGATCAGCGATTTAGAGAGAGCGAGGGCGCGGGCGGCGGCCGAGAAAGAGCCGGTTTCCGCGACGCGGGCGAAGGCTTCGAGAGCGGCAAGGCGATCCATGATATTGTCCACAAATCTGCAACAGACTTATACGATAAGGCCATATTGTTGCGTAACAGCGCCAGGTCTATCTTTAGCGCCAACGAAGACGCACTCTCACGACAGGAGCCGTAAAATGACGATCCAGGTTCGCCCCGCCGAAGCCCGCGGCCACGCCACGCATGGCTGGCTCGATTCGCATCACAGCTTCTCGTTCGGCCATTATTACGACGAGGCGCATATGGGCTTTCGGTCTTTGCGCGTCATCAATGAAGACCGCATCGATCCGGCCAGCGGGTTCCCCACCCATCCGCACCGCGACATGGAGATCATCTCCTATGTGGTCGAAGGGGCATTGGCGCACCGCGACACCACCGGCGCCGACGGCGTGATCCGCCCTGGCGATATCCAGGCCATGTCGGCCGGAACGGGGGTCCGCCACAGCGAGTTCAACCATCTGAGCGACGCCAAGACCCGCTTTCTGCAGATCTGGATCATTCCGGACAAGGCCGGTCATCAGCCGCGCTACGGCCAGATCGCGATCCCGGACGGCGACAAGAAGAACGCGCTGCGCCTGCTGGTCGGCCCCGAAGACCGCGCCGGATCCTTGCGCATCAATCAGGACGCCAAGATCTATGGCAGCCTGCTCGATCAAGGCAAGAGCGTCAGCCACGCGCTGGCCGCGGACCGCGGCGCCTGGGTGCAGGTGGTCGATGGCGAAATCGAGGTCAATGGCACGGTTTTGAAGAGCGGCGACGGCGCCCAGATCGAGGATGTCTCGACGCTGACCATAACCGCCAGGCAAGACACCGAGTTCCTGCTGTTCGATCTGGCCTGAGTGTGAATGCTCCGCTTTTTCCGGGCGCCCGGGTGGGATTGAATTGCGTCACGCTTAACTGCAGGAAAAGGCCAACACCGCCAAAACGCAATTCGATGCAGCCCGGGCGCAAGGGGGAGCGCGAGGGGAATCCCCCCTCGCCATAAGCCGCGTCTGCGGCGATATATCTGTTTCCGCGCGCACCGCGTAACGGCGAGGGGTGTTTCCCCTCACACGCCCCCTTGCGACTGACGATCATCGAATTGCGCCTCAAGGGTGGTGCGATCCTCGAAAGCTGGACTGGCGCAATCCGATGCTCGCCAGTCGCCCGGATGGGCGATCGAGTCGCTCCATGCTACTACCTCAAACTTCTCGAACGCGACACTGGCGCGCCGGCTGGAGCGTCGCTAAACTCCGGCCGCAACTCAGCTTTCGGAAGTTTCCCCCCATGTCCAAACTCACCCGACTGTTCGCCGGCCTGGCTCTCGGCACCACCCTGTTGGCCGGCGCAGCCCAGGCTCATGCCGTTCTCGAAACCATGAAGATCGAAGGCCACGACGTGATCCTGCGCTTCAACGGCCGCATCGACGCCACCCGTTCGCGCCTGTCCATCGTCAATGCCGACGGCAGCATCGTCCAGAAGATCGACAGCGAGGCCGGCGAAGACCTGGCGACGCTGAAGGGCCATCTCGCCGAGCTGAAGCCCGGCTCCTACACGCTGCGCTGGGAAGTGCTGTCGGTGGACGGCCACATTTCGCGCGCCGACCAGACCCTGGTGCTGCCCCCGCCATGACCCTTCCGGCCGATCTCGCCGCCTTCATCACGATGTTGTTGCGGGGCTGCCAATTGGCTGCCCAATCATTGCTGATCGGCGGCCTGGCGTTCCTCGTCATCCTCGCCCGTCCGCTGGCGCCGGCGCTGGCCGGTGCCGGTCCGCGGCTGCTCGACAAGACCCGCCTGTGGGCCGGCCGCGCCGGTCTGCTGCTGGCCTTGGTGGCGGCGCTCAATGTCGGCATCAGCCTGCTCAATCTCAACCAGACGCTGGGCTTGAGCTTCAGCGACGCCCTGGGCGCCGAATTCGTCATCTGGACCTTGGTGGCGGTAGCGGGCGGCCTGTCGGCCTGGCTGTGGCTGCGTCTTGTCCGGGGACCGCTGGCCGGCCTTCTGCTGCTGGGCAGCGTCGCCGCCGTGCTGACGGCCGCCCTGATGTCCACCCACGCCGCCGCCCGCCTTGACCAGCGCGCCTTCTACATGACCGCCGACGCTCTGCACCAGATCGGTGCCGCGATATGGATCGGCGGCATCCCCTTCATGCTGCTGGGCATCGCCCTGGCCGCACCGGCCGGCAAGGCTCTGGTCGGTGCCCGCTTCTCGCACATGTCGATGGCGGCGGTCGCCATGCTGGCGGTGGGTGCGGCCATCATGGCGATCGGCTATAGTGGCTCCTGGGCCGCCTTCATCGGCACCGCTTATGGCGCCATGATGACCACCAAGCTGGTCCTGCTCGGAATCCTGCTGCTGCTGGGGCTGATGAATCTGCAGACCACGCATGGCGCCAATGCCGATCCCGAGATGTTCCGCCTGCGTCGCTTCGCCGAGGTCGAGATCGGCATCGGCATCGCCGTGATGTTCATCGGCGCCTCGCTGGCCACCCAGCCGCCGGCCGCCGACCAGGCGCTCGATCCCTCCTCGCTGGCCTCCTTCCACGAGATCGTCGAGCGGATAACGCCAACCGTGCCGCGGCTGATCGGTCCGTCGCATGACGCGGTGACGATCCCCACCGACCAGCTGATCGCCGCGAACTTCGAATCCTCCGACGCCGACAAGGCCTGGTCCGAGGTCAATCATCACTGGGCCGGGCTGTTCCTGCTGACCCTGGCCACGCTGGCGCTGCTGGAGCGCACCGGCCGCGCGCCCTGGGCCCGCAATTGGCCGCTCTTGTTCCTCGGCCTCGCGGTGATGCTGTTCATCCGCTCGGATCCGGAAAGCTGGCCGCTCGGCCCCATCCCGTTCTGGACCCGCTTCCTGGATCCCGAGGTCATGCAGCATCGCCTGGTGATGCTGCTGCTGGTCCCCTTCGGCGTCTTCGAATGGGCGGTGCGCACCGGACGGCTGACACAAAACTGGGCCAAGATGGTGTTCCCGGCCCTTTGCGTGCTGGGCGGAACTTTGCTTTTGGCGCATACGCACAGCCTGACCGACGTCAAGCAGAGCTATCTGATCGAACTCAACCACCTGCCGATGGGCGCTTGCGGCATTCTCGCCGGCTGGGCCCGCTGGCTGGAGTTGCGGGGCCGGGGCTGGCCAGTCAGGATGGCCAGCTGGATCTGGCCGATCTGCTTTGTGATGATCGGTCTTCTATTGCTCGATTACCGGGAATCCTGACCATGCGCACCCTGCTCGTCTCCGTCTTCTGCCCGGACCGTCCGGGCCTGATCGCCGCGATCGCCAACCGGCTGTTCGAACTGGGCGCCAATCTCGGCGATGCCAGCTTCGCCGTGCTGGGATCGGGCGCGGAATTCACCGCCATCTGCAGCGTGCCGCCGCATGTCGACGAGAAGAGCCTGACCGAGGATCTCGCCCGCCTGCCCGAACTGTCCGGCGCCGAGATTTCGGTCAAGGGCTTCGGCCTCGATGCCGGCCCGTCGCCGATCGCGCGCATCACCCATGTGGTGTCGGTGGGCGGTGGCGACCGGCCCGGTCTGGTGGCAACGCTGGCCGAGCTGTTCGCCGGCTTCAAGGTCAATATCGTGCGGATGGACGCTCAGACCCTGCCCGATAGCGGCGACGGGCGCTATGTCACACGTTTCGCCCTCAACATTCCCGCCAATTCGGTCAATGCTTGCCTCGCCGCGGTGGCCAATACCGCCGGCGAACTGGGTCTGACCTGCAGCTGGACGGAGGAAAACCGCTAATGCCGCTTCTCTTGGCTATTGCCATCGCCATTCTTCAGGGCGTCACCGAACTGTTCCCGGTCTCGAGCCTGGGCCATGCGGTGATCCTGCCGCAGCTGCTCGGCCTGCCGTTCGACCCCAAGGCGCCCGAGTACCTGCCCTTCCTGGTGGTGTTGCATGTCGGGACGGCGGTGGCGCTGCTGCTCTATTTCGCCAAGGACTGGATCGGCGTGATCGGCGCCCTGTTCGCCCCACCCTCGGCCGAACGTGACGCCAATCGCGGCATCCTCATCAATGTGATCATCGCGACCATCCCCGCCGTGCTGCTGGGCGTGGTGTTCGAACACAAGCTGAAGGATCTGTTCGGCAACGCCGTCGCGGCATCGGCCTTCCTGTTCCTCAACGGCTTCGTCCTGTTCTTTGGCGAAAAGATCCGCCGCCGCGTCTCGATCCGCGACGATCTCAAGGATTTGTCGCAGTTGAGCTGGAAAGGCGCGCTGGCGATCGGTTTCTGGCAGTGCCTGGCCTTCTTCCCCGGCATCTCGCGCTCCGGCACCACCATGGTCGGAGGTCTGCTTGCCGGCATGTCGCATAAGGCAACGGCGCATTTCTCCTTCCTGATCGCCACCCCGGTCATCCTGGGCGCCGCCGTGCTGGAAGTGCCGAAGCTGATCCATGCCGGCGCTTCGGCAGCCAGCTTCGGCGTCACCTCGATCATCGCCGGAATCGTGGCCGGCATCACGGCTTACGCCAGCATCGCCTTCCTGATGCGCTATTTCGGCAAGCAGGAAGTAGAGGCGCTCAATCCCTTCGCCTATTATTGCTGGCTGGCCGGCGGCGGCGCCTTCCTGCTGCTGACCTTCGCCTAAGGAAAGACCCTCACCATGGCCGATGAAGAAGATCCCATCCGCAGCTTCCTGCGCAGTGCGCTTGCCGACGGCGAGTCCTACGCGCCGCAGAAGCTCGCGCAGAATTTCTACGCGACCCGCGCCAAGGCCGGTGACCCGCCGGACGCCTGGCGCCGCTATCTGCAGGCCTTCAAGCAGCAGATCACTTCGCTGGCCAAGGCCGGCGAGCTGGAATATCTGCGCAAGGGCAAGCCGATCCCGCTCGAAGAGGTCAAGGGCGTGATTCGGGTGCGCAAGGTGTCCTCATAGAGCCGGATGCTTTTAGGTGGAATCGTTGCGCGATTACACCTAAAAGCTGAATCCGCGTCTAATAAATAGCTAGAGACTATCCGCAGGAGGGGGGATACATGCCGCGCCGTCTCGTCCACCTGTCCGCCCTCCTCACGGTCCTGGCCGCTCCCGCCGGGGCCGAGCAGGTCGCACTGCACTATTTCGACCTGCCTCCCCTCACCTTCGAACAGAATGGGCAACCGGCAGGCGCCGCCCAGGCGCTGGCCCGATCGATCACCGAGGGTTTGGACATCGATGCGCCGTCCGA
>Ga0116226_10003335_pt1 | contig 14183 bp, 10 predicted proteins | sample S1TSphfallax_FD_89692 | JGI IMG/M metagenome (GOLD analysis project Ga0116226, IMG submission 89692) | Host-associated microbial communities from peat moss isolated from Minnesota, USA - S1T2_Fa - Sphagnum fallax MG | ecosystem: Host-associated > Plants > Peat moss > Unclassified | place: USA...
AGGATAATGCAGCTAGCTTGTTCAGAAGTCTCGTACGAATATCCGCTAAAGCAGTTTCGATCTCAATAGCGGACGGTCGTCTTCCAGCCACAAAGCGGTCGTCCCCGAACAGCATCGTGGCCGGGTGTCAGCCGTTCGAAACCTATGAAAATCGCTTCGAATAAGTATTGAGTGCGGTGCATGGCAGGCATAAGGGAAGTCGAGTGAGGATGCCATTGCGCTTGGGAAATGCCGCAACTGTAGAGCGATAGCCCGCGTTGTTTCCTCTCATTACCCAAGCGCAATGCGACCGGCATTACTGTGCCAGGTCGTTCAGGCTCAGCATGGCCAGCAACAACGAACTTACGATGCCGGCGACGGCGACGCCCATGAAGAGGATGAGGACAGGCACGAGCAATGCCGTGAGGCGCTGGATGCCAATGCGGGACTGTTCTTCGTGGATTTCAGCGGCGCGGAGGGACATGCCGCCGAGTTGAGCGGTTTCTTCGCCGAGGCGGAGAAGATAGATGGTGCGGACTGGGAAAATGCCGGATTGCTGCATCGGGCGGGAGAGGCCGGCGCCGCCCTTCGCACTCTCCGTGGCGCTACGCACCGCCGCCTCGGCCGCGGCGTTGCCGATCACATCGGAGACGATGCCGAGGGCGGCGACCAGCGGCACGCCGTTTTGCAGCAGCGTGCCAAGGGTGCGGGCGAAGCGGGCGGCCAGAACCTCCTTGGCGAGCGTGCCGATCACGGGCAGGCGCAGCATGGCGCGATCCCACCACAGGCGCGGGCCCGGGCGCAGCAGGGCTTGCTGGGCCGCGACCACGCCGACCACCAGCAGAACGCCGACGTAGAGGCCGTAGCCGGTGACGAAATTGCCGAGCGCGATCACAATCTGGGTGGGACGGGGCAGGGAGGCGCCGGCCTGTTCGAACATGGGCACGAATTGCGGCAGCACCTGGGTGAGCAGCAGCACGATGGATCCGATGCCGGCCACCAGCAAAATGGCCGGGTAGATAAGGGAGGATATCACGCTGGCCTGCAGGGCACGCTGTTTTTCCAGCAGGTCGGCCAGCCGTTCCAGCGTGTTGGCCAGCATGCCGCCAGCTTCGCCGGCGCGCACCAGCCCGATATAAAGTTTCGGGAAACTCCTGGGATGCTGCTGTAGCGCCGCCGCAAACGGGCTGCCGTCGCGCACCGCGTCCCGCACCTGCGTCAATATGGCTTTGACGTGCTTCTTGCTCGCGGTATCGACGAGGAAGCGAAGGGCGCGATCGAGATCCTGGCCGGCGCCGAGCATGACCGAGAGTTCGCGCGTGATTTCAGCCACGTCCTGGCCGGTGAGGCGGCGGCCGGCGCCGAATTCCGCGCCGAGCAGAGAGGCGAAGAGGCCACGCCGCGCATCGGCGGGTTCGGCGCGCATGGGCAGGCTGCCTTGGCGGCGCAATATTTCTAGCAGGGCGTTTTCGCTCGGGGCGTCCATGAACCCTGTCATGGTCTCGCCGGAAGCTGTGATGCAAGTGTATCGAAAACTTGGCATGGCGTTGGCCTATCAAAGCGTGTTCTTTTCTGAAGAAAAGAACCAAAAGACTTTTACTTCCTGCGCGGGTTCTACGATACGGGACCTGGCCGGGATCTTGGAAGCGGTGCAGGACATAAAAGTTTTTTGCTTCTTTTGTTCAAAAAAGAAGTTCTTTCTTATGCCTCCGCCCGAATGCTCCGCACCACTTCCTCGATGGTCGTCGTCCCCGCCAACGCCGCATCCAGCCCCGCATTGAACATCGTGATCATGCCCGCCGCCACCGCCGCGCGTTCGATTTCGCTCTGGTCGGCCTTGGAGAAAATCAGATGCTCGATCGCTGCATCGGGGATCAGGAATTCGGCAATGGCCTGCCGCCCCCTGTAGCCGGTGCTGCGGCATTGCGCGCAACCCACCGGGTGCCACAATCTCATGCGTTTGCCGCCGGCGCGCTTTTCCAGATCGAAGCGGCGCACCAATTCCGGCGGCGCTTCCGCCTCGCGCTTGCAGCTATCGCACAGGCGGCGCACCAGGCGCTGGGCGAGCACGCCGCGCAGCACTGCGGTGACGAGGTAATCCTCCAGCCCCATGTCGCGCAGGCGGGTGATGGTGGCTGCGGCCGAGTTTGTGTGCAGGGTGGAAAGCACGAGGTGGCCGGTGAGCGCCGCCTGCACGGCGATTTGCGCGGTTTCCAGATCGCGGATTTCGCCCACCATGATCACGTCCGGATCCTGCCGCAGGATGGAGCGCAAAAGGGCGGCGAAGGTGAGGCCGATCTGTGCCTTGGTCTGGATCTGGTTGATGCCGTTCAACTGGTATTCGATCGGGTCTTCCACGGTGACGATATTGCGCGTCACGGCATTGATCGCGGTGAGGCCGGTGTAGAGGGTGGTGGTTTTGCCGGAGCCGGTGGGCCCGGTGACGAGCAGGATGCCGTTGGGCAGTTCCAGCGCCTGGCTCCAGGCCGCGACCACGTGCGCGGGCAAGCCGAGTTTCACGTAATCGAAACTGACGCTGCTGCGATCGAGCACGCGCAGCACCACTTTTTCCCCGTAGAGGGAGGGGATGGTGGAGACGCGGAAATCGATTTCGGTGCCACGGACGGCCATCTTGATGCGGCCATCCTGGGGCAGGCGGCGCTCGGCGATATCGAGCTTGGCCATGATCTTGATGCGCGAGATGATGGCAGGGGCGAGGCGGGCGGCGGGGCTGTCGGCTTCGTGCAGCACGCCATCGTACCGGTAGCGCACGCGCAGCCGGTCTTCGAACGGCTCCACATGAATGTCGCTCGCATGCGTCTCCACCGCGCGCCCAATGATCTGGTTGACGAGGCGGATGACCGGGGCCTCGCTCGCCAGGTCTTTCAGGCGCTCGGCATCTTCCTCCAAACCGGAGCCGCCATCGCCTTCGATGGTGGTTTCGGTTCCGTCGCCTTCCGGATAGAGCCGCCCGAAGGCTGCCTCCAGTTCGATCGGCACGGCGATTTCCAGGCGCACGGGCAGGCCGGTGGCGACGGCGACGGCGGCGGGAGTGAAGTCATCCAGGGCGTCGGCGACGCCGAGAATGAGGGCGCCGTCCTCCAGCGCGAGCGGGCAGGCGCGCGCGGTGCGCAGAAAGCGCGGGGAGAGGCGTTCGGGAAATAGGGGGGCTTCCGGAAACCGCGCCGGCCCGGCCAGGGGCGCACCCAGCAACGTGCTGTAGCATTCCGCGAGCCCGCGCTCGGTTACCAGGCCAAGCTGGATCAGCACCTTGTCCAGCCGCTGACCGCTTTCGGCGGCGACGCGGCGGCCGCGTTCGATGGTTTGCTGGTCGCACTGGCCCTGGCGCAGCAGCAGGCTGGCCAGAAGGTCCACCTGGCGCTCCTCGGCGGCGGGGCTGGTGGCCTGGCTTGGCTCGGCGCCCTGGCCCGGCGTGATGCGTGCGCCTGACACGGTCATACAAAAATACTCCTTTTCGCACGCGGCCTGTCGCGTGAAGAGCGCGCGCCGTCTATGGCACTATTCTGGCGGCGCTGTGCAAGCCAGATGGGTTTGGTGGGCCGAAGCCCACCCTACTTTGTAGAGTGTGCGGTGGAGGAGTCGAGCCGATCAACGCGTGGATTGCCCCGGTGGTGTGTGCGCCGTTTGTTGGCAGTTTTGCGGGGGTGTTGATTGCGCGCCTCCCGGAGGGGCGGGGCGTTATGTGGGGGCGGTCGGCCTGCGAGGCCTGTGGCCGGGCGCTGGGCGCGCGCGACCTGGTGCCGCTTGCGAGTTTTTTGGTCCTGCGGGGGAAATGCCGGCTGTGTGGGGCGCGGATCGCGCAGGGCCATTTTTGGGTGGAGGTGGCGGCGCTGGGCATCGCCGCCTGGGCGGCGGCAAGCGGGGAGAAGGGCGCGTTGCTCTGGGCCGCTTGCGGCCTTGGATGGACGCTGCTGACGCTGGGGTGGATCGATGCGGTGTGCCAGCGCCTGCCGGATGTGCTGACGCTGCCGCTGATCCTCGCCGGCCTCGCGGAGGCGGCGTTGCTGGAACCGGATGCGTTGCTGGGGCGCGCTCTTGGCGCGATGTTCGGTTATGTGGGGTTTCGCGCGCTTGCGCTTGGTTATCGGCGCCTGCGGGGGCGGGAGGGGCTGGGCCAGGGCGACGCGAAGTTTTTGGCTGCCGGGGGCGCGTGGGTGGGGGGTGCGCTGTTGCCAGATGTTATTCTGGTGGCGGCGGTTGTGGCGCTGGTTTATGCGCTGCGCCGATTGCGGTTCGATACGCGGGAGAAAATACCGTTTGGGCCATTTCTGGGCGTCGGGGTATGGGTGGTTTGGCTTTATTGGTAAGGAAAGAAAGTTCTTTTCTGAAGAAAAGAACCAAAAGACTTTTATGTTCTACGCGGTCGAACGATACGGGATCCGGCCGGGCAGGTCCCGTATCGAGCAGCGGGCTGGGGAAGCAAAGGCCTTTTGGTTCTTTTCTTCAGAAAAGAACATGCTTGCCTCAAACCCTCAAATGATCGGGGATGCGCAGCCCCAGGCGGTTCGGCACATCCCAAATTTCGCGTGCGGTTCGCACGATCACGAAGCCCGCCCGCAGATAGTTGGGCAGCGCGCGCGGGTGATCTGCCGTGCACGTGTTAACGGTCACCGCCCGCGGGTGGTGCGACCAGGCAGCGGCGATCGCGGCGCGCAGCAGGGCGGTGCCGAGACCATGGCCGATGGCCTGGGGCAGCAGCCCGAAATAGCTGAGATTGACCGTGGAGATCGGCCGCGCATCGAGTTCGAAGAAGCCGATCGGCTCCTGGTCGCGGTAGAGCACGTGCAGCGATACGCCGGGCGCGGCCAGCAGTGCTGCGAGTTCGGCATCCGGCACGGTGCGGCGCAGCCACCAGACATAGGGCGCGCCGACCGTATCGTATAAGTAACGGTAGAAGCTCACGCTCGGCTTGTGCACGCGCACCAGGGTGGTATCGGCGGGTAGGCCGCTCGGCGCCGCGGCCGGGGGCGTTTCCTGGCGCAGGAAGGTCACCGTGACGATGATGCGGGTGGTTGGCCCGCTCATTGTTTTGGCCGGGGCGCATCTTCAATCTGGCGCATCGTGGGTGGTCCGTCAGTCATCCAGGAAGCTGCGGAGCTTCCGGCTTCTGCTCGGGTGCTTCAGTTTGCGCAGCGCTTTCGCCTCGATCTGGCGGATGCGTTCGCGCGTCACGTTGAATTGCTGGCCGACTTCTTCCAGGGTGTGGTCGGTGTTCATGCCGATGCCGAAGCGCATGCGCAGCACGCGTTCCTCGCGCGGGGTCAGGCTGCTCAGCACGCGCGTGGTGGCTTCCCGCAGATTGGCCTGGATGGCGGCATCCAGCGGGATCACCGCGCCCTTGTCCTCGATGAAGTCGCCGAGATGGCTGTCTTCCTCGTCGCCGATGGGCGTTTCCAGCGAGATCGGTTCTTTCGCGATCTTGAGCACCTTGCGGACTTTTTCGAGCGGCATGCCGAGTTTTTCGGCCAGTTCCTCGGGCGCCGGCTCGCGGCCGATTTCGTGCAGCATCTGCCGGCTGGTGCGGACCAGCTTGTTGATCGTTTCGATCATGTGCACGGGGATGCGGATGGTGCGCGCCTGGTCCGCGATGCTGCGGGTGATCGCCTGGCGGATCCACCAGGTGGCGTAGGTGGAGAATTTATAGCCGCGGCGATATTCGAATTTATCGACCGCCTTCATCAGCCCGATATTGCCTTCCTGGATGAGATCGAGGAATTGCAGGCCACGATTGGTGTATTTTTTGGCGATCGATATGACGAGCCGCAGATTGGCCTCGATCATTTCTTTTTTCGCGCGCGCGGAATCACGCTCGCCACGGCTGACGGTGGCGTAGACGCGGCGAAATTCGGCGATCGGCAGGCCGGCATCGTTGGCGATCGCGCCGATCTGCGAACGCACGTCCGCGACCTGGCCGAAATGCTTGCTGGCGAAGGCTTTCCAGCCTTTGCCGGGCAGGCTCGCGACCATCTCCATCCAGTTCGGATCGAGCTCGTGCCCGCGATAGCGGCCGAGGAAATCGTCGCGGCTCACCTTGCTGGTTTCCGCGAGCCGCAATAGCTGGCCCTCCAGTCCGTTCAGTCGCTGCGTCAATTGTTTTAGCTGCGTGACCAGTTCTTCGATGCGGTTATTGTGCAGGCGTACCTGCTGCACTTTGGCCACGAGTTCTTCACGCAATTTTTCATAGGATTTTTCCGAACGGAGGTTGATCTCCTCGCCGGAGGTAAGAGTTTCCAGGCGCTTGCTCTGCATCTTGTGCAGCTTCTTGTAGAGATTCTCGATCTCCTCGAACGTTTCCAGCACCTCGGGCTTCAGCTTTTCTTCCAGCGCGGAGAGCGAAAGCCCGGCGCCTTCGCCGTCTTCGCCATCCTCGGGGTCCTCCATCGGCGGCGGCATCGGCGCCTCGGCTTCCGCGCCGGGCTCGGCCCCTGCTTCGCTTTCGGCGGCGGTGGCTTCGGCCGCTTCGGCTTCAACCGCGGCGCCGGCCCCCTGGGTCGCTTCCAGATCGATGATGTCGCGCAGGAGCATGCGGCCGGCCTTCAGCGCATCGTGCCAGTTGATGATGGCGCGGAAGGTCAGCGGGCTTTCGCACAAGCCCCCGATCATCATGTCGCGCCCCGCTTCGATGCGCTTCGCTATGGCGATTTCGCCCTCGCGCGAGAGCAGTTCGACCGAGCCCATCTCGCGCAAATACATGCGCACCGGGTCGTCGGTGCGGCCGAGGCTTTCCTCGTCCACATTGCCGCCGCCTTCGGGGGTTTCCTCGCCCTCTGCTTCGGCCTTTTCGGGCTTGGCGGTCGCCTCGCCATCTTCGTTGTCTTCGTTCTCGACAACCTGGATGCCCATTTCCGAGAGCATGGACATGATGTCCTCGATCTGCTCGGAGGACATCTGGTCCGGCGGCAGAACGGCATTCAACTCCTCGAAGGTGATGTAGCCGCGCTCCCGTCCCTTCGCGATCAGCCGCTTGACGGCCGCGGACTGCGTATCCAGCAGCGAGGTTTCGGCATCCTGTTCGGCGGTTGCGGTTTCGGCGCCTGCGGCCTGTTTTGTTGCCATCACCCAAAAACTCCAAAAACCCGCCCCAGGCGCGCGTCAATACGCCTGTGCGGGTTGGTCAGCACATGGCCCTCGCCCGGGCCCATCCAAATACTATGCTCAGCCGTCGAACTGGTCTCCGGCCTCCTGATCATCTTCAGCACCTTCGCCGCGCCGCAGCCTGTCGCGGGCGATACATAAGGCATTGAGCCGCGCAAAGGCGGCCGGATCCTGGGTCTGTTCATAGGTGTGCCGGGCTGCGTCCACCGCTTCCTCAAGCCCATCACGGTGCATCAGGCCGTAAAAATGCCACCATCCCGCCTCGGCTTCTGCAGCTTGCGCATGTGTGAGCGCACAGGATGGGGTCTGATCCAGTGCGACGGTCACTTCCTCAGTCAAACCGAGAGCGTGGAGGTGGTTGATGAGTCCGGCAGAGTCAAGCGGTGCGGCGACGTCCTCGTCACGCGCGCCGGGGCTTTGCGCCGCGTGTGCCAGAATCGCATCACGCAGCCGCCGCATGGCTTCGGGCAGGGGGAGCGAGCCATAGGCTTCCTCCAGATCGTGCAGCAGATAGGGGTGGCGCAGGATGATGGCGGTGAGAGTGCGCGCCCGCAGCATGTTGGCGGCATCGGCGTGCGGCTGCGGGCGCGGACCGGTGCGCACCGGTCCGCGCATAGTCGGGCCGCGTACAGCGGGCCCGCGCCCGGAGTGGAGAGACGCGCGGCCGGGGGGGGCGTTAAAATCGCGCTGCTGGGGCGCCCTTCGTGTGCTCTCGAAAAACCGGTCGAGCAAGGCGCGGCGGTATTCGGTGGCCAGACTCTTGTCCTGGATGCGGGCGGCCGCCGCCACCAGCCGGTTGCGAAACGCCGCACGCTGTTCGGGGGTCTGGTCGCCGCCGGAATTTTGGAGCAGATCGAAGAGCACCTCGTTCAGGGGCCGAGCGGCCGCGAGCACGGCGGCAAACCCGTCCTGTCCGCGGCGCCGCACCAGCGTATCGGGGTCCTCGCCCTCGGGCAGGGTGGCGATGCGGATTGTTTTGTCCGGCGCCAGCGCCGGCAGAGCAGCCTCCGCCGCACGGGCGGCCGCGCGGGCGCCGGCCGCATCGCCGTCGAAACACAGGGTGGGCGTGGGGGAGAGGCGCCATAATTCCTCGAGCTGCTCGGTGGTCAGCGCGGTGCCCAAGGGGGCGACGGCCGCGCCAAACCCGGCCTGGTGCAGCGCGATCACATCCATATATCCTTCCACTGCGACCACTGCCGCACCCTTCCGGCTGGCTTCGCGAGCAAGATCGAGGCCGTACAGGGTGCGCCGCTTCGAAAACAGCAGCGTCTCCGGCCCATTCACGTATTTCGGCTGCCCATCGCCCAGGATGCGCCCGCCAAAACTGATCATGCGGCCGGTGCGGTCGCGGATGGGGAACATCACCCGGCTGAAAAACAGCTCGCCCCGCACGGCGCCGTCATCGCCCGCCCGCAGCAGCCCGGCTTCCAGCAATTTTTCCCGCGTCGCGCCGGCTTCGGCAAGGGCTGTCGTGAGTGCACCCCGCCCCTCGCCAGACCAGCCTAGGCCGAAGCGTTCAATCGTTTCCTCGGTCAGTGCCCGTTTGCGCAGATAGGCGAGGGCCGGGGCGCCGGACTCGCCGAACAGCAAGCGTGTATAATGCGCGCGTGCCGCTTCCAGCACCCCGTGCAGATCGAGTTTTTCCCGTTCCGCGGCCGCCGCAGTGGCACTTGGCTTGGGCACATCGAGGCCGGCCTCGGTCGCCAGCGACTGCACCGCCTCCATGAACGAGGCGCCTTGCGTCGCCATGACAAAGCTGATCGCGTCGCCATGCGCGCCACAGCCGAAGCAATGGTAGCCATCGTCATAGACGTAGAAGCTGGGCGATTTTTCGGTATGGAAGGGGCAGCAGCCCTTCTGGTGCCGCCCGGAGCGCGAGAGTTTGACGCGCCGGCTGACGACCGCAGCGAGGGGGGTGCGGGCGCGGAGTTCGTCGAGGAAGGAGTCGGGGAGTTTGATGGGGGTGGGTCCGGGGACGTAAAAGTTTCTTGTTTCTTTTTTTCAAAAAAGAAGACTTCCTTGCGTTACGCCAGCCGCGCTTTCACGAGCCCGCCGATCTTCCCCATATCCAGCGCTGCGCCGTGCTTCGCCCTCAGGGCCGCCATCACCTTGCCCATCTCCTTGGTGCTGGACGCGCCGGTTTCGGCCACTGCCTCGGCCACCGCCGCCTCCATCGCCGCCTGGTCCATCTGCTGCGGCAGGAAGGCTTCGATCACCGTGATCTCCGCCTCCTCCTTGGCCACCAGCTCCGGGCGCTTGCCCTGGGCATAAAGCTCCGCGGCCTCGCGGCGCTGCTTCACCATGCCGCGCAACATCGCAACGATCTCGTCGTCGGGCACCGGGCCGCCGCCCTTGGGGCGGGCCGCAATGTCGATGTCCTTCAATTTGGCCATGATCATGCGTAGCGTGGAGGTGCGTGGGGCATCGCCGGCGAGCATGGAGATTTTCAGTTCGTCGGTGAAACTCGTGCGCAAACTCATGGGGGAAGATTCCGGTTATGGGCGGCATGGGACAAAAAAGTAAGGCAAGATGTTATTTTTTCTAAAGAAAAAAACCAAAAGACTGTTATCTCCTGCGCGGGTGGCGCGATGCGGGATCGCCTGTCGCTTGTTGCGCGCCAGGGCAATTACGCTTCCAGCAATGCCTCCGCGCGGCCTGCTTCCGTCAGGTCGGCGAGAGTACACTCTTCCAGCACCGATGCCACAGCGTCCCGCGCCCGCCGCATCAGATGCCGCAGCCGGCATGTCTCCACAGCGGCGCAATCGTCGCACGCAGCAAACGCGGTGGCACTTGCGCACGGCGTCATTGCCAGCGGCCCGTCGATGGCACGGATCACGTCGGCGGCGCTCACCTCGCTCGGCTTGGCAACAAGCCGGTGCCCGCCCGCCGGCCCCCGGCGGCTTTCCACCAGTCCATGATCGCGCAACTGCGTGAGGATGGCTTCCAGAAATTTTCGTGGCACGTCAGCTGCTTCCGCAAGCTCGCCGGCGCTCGTCCAGCCATTCGTGGGTTTGAGCTCGGCCAAAACCAGGGTGGCGCGAACGGCGTATTTGGCGCGGCTGGTCAGCACGATCGCGATCCTGTCCATGGTGCGGCGCGGCGAAATCCTCGGCCACAGGGCTTCATAGGGGCTGCCCGAAACACCGCACAATAGCCGGCATGCTGCACCGCCGTCACAAATGAGTGCAAGGCGTAACGAAGCTGTGGTTGGCAATCGGGTGCAGGCAGGAAGCCTTTTTTTGAAAAAAAAAGGACCAAAAAACTTTTGTTCATTCAGAGTGCGTACCGTCACCGGGGGGGGCAATTCGCCGGTGCAGAAGAGTGAAGACAAAGTTTTTTGCTTCCTGCCGGGCGGGCAGCCGCGATGATGTATTCCTAGTATTGTGCTATGAATTAGGCTCCGGGAATGTTAGGGTCTCGTCAGGAACGTGCAGTGAACCGCGGGCAGGCGGCGCAGCTGCTTCAGGAGACAGGGCAAATGACCACCGTGCAATTGCAACAGGCCGAACGGCCGCTGCCGCTCTTTCCGGAGCCGATCGGGGCGCCGATGGAGTCCGGAAAGCACCCGATTGCCGTAATCGGCGCCGGCTTCTCCGGGACCATCGCAACGCTGCATTTGCTCAAGCGCCTGCCGCCCGACCAGCCGGTGCTGCTGTGCGAGCGTGCTCCGGAATTCGGCCGCGGGGTTGCCTATTCCACGGGGGAGCACGATCACCTGCTGAACGTGCGTGCCGCGAACATGAGTGCACTCACCGACGAGCCCATGCATTTCCAGGACTGGATCCAGCGCCGCGTGGCGGCCGGGCAGATGCCGGCCGGCTTGTACCGCACCTCGGCAGGGCTGTTCGCCTCGCGGGGCCTCTATGGCCAATACCTGCGGTCCATCCTCGATTACGCCATGCGCGAGACGGCCGGGCGGGCGCAGCTTCGCCTGTTGCCCGACGATATTCTCGATGTGATCGCCGTGGACGAAGGCGGGTTCGAACTGGTCTGTGCAAGTGGCCAGCGCCTGCCGGTGTCGGGCGTGGTGCTGGCGGTGGGCAATTTGCCACCCGAGGAGGGCGAGGATCCGCGCATCTGCACCTATGCCTGGGGCGAAAAGGCGTGGCGTCCGCTCGCCTCCGATTTGCCGGTTTTGATCGTCGGTACAGGACTCACGATGGTGGATATTGCGGTCGGCTTGCGGCGCCGCCATTTTACCGGCGGGTTGCATGCCCTTTCGCGGGGCGGCCTGTTGCCCACCCGCCATGCGGTCGCCGCACCCTGGCCCACCCCGGACCTCACCGAGACCGAGCAAATATCGCTGAGCGCGCTGACGGCGCGCGTGCGCAGCGAAATCCTTCGCGCGGCCGAGCAGGGCGTGGATTGGCGTGCCGTGATCGACAGCATGCGGCCGATCACGGCGAAACTTTGGGTCAGCCTGCCGCCCGCCGAGCGGCGGCGGTTTTTGCGCCATGTGCGCCGCTACTGGGACATCCACCGGCATCGCATGGCGCCCCCCCATGCCGATATGATCGATGCGATGATCGGCGATGGGAGCCTGGCTGTGGAGGCCGGCCGCATTCGGAGCATGGAATCCGGGCCGGATGCGGTGCGCGTTACCTACAGCCCGCGCTGCGGCGGTGCGGACAAGGTGCTGGACGTGCAGCGCGTGATCATGGCGAACGGCCTTGAACACATATCCCGTACCCGCGATCCGCTGATGCAGCGGCTGCTCGATCGCGGCCTGGTGCGGCTTGACCGCCAGGGCATGGGTATCGATGTGACGGATGGGCTGAGTGCGGTCGGCGGTAACGGCACGCCCGCCGAACATATCTGGGCGCTCGGCCCGATCGTGCGCGGGGTGTTTTGGGAGTGCGTCGCCGTCCCCGATATCCGCGTGCAGGCGGCGCATCTGGCCGTCAGCGTGCTCGCCCGCCTGCGCGAAGACGCGCCGCGCTGGAGCTTTGCCATTTAGTGTCTGCCCGGAGAAAAGCAAATGAAGTCAGCAGGATATAGGTAAGACTTCTTTTTTTGAAAAAGAAGCAAAAAACTTTTAATTTCTATCGTCGGTTCCATGGGGCCTAGAGGCCCCAGACCCCCATTTTTTATGTAGATCAAAGACATGGAGGTCTGGAGGCCCTGCCTCCAGCGGGGTGCCGGGGCAGAGCCCCTGGCCTTTTTTCCGTTATCGAAACAGGTTTGTCCGGGGTTTTGCCCCTTTTACATGCTTTCTGACTAAAGCATTGATTGCGTTATTGTTCCTTCCGGACGGACAGTTAGACCGGACTACGGCGTTGGTACCCAGCCGGTGGTCGGTCTTGGGAGAGCGGCCGATGATCGACGGCCGGGTGGCCCTGGCAACCGGATATTAACCACTCCCCCGTAACATCCGAGCCATGGCAGACCATGGCGAAGCGGCGGCGGACGGCGAAAAACCCCCTCGGAAAAAGGGCAAGCTGGTCCTGATTGCGATCCCGGTGCTGCTGGTTGCGATCGGCGCCGGCGGCTGGTTTTCGGGCATCATTCCGGGCTTGCTGGGCGGAAAGCCGAAAACGGCGAGGACCGAGACATCGAAGCCGCTCATCGTTGCCGCCGCGCCGCCCGTTTATGTCGACGTGCCGGAATTGATAGCCAACCTGAACGTATCCGGCAAACGGCCGAGCTACATGAAGTTGCATGCCAAGCTCGAACTCGGTGCGAAATCCGATGAAGCGGCCGTGACCGCAGCCATGCCGCGCATTCAGGATTTGTTCCAGACCTATTTGCGGGACATGCGGCCGGAGGAGTTGCGCGGTTCCGAAGGCAGCTACCGCCTGCGCGAGGAACTGATCGATCGCGCCACCTTGGCGGCAGCGCCCGCGCGCGTGACGGATGTGCTGTTCCTCGAGATGATCATCGAATGAGCATGCTTCGCTCAGAGCAATATCACCCTGAGTGGCGTCGGCCCGGTGATAAAATTGCTCCCTAGAACAAAGGCCAGAACGTTTTCAGAACTTTCTGATCGTTTCAGTCAGGCTGAGAACGTTCTAGGGCTTGCTCGACCATCATCGCGTCGATCGCGCTGGCTGGCAAAACCTGGGCCTTTGGATGAAGGGGCCGCTTCATCGGAGTGCCGAGGCCTTTCTTTCCGATGCTGCCCTTAGGCCCGATGGCATGAGCACGGAGGAAGACGATCTCGCCGCCGCCTGGGGCGCCGAACTGGAGGCTGAGGGCGAAGGGGGGGACGAAACTGCGGGCGTGGTGGCACCTGCCATTCAGGTGGAGCCGGCGCGGGTTCTCAACCAGGCCGAAATAGACAGCCTGCTCGGGTTTGATGGCGGGCCGGACGGCAGCGAGCAGATCAGCGGCATGCAGCGGATCATCAGCTCGGGTCTGATATCCTATGAACGCCTGCCCATGCTGGAGATCGTTTTCGATCGCCTCGTGCGCATCATGTCTACCTCGCTGCGCAATTTTACCAGCGACAACGTAGAAGTTTCGATCGACAACATCGTCTCGTTGCGATTTGGCGACTATCTCAACTCCATTCCGCTGCCTGCGATGCTTGCCGTTTTTAAGGCAGAGGAGTGGGACAATTACGGGCTGATGGTGATCGACAGCGCGATGATCTATTCGATTGTCGACGTGCTGTTGGGCGGCCGTCGCGGCACCGCCGCCATGCGCATCGAAGGCCGGCCCTATACCACGATCGAACGCAACCTGGTGGAGCGCCTGATCCACGTGGTGCTGGCCGATCTTTCGGCTAGCTTCGATCCGATTTGCCCGGTGACGTTCCGGTTCGAACGGTTGGAGGTGAATCCACGTTTTGCGGCCATTTCCAGGCTTTCCAACGCCGCCGTGCTGGGAAGGCTGCGAATCGACATGGAAGATCGCGGCGGCCGGCTGGAGCTTCTGCTGCCCTACGCCACGCTGGAGCCGGTGCGTGAACTCTTGCTGCAGCAATTCATGGGCGAGAAATTCGGTCGCGACTCGATCTGGGAAACCCATTTGGCCGAGGAACTGTGGAGCACCGAAATTTCGCTCGATGTAGTGCTGGACGAGCAGGTGATGCGCCTTGCGGATGTGGTTGCCCTGAAACCCGGCGACCGCATTTTGCTGAATACCTC
>Ga0116226_10003336_pt1 | contig 14182 bp, 11 predicted proteins | sample S1TSphfallax_FD_89692 | JGI IMG/M metagenome (GOLD analysis project Ga0116226, IMG submission 89692) | Host-associated microbial communities from peat moss isolated from Minnesota, USA - S1T2_Fa - Sphagnum fallax MG | ecosystem: Host-associated > Plants > Peat moss > Unclassified | place: USA...
CAGGAACGCCCAGGCGGTGAAACCGATCGGCACGAGAATGTCGGCGCCGGTTGCCGGGTGCCGTAGTGAGAGAAGCATGCCGGCAGGTAACGCGGTTACGACGAAGATGGCCAGGCCCCTGGCCCAGATTGGGTAAGAAGGGCGAAGGCGGGTGCGGGCGAGGGCACTTTGCAGAGCGGTCAGCAAGGCGGATGCCTCCCCTGGCGTCATGGTGAAGTCGTTACGCGATCTGGAGCCTGGAAGCACGATCTGAACAGACTCGCCAATGCGCCTGACCTGAACTGCGATGCCGGCGGTGTCGGGCAGTTCGTCAACGTGGACGGTGTTGGGCATGCAAGGAGTGTAGCAGGAAGGGGGGGATGAAGGCCATGGAATAATGGTTAAGCAGAGGTTGAACAATCAGGTGGCGAGGGCAGCCGCCCGCTGGCTCGCCGCCTTTATCGCCGCGCGCACGGCCTTTGGCCACCCGTCGTCCGCCATCAGAACGGCCAGCGCGGCTTCGGTGGTGCCGCCTGGGCTGGTGACGGCGCGGCGGAGGTCGGCGGCATCCTCGGCGCTGGCGGCGAGCAGGGCGCCGGCGCCGGAAACGGTTTTTCGTGCCAGCAGGCGGGACAGATCGGGCGGCAGGCCGGCTTCGGCCCCGGCTTGTTCAAGCAACTCTGCGAGCAGAAAAACATAGGCTGGGCCACTGCCCGACACGGCGGTGACCGGGTCCATCAGCGCCTCATCGTCGACCCAGGCGACGTCGCCGACGGCAGCCAGAAGCGTGTCGCAAAGGGTGCGTTGGGCGTCGGTCACGCCGGGCCCGGCAAAGGCGACGGTGATGCCGCGGCCAATGGCCGCCGGCGTGTTGGGCATAGCGCGGACCACCGGCACGCCGCCGCCGATTGCCGCGGCGATACCGCCCGCGCTGCGGCCGGCCATGATGGACAGCACCACGGCACCCGGCTGCAGGATACGCCCGAGGCCGGCCAGGACCGCGGCGGCCATTTGCGGTTTCACCGCCAGGATCGCCGCGGCCGGGGCGAAGCTCGTCGGCACCGCCATGAGCGATGGCAGCACGATGTCGTCGTCGCGCGCCAGGCCGGCGGCCGGATTCGGATCGACCAGGATGCTCGGCGCCAGTCCGCGCCTGGCCCAACCGGAAAACAGCGCGCCGCCCATGCGGCCGGCCCCGACAAGAAGCAGGGGCGGCAGCGAACTCGCGGTCACGCCTCGCCTACGCACTCCAGCATGGCCGCCTCCAACGCATCCACCGGGCTCTTGCCGCCCCACAGGACGAACTGGAAGGCAGGGTAGAAGCGCTCGCACTCGGTAATGGCGATATCGACCATGTCCTCCAGCGATTCCGCCGAGGCGCCTGGCGCGCCGCGCAGCAGCACCGAGTGGCGGAACAGCGGCATGCCGTCGTCCTCGTCCATGCCGAAATGGCCGATCCACAGCCGCTCATTGGCGCGGACCAGCAGTTCGTACAACGCAGCGCGGCGTTGCGACGGCACTTTCAGGTCGAAGGTGCAGGTGAAATGCATGGCCGAGATTTCGTGCGACCAGGAGAAGTACAGGCCGTAGTCGCACCATTTGCCGGGGGCTTCGGCGGCCATTTCGGCGTCCGACCTGCGGTCGAACACCCAGTCGTTGGCGGAAACGATCTGCTCCATGACGTCGAGCGGATTGGCCGCGGCGGGAAGCACTTGGGTAAAACTCATAGAAGGTCTCCCCGGGGTGAAGGAAGGCCGGAACGCCGCGACTCGCGACATCAGAAGGTTAGCGGGCGAAAGTGAGTCTCGGCAAGATGAAGCTTCGGTAAGTCGGAAAAAAGGGTCACCGGCCATCGGTCGTTGGAATTCCTGCCGCCGACGACCGGCGACCAACGACCGATGGCCGCTTGTTCAATTGATGTTGACCCCGGACATCGAGCCGATGCCGGCCAACTGGATGACGGTGCCATCTGACAGCGAGATGACTTCGCTGCCGTTGACCACGCTATTGTTGTAGCCGCCGTAGCCGTTCAGCACGATGCGGTCGGCGGCGAGGTTGAAGTTGCTGATCGTGTCGCCGCCGCCGGCGAGGCCGTTGGTGAAGGTGAAGTCGCCGCCGCCGCTGCCGGCGACGATCATGGCGGTGCCGGCGCCGCCGATAAAAGTGTCGTTGCCGTGGCCGCCATAGATGGTGCAGGGTCCGTCGCCTGCCTGGAAAATGTTGTCGCCGGACGAGCTCGCGCCCTCCAGCAGGATGTTGCCGCCGGACGCGATCAGGCTGTCGTTGGCGCTGCCGGCAAGCCACACCCGGTTGTAACTGGCCGCGTTGACCGTGCTGGCGCCGTCGCCGACCACGAACACGCTTAACCCGGGGGTGCCGTCGATAATATTGTCGCCGGTGCCGCCGAAAACGGTCAGGGCGCCGGCGCCGCCCTGCACGCTCATGTCGCCGGCGCCACCGAATACGAAGGCGCTGCCGGCGCCGCCGAAGAATTCCATGAGGCTGGCGTTGCCACCCCAGATGTAGCTGCCGTTGCCTTTGCCGCCGCGGACGTCCAACTCGCCGGCGCCGGCGACGACGGTGCTGGCGCCGTTGCCGGTCAGCACGGTGGTGCGCCCGACGTTGGCGCAGAAGACAAGGTCGGACTGCACGGCCCAGATAGTGTCGTTGGCGCCGGGGCCGGCGCCGGCCAGCACCGTGTCGTAGCCTTGCGAGACCACATTGTTCTGTTCCGGGCCGAGCCAGACGATGGAGTGGCGGTCGGCGGCGGTGGTAATGACCTCGTTGCCGTCCGCCGTGATGATGGTGTCGTTGCCGGCGCCGTAGATGACGGCCGAGCGCGGAGCGAAGAACAGCGTGTTGCCGCCGGCGCCGACCATCGTGTCGTTTTCGCCGGTGCCGCTGATGGTGTCGTTGCCGTCATTACCGACCAGCAGCGCGTCGCTGGTGCCGGCGTCGGTCAGCCAGACAGGGTTGTCGCCTTGCGCCAGCAGCGCGGTGTAGCCGGCCGGCAGGCCGACGACGGTGAGCGGGTCGGGGTCGCTGAGCACGGCGAAATTGGCGGTCGCCGGGGCTGCATCGTCCCATTCCGACCCGTCGGTAGAGACATCGATCCACGCCTCGTTGCCGTGCTGCGCCTGCTCGGACGCGAGCACATCCTGTGCCTCGGCGGGCAGGTCCGCCCAGAAGGCGAAATCCTGCACCACGCCGAATGAGCCGTTGGCATTGCCGTTGTTCGGGTTTCCCAAGGTACCTCCTCCGCCACCCCAGTCGGTTGTCTGGGTGGTGATGATGGTGCCGCCACCGGCTGCGGTGGCGGCGAAACTCTGGCCCTGGCCGACGCCGACCAAGGTGAGGGTGGCGAGCACGCTGCCGTTCGACAGCAGGGTGAGCACGCCGACATTCGGGCCGGTGACCGCGTATTCGCAGTCGGTGACGCCGGTGATGGGCAGCACGATCTGGTCGCCGTCGCCGAAATCGGCGATGCCGGCCGCCGGCATCGTGCCGAGCACGTCCAGCGTGCCGGGGCCGGCGAAGTCGATCAGGGTGGTGGCGGCGGCGGTGCCGTCCAGCGCCAGGGTGGCCGCGACGCCGACGAGAAGGGTGCCCGCGCCGGAAACGTTGCCGACGGTCAGGGTGCCGAAGCTGGCGGTGATGGTGCCGGCGAGGACGATATTGCCAGCCGGATCGACCGTGCCGGCGCCGAATAGGACGGCGCCGGCATCGACCGTGAGGTCGCCGGCGGCAGCGTCACCGGCTGTGCCGATTTCGAGCGACGACGTCGCATCGACGGTAATGGCCGCGCCGCTGCCCGACAGGGTGAGGGTGCCGGCCTGAACCAATGCACCCTGGGCCACGATGAGCGCGCCGGAAACAAGGCCGAGCAGGCCGGTGGTGGAGAGATCGCCATCGTCGGCCAGCAGGTCGCCATAGATCGTGGTTTGGTTAGCCTGCAGCACGGCGCCGTCGCCGAGTGCCAACACGGCGGACGCACTGATCCCGCCGATCGTGAGCGAACCCAGGGCGTAGGCGCCGGATAGCGCCACGCTGCCGAACAGCGAGAGTGAAGCCGCATCCGCCGGGCCGACGATGGTGGTGTAGGCGCCGCTGTTGCCACCCTGAACGGTGTCCAGATCCTGCGCGCCCGGGGCGATCAGGGCCGGATCCTGCCCGGCCGTCACATCCTCCCAGTTCGCCGCCGTGTTCCAGCCGGTGCCGGCGCCGCCGAGCCAGAGATAATCGTCCGGGGTCGGGGTGCCTTGCGACGGGCCGCCGCCGCTGACCGTAGCCTGCACGCCGATTTCGCTGCCGTCGCCATCCGGCTGCACGGTGAAGACGTCGCCCGCGTAATCGCCGCCAAGTAGCAGCGTGCCGGCGATTTCGGTGCCGTTGTAGAGCGCCAGCGTGCCGATGTTCCCGGTGCCGGGCGAGTAGGTCACGCTGGAGACCTGGCTCGATCCGGTGACGATGGCGTCGCCCTGGGTGAAGCCCAGAAGGACGGCGGCCGGGTCCTCGGCGCTGCCTTGCAGCAGCAGGGTGGCACCGGCGCCGGCAAACGCGATAGGCACCAGGTCGGCGGCAGAGAGCGCCAGGGTCGCCTCGGTCGCAATGGACAGCGTGCCGGTGCCGGACACGGCGCCGACCGCCAGCGTGCCGCCGGACGCGGTGAGGGTGCCGTTCACCACCACCAGGCCGCCGACATTGATGTCGCCGTTGCCGCCTGCGGAGATGCCGGTGTCGATGGTGACCGCGCCGGAAGCGGCGCCCCCCGCATTGCCGACTTCGATCACGCCGGTCGCGTCGGTCTGCACCGCGGCACCGGCGCCGCCGCCCAGGGCAAGGCCCGCCAGAACCGCGGTGCCGCTGCTGGTGACGGTGAGTTCGCTGTAGGCGGCACTGTCGCCCGGCACCCCGTCACCGACCGAGAGCGTCGCATCGACCACCAGCGCGCCGCCGCTGCCTACTTCCAGCGTGCCGTCGATAATGCTCGCCTGCGCGGTGGCGGTAAGGCTCGACGAGGCGCCGGCATTGGTTACGTCCACCACGCCCGCCGTCAGCGTGCCGGCAAGCGTACCGCCGATGCTGAGCGTGCCGGCGATATAGGCGCGGATGAGCAGCGAGTTGCCCCAGAAGGCGAGGTCGGCGCAGAGGCCGGGGCCGCCGATGGTCTGGAACGTGGTGCCAGTGGGCCCGACGATCTGCACGCTGTTACGCGCGCCGGGGGGCGCCAGCGCCTGGCTGTCGGTGGTGGTATCGAACCAGTTGGCCGCGCTGTCCCACGCGCCGCTGACCGGGTTTTCCCAGGTCAGCAGGTCGGTGTTGCCCTGGCCGCCGCCACCACCGCCGCCGCCGCCGCCGCTGAGGAGAATTTCGGTGCCGCCGGCGCCGTCCGGCGCTAGCACGAAATGATCGCCTGTAAAGCTGCCGGCCAGGGTGAGCTGGTTGACCAGGATGCTGCCGTAATAGAGCGACAGGGTGGTGTTGCCGCCGGCATATTTCGCGTTGAGCGCGGTGATCGGGTCGTTCTGAATGTCGATCGCGTCGCCTTGCACGAAGCCGGAAAGGGTGCCCGTGCACGAAACAAGTTCGTCGGCGAGTTGCAGCTCGCTGCCGGCACCGGTGAAACTCACGCTCATCGATGTGTCGGCGTAAAGGCCGAGCACGGCGGCGCCGCCAATGTCCAGCAGGCCGGTGCCGGTGACGGCGCCGAGCGTGAGCGTGCCGCCGCTGGCCATGATGGTGCCGTTGTCGACGATGGCGCCGAACGGATTGACGCTGCCGTTGCCGCTGAGCGTGGCGCCGGCGTCGATCGTGACCGCACCGGCCGCGGCCCCGCCCAGGGTGCCGATTTCGATCACGCCGGTCGGGTCGCTGGTGATCGTGTCGCCGGAGCCGCCGCCCATGGTGAGAGCGAAGGCGGTGATCGTGCCGCCCGCGGTGGCGGAGAGATCGGTGGTCGGCAGCCCGACGCCGGAAGCGCCGCCGCCCAGTACCAGCGTGCCCCCGACTGCCAGCAATGCGCTGCCGGTGACCGAGATTTCGCCGTACTGAATGGCGGCGTCGGGCGCGTTCAGCGTGGATTCGGGCAGGATGTCGAGCGTTGCCGCGACCATGTTGGCGGCGTTGCCGACGGCGAGCGTGCCGATGTTGAACACGCCGACCAGCGCCACGTCGCCGGCGAGGCTCAGGGACGCGGCGTTGGCCGGGCCGGCGATGACGGCGAAGCTGCCGGCGCCCGATGTGTCGACGGTGACCAGATCGTGCACGCCGGGGGCGATGCCGGCCGGATTCGTGCCGCGGGTGACGTCGGTCCAATTGAAGCGGCTTGACCAGTTGCCGCTGCCGGTGGCGACCCACTGATACTGGTCGGGCGTATTGGTGCCAGGGCTTGCGCCGCCGGTGCCACCGGTTTCGGGCGCCACGGTAATCAGGGTGCCGAGGCCGCCGTCGCCGGCGGTGAGGAAGACATCACCGGTATAGTTTCCGGCCAGGGTGAGCGTATCGGCGACCTCGTTGCCGTACCACAGCGTCAGCACGCCCAGGTTCGGGTTTCCGTGCGCCGCGACGTAGGTCGCGGCGCTGATCGGGCTGCCGAGCATGTCGATGGCGTCGCCGGGGGCGAACAGGCTGATGGTGCCTTGCGGCTCGTCGAATTCGGTGGCGACGGCCAGGGTCGCGTCCGCGCCGGTGAAGGAAACGGTCTGGCCGGGGCCGGTGGCGCTGTTGAGGTCGAGTGCGGCGCCGGCGCCGATGTCCAGCGTGCCGGTGCCGCCGAGGCTGCCGACCACGAGGACGCCCGCGGTCGCGATGATGGTGCCGTTATTGACGAGCGTGCCGTAGGCGTTCGCGTTGCCCTGGCCCGAAAGGGTGGCTCCGGCGTCGATGGTAAGCGCGCCGATGGCTGCACCGCCCACGGTCCCGACCTCGATGGAGCTGGCGGGATCGACGTAGATCGCCGCGTTGCTGGCGCCGAGTTGCAGGGTGCCGGCCATGATATCGGCGCCTGAGCTGGCGTCCAGATTGCAGGAGGCGCTGCCGGTGGTGCCGTCGCCGAGGGAGAGCTGCCCGGAGACGGACAGGGCGCTGGTGTTGCCGCTGGCGATCATGCTGCCGGAAGAGATATCGAGGGTGCCGGCATCGAGGCTGCCGGTGGCGACGGTGAGAAGGCCGCCGACACCGCCGGCCCCGAGCGTGAGGGTTGCGGCGGCGAAGGTGCCGGCCATCGCGGAGTTGCCGGCGAACGCGGCCGACAGGACGTTTCCGGCCCCTGATCCGAGGCCGGTGATGGTCTGGAGGGTGCTGCCGCTGGGACCGGTCACGCTGACGCTATCCTGCGGCCCGGGGGTGATGAGCGACGGGTCTATGCCGTCCGTCACGTCGTCCCAGTTGGCTGCGAGCGACCATGCGCCACCGTCCGTTGCTGACCATGTGAAGTAACGCGACGTCATCCGAGTGCTCCCGCGGACGTTGAGGGAGCGTTGTGGACGGACGAGGCTTAAGACCCGGCAAAAGATGCACGCTCAGGTTGTGTTTTGTAAAGCCCGCTTAACCGCAGCGTGCACCTGATAGATGAACGTTTTTTGGTTCTTTTTTGTAAGAAAGAACAACTTCTTTTTTGTATGAAACCCCGCGCAGGCGCCGAACGTAGTTAATGAAGCGGGAGGTTAGAATGCAGGCAGTTCAAGCAAGTCCGTTGGTAGCGGCGAACGCCTATCTGGACGTGCGCGCCCATACGGAGAATTTGTGCGAGGCCCTGAGCCCGGAGGACCAGTGTGTGCAGTCCATGCCGGACGCGAGCCCGGCGAAGTGGCATCGCGCGCACACCACCTGGTTTTTCGAGCAGTTCTGCCTGCGTCCGAATGTGCCCGGCTATCAGGTGTTCGACCCGGATTTCTGTTACCTGTTCAATTCGTACTACGATGCGGTGGGAGCGCGTCATCCAAGGCCGCAGCGGGGGTTGTTGACCCGCCCGTCGGCGGAGGCGGTCGGGCGGTATCGCGCGCATGTCGATGCCGCGATGGCCAATTTCCTGGCCGGCGCGGATGCGGAGGCGCGCGGCCTCGTCACGCTCGGCTTGCAGCATGAGCAGCAGCACCAGGAATTGCTGGTGACCGACATGCTGCATGCGTTCGCGCAGAATCCGTTGCTGCCGGCGGTTTTGCCGGGGTGGGCGGCGGCTGCCGGCGCGCCGGGGCCGACGCAATGGAAGCGCTTTCCGGGCGGCGTCGGCATGATTGGCGCTGTAACCAGACCTGGGGGTGACGGCTTTTGCTTCGATAGCGAATTGCCGCGCCATCGGGTGCTGCTGGCGCCGTATCGGCTTGCCAACCGGTTGGTGCGGAACGGTGATTTTCTGCGGTTCATGGACGATGGCGGCTACGCGACGCCGTCAATATGGATGTCGGAGGGGTTCGCACAGGCCCAGGAGGAGGGGTGGCAGTCGCCGCTGTATTGGCAGCGGGTGGATGGCGCGTGGCGCCAATTTGGCCCCGGCGGGCTGGCCGATCTCGATCCCGAGGCGCCCGTGCGGCACGTGAGCTGGTACGAGGCCGATGCGTTTGCGCGCTGGTCTGGCGCGCGGTTGCCGACCGAGGCGGAGCTGGAGGCGGGGTGTGCCGATATTGCCGAATTCACCGGCCATGTCTGGCAATGGACCGCCAGTGCGTATCTGCCTTACCCCGGCTTTGGCGCGGCGCCGGGCGCGGTCGGCGAATATAACGGCAAGTTCATGATCAATCAGATGGTGCTGCGCGGCGCGAGCGCGTTGACGCCGCCGGGCCACGCACGCCCAAGTTACCGGAACTTCTTCCACCCCTGCCGGCGTTGGCAGTTCTCAGGTCTGCGCCTGGCGCGGGATGATTGAGGATACCGACGATGCTCGACGTATTGGAGGCCGGAAAAGATGTCCTGGCGGAGGCCGGAAAAGATGTCGTGGCGGAGGCGCTGGCGGGCCTTGCCGCGACTCCGAAGACGCTGCCGGCCAAGCTATTTTACGATGCTGAAGGCGTGCGGCTGTTCGAGGCGATTACGCGGCTGCCAGAATATTACCTGACGCGCACGGAAACCGCGCTGCTGCGGCGTATCGCGCCCGAATTGGCGGCGCTGGCGCCGGCACGCGGCGCGCTGGTGGAATACGGTGCCAGCGATGCGGCCAAAGCGCGGCTGCTGCTGAACGCCCCAGGTGCGGATTTTGCCGCCTATGTGCCGATCGATGTGGCCGATTCGGCGCTGCAAAGCCTGGCGGCGCGGCTGCGCGTGTTGCAGCCGGACCTGGCGGTGCATCCGTTGTGCGGCGATTTCACCCAGAACCTGATGCTGCCGCGCGCGGTGCGCGGCATGAGGAAATTCGGTTTTTTCCCGGGCTCGACGATCGGCAATTTCGCGCCGGAAGCGGCACGGCGGTTTCTGGCACAGGCGCGGCGAACGCTCGGCAGCGGCGCCTGGCTGGTGGTGGGGGCCGATTTCCCCAAGGACGAGAATATGCTGCTGAACGCCTACGACGATGCCGCCGGCGTGACCGCCGCGTTCAACCTCAATGTCCTGCGGCGGCTCAATCGCGAGGCGGGGGCGGATTTCGCGCTGGGCATGTTCGAGCACGAGGCGGTGTGGAACGACCGGGAGAGCCGGGTCGAGATGCACCTGCGCAGCGGCGCGGCGCAGTGCGTGCGCATCGCCGGCACCACGGTGCGGTTTGAAGCGGGTGAATCCATTCATACGGAAAACAGCTACAAGCACGGTATTGCGGCATTTCAGGCCATGGCGGCACTGGCGGGATGGACGCCCGCGCATGTATGGACCGATGCGGACGGGCTGTTTTCGGTGCACGCGCTCCAGGCCGGGGAAGTGGCCGGGCAAGCGGACTGAGCGGGCTGGCCACTGACGTATGTGGCTGAGGCATTTTTCATGAATATGTTCTGGCCCGATACGCATTTGGGGCCATCCTCGCCGCGGCGGCGGGCAATCTATCTGGCGCTGGGCGCGTTCGCCATGCTGGCGGGATCCTGGGCCGTGGCCACGGAAGCCGGCGCGACAATTGCGATTCTGGCCGGCCTGTTCGGCTGGCTCGCGTGCCGGATGCTGCGGCCCGAGGCGCCCGCAGCGGCACCCCTGGCTGATGCGGCGCCAGGGGGGGAACTGGCACCGGTGGGAGTGCCCTTGGAACCGGGTGCGATGGCAGTGCTGCGGCATGATGTGCGCGGCATGCTGTCGCCGGCGCTGATGGTGGCGGATCGGCTGGTGGCACACGAGGACCCGGTGGTCGCCCGCGCCGGCGATGTTATCGCACGGACCGTGCAGCGGGTGACCGACCGATTGGATGAGACGAAGACGTAGCAACGCTCAAGAGTAAAAGTTTTTTGGTTCTTTTTTTCAAAAAAGAACTGCTTCGTTAAACTTTATACCTCTCCATGACGAGCGCAATTGGCCGCCCCCCGGCATCGTGCAGCACCGCCTCGTGCTCGAGCATGTAGGGTTCCCCGGGATCGCAGGTGCGGGTCGCCAGGGTGCGCCGCCGCGGCTGCATGGGCCGCACAACCAGGCCGAAAGGCGTGTCGGTGTGGCGCAACGTTTCCGCCATGCCTGGCCAAAGGCGCGTCGGGACATACCACAGGTCCGCCTCGGATACGACGGCACCCGCCGCAAGAAGCATCACCCGGCGATGCAGCGCTGGCTCGTCGGGCGTGGGACAAAGGTGGGCATGCTGAGAAGGCGTCAGGTGCGGGGCGTCGCACGGCAGGCGGTGGATGCGCACCGGGCGGCCGAACAAGTCGCCAATGACTTCGGTGGCGCTGTCGGCACCGCGCAGGCGCTCGTCCAGCAGGGCGGACGTCACGGAGGGTCTCACTTATTAAACAAGCCTTACGGAAGAAAGTATTTCTTTTTTGAAATAAAGAAACAAAAAACTTTTGCCATTAAGGGAATTCCTCTCGTTGGCTCACGAATTCTACGTCTCGGTGGACGTGCACGGATAGAAGAAGGCCCATGGCGAACATGACCGTCAACATGGCGGAGCCGCCGTGGCTGATCAGCGGCAAGGGTACGCCGCCGACAGGGATGGCGCCTACGACCATGGCGACGTTGACGAAAACATACATGAACAGGTTGGTTGCAATGCCGAGCGCCAGCAAGCGGCCATACTGGTGGCGGCAGCGCAAGGCAATCAACATGGCGCCCAGGATGAGCATCAGTTGCAGCGCCAGCACGAATAGCGCGCCAACCAGGCCCCATTCCTCGGCAATGATGGAAAAGATGAAGTCGGTCTGCTTTTCGGGCAGGAAATTGAGGTGCGCCTGGGTGCCCTGCATGAACCCCTTGCCCCACAGGCCGCCCGAACCCAGCGCGATCTTCGACTGGATGATGTTGTAGCCGGCGCCCCGCGGGTCCGATTCCGGATGCAGGAAGGTGGTGATGCGGGCGCGCTGGTAGTCATGCAGGTGGCCGTAGGCAATTTTCGCCGCGAACGGCACCGGCAGCAGCAGCAGGCCCACCTGCCACAGGCGCATGCCGGCGCCGATGAAAATCGAAAAGCCGACAACGGCGGTGATGAAGGCCGTCCCCAGGTTCGGCTGCTTCAGGATCAGCCCCACCGGCAGAAGCACCATGAGCGCGGGCGGGAGCAGGAACAAAGGGTTGCCGACCCGCTCCCAGCTCGCACGGGAAAACCACGAGGCCAGCGCCATGACAAGCGCCACCTTCATGAACTCGCTCGGCTGCAACTGGATCGGGCCAAGCTCCAGCCAGCGTTCCGCACCCTTGCCGACATGGCCCATGCGCAGGGTCAGGATAAGCAGGACAATGCCGATGGCGTAGAGCGGCCAGGAAAACCGGGCGAGGAAACGGATGTCCACCATGGCGAGCGACAGCATCATGATGAGGCCGAAGGCGAACCGCATGGCGTGGCGCCAGGCGTAGGGTTCGGGGCCGCCACCGGCTGAATAGAGCGCGATGTAGCCGCAGCCGGCGATGGCGCACAGCAGCGCCACGTAAAACCAGTTCACCTGAAACAGTTTGGTCAGCAGCCCGAAATCCGGCTCGGCCCGCAGGAGACGTCGGTCGGTCAGCAAGAGCGGTGGTCCCAAGGAAACGAAAAGAAGAACTTCTTCTTTGAAAAAAAGAAGCAAAAAGCTTTCACTAATTGCGTCCGGCAGACCGTTCAAGAGGGCCAAATTGGTGCGGCGCGCAAGTGGCAAAAGTTTCTTGGTTCTTTTTTTCAAAAAAGAACCGCTTTCCTGCTTTGTTTTTAAGGCGGAACCTTGCGCTGGATCAACGCGGCCGGGGCGGTTGCACCGGAAGGTGGCCGGGCGACCAGGAAATAAAAGGAGCCGGCCAATGAAGCTCGCCAACCCCGCGCCGCTGGGACTAACCGGCTTTGCTCTCACCACCTGGATGCTCAGCCTGGTCAATGCGGGCTTCTATGCCGGCACCGACGTGCCGATGGTGCTGGCATTGGCGTTTGCGTTCGGGGGCACGGCCCAGTTCTTCGCCGGCCTGGCGGAACTGCCGCGCGGCAATACATTCGGATTTACCGCATTTTGCAGTTATGGCGCCTTCTGGTGGTCGTTCGCGCTGTTCGTGAAATTCCTTGCCGCCGGCGTTTCGGCGCCGTTCGTTGCGTGGTACCTCACCATGTGGGGGGTGTTCACGCTGTTCATGTGGGTCGGCTCGCTGCGCCTCAATCGCGCACTGCAATCGGTATTCCTGGCACTTTGGCTTACCTTCTTTGTTTTGGCCGCGGGTGATTTTACCGGCAACGTTACTGTCCATCACGTGGGTGGGTATCTCGGACTTTTGACCGCGGTGCTGGCGTTTTATCTGGCGGCGGCAGAGGTTATTAACGAGACTTGGGGGCGGGCCGTATTGCCGGTTGGGGCGCCTTAGAGAGAGCCAGGAAGGATTCTTCCTTTTGCAAAAAAAGAAGTGAGAAACTTTTATCTAAGGCGGATCGAATCCTCCGATGCGGGTTTCGGTTTCCGCCCGCCGTTCCAGGTCGATGCCCAGGGCGCGATGTTCCAGGATGATTGCGCAGGCCATTTGACTGCTCCCGCCGCCCCAGCACAGACTGTGGCGCGGCCGGCGCGTGCCCGGCATGGAGACGATGATGCGCTTATGTGCGGCTCTGATCTTGCTCGCAACCGCAGGCCCCCTGCATGCCCAAAGCCTGACCGAGCGCCTCGCGCAGCAACACCCTGAAGCGGCGCAAATCACCGTTCGCGTCGCCGCGGGGGTGAAGACCAAGGCAAATTATGCCCAGATCGTGCCGATCCTGGCGCAGCAGCTTTCCGCAACCAACGTCACCGTGGTGCCGGACGAAAGCACCGGGTCCTTCATGTCGGCGACCGGCGTGTGCCTGGGGTTGGACGAGGCCGGCATCGTGCAGCGGGACGCCGCCAGCGAGCGGGCGCACACGTCGGACGCGAACGCCCCCAGTTGCACCGGAAAATACGTTTCGCTCGGAAAACCGCTCTATCCCTATTACGGATTCTGGGTGGTCCGCGCGGACGCGCCGTTCAGCCGCGTCTCGCGCCAGATCGACCGCGTCGGCGCGGGCCAGGTGCTGAACGTGGCGGCCGGCGAGGAGGGCTCGGGCGGCCAGATCACGTTGCGCAACATGCTGGCAACCGATCCGCGCTGGCAAAGTGCGGTGCATCCCACCACGGACGGCGGCACCGCGGCGCTGCGCATGTTGCGCGACAAGAATATCGATGCATTCTTCCTGATGGACGACCGCAACTCGCCGATGATCGAGCAATCCATCAAGGCGCAGGTCGACGAGCGGGGCTGGCCAATCTTGAAATACCTTGAAATCAACCCGCCGCGCAAATTCTTCGGGATAGTCGATTGGACCGGCAAGAAGATGTATCAGCCCGAGGCGCTGACCAAGGGCTGGTTCAGCGATGTCAAGACGGTGAGCGTGGACGCGGTGTTCATCATCAGCAAGGCGTGGTGGCGTAAGGACGCCGGCACCCGCGCGGCGGTGGAGCAACTCGGCAAGGCGATCGATACGGCGTCGGCGGCGATCCGGGCGGCGACGAAAACGCCGGCGGACTGGGTGCCGGCGTCCGAGCAGAAGTAAGGAAGGAAGGAAGCAGTTCTTTTTTGAAAAAAAGAACCAAAAAACTTTTGACTCTTGGCGTACATGGACGCTTTCGAAATGGGCCGCGCGCGCCAATGAGTAAAAGTTTTTTGGTTCTTTTTTTCAAAAAAG
>Ga0116226_10003337_pt1 | contig 14180 bp, 23 predicted proteins | sample S1TSphfallax_FD_89692 | JGI IMG/M metagenome (GOLD analysis project Ga0116226, IMG submission 89692) | Host-associated microbial communities from peat moss isolated from Minnesota, USA - S1T2_Fa - Sphagnum fallax MG | ecosystem: Host-associated > Plants > Peat moss > Unclassified | place: USA...
CGTTCATCAATTAAATTAGCTGATACCATTTCTGAAACAACATCTGGTACAGTTTCTGTTGCTTTATTAAATTCAAATTTAATATCATGTAAATCGCCTTGTGCATTTCTAAATAAATAGAAATTCTTTTCGAATTTTTCATTGTATGATTTTCTTCAACGAACCGTATTCTTAGAGTAAGTTTCAGTACTTGATTATTATCAGTGGATGGTTCTTTACCTCCTGCAATAACTGTATTAGAAGTCGTCTGTGATGTTGAGTCATTCGCAAATTGATTCTATAAAATTTTTATTACCAAAACTACAAATTTTTAATCAAAATTCTTTTACTGATTTTGTAGCTAAATCATTTTTTATAATTAAATCTCCCATATTTTTAACGGTTTGATTTTCTAATTGTTTTAATTTATTTGCTGCATCATCAGCTGATATTGTTTCATTTCCAACTGTACCTTCATCATCTGAACCACTACTAAATTTCCATTCTCCACTATCACTAACACGTACAGCACGAACAGATGTAGGTTTACGTCGATTAACAGTTTTTTCTTCCATTTTTTTTCGATCTTGAAATTTTAATGCTAAATGTTTAGCAATATAAGAACGATCTTTAGCTTTTTTAAAAAAATCATGTTTTAATAATTGTTTAGCGGTTGGACGATCAGCTGGATTTTTTTGTAAACACTGTTCGATCATTTTACTAGAAATAAAATTATTTAGAAAATTAAAAAAAAAAAAATTTTTCGAAATTACCTGAATGTTTTGCTATATTGTTTATATTGATCACGATCTTCTGCACATATATCTAATGTTGGTGGTTCATTTTGTAAAGTCATTATTAAAACCTAAAGAAATAATTGAAGAAATAAATGGAAATAGAAGAACAATACTGACTTTCATTGGAGGATATTTATGATAAGGAGCAGTACCTGTGGCTAATTCAATTGCTAAGATACCAAATGACCATATATCCGCTTTAGTATCTATTTAAAAACTAAATATAAAAGAAACATAATAAAATTCTTTAACATACCATAACCAGTTGGCTAGAAGAAAAACAAAATTTTATAAAATGATATGAAAATAAAAATAACATTAACATACTTGTTGTTCCATAACTTCAGGTGCCATCCTAGATAAAAATCAAATCAAAATTATTTCATTTTCATTCTCAAATATTTACCAACAAGGTGTACCAACAAATGTATGTCGTTGTTTATCTCGTGTTATATCTCCACCTGATGCAATAAAAGCACTAACACCAAAATCTGCAATTTGAACACTACCATCTGTACCCAATAAAATATTTCCAGCTTTAATATCTCTTTAAAATAGCAAAAATCAAATTGAAAAAATCATTCATTCATTTTCATTACCGATGAATATGACCATTTGAATGAAAATAATCTAAACCTTTGATAACCTCTCGTAAAACAGTTGCAATAGCAACTTCATCAAGAACACCATTACGACAATTTCCTCTTTGCATTGTATAACGTATAACATCAAGTAATGAACCTAAATTCAACATTAAAAAAAAAGAACAACTCTATTAAATTCTTTATTACCTCCATCTAATAATTTCATAATAAGCCATAATTCTTCTCCAACAACAAATGATGTATAAAATCGTACGACATTTTCATGTTGACATTGACTCATTACTTGTATTTCTTTCTAAAATATTTTAATCAAAAAAACGAAATAACAAAGACGAAATTAAATTAAAAATAACTTACTAAAAGTTCTTCAAGAGATGTATTGCATCGATCAAGATTAATTCGTTTAACTGCAACGCGTTCTTTGGTTTTTTTGACTGTTGCAGCTTGAACAAGAGCTGTCGCACCTCGACCTTAATATGAAATTTCAAATAAAAATAAAAAAATGTTTTTATTTTTAATTCAATTTTACCAATCACTTCTTCAAGTTCATAATCATCGGCACTAATCGGCCATTTGGCTCGACTTTCATGATGAAGATCGCCTCCTTCGGCCATAATCTAATCAAAAAAAAAACATTCAATTCTTTCTATATTGAATATTATTCTTTATATATACCAACGTTTTGTTTAATAAGAAAAATAATCGATCATATGTAACAAAAAAAAGATTAAAATAGTTTGAAAATGCAACTAAATGAAACAAACAAAACAAAAATCAAGAGATAAATGATGTTTTTGTTTATTTAACAGACACATCTGATGTTGATGTCTTTTTTTTTTCAACACATAAACAAGACAAACGAAAAGTTACCTGTAATGTTGAAAGATGCACATTTAACGTAAAAGAAACAAAAAAAATGAGAGAGGAAAAAAAACAGTCATAGGAAATTTTTATTTGTATTTGGCTTATTCACAAATGAAGATCATATTATTTTGTTTCAATAAATCAATAGAATAATCTAGAATAAAGAATAAAATGATTATCGAATAACCTTGGAAATCTATTCGAATATCAATCGAAAGATCATTTATCTTATTCGATTGTCCGGAGAAAAAAATCTAACTCGATTGGGTTAGATTTTTTACCAATAAATAATTATTATTATAGAGGATTGAAATAGTTAATATGGCCACCTAGCGACCAACATGTGATCATCAATTATTATTCAAAATCAATATCATAAATCAAGTAAACTATTCCCTATTTTTTTGTTTAAAATTCATTAAAAAATTATTGACTAAAGAATCAGTATACTACCCATTTATCGAACCATATAATAACTTTTATCATTTGACTGTAAAATAGCATCTGACTTGAAAAAAAAAATACATATGTTCTTTTACCTTTTATTGTTTTTTTCGCGACCATAAACATAAAGAACTATTTCATAATAAGAGAAAAAAAAATATTTCATTTTGCATTTTATTTTCTGTTGATACTTGACGTCGACATTAGTCAATAGATTGACATAGGAAAGGAAAAATAAAGTGTACTAATATTAATGATCTAACTTAGTAGTACTATAAAGTCTCATGAGAATATAATAATGAAATTAATTTATCATCAATTTCTTTCATTTACGTTTAATCAAATAATTGACATACTCACATATTTGTAATATCTATAGACTTTAGTTTATTATTAAGATCGAGAATGACAGATAAGTACAACTTTTATTATTAACAGAACTGTCATAATCGGTTCGCTTCAATGATTCTGTAATTTGAAATCAAGCATGTGACATTCTGATCATGTGTAATGCACGTCTTATGATTTTTATTTTACGAAATGCGTCAGAGTTGCTAAACTTGAAAAGAAAATCATTGGTAGAAAAAAATCTGTTTCTGCAAGATTTATTCTTCTAATATAGTGCAAATATTTCTATTTATCATTCTCTGTAATCAAAAGACACCTAATGATGATAAGTGATTTAGAAATAATAATCTTCTATACTCGACAAACAATTCAATCAACCTATTTTTGAACGTTTATATATATTTATGGATTTTTCACTTATAAAACAAAGGCAAATGATAACAAAATTAATATCAAACATCACAGAAAAATATAATTAGCATAAGCTATGGATCGTGTGATATAGATCATATGTCATATCTGTTTATTAAATTGGATGGAGCTATAGTCTGGCTAACGCAGACAAAAATACATCAGTATCCACTTTCAGTGGATTCAAATGTCATTGGTTCTATTAATAAACGAATGATTAACTAATGTAAATAAATCATCTAGCAACAAATTGCGCATGTTTTTATCGTTTTCTTTTTACTTAACTAAATAAATAAAATATTATTAAGGTCATAAATAGTAAATTTCGTTTAAAAAATCAATTAATGACGAAGAAGAAACAAATAAGATATTTGATTGGTTGATGTAAATTGACACAGTGGCCCAATAACAATCTTTATAGAAGATCAATCTCTACAAAGGACAAATGTGTTGATGTCGTTCGATTTTTTGATATTAAAAACAAAATTCTATTTCGATTTTAGATGGCTTGGAATACAATTCTATTCTTATCATTTATCATTCTTCTATCATTGAAGAGTACACTTGGATATTATGTAATAGTTGATGCTCATTCAGATGAATGTTTTTTTGAAAAATTAACATCGGGTACGAAATTATTATTAACATTTGAAGTAATTGAAGGTGGTTTTCTTGATATTGATGTGACGGTAAAAGAATTTGTTTTTTCTTCTTTTTATTTATTGATACAAATTTGTTCTTTATTTTTAGATAATTGGACCGGATCAAAAAGAAATTTATCGTGGTGATCGAGAATCTAGTGGAAAAACAACATTTTCAGCTCATATCGATGGTAAATCAAGCTTCAATTCTTATTCATATTTTCTATTTGATATATTTAGGTACTTATACATTATGTTTCAGTAATAAAATGTCAACAATGACACCAAAAATGGTTATGTTTACAATGGATGCTGGTGATACACCTAGACTTGATGCAGCTGCTGATGCAACAGGCGAAAATGTGACACGTAAAGAAACATTTTTTTTGTCTCATAGAGTTAAATGTCTGTTTTAGTTCATCATAATAAACTTGAAGAATTAGTTGCTGAATTATCAGCTTCATTATCAAATGTTAAACATGAACAAGAATTTATGGAAGTTAGAGAACGTATTCATCGTGCTAGTAAGTTTTTTTTGTTTATATTTTTGAAAAATCATTGTTTGTATTTTGTAGTTAATGAAAATACAAATTCTCGTGTTGTTATGTGGTCATGTTTTGAAGCTTTTATTCTTTTAGCAATGGCATTTGGACAAGTTTATTATCTTAAACGATTCTTTGAAGTTCGTAGAGTTGTATAAAATAAAAAAAGCATCGATTGGATTATTTAATTGACTATTATATACTTTCTCTCAAAAATATCAACTGTTAGTCTGTTTTCTTTTCATATTCTATTCTTATTCCATTTGTTCTTTTCTTTTTTTTTCTCGGTTATGTTCGTTTAGGAGTGTTTATGTGTATTTCTCATTTGTTTTTATTGTTACTCTTAAATAAAAGAATCTATTTGATTGATTTCATTTTAATGAGAAGACAATTTTCGATGATCTTATCTGAAAGATTTGAAGATTGAGTTCTTGTCTTTGATTATATTTTAATTGATTAAAAAGCAAAACAAAAAAAAAAAGAAAATCTGATTAATGAGGTCGCATTGTTTTAAACATATTGACAAATTTATCAAATGCTTCTTGTGACCGATTTCTTCTCATTCCATTAGCAGTTGGTGTCGAAGATATTGTTGAAATTATTCCTGAACCTGTTGGACTACTATTATTTGAATATTCAAATAAAACTTGATCAGTTTCATTAGCCATTATATCTTGTCCATTTGTAATCATAAGAACAAATAAACGTTTTATTTCCATAATATCAATACGAGTTTTAATTGTTTGATCTAATGTTTCATCATAAATTTTTGAATATTCTAAACAAATTTCAAATAAATCTTTATCTTGATGACCGATAATAATTCGTATTAAAGTAACATAATCAATGGGTGTTTGATCTAATGCTTGTCGAAGTATTTTAGAATAAAAAAGACCTGGTGATCGTGTAAATTCAACCATATCTTGAAAACATTCGATATCAATTTGTCCTTGAAATTCACGTTCAATAGCTTCTTGTATTGGTCGTCCATATTTATCTTCATACATATCGAATATAGCTGATAATTGTGCAAAAGCATCACGTGTAAAAATTTTTATAAATGTATCATAATCAATTCCAGGTCTACCTTCTCCAGCTTCATATAATCTTTGAGCTATAGTTTTTGCTATTGGTGCTGAATGATGAGATTCTTCGTAACGTTTACCTTCAAGTAATTGTCTAAGTAAATTTGATATTATACTTCTAGTACCTTGAACAATTTCAATATCTTTTTCTACAGAATTTTCAAATAAATGTTCATATGTTTCTTTAAATTTTTGTATTTCATCATTATTTAATGTTAATAAAATTTCAACTAATTTTCTTGATATATCATAATCGATTTTATTTAATTGTTTTAATATAAGTAAATCATGAAAATCTCGTACATATAATTCAATTGGTTCAATTAACATTGCTAATGTACATGAACGCATTGGAGATTCAGGTCGTTCAAGGACCATATCAATTAGTTTATATTCATATTCAAATTCAAGATCACGAACAAGAATAATACGTTGTTCACATGTATATGATGATAGAAAATGAAGAATATAATCTAAATCCAATGTATGTGCTGTCATACAATGTTTCATTATTTTATATAAATATTTTGTATCACGTTTATAATCAAAATCTGATGTATTACCAAATGAGGCAAAAGTTGATTGACGCTAAATTAAAAAAGAAAAATTTTCTTTTTTCTATTCTTTGATATTGTATAAGAAAAATTGTACCTTTGTTAAAATATTAGAAGGTGAGCGATTAAATGAGTAATGCATTGTTAGTTGTTATTGCAACGAAAAAAAGCAATGATAAATGAATATGAAAGGTTAGATTTATATATGAGTTATAAAATTTTAGTTTTACAACGTAAGAAAAATACAGAATACTTACTGGCAGACGTTTTTCTAATTTAGTCAAATCACTACCATATGTTTTTGATCTAACTAATGTTTTGTCTTTTTTAATGTCATGATGTGAAACTCTACGCAATAAGTTTGACATTCTTTATTTGTTATAAATGAATGAAGCAATAACAGAAACAAAATGGTAAAGTAATAATAATTGACGACGGTATTTATATAAACATACAATAGAAATACAAAACAACGAAAAAAAAAACGGAGGCTGATACTTTTTCCTATCGTGTCATTTATATCGATAGGAAGAAAGAATGGGCAATATGTATGTATGGTAGGTCATGCTTCGTCGATTTGTTCCTAAAGAATAACATAGCAAATGTATCGTTCACTATAAGGAGAAGAGCAAATGTTAGAGATGAAATATGTACTTTACTGTCTGTACCTTGAACAATATTCAATTATATTTTTTTTTGTTCTTTTCTTTTGATTCAAATGTCCGATCATACTTTATGGTTATGATCGAAGAGTATATTATAGGACAAAGATTAGGAGACTCAAAGGGTATACGAAGGTCAAATAAGTACGATCAGATGAATGATAATACGTTGATGAACTTTAAAACACAATGGTATACTGCATGCTTTATTCAATAAAATAGATTTTTATATTGAACATCTGTATTCATCAATAATGTCTCTTATAGCACGAATTTGTTTTGGATTGACATGACAACATCCTCCAATATATTTTATACCAGCATCAATGTATGAATGAATAAACGGGGCGATCGATTGACCTTGACTATCAAATTTTCTAGAATGATTTTAGAAAAAGGATAGAATATAAATACAAAAAAACAATATTATTGTTACTTTTTCTCATCATTCCATGTCACACCAGCATTAGGATAAGCGATAAAATCCCGATCGATTTTATTCATTTGCTTAATAAGAGGAACAACAGTTTCTGGATGCACACAATTCACACCAACAGCTATTATTTGATCAGGAGATTTCATACAAACAGACGCAGCTGCTTCTTCGATGGGTTCACCATGTGCTGTTAGTTTAGAATCCTAAATATATCCATGTAGTCTGATGGAAAATATCAACAATGTTTACAGAAATATAATCTATAACCTGACATTCATCTTTTCGTTTCTCAGACTGGTCTAAAATAATTTTTCTTGCATTACATTTTCATTATTTTTTAATGATCACATATGAAATTGTTCTTTCAGAACAAAAATGAATAATTGACATTGACCAACAATAATGCACTCAAAAAATTGAGAATTTTTTCTTTTCTAAAGCTTCTAATTTAATTTTCACTTCTCTTTATTGTTTTTACTAGGACATTAAATACCTGACAATTGAATGAAAGCCATCCCTTGACATTTGGAAATTCTTTCAATAATTCAGCAAGTGCATCGGCTTCTTTTTTTGATGGAATTGTTTCAAAAGCAATTAAATCAGGTTCAGCACGAGTTAATATTGCCAAACGAGGTCGATGCCAATCTTTGAATTGCTAGGAAAAAAAACCCGATCATTAATTCGAATAAATAAAATGAAATACTTCGATTGTCATCGAATCTGTATACCATCCATTAAATTCACTTCCATCACTTAATACAGCGCCATAAGGACCAATTGAAGCTGCGACATAACATTGAGCTTTTTCTTCTTCTAAATAAAAATCAATAAATGAATAAATTTCTTTTTTTTTTTTATTTTGAATTTCAAATCAAACGAACCAATAACATTTCGAGCAATTTTTACTGAATTATAAATAATTTCTTCTGCTTGTTCAGTTGTTAATTGACAATTTTTCATTAAATTATCAACAGAAACTTGATAAGTAGCCGTTGAAATAAAATCACATTTAGCTTGAACAAAACTGAATTTTAATCTCTTTAATATTTATTATATATTGACCTATTTTAACCTTACGCTCGATGTGCTCTTGCAAGTTGTTCCGGTTGTTCTACTAAAACTTTTCCGGACCTTATCAAAAAAAAAAAATAATTCTCTATGAATAATTTCTTTTAGTATTATTAACCATAAAGGATCATCAAGAATAGCAAGTCCATATTCTTGCAATGTTGTACCAAGACCACCATCAATTAAAATAATTTTATCATTTGTTCGAGAAAAATTCATCTAGAAATATTTCTTTTTTACCGCTAGATAATTTTCAAATTTGTCATTTTAAGAAAAAAAGAAAAAAGGAAATTATTTTATTTGTTTTATTTGAAATACATTTTTTTCTCTCGCATCTTTTCTTCTTTTTTTTTTCTCTTATTTCTTTTCATCTCGACAAAGGAAGACCCATCATTATAATATAAAAAAATAAAACAAGAAAGTGCGAAAAAAAAAATTTATTAAAATAACGCACTCGTTATTCTGATGTTTCACAATGATGTACAAACACAACTTTCTAACAATTGGAAACGAAATACCAATGAACATCCTATTGATCAAATACTTACAGGTTATTTTAATACTAATAATCAAATGAAAAATTCACCATCAAATACTCGATCAAATACTTATAAATCAGAAACAAAATATATTATGCAACGTCAACGAGTTTTACGATCTTTTTTAAATAAACAAGATGAAATTGAAGTAGGTAGTAAATAATATCATGATATTTATAGGAAAATGAAGAGAATCCTATCTTCTGTTGTCTCTTAAATTTTCGAGTCTCTAGATAGTCGTCCCGACTATGCTATCAATAAGAAATTTGAAAAGTATTCTATCCAGGTTTTCTCTTGCGAAGGAACGATTCAAAACTCGGGAGGGACGCCACTCCCAGAGATGCAGAATCTCCCGCTAAAATAAAAAATTTCTCTCCCTTAGGAAGAGAAATTCTTCGACGGTTTCTCTCACTATCCAAATAAAAGATTCGAGTTTTAACTTACAAACTGTAGTTTTTTATTATTTTTTCGAACTCCTCTTGTCGACAAATGGTAAATGTAACACTAGACCAACCTTTAACATACATACCACACTTTGAGATACGATATCGATTGCTATTTACTCGTGTGAGCAAAAATGCCGATAAACTAGATTAAAATCGACTTTTCAACTTCAGAGACAAATTTCATCTTATTGATCGTCAAAACATGGACGATTCTGACGACATGGGCTCTTGTGACTATATAGACGCGCATTGGTTAAAAAGAAAAAAAGAAAAGACAGAGGTTAACCTTAACAGCAACATAAGCAAAATGAAATGCTATAATGGTATCTACATTTATAGGGGACAAGAGAGTAAAGCAAAATATGAAATAGGATACCCTTAGGTTAAAAGAGATATCTACTGAATGATGAAAGAAATGAAGGAAAAATCGGTTGCACTATTTTCTACTGACAAATAAATCACATAATCTGTGTACGAAGTTTGTGCCTTGATTTCTACAAAAGAAAGCTTTTCTCCCTAACTTCTCAGATTAAGAAACTTTCCTATAGCTAATCAAAGAACTGTTGATCAGGTCTTTTGCATATGAGCTTGCGATACTGATATCCTCCTCCATTGGTGCTTAATTACATTCTTCTCGAGATCATCGTTTCTGTATGTTAACAATGCAGTTTTCCGTAGTTTTACTCATTTCAGCCATCTATTCGAAAACCAGCAACACTCGGTATAATACCCAACGCTTTATCCATCACGTCTATTTCATCTCCACATGTATTATTTGCTGAATTAAATGAACAATCAACAAATAATAATAATCGTCAACAAACAATAAAAAAAGAATCAGATCACCAATCACCTATATTAAATCGACGTCAACGTCCTATAATAGAAAACCTTCCTCCTATTCAACCAGTGTCAGATATTACAAATATTTCTGGAAATCAATTATCAATACCTATTCCATCAAATTTTACATTTCGAAATAAATCATCAAGTGTCTTTCTTTCGGATAGATCATCATTTAAAACCGATGAACGAATTTCTTCTCCACCTATAAAACCATTAAATTATTCAAAACCAATGAGCGAAAGTATTCCTAAACAAAATGCATTTATTCCAAAATTAGTTCATCAAAATACTTCTCGTCCAACACATAAATCGACACCAAAATTATCCGAACAAGGTTCGATTCATACTCGAACATTAACTAATACTTTACGTGCAAAATCTCATTTATCAAAAAATTTTCTAAATCGTCATCAACATCAATTATCATCAGAAAGAATGAATACAAATTCAAAAACAAATTATATTCAAGATTTATATATTGCATCACAATCATTAAATAATCCTCATCATGAATACGAAATCAATAAAAAAATACATAAAACAAAATTAATTATTGATGAATGTAAGTTCAAAAATGATTAGAAAAAGGACTTTTTTTTATTCTTAATTACAATCAATCTTCGATATTTTTAAATCTTATAAATGACGGAAACCGGATATAAAGCAAAAAATAGAACATTCTTTTTTTCAAAGTCTAATGAAAATTGAATCGACTGTCATACTTAAAAAGTTCATTATGACCTTGCATAGATCAAATTCAAAACTATAATTTAGTCAGCGAGATCAGGATTTCTAACTGTCCTTATAAAAAATCGAATCTAAGATTTTCGAAATCTCTGCATAATTTATTTTTTCAAATATTTTTTATTTCTAAACAGTGGAAGATTCTAAATCAAACCCTGATGGTATCTCAGACGAAAACGAATCAATTAGTACTGATGGAAATAGTTCAACATCAACATGTAATTCTCAAGTTAGTGTTCCAGAACATGCTTATAGATTATCTTTATCATCTCTATCCAATCAACATGATCTATTCTCATCTCCAAGTTTATTTACTGACAATTCAAAATCGAAAATTCAACGTTCATTAATAAAGCGAACTATCTCACGACGACCTACGTATAATCTTGCTTTAACACCTGTTGCCGAACATCTTAATGATGAAGAAATAGGTGATGAATTTAATTGACTTATTTTCATATTTTTTGTTTCTTATTCTATACACAAATATACATAATCTTTTAATAATATTTATACAGATGTGAAGAAAATAGTTGAAAAAATCTCTGCTCTAGAAAACAATGTTTTCAATGAAAAAAAATTTCAAATATCAATTGATGATGAAAATAGTTTAACATTTCAGTTATTAAATCAACAAGAAACAGAATTTGAAAAAAATATTTCCAAATCAACAAAATTTCAATGTAAACAAAAATAATATAAAAATCATTTTCGTGTTATGATCTATTTTTCTTTCTCTCGAATTCAATATATACATTAACATACAATCGAAGTTTTTAAAGATCACAATACAAAATCAATGTTTATTATATTGAAATATTCTTTTGTTTTTGTTCTATATCAAACATTCCCAAAGAAAATAACTTATTCTCTGTGTAAATGTTTGAATAAATGTTGTACAATCAATAGCATCTCGATGTTTGACTAAATAAGATTTCTATCAAAAAAAAACAAAAACAAAATCAATCAAATTATATTTTAATAAATTATCTTACTAGATTATTTTGATCCAATCGGTGGATTAGAACAAGAAAGGCATCGCATTGTTGTGGAGCTTTACATTGAAAGATGACCTGAAAATAAATCATTTTTAAATGTTGATTTTCCGAATAATTTATTCATAGGACAACAGATTTCGAAAGATTTATCTAACATACGAAAAAAAAAACAATGATTATAGAATATTCAAGATTTTTTGATATGATTGAAACTTATTAACACGAGAATTTTTCTTTTTGATTGATGTCTAATCAAATAAAAAATATTCTTTTCTTACCAGATAATTGACAGTTGGAGAATTAAGCATATGAAATTGTGGACCATATCGGAGCCGTAAAAATCGATTTAATCGTTCTGCTTGTTCTCTATTAGAGAATACTCTTTGTAATAATACAATAACATTTGGTAATTCCATTATTTCATCTCCAATACAAGAATCTAATAATGCTTGAAATTCATTTACATTTATTGGTATTACCTATAAAACAAAAAAAAAAAACTTTTATTTAAAAAACCAAAAAAAAACAAATCAATCACTTCTTGACGTCCAGTGATAGGAGTATCAGATCGAGAGGCAATTAATCTTTCCCATAGACTTTCACGACGATGTGATAATGAGGCTTTGGTTAATATCGATGCTAATTTTGATCTAAACATGATTTTACATTTCGTATAAATAAAATTCGTTTATTGAATTTTTTATTACTTAAAATATTCCATATTTCGTTCAGTTGGAATATTATTTCCAATTGTTTGTTCCGATCCAGTTGAATTGGATCGAATTGGTACAACAAGATTAGCTTTTACTGGTGGTAATAATATCGTTGAAGCTCGTTCTCTTATTAGATTATTATTTGTATTCGTTTTAACACTACTTGTTATTCGAATATTATTTGTTGGTGCTATTGGAATTTTATTTAATGATGATGATGTTGAATTTTGTTGTTTTGCAGCTAAATTTGTATAGATTATATAGATAACAACTGTTAATTCCGAAGATGAAGTTGGACTTGTTCGAGCAGCCATCCAATAAATATCATTAAGTTCACAATCGAATAGATATTCATCCTAATATTCACAAGATCAAAATATCATTGGATTAAAAAAAATATTTTTTTAAAATCTTACAGAATTTCGTTTTTTTACTTGAATATTATATGTTGCTGCATGTTCAAGGACATATTTAAATAAATAACTATCTGCTGATCGTTTATTATTATCAATTTGATGATGAATAATCGCTATAAAGAAAAAAGGCGAAATGATTTTATTTGGAATAGAAATTTACTCAGAGGAGTACCGAAGGAGGGGGAGGGCGTGGGGCATAATTCCCCTGCTTCTGAAATTTGCCTTTAATAATTGTAAAAATTTAGACTCTATCGCTATTGCGTCCCCCGCCCCCTGGTTTGAGTGTCTAGGTATGCCCCTGAATTTACTTTTGAATAAGGCGGTTTTTGATCCAATAGGTGGATTTGGATAATATTCAATAAAATCTTGTAAAAATGCAATTAAAGAAAAATCTGGTGAAAATAATTGTGTTTCATCAGAACTTGTTTGATAACGAACAATAGTTCGAAGATGAAAATCATAAACAAATGCATCAAGTTCAGTTTGTTCAGGAATCCAAAATAATTCATTAGAAATCTAATAAAACAAAAAATAAATTCTTTATTTAAAAATTCTTTTATTTACTTGTCGAAAATGATTTGTAGCTGATGATGGTTGATTATTAATTGGTATTTTAATAATATCATATTGAAGAAAACACAAAACTATTTGTACATTATTTAATGATGATAATTCTGCAAGTAAAGTTGAACGTCGATGTTGATCGGAACGATGAAGATTATGTTCAATTGGTGTTTGAACATGTAATGATCGAGCAATTCTTAAAAGAAAAATTAATTAAAAAAAAAATTTTTGAAAAAAATTTCTTTACTTTCGAGGATTTAATTTTGTATTTATTGGATGAAATTTATAAATTGTTTGTAAATATGAAGATAATTGATCAATAAATAATTCATTGATTTGAATATGTTGTTGTTCAATATTATTAAAACGAGTTGTATCAAAACGTGTCAATTGACCTTGAGCAATTTGATAATCATTCTAAATAAAAAAAATATTTTTAGTAATATTTTTATTCTGAAGAATATTTTATAGCAGCTGA
>Ga0116226_10003338_pt1 | contig 14179 bp, 9 predicted proteins | sample S1TSphfallax_FD_89692 | JGI IMG/M metagenome (GOLD analysis project Ga0116226, IMG submission 89692) | Host-associated microbial communities from peat moss isolated from Minnesota, USA - S1T2_Fa - Sphagnum fallax MG | ecosystem: Host-associated > Plants > Peat moss > Unclassified | place: USA...
AAAAATATGATCAGTTAAATCATCAGCAGCTTCAACTCTTCCGGTCAATCGAATAGCAGTTGAGAAAGGTTTGAATTCCAAAGCCTGTACTTGCAACCCTATTTGCTGTTCCTGTTCAGGAGTTAGAGTAATGTTGGTCGAGGTTGGTAATGGTTGATGAGCCTGTGCTGGAATATCAGGAATTTTGACATCATCTGCTGACATTTGTTGCACTTTGGCCTGTGTATTTTTTGCGGCTGACAACAAAAAATCGGGAGTTTTGAAATTCTGACCACAACCAGTGAGTAGAGTCAGAGCAAATAGATTAAATAAAGCAAGATGTCGTGAATGTATCATAATCATTCAAATATTCTCAAGAACTCTGGACTGATCGCTGAAACTTAGGTTTGATAACCAAAAACTATTGAGTAAAAAATTATTTGCTCGCTAACGATAGTGGAGCACCAAGGGCTTTTTCTAGATCGGCATAGGCATTTTGGTAATCTGTCACCGCATCTACATAAGCCGAGCGATTTTGTTGATCTGACTGTTCAACTGTCACCACGCTAACTAAATCAGTTTTGCCAACTTGGTAACTTTCCTGAGCTAAAGCTAATACTTCTCTCGAGTCAGATAACAGTCTTGATTGATACTTACGTATTTTATCACGAGCAATGATTAATGCCTCGTAGGCAGTACGTACATCAACAGCAATTTGGGCTCGCACCACATTCTCCTGCTGTACAGACTGGTCAAGTGTTGATTTTGCTTGGGCTATTTCCCCCTTTTGCTGATAGAATAAAGGCCAGTTAACCGCCGCACCAACATAGTAACCACTATTGTTGGGGTTAGGAGCGTCGGCGGTAGTGAACAGATAACCACCACTTAGCTGTAAATCAGGGACACGCATTACTTGAGCCAGTTTTAGTTGCTTTTTCGCTATGTCCGTCTGTTGTTTAGTACTTTGGAAATCTAAACGCTGCTCATTTGCTTTGGCGATTAAAGTATCAATAGATGGAAGTTGCTGGTTGGGTAAGGGGACTAATTCTGTATTTTTAACTCCGACATTGAATACTCCTGGGTCGGTAATTTCAATCTTTTGTGTCGGGCTGTCTCCCATCAGCGCATTTAGCTGGACAACTGCTTGAGCAATACGTCCTTTAGATTGCTCAAGTATAGGTTCAGTTTGGTTGAGTATTAGTCTAGCTTGTAAAACATCTGCCTCAGGCGCAGCCCCAGCCTCAAAACGTTTGCGGGCTATGTATAACAATTTTTCCAGTAGTTGTACCTGTTCTTTTTGGGAGCGATCGCTCGCTTGAGCAGCAGCTAATTCAGCGTAGGCTCGACGTACTTGATCGCGGAGGTCAAGACGAGCAGCATTATACTGTAAAATTGATAGTTGATACTGAGATCTAGCTACAGACAACCGTTTAGAACGCTTACCTCCCAACTCAACAGTTTGGTCAAGACCTAACTGTTGGGGGTTACCAGCATCGCTATAGATTGGTCCAAAGCCATATTGGAAATTTATTTGAGGATTAGGTCTTGCTCCGGCGATCGTAATACCAGCTTCACTAATTTTGATATTTTGCTGGGCTGCTAATAGTTGTGGGTTTTTAGCATCTGCTCTAGCAAAAGCCTCCTTCAGACTCAAGTAGAGAGTATTATTAGATGCTCTTGAGAGGAGCAATGCTGCGGAATTGCTGGGAGATAATGAGATTTGGTTACTGAGTAGGTTTTTTGCCTGGGGTTGTTGTGTTTGGAGTAGATTTGCGTTTGGCTCAGATAATGAAACTACCTGTGGTGACTCCACAATCAATGGGGAAGATTTCTGATCTGGATCATCTTTGTCCTTTTCGGGTTGGAGTAAAAAATCATTGGGAGGAGTTAATTGAGAGCTTTCTGTAGGAGGAGCAAGATTTGGCCAATTCTTCTGGGCATTTTCTGGAGATTGACTCTCCATACTTGGCTGGATAGATGGATAAGCCAGAGGAACTTGAGGATTTTGGGAATCCAGTGGTTTATTCACTGGTAATTGGCTCCCTAATTGCTTTCCTACATTTGGTTGACTAGATGTAGGAAAACCAAAAGTTGGCAATCGCAATATATTTTTTGGCAGTTGATTTCCTTGATCGTTAGGTAAAACCGCAGCATTAGTAGCCGTCTTTTTTTGCTGAAACCAGCCAAGCAAAAGACTGAGAATCAGCAAATTAAATATCCAAAAGTGGTAAGGCTGTATTTTCATAATCAAAACCGGCACAAAAAAATAAATAACCAAAGTCTCATGTTTAGACGCTAACTGACGGAAGCCAAAGTTAATTCATCCACAGGATCGTCTGTTTCTTCCTGTCGCTGTTTAAGATGTTTATTCGTATTTTTTTCCACTAGGTTATAGAGGGCTGGCAAAACTAAAAGTGTCAGAAAAGTAGCTGAAATCAATCCACTAATAATCACTATGGCAAAAGGTTTCTGAGTTTGGGAACCAATACCATTGGAAGTTGCTACAGGTAATAGACCTAAAATAGCCACAGTTGCTGTCATGAGTACTGGACGCATCCGAGACAGCGCCCCCTTATAAGTTGCCTGGGTAATTAAGTAAGGTATTAATTCCTGCTTTGTGTACAGCAGCTTAGTATATTTAATTCTCTTGAGGCTATAATCCTGGACTGCCATTTTAATCAAAGTGATGTAGACAACTTGAGAATTGATGCTAGGAGAAATAGCGACATCTGAGATATCTGATAACTGAGATAACTGAGATAATTGATTAATATAACGTTGTAATAATTGGTCAATAAAGCTGACCATGATCACACCATTTTGTACGGCTACCCCCGTCAGAGCAATAAATCCTATACCTGCCGAAATACTAAAATAAGTATGGGTAACAAATAAACCCACCACTCCACCAATAGCTGCTAGTGGTATCGCCACCAGAATTAATAGAGCATGGCTGATTGAGCCGAAAGCCAAAAGTAAAATGAAAAATATTAGTCCCAGGGTAATAAACACAACTACTATCAGTCGTTGATTTGATTCTTGCTGATACTCATATTGTCCACCCCAATTAATTTCATATTCTTCAGGTAGATGTACCTGTTGTGCAATTTTTTGCTGTGCTTCTACGACTGCTGAACCGAGATCGCGCCCCCGGACATTTGCCTTGACAATCATCAGACGTTTATTTTCTTCGCGATTAATGATTAAGGCTCCTGATTCAGCCTGAGTATGAGCTACCAGGGAAACGGGTATTGTACCTATGGGACCAGGTGGATTAATTAACAGGTTATCTATTGCCTCTTTAGTATCACGGTAGGGCTTACTTAATCGAACCAATACATCAAATCTTCTTTCTCCTTCCACCAGTTGCGTAGCGACCTTACCTCCCACTGATTCAGCAATTAGATTTTGTACATCTGAAACATTCAGACCATAGCGGCTAGCAGCTTCCCGGTCTACAATCACTTGATATTGTGGTTGACCCACAAGATGATCATCGGCGACATCTACCATACCAGGAACTTGGGTGACAATATTAGTTATTTGGTCGCCTAATCTTTGCAATACATTAATATCAGGACCAAATATCTTGATACCGAGATTTCCCTTGGCTCCGGAAATAGCTTCATCGACGTTGTCTTGGATGTACTGAGAGAAGTTGTAATCTACATTGGGAATTGTGGAGAGATCTTTGTTCATAGCACTAATTAGCTCCTCTTTGTGCCGATGGAACTGTGTACGCCACTGTTCAGGTGGTTTGAGATCTACGAGAAACTCAATATTACTGAACAAATTGGGATCAGTAGCATCATCAGGACTACCTGTTTGGCTAGTAACATTTTTCAACTCTGGGTATTGAAGAAGAATCTCCCGGATGCGATGTGCAACTACAACTCCCTCTTCCAGAGAAATTGAAGGAGGTAATACTGTTGCTCTTAACCAGATATTACCTTCCTCTAGAGCAGGTAAAAACTCTGAGCCAGTATGCAGGAAAAGTACAACTGCACAGGCTAATGCTGCTAATGCTGCTGCAATTACAGGTAATGGGTGAGCTATTGTCCAACGCAAAATCGGTCTATATATTGCCCGAACTAAGATGACGACTGGGCTTTCACGCTCAGTTATCGGCTTATGAGTCATAAAAAATGAGATTAGTACAGGAATGAAAGTCAACGCAATCAGCACTGCTCCCAAAAGCTGAAAATTCATAGTGAAAGCCAGAGGACGAAATAGCTTACCTGCTACCCCATTAAAAGCAAAGAGGACTAGGAAGCAACAACAAATAATACTTGTGGCAAATAAAATTGGTCGTCCCACCTGCTGAACAGCTTCTAAAACCAAGCGATTGCGACTTTTACGATCCTTTAAATCATGACTTGCTTCACTCAGGCGGCTAAATGCATTTTCTACCATCACCACTGCGCCATCCACAATGATGCCAAAGTCGATCGCTCCCAAACTGAGCAAATTTGCGGGAATGTGAAACAGGTTAAGACAGATAAAAGAAAACAGCAAAGCTAATGGGATCACGGTAGCAGCAATTAAACCACTAGTGAAGTCAAATAAAAACACGATGAGTACGATCACTACTAAAGTAATTCCCTCTCCCAAGTTGTGGAAGACAGTATGCAGAGTTTCCCTGACTAACTGGAGGCGATCATATAGTGGTACGAGCTTTACTCCTTTAGGCAAAGAATTCTGAATTTCGGGAAATTTTTTATACAGGCGCTCGACTACACGGGAAGGATTCTCTCCCCGCAATAACATGACAATACCCATAACATCATCATCATCCCTATTCTTGCCGTACTGACCCAAACGGATACCAGAGCCAATATCGACATTTGCTACATCTTCAACACGGATAGGAGTTCCATTAGCAGTAGATGTAACCACTACATGATTAATATCACTAACATTTTTGAGTAGCCCCAAACTACGAACGACAAAAGCTTGACCACTTTTCTCAATATAATTAGCACCTGTAGTGGCATTAGCGTTCGACAAAGCTTGATATACTTGGTCAATACTCAAACCCAAAGCTTTCAATCGCACAGGATCGACATTGACTTGGTAAGTCTTGATTGGACCACCCCAACTAGTTACATCAATCACACCGGGAATTTGGCGAAATGCCTTCTCTAGATCCCAATCCTCAATAGATTTCCGTTCCATTGCTGAATAGTACTTCGATTCGACTGTGTAGCGATAAATTTCACCTACACTACTAGAATCCGAATCAAGTTGGGGTTTCGCATCACCAGGAATATCTGCTTGATTAATCCGCTCTAGTACTTCCTGACGAGTTACTTGGCTTGGTAGACCATCCTCAAAAGTAACAATTATTACAGATAGATTAATAAAAGAGGTGGAACGCAAACTAATTTCACCAGGAATACCATTTAGTTCTTTTTCTAAGGGTATTGTTACTAAGCGTTCCATTTCCTCTGCGGCTTTTCCAGGCAGAATAGTAATTACTCTCACCTGGGGGTTAGTAAAATCTGGATAAGCTTCAATTTCTAGAGCACGGAAGGCACCGTAGCCAACTACCAAGAGCAAGAAAATAATTGCCAAGGTAATATAGCGGTTGCGGAAGGCTGTGGAGATCAGTTTGTCGATCAGGTTATTCACGCTATAGGTTTCCTTCTATGATAAGAATTCATCTCATTAAGTGATATAGAGCATACATCATATATGAGAATTTATCTCATTAAAATTGCATACATTTGGCATATTAGCAGTATCTATGTAATTTTGCTATTTAAGCCATGTTATTCATAGCAAGAAAATATGACTACAGTAAGATTAATTCTCGCAAAAATATGACTATTGTATACTTGGTAAGGAAAATCTAAAGGTCGAGCCTTTGCCTAGCTCGCTTTCTACTTCAATTTTTCCATTGTGTAGTTCCACTAATCTTTTGGTAATTGCCAATCCGATACCAAATCCCCCTGTTCTGGCATCTCGTGACTGGTCTGCCCGCCAAAAGCGCTCAAAGACTTTAGGTAAATCTGCTTTGGCAATTCCAATACCCGTGTCTGTAACAGCAATCCACAGGCATTGTCTGCGACCGACGTAGCGATCCCTACCAGACCAAGTGCGAATGGTAATGGTTCCGTCATGAGTATAATAAATGGCGTTGCTAATCAGGTTAATCAGAATTTGCCTGATGCGATCGCGGTCAGCATATGCAGGTGGTAAATTATTGGCTAACTGCAATTGCAATTCACAGTTTTTGTTTAAGCTAACTGCGGTAAGTTCTGTGACTATCTCCTGGATGAGGGGTGCTAAGTGTACTGGCTCAAGTTGTAAAGGTAAATAACCTGTTTCGATTTTGGAGAGTTCTAGTAAGTCATTGACTAAACGCATTAACCGCTCAACTTCTTGGGTCATTTGCTGGAGTATATTGGGGTTAATCTGTGTCATACCGACATTGAGCATTTCTAGATAGCCACGAATTACAGTAATGGGCGATCGCAACTCATGAGCCAAATCGCTAATTAGTTCTCTGCGTCGTTCTTCAACACCTTGTAAGCTAACAGCTAAATAGTTAAAACTATTGGCAAAGCGATTAATTTCCGGAATATCAATGTGAGGTGCGCGTGCTGTTAAATCTCCAGTAGCAAATGCTTGCATTGCCTTTTCCACCATGAGTAGTGGGCGCATAATAATGTGTGAAGTCAGGATGCTAACAGCAATAACACTGAAGAAACTAACGACAGCAGCTACCATTCCATCCTGAAAATTTTGTCCAGATAAGTGACTCACCAAACTGATAATACTAATTCCCAAGAACATCACACTCATGTGAGACAAAAGTAATCGGAGTTTGAGACTTAGTGTCCAATGATTTACTAAAAACATGTCAAGAGGAAGAATTTGATTCAGTAAAACTATAGCCAATCCCTGGTGCTGTGGAAATAAATTGATACTTATCTAATTTTGTACCATTCGGATTCTTATTGTATAGTTTTTGTCGTAAGCGCTTGATATAAGAATCCACTATCCGTAAGTCACCTAAATAATCAATTCCCCAAACAGTGTCCAGTAAATGTGAACGGCTCCAAACTCTTCCTGGTCGGCTAGCTAATACTACCAGTAAATTAAACTCTAATGTGGTGAGTTTAATCATTTCTCGACTTCCATCCAGTTGTTTTAGATAGACAGTCCGGCATTCTCGATCAATCAGTAAGCGGTTGGTTTCGATTATGTCTTCGGAATTTACCTGCTGTCGTAACTCTCTTCTGAGTAATGCTCTCAGTCTGACTGCCAGTTCCACTGGACTAAAAGGCTTAGACATGTAGTCATCAGCCCCAGTAGAAAACCCAATGATGCGATCAATTTCCTCAACTTTACCTGTCAGCATCATGATATAAGGGTCTTTCTGCCTGGATTTAATAAACTGGCGAATATGAGCGCAAATATCTAAGCCATTTATTCCTGGAAGCATTAAGTCAAGAATGACAACATCTGGTTGTAGTTGACAAAATTTATTCAGACCCTCTTCACCATTATATGCAACTTGACAAGCATGTCCTTCACTTTCTACACAGACACGAATCATCGCCGCAACATTCACTTCATCTTCGATTACCAATACAACAGCCATATACAAGTTTCCTATTTACAGACTATAGGGAAACAAAGTCATAGTAAAACAGAGAAGCGGGAGCTGGTTTTACTTGAACCATACCAAAGTTAAAGTCAATGTTAGAGTCAACTTGACGTTCACCCGACTGGGTAAACCGAATTATACCGCTCGCACCCTCGGCAAAAAAATCCGGATTTTGGAGAGCATCTTTGAGTTTTTCACGGGTGGAAGTGATTCGGACACCTGTCCCGGTTATTTGTTTTAATCCTGCTACGATTGCCTCAGTAGCATCATAGCTCATTGCTGTACGCCAATTCACTTGTCCACCCCACAGTTTTGTTGCTTTATCGGAAAAGGAATTATGAAACAGGTTGGGATACCAGGGAGCTACCAGTAGCAAGCCATTAACAGCCTCTTGTCCTAACTCCAGGGTTGTGGAAGTGTATAGAGTCGGGCTACCTAACAACTTGAGGTGTTTGTGATTTGCTCTAGCTATGTCAATTGCTTTGCTGATGCGATCCACATGAGGAGCTAGTAATAAAGTATCGACTCCTCGTTTGATTAAATTTTTGATGATAACGTTAGAGTCAAAACTTTTGGCTGAAAAATCACAGAGCGATTTATCTAAAGTCAAATGTGGATGGGTTGCAGCTTGATTTGATACTTCATTGCTAAACTGATTGACGAAAGATTCTTTATCGATCACGTTCCTATCAGAACAAATGGCAATTTTGGCATAAGGATTGTTCGTGATATAATAATCTGCTAGTTTGTCTGCCATAAAGCGGATACTAGGAACCATGCGGAAAATGTAATGACCCATCGAAGAGAGGTTATCCGAAAAACTAGTGGGTGTAATCATCACTAATCCACCTTGATCGTAAGTCGGACCTGCTGCTACCGAAGTATCACTAGCATTGTGACCAACAACAGCTAATATCTGAGGATCTTTGATAAATTGTTTGGCGAGATAGATCGCTACATCAGGTTTATTATCATCATTGGCAATTTCTACCTGCAATGGCAAGCCATGAATTTTATCTTTACTATGATTTACTGCATCCTGTGACTGCGCTACGCCCCGGAGCATTTCCTGCGCCACATCGGGGTTAGTCCCAATGGGTACACTGACGGCAATTTTCCAGGCAGGGCGAGAGCCAATCTGAGCATTTTCGAGATAAATTCGGGTTTCCGGGTCATTGGGATACTTCTTGAGGGAATTTTGCCAATAATTTGCTGCCCTATCGAAGTCACCTCTACGGAAAGCGTTTGTCCCAGCGACTTTATCAGTATTAGTGACTTCAGTGACTAATACCTTTTCCCCTAAACTTATTCGTGCAAGAACTATCCACTCCTGCCACAGTCGATAGAATATCATTCCCATAACAACTAGGGCTATTATTCCTCCAATGCGAATCAAGGTGATTTTGTATGGGTTATAACTAGGATATATTAGTACTGGTGCAGCTGGATTTTGGCAAATTATAGGTAACCAAGAGGCACAGAGATAATTTGGTTCTATACGTTCCAGACTACGCAATCGTTTTCTAGCTTGCTGCACAGCTAGGTGAAATGGCTCCTCCTGAGCAAAGGCTATCAAGAAATATTCCAGGAACTTTTGAGCGATCTGATCGGGTACGGGTTCCCGCATGACGATCAAATAAGGAATCTGTAAATCTGCCAATTCTTGTGCTAGTCCTAGTCCATCACAAGAATTGAAAATTGCTATTTTTAAACCAGCATTTTTAATTTCATTCTTAAGTTCACCCAGGGAAAGTTGAGTGGTTGGATTCAGCCAGATAACTCCGCCATTATCGTTATCTTCACTGTGGCTATGTCCAGCGAAAAATAGAATATCCCATCGCTTATATAAATGATCTTGCAGTTCACCAAGTGTCGGTTCCACTAAACGATGAACAATAGCATGAGGCAAAGTGTTCAGTAGATTGAAGTCAGTCTGAGTATCAATACCTTGGCTGTTTCCCAGCACACACAGAATCTGGACTGGATTGCTTAATTGACTGGATTTTTTAGATGTTTGGTTGCTAATCACAATTTCCAGATTATCAAGACGCTCTAGTAGAGGCCAGAGATGCCAGGGAAGTCGGCGTAGATAGTAGTCATCTGCACGCACGATTAAGCGAGAAATATGGTATTGTTGTGCTGCCAAAACAATATGCTCTCGCAAATCTCGCAATTTTGGTTGATCAAACCACTCCTGTAATCTGTTCTCTAATGCATCTGCAACATCTTTACAATCTTGCTTACTCTTCTCATATTTCGGATCGCAAGGATTTGTTACTTGGTCTGGGAAATCTAAACGTTGTTGGTAAAGCTTACTCCACTCTCGGTAAAATTCCCTCCATTGGTCATAGAGCTTAGGAATTTCTGGATCGGACGGTAATTCTAGCTCAAATTCTTCATGATCACTAATACGTAGACGGACTTGAAAGCCGCTATCAAAGTCGCCTCTGACTACATCTAGTAGAAGATGGATTTCCATTGGTTTCAACCGCCCTTTCTCAGAACAATAATTTAAATCATAAAATATTCAGTAAAATTATCACCGTTTAGACAAACATTAATGCTAAAACGCTCACCTAATTTACCAGTAAATTTCAGTTGAATATAATTGTCACCGCTCTTTCTTGCCGCAACTTCACCAGAACTGCCATCAGCCCCCAACACCACTAATTTCAACCCTGGTAGCAGACGAGTTTGCTGCCCTAATGGATAGAGACGCGCTAGAATTGAGACGCGCTGATCTTGCAGAGGTAACACCCCCACCATCAAAGCCATATGCTGCTCTGCTATCAGCAATCCCAGATCCAGCACTCGCCTAACACCAGTTGCAGGATGATCCGGATTTATTGTCCAAAGAGCTTCGGCGGCTTTCCAGCGAATTTCTTCATTGGTCGTAGTCTGAATTAAATTTACTAACGCTGCTGGAAAATCTGGTGGAAACGCATCTTTGACTTTGGGATTGCCAAACTGCGATTTGCCATTCGGAGAACCTACACTTCCCCGAAAACTTGACGGCTTATTCGATTTTAAATTACCAGACCACTGACTAGCATACAATTGCTCAACAATTTGTTCGGTACGCTCTGGTGTATCGAAAGCAATATGCTGCAATGCGGGGAAGGTGAATACAGGTTCATATATCAGTCCTGATAATGTACCTATCTCTTTCCAGGTATTACTCAAGCGATCAAGAATATTATTCACCCAGGTTTTCATCAATTTAATTGGTGTAAGATGAATTAATAATTGTTCTAAAGGTTGTAGTTGTGACAATGCCAATTTTTCACTATTGACGCTTACAGAAAATCCACGTAGGGTAGCTTCTGTACAAGATGAATCGATTTGTACAACTACATAACCAATCCTATCTTCCCACACATCTGTCGGTACATAGCAATACTCTTCACCTGGTCTGACTGGGCGACATTCTAAACGTCCTAAGTCTATAATGTGTAAATCAGCAACATCAGAGACTAAACGGCTAAATGGATTCCAGGAATCACATTCGGATAAATCTGATGGAATTTCTAAAATATCTAAGCAGTGTTTGGTAATCATTACTGCTAGTGTATTCCGATATACTTTGTCTGCTTGCTTATGGGTGGGTTGTTGTTTGGCAAAGTTCTCTGCAGTCTGGCGATCGCTATGATGAATTGGTACTACAGTCTTGGGTGAACAGATTGGAATAGTCATAAATTTTAAGAAATGAGAGTTTTAAATTTTGAGTAGGTATTCGATAGGCGATATTACAGCCATCAGCTTTCTAGAGATAGCCAAGCTGCTTACCAGCTTCCCGCAATCTAGGTAAACACTCTCGGCGGTAGAATCCTTGTAATGTCTCTTTGGGTACCTCAAGATTCTGTGCTAATTGTGTCCATGAAATATCCTCTGTTGGTAACCGATTTAGGATAAGGGTATAGCAGTTAATTTCTGAATGATCTCGCAGATGAACCCGCTGTAACTTAGCGCGATCGCGTTCCAACCAAGCCAGCACATCTCCAAGAATGTTTGGTGGTTCGGAGCGAGCTGGAAGGATAGGAACAATAGGGTCAATGGGTCTGTGTTTTTGACGAAGGTAGTAATCCAGTATCCGCATCCTGATGTAAGCATTAATCCAGGTTGGGACAGATGATCTTTTAGCATCATATTTAGGTGCTGTTTTTCCATCACAAAGATTACGGGCAAAGTACATCCAGCTTGTTTGCAGGATGTCTTGATAATCTGTTTCAGGAATGTTATGTGGACGATGCCAGAGTTTTCCTGATGCGGTCAATTCCTTAATCAGTTGATTCATGCATCGGTCACGTTGTGTACTCCCTTGAGGACATTTACAGGTTTTGTCAACTAACGGTGTAAATGATTGAACTACCATATTCATAGGCGATCGCGACTAGCTGGCTAAGTATATTTTCTTCAGGTCAACTGGCGGAAAACATAAATAATTTTTACAAAAATTCATAATTACTGAGGCAGGAGTTTACTAAAAATACTTGACTTAGAATGATTATCATTCTATTATTGGCAATAATGATAATCATTCTCATTTTTTGAAGGTAAAAAAACAGTGACGCAGACTTCGGACAAACAAATCAAAAACATAGTCATACTTAGTGTTAGTTTTCTGTTACTGTCATTAGTTGCTGGTTGTAGATCGTCATCTCCAGATGCAGGAACTACTCTTAACTCCAATAATTCGATCGCCAAACAAGTAGAAGTTGTTGCAGCCGAGAATTTTTGGGGGAGTATCATCTCCCAGATTGGTAGTGATCGGATTAAAGTCACTAGCGTGATTACGAACCCCAATACTGATCCCCATGATTACGAAGCCAAACCTGCCGATGCCCGTACTATTGCCAGGGCTAAGTACGTAATCTTCAATGGTGCTGGTTACGATTCTTGGATGACAAAGTTACTAGCAGCCAATCCAGTCGAGGGACGCAAGGAACTTAATATTGGTGATTTGGTCGGTAAAAAAGCAGGGGATAATCCGCACCTTTGGTACAATCCTAGTTATGTGTACAAGGCTATTGATCGCATCACATCCGATCTCAAGAGCATAGATTCTAATGATGCATCCTACTTTGACCAACAGCGAACAAACTACCTAAATGTGAGCCTTAAGCCTTACAAGCAGCTTATTAGCCTGATAAAACATAAATATCAGGGAACACCAATTGGTGCAACCGAAAGTATTTTTGCTTATCAATCCCCCGCACTAGGTCTCAACTTAATCACACCGCCAGAATTCATGAGAGCGATCGCCGAAGGTCAACAACCGACAGCCAGGGATAAAGCAACAATAGACTCTCAGATCACAGATGAGCAAATCAAATTGCTAATTTACAATAAACAGAATTCCACTCCCGACGTAGAGGTATTGAAGCAGAAAGCAGAAATGGCAAAAATTCCTATAGTACCCATTACCGAGACATTAAGCCCAGCAACAGCCACCTTCCAATCTTGGCAAATTGCACAACTCAAAGATTTACAGCAAGCTTTAGCTACGGCTACTGGTAAAAGAATAACCCCTGTTTCGTCGGCTACGTCAGGAAAATTATGATAAATAACACAATAGATTTTAAAGTGTCACCTTTTTCAACTGAGACTTATAGCCATTTAGGTTTGCGGAATATAATTGAATTTGATCGTGCTGGAATACGTCGTGGAGGTCGTGTACTCTGGAGTAACGTCAATTTGAGTATACAACCAGGCGAGTTTATTGCAGTTTTGGGACCGAATGGCGCTGGTAAATCGACTTTACTCAAAGCCATCCTCGGATTATTGCCCTTAAGTGAGGGTAAACTTACCCTTTTAGGAGCACCTATGCGCCGAGGAAACAATGCTGTTGGCTACCTTCCTCAACGACGCACATTTGGATCTGATGTGCATGTGCAAGGACGTGAAATAGTACAACTTGGGTTAGATGGAACAAAATGGGGTGTACCTTTACCTGGACTACGGAGGCTTTGGGGAGGGGATAAATTAGCTCGTCAAGAGCGACGACGAGTAGATCAAGCGATTGAAATGGTAGGCGCAGCTACCTATGCTAACCGCCCTATTGGTACATTGAGCGGTGGTGAACAGCAACGTCTACTTATTGCTCAAGCACTGGTGACTCGACCACGCATATTATTGCTGGACGAACCGCTAGACAGTCTGGATTTGTATAATCAACAAGCTGTATCAGCACTAATTCGTCAGGTGAGCCAAGAATATGAAATCGCAGTACTACTTGTCGCCCATGATGTTAATCCACTTCTACCATATATAGATCGAGTCCTTTATATTGGACAGGGTCAGACAGCAATTGGTACACCCGAAGAAGTAATCACCTCTAAGACTCTCTCCCATCTTTATAACTCACCAATTGATGTGCTACATACGCAGGATGGTCGGTTATTTGTCGTTGGTCAACCAGAGTCAGTCACTTATCATCCGCACTCCAGTCATCAAAACGATTAAATTGCCTATGTCAACTGATGATGTACATCTCTCATGGAATGTCATGTTTGACATCCAACAACTTTTTGCCTATCATTTCATGCAAAATGCCTTCAGTGCTGGAATGCTAGTTGCTGTGATGGC
>Ga0116226_10003339_pt1 | contig 14172 bp, 17 predicted proteins | sample S1TSphfallax_FD_89692 | JGI IMG/M metagenome (GOLD analysis project Ga0116226, IMG submission 89692) | Host-associated microbial communities from peat moss isolated from Minnesota, USA - S1T2_Fa - Sphagnum fallax MG | ecosystem: Host-associated > Plants > Peat moss > Unclassified | place: USA...
AACGTCGAACTGCTGCAAACGGCCGCGCGGGCGATTCTGATCGCGCGGCGCGGCAGCCTCGCCGACCAGCTGGCGCGCCTGCGGGAAGCGGAACCGCATCCGCGTCCTGGGGCCGGTCTGGTCAAGGCAACGACGGAGATCGGCGGCCGACGCGCGCTGCCGGCGCTCGAATTCTTCAACGGCCTCGGCGGTTTTGCAGCAAACGGACGGGAGTACGTGACGGTGCTCGACGAACACCAATGGACGCCCGCGCCATGGACCAACGTCATCACGAACGAGCACTTCGGCTTCCAGGTATCGACCGACGGGACGGGCAGCAGCTGGTCCCTGAACTCGCGCGAGAATCAGGTGACGACCTGGTCGAATGACCCGGTCAGCAACGCCCCGAGCGAGGCGATCTATTTGCGCGACGACGACAGCGGCGCCCTGTGGACCGCCACGCCCCTGCCGATCCGCGAGAGCTCGCCGTATGTCGTGCGCCACGGCTTCGGCTACACGCGCTTCGAGCACCTGTCGCACGAGATCGCCGTGGATCTCCTGCAGTTCGTCCCGCTGCAGGGTTCGCTCAAGGTGTCGCGCATACGCCTGACGAATAATTCCAAGCGGACGCGCCAACTGTCGCTGACCTATTACGTCGAATGGGTGCTCGGCAATCAACGCGCAAAGATGGCGCCGTTCATCGTCACGGAGATGGATGCCGCGAGCGGTGCGCTGCTCGCCCGCAATCCGTGGAACTCCGACTTTCATGCGCGCACAGCCTTCATCGACATGAGCGGCAGGCAGCAGAGCTGGCTCGGCGACCGGACCGAATTCATCGGTCGGCATGGTTCGATGGCCGAACCCGTGGCGCTGCTCGTGAGCGACGCACTTTCGAATCGCGTCGGCGGGGGTCTCGATCCCTGCGGAGCGCTGCAGACGAAATTGCGTCTGGCGCCGGGAGAAAGCCGGGAATTCGTGCTCTTGCTCGGTGAAGAGGCCTCGCGCGGCGACGCCCTGCGCCTGATCGAGGAATACCGCCAGGAGGATCTCGACCTCGCGTTGCGGTCCGTGGAGGATTTTTGGGAGGAGACGCTCGGGGCGGTACAGGTCAAGACCCCGGACCGCTCGATGGACGTGATGCTCAACGGCTGGCTGCTGTACCAGACGCTGGCATGCCGCGTCTGGGCCCGTGCCGGCTTCTATCAGGCGAGCGGTGCCTACGGATTTCGCGATCAATTACAGGACGTCATGGCCTTGTGCATCTCGCGTGCGCCGCTCGCCCGGGCGCAGATACTGCGCGCGGCGGCGAGGCAGTTCGAGGCCGGGGACGTGCAGCACTGGTGGCTGCCGACGACGGGACAGGGCGTCAAGACGCGCATTTCGGACGATCGGATCTGGCTGCCGTACGTCGCGGTCCATTATCTAGAGGTCACGGGCGATACCGGCATGCTCGATGAACTCGTGAGCTTCCTTGAGGGACCGCCGCTCACGCCGGATCAACAGGAGTCCTTCGGGTCGCCCGCCGCCAGCGCGAGAACCGCGACCGTGTTCGAGCACTGCGCCTTGGCCCTCGATTCGAGCCTGGCGATCGGCTCGCACGGACTGCCCTTGTTCGGCACCGGCGATTGGAACGACGGTATGAATCGTGTCGGCATCGGCGGCCAGGGCGAGAGTGTCTGGCTCGCCTGGTTCCTGCATGCCACGCTGCTCGCATTCGCGCCGATCGCGGACGCTCGCGGCGAAAACGCGCGCGCAGCGGCCTGGCGCAAGCATGCCTTCGCCGTGCAACAGTCGATCGAACGGGAAGCCTGGGACGGCGATTGGTATCGACGCGGCTACTTCGACGACGGCACCCCGTTGGGATCGGTGGCGAGCGACGAGTGCCGCATCGATGCCATCGCGCAATCTTGGGCAGTCATCTCCGGCGGCGGCGATCGTGAACGCTCACAGCGGGCAATGTCCGCGGTCAACTCCCAATTGGTCAGGCGCAGCGACGGGGTGGTCGAACTGTTCACGCCGGCGTTCGACCATACCCGCCATGATCCCGGTTACATCAAGGCTTATCCACCCGGCTTACGGGAAAACGGCGGTCAATACACGCATGCCGCGATGTGGACGACGCTCGGCTTTGCGCTGCTGGGCGACGGCGACATGGCGGCCGAGCTGTTCTCCCTGCTAAACCCCATCAACCATGCGAGCACCCGGGCAGGCATCCACCGCTACAAAGTCGAGCCCTATGTCGCCTGCGCGGACGTGTACACGGCGGCGGCGCACGTCGGTCGCGGCGGTTGGACCTGGTATACCGGATCGGCGGGATGGATGTATCGGACCGCGATCGAGGGGATACTCGGGTTTCACCTGCGGGGAGACCGGCTGTTGATCGACCCTTGCATTTCGCGTACCTGGGCGAGCTTCGAGATCCATCATCGCTTCCGCAGCGCGCGGTACGTGATCACGGTCTCCAACCCGCACGGCGTCAATCGGGGAATCCGCGAGGCCTCACTGGACGGGATACCGATGCAGGGTCCCGGCTGCGACATCGCGCTGCGCGACGATGGGAGAACCCACACCGTGCGCGTCGTTCTCGGTTGAGCGCTCAGACCCGGTTGAGCGCTCGAACCAGGGGTTGAGCCCTCAGGCCTAGCCGGCCGCCTGCGTGTCGCTTGCCGTCTTCGTCGCCGAACCGTTCAATCGGCTCAGAGCATGGACACCCTTGAGCATGCTGGCGAGTTCCTCGGCATGCTCCTCTTCGACACCGAGAATTCTTTCGAGAATGCGTCGCGTCGAGGAATCGTGCTTGCCGATGTAATCAACCATCTCTCGATAGGACTCGATCGCCACGCGCTCCGCCACCAGATCTTCGACGATCATATCTTCGAGCGAGACACCGGCCTTGTATTCCGCATGACTGCGGGAGGTGAGCCCGTTGGGATCGAAGTTAGGTTCGCCGCCGAGCTGGATGATTCTCTCGGCGATGAGATCGGCATGTTCCTGTTCTTCATTGGAGTGTTCCAGGAACTCTTTCTTGACGGCTTCTGCGAGCACTCCATCTGCCATGTAGTAGTGGCGCCGGTAGCGCAGTACACAGACCAACTCCGTCGCGAGCGCCTCGTTGAGGAGCTTGAGAACGATCTCTCGGTTCGCGTCATAACCAGGTGTCACCGCACCCGCGCTGATGTGCTGGCGCGCGCGTTCGCGGATCGTCTGGATGTCACTCAAATGGGGCGTCGTCGGCGTAGCTTCGATGGGTTTGTTCATAGTTTGGATCCATAGGTGGTGAGTAAACGCACAAACATCGTGCGCGCAAAGGTTTTTATCGGCAGCAGACGCAGCAGGCGCCAGACGATCGCCGGTCGCGCCACGAGGATGCCGCCCAGGATCGCGGCGATCGCACCCAGACCTTGCTTGCGCAATAGAAGCTGAAGGGTGCGGCTGCGTGGAAATTTGTCCACGTGGGCGCCAGGCGGCTGACCGGGGTGGGCGTCCTCACGATCCGAAGTGAAAAGATCGACGAGTTCCTGGCGTGTTTGCGCCAGCCGCGCCTCGGTGCGGATGCGGTCATTGTCGAATAGGGCGCTCACGAATCCTCAGTCTGAATTGACGGAAAGAATGCGTTCCAGGGCGATTCGATCCTGCCGCCATTCGTCCTTGATCGAGCCGAGAAAGGTGCCCTGGGCGCGCAGCATTCGCGACCGAACGAGGCCGCCGAGGACCGCGATCAATAAAAAAATGCCGCCCATCCACGCGATGGCGACCAGCCGGTAGGGAGTATCCCAGGTGCGGGCAAGCACGCCGAGACAGACCATCGCAAGCGTGAAGGCGAGGCTGACGCCGATCACCAGATTCGCGATCAGTCGTGCCGCCAGCTCACGTTGGGCCCGGACCAGGTCTTCGCTCAGCAACTCCGCGTAGGCGGCGAGATGGCGGAGCACGATCGGCGCTGCCTCCGGCAATACGCGCAGCAGATCCATACGCCGTCGCCTAGGAGCGGCGCGTGACCAGGAACCCTATCGCGACACCGACGAGGGCAGCAATCCCCAACGCTTGCCACGGGTTCTCCCGCACGTAACCATCCGTGGTGCTGGCGACCCGACGGGCTTGCTGGCGCACGCTGTCGGTGCCGCTGGTGATGCTCTCTTTCGCCGACGCGAGCGCCTGCTCGACTTTGCCTCGCACCCGGGCGACGTCCGCATCCTTGAGATTGCTGATCCGGCCGATCAAATCTTCGACGTCCGCGATGAGGTTCTGCAATTCGCTCGCCGCCGTTCCCCGCAGGTGCTTCGCGCCACTCTGAAAGTCGGCTTGCAAACGGTCCGATGCCTGCAGCACGTTCTCGGATGATCCCTGGAAGGTGTTTTCCATCTCAATTCTCCTGATATCGTTTAATTATTCGTGCAGCGCTGAGGCCTGCCGTGCAAAACTCGAGATCAGGCGCGCCGGGCGAGACCCAGCACCGCACTCAAAATCGCGACGACCAGGAATACAAAGAACAAGATTTTTGCGATGCCGACGGCACCCGCGGCGATCCCGCCGAAACCGAACAGAGCCGCGACCAGCGCGATGACGAAAAAGACGACGGCGTAATAAAGCATGTGGTGTCCCTCGAGAGCCCAACGGGCGTTGAAATTCGTCGTATGATGATGACCTGGAAGCCGCTGCCGAACCATCGGTCCGGTCCGGCGGCCTGTGTAGGACATGTCTCACATCGTGAGAACGGGAGCGGACGAATGAAGCTGTTCGGCGAGGAATTGGGCCGAGTCGGACGCTGGTATCTCCTTCTGCCGCCCGTTGCGCTGATTGCTCTGCTCGCGGTCCTTTTTCTGCTCGCGATCGCGGGCCAGAACCGGCTCGAAGCGGCCAATGAACGCGTCCACGATTCACAGGCGCGGGAACAGTCGCTGAGCGAGTATCTGGCCTTGATCACGGGTGCCGAAACCGCGCAGCGTGGTTACATTCTCACCGGCGAGCGCATCTATCTCGAACCCTATACGCTCGATGCGGGTCGCGTACGCGGGGCTCTGGATCGCGTGCGGCGCGCCTATGCAGCGGCTAATGATCCGGAGACGGATCGCACGGCGGAACTCGAAAAGCTCACTGACGACAAGTTGTCCGCGCTCCAGCAGACCTTGGCGGCGTATGAAAATCGCACCGGTCAGTCGTTCGAGTTCACGCGCATCGACCAGGGCAGGGTCACGATGGACCGCATCCTCGCTCTCGTCGCGCAGATGCGGACGACCGAATCGATGAAGCTCGCGGTCGCCACCCGGCGGTGGCGCGACGACCTCCTCTGGTCGCGATGGTTCACGGTGCTCGGCGGCTCCTTGAATTTCATCCTGATCATCGTCGCGATGCGACTCGTTTTTAGCGAGATTCGGCGCCGCGCGCGGCAGGCAGAGGACCTGCGCAATCAGAAACAGGAGTTGGAACGGCAGGTCGCGGCCCGGACCCGGGAGCTGACGGCTCTGTCAACGCATCTGCAGGAGGTCTCGGAACAGGAGAAGTCCGCGCTGTCGCGCGAACTGCACGACGAACTCGGCGGCCTCCTCGTGGCGGCGCGCATGGATCTCTCCTGGCTGCAACTGCGTCTGCCGACCAGCGACTCTGCGATCGAACAGCGCTTCAAACGCATCCATGAGTGCCTGAGCGCGGGAGTGGATTTGAAGCGACGCGTGGTCGAGGAGTTGAGGCCCACCCTGCTCGACAACATGGGGCTGTTTGCCGCGCTGCGCTGGCAATTCAAGGAATCCTGCCGGCGCACAGGACTGCAGTGCAGCGAAAGTTTCCCCGACGATGAGCCCACTCTCGATCCCGTTGCCGCGATTGGGATCTTCCGGGTGGCGCAAGAGGCCATGACGAATATCCTCAAGCATGCCATGGCGAAGAGGGCAACTCTGACGATTCGCATCGACGCGCAATCCCTCGTGCTGGAAGTCGGCGACGACGGTCGCGGAGTGCCGGTGTCGCGCCTGGGTGCGCTCGTATCGCACGGGCTGGTTTCGATGCGGCACCGAGTCACGGCTCTCGGCGGAACCTGGACCCTGAGTTCGCCGCCACGAGGGGGTACCACGGTCACCGCCGTGATACCCCTGGAGCGCATACTCGGACGCAGCGTGGCCTGACTGCGTGATTTCCGCTGCGCTCTAGCTCCGCGGAGCGATCGGTGCGTTGTTATTCGAGCCGATGACAACTTCTACCCGGCGGTTCAACTGCCGGCCGCTGGAGTCGGTGTTGCTGGCCACGGGATATTCCTTCCCGAAACCCTCGGTCGTCACCCGTGACGCGTCGATACCGCGCGCCATCAGCGCGTTTTTGACTGAATCGGCGCGGTTCAGCGAGAGCTGCTCGTTATAGGAATCCGAGCCGACGCTGTCCGTGAAACCGTCGATTTCCACGCGGCGATCCGGGTGGTCCTTGAGGAACTGCGCGAGTTGGTCGAGCTTGCGCTCGGCACCCGCCTTCAGCTGGGCCTTGCCGGTATCGAACAATACGTCACCGAGCGTCAGCACCAGGCCACGCGCGGTCTGAGTCGCCTTGAGCTGCTCGAGTTCGGCCTGCAACGCCGCCGCCTGCTGGGCGGCTTGATCCCGCTGATCGAGAGCGATCGCGGCCGTTGCTTTCGCGTTGTCGGTCGCCTGAGTCTGCGCCTGCAGCAAGATCCGGTCACGCTCCGCCTGGCCGGCGGCAACGCGAGCATCCTCCGCCTTACCCTTCGCCCGAACCTGGGCGAGACGGGCTGTTTGCGCGGCCAGATAGGCCGGTTGATCGACTTGGTTCATTTTGCCTTGGTTTGCGGCTGCCTGCGCTTCCGCCAGCTCCTTTTGCGCGCTCGCGAGATCGAGAGCAGCGTATTTAGGCACGTTCGGATCGGATTCGGCGGAACGCACGGCCGATTGAGCCGACTCCAGCGCGGCGTCGGTCTTCGGGGTGGCGGCGCAGGCCGCGAGGCCCAGGGCGCATGCGGCGCTCAAAGCGAGTTTAAGGTTCATTGTTCTTCCCTCAATTGGTGGAGTTGACGTTCTGCAGTGAAGTGCGGCGCAAGGCCTGCATGCTGGCGTCGAACTGGGCGCCGGCCTTCTCGGACTTCTGTTCGTCCGCAGTGGCCTCCGCCAGCTGGGCGTCGATGTTTGCCTGCTCGGCGAGTTCCGAAGCAGGCAGGTATTTGTGGTCCGCCTGCGCCGACTGCGCGCGGGCCAGCTTGTCGCGGGCGGTTGACAGCTGTACGGGCGCATATTCCGGCGCACCATTCTGTTCCGCGCGGCTCAAGGAGGCTTGCGCGACGGCGATCTTGTCGTTGGGAGGCGGCGTCGAAGCGCAACCTGCGAAGGCCGCCATGGCGGCCAAGACGATGACGGCAGCGCCGACTCGATTGATCCGATGAGTGTTCACGTTGTAGTACTCCTGGTTGATGAAGCGACGCTCAATGCCGCGAATTGAATTTGCGCATGCCAGCGTCCGCCTGGCCGGCGACTTCCTGCAGCGAGTTCGCCAGATCCTGGATTTGTCTTTCGGCCTCGTCGCGACCGATGCCGTAGGCTTCCTGGATCTTGCCGGCGAGAATCTCGCGGCGTCCGTTGATGGCAGCGAATTGATCGTCGGTCAACTTGCCCCACTTTTCCTGCACCTGGCCCTTGAACTGCTTCCAGTTGCCCTGCACACGATCCCAATTCATAGCGCTCCTCCTCGAGGATGTTTGGCGTCGTCGATGCGATGCATCTGACAAGGTGAGAGCAAGCGCCGTGCCAAGCGGGATCGCGCGCAGCGGCCGCTCGCCTGACCGATTACCAAGCAAAACAGGTAATGCCCTGTAGAAATTTCGGCTTGGCGAGTAGAACTTGCCGGAGATTTTTTGCGTCGCCGCGCGGGAGCGCGCGCGACGTCAGACTCAACGGCGGACGAGCTGTTCCTGGCAGATTGCCTGAAGAACTTCGGCGAGCCGACCATAGTCGCGCGCTTTGTCGAGAAAATGCGTCGCCCCGAGGGCGGTGGCCGCGTTCTTGTATTCCGGGAGATCGTAGTTGGTGAGTACGACGATGCGCGGCTTCGCCGTTCCGCCGGCAAGCGCCCGCATGACGCCGAAACCAGTTCCCTGCTTCAGATGCAAATCCAAGATGATCACGTCGACGGTTTCGCGCTTTACCGCGGCGATGGCCGCGGACTCGGTGTCGACCGTACCGATGAGCTCGACGGCGGGAATCTGACGGATCGCTTCGGTCAGACGTTCCGTCAAGACCTTCGAGTCCTCGACGAGCAAGACCCTTAAACAATCAGTCATCACCATCGTGTCCATAGTTGTAGTGTTCACACGCGCCGCGGTCTATTGAATCAGGCCATTGCGTAATGCGTACGAGGTGATATCGGCATTGGCCGTGAAGTTCATCTTTTCCAGAATGCGGCTGCGGTAGGTGCTCACCGTCTTGACGCTCAGGGAGAGCTCATTTGCGATGTCCGATACGCCGCGACCTGCCGCCAGTTTGCAGAAGATTTGGAACTCTCTGGTCGAGAGACGGGCGTGCATGGGCTTGTCTGGATCGCCATCGAGGTCCGCCACGAGAATTTCGGCGAGAGCGGCACTGACGTACCGGCGACCCGAAAGCACGGTGCGCACCGCCTTCATGAGCTCCTCGGGTGCACTGTCCTTCGAGAGGTATCCGCTGGCGCCGGCCCTCAAGACGTTGACGGCGTACTGCTGCTCCGGCAGTCCGCTCATCACGAGCACCTTGACGTTCGGGTGCCCCGTCTGAATGTGGCGCAGGATGTCGAGGCCGCTGCGATCCGGCATGTGAATATCGAGCAGCACCAGATCCCAGGACTGCTTGCGCAGTTGATCGAGCGTCTCGCTACCCGTGGAGGCTTCCCCAATCGCGGTGATGCTCGAATCATTCTCCAAGAACTGCTTGAAGCCAGCACGAACGACCGCATGGTCGTCCGCGATCAAAACACGTGACACGGATAACACCCTTTTCGCCCCCGTTTAGTTACTGGCGAATTCCTGATTTTGAGAATAGCCATTGAGCTTGTTATACAAAGTTTTCAGGCTGCAGCCCAGCGCGTCGGCGGCCCGCCTCTTGTTGCCCTGGAAATGGTCCAGCGTCGCCTCGATCAACGAACGTTCCATGTCTTCGATTCTCGATCCTACCCGAATATCGAGCCGTTCGCGGCTGTCCGCGGATTGGGCGCCGCGGGGCGTCCCACCGGATTGAATCAGCGGAGCCGGCTCGAGCACTTCGTCCCCGAGGATGAAGGCCCGCTCGATGCAGTTTTTCAGTTCCCGCACGTTGCCCGGCCAGGAATGCTGCTTGAGCATCATTCGCGCGACCGCGGACAGGCGCTTCTGCGTGCCGGCCCGCGCGTTGAGTTCGGACAGGAAGTGCTCGGCGAGCAGGTCCACGTCGCTGCCGCGGGCGCGCAAGGGCGGCATCGCGATCGGAAAAACCGCCAACCGGTAGAGCAGATCCTCGCGCAGCTGCGCACTTTCCACCGCTTTGAGCGGGCAGCGATTCGTCGCCGCGATCACGCGGACATCGGTGACGAGTTCGACGCTCGCGCCGACGCGGTAGAACTTGCGCGTCTCGAGCACACGCAACAGACGCGTCTGCATGTCGAGCGGCATCTCGGTGACCTCATCGAGCAGCAGCGTACCGCCGTGGGCCCGCTCGAAAACGCCCGCATGGGCGCGAATCGCGCCAGTGAAGCTGCCTTTTTCGTGGCCGAACAACTCCGCCTCGATCAAGCCAGCGGGCACCGCACCGCAGTTGATGGCGACGAAGGGTCCCTGGTGACGGGCGCTGCGGCGGTGGATCAGTTGCGCCGCCAACTCCTTGCCGGAACCGCTCTCGCCGGTCAGCAGAACGCTCGCGTCCGTAGGGCCCACGCGCTCGATCAGTCGCAGTACTTCCTGCATCGCGGCGGACGTGCCAAGCAAGCTCACATCGGCCTGGCTTGGGGCCGGCAGGATGGGAAATTCAATGGTCGCCACATTCATCGTCGAACTCCTTCGCAGCGCGCTCGTGTAATGCTTACATTGCGCCTGCCGTAAGTTGTACGCTGCGGCCCCAGGAGCCGCCATCGATCCGTGGCTCAACCTCGGCTCAGACAGAGCGCGAATGCCTGTAGGTGTTTGTCCGACATCCAGGCTCAAGGTATTGAAAGCTAAGTGGATCAGACCCCGCGCTGACGCAAGAATGCGGGTCGAGGCGACCTATGGCGGCGGTTGGCACATGGGTTGCAGTGGCCTGGTGTCGCAGGGGCACCGGAAGGTCGACTCAACGTGGTTCTGGCGCGACCCCCGGATTGCGTTCCGTGCCGCATCGCCAGCAGCTCGTGAACTGCGGCTCGGACCGCTCACCGCAACCTTCGCAGACCCAAACCGAGCCGAGCGCGGGGGCAGCGGCTTCGCGTAGCACCCGCAGCGCGCGCACCTCGTCCACATCGTCGACGTAGAGCTGCGGCCAGGTCTCCAGCATGGGCAACTCTCCCATCGCGCCCGCCAGATATTGATTACGCAGTTCGGACTCGATGCCCGCCACCAACAGGAGATTGCGATGATGGGCGACCTGCAGCAGCGACGGGGCGCGAAACACGCGCTTCACGGGGGGGCACACCTCTGGAGCGTGGACAACTCCCTGAGCTTAGCGCAAGGAGGCAAGAAATGCGCCGACGTTGCCGCCTTGCTCCAAGGTCTCGACGAGCGCCGAGCCGATCACGACGCCATCGACGTGGGCGCCGAAACGCGCCACCTGTTCGCGTGAGCGGATGCCGAAGCCGGCGCAGACCGGAACGTTGGAACAGCGCTTGACCCGATCCATGTAGGCGAGCACGTCGTCGGGGACGGCGACGGACTTGCCCGTGGTGCCGGTCATGGTGACGGCGTAGACGAAGCCCTGGGCTGCGCGGCACAAGCGCTCGAGACGTTCGCACGGCGTCACGGGCGTCACCATTTGCACCAGCGCGAGCCCCTCGCGGTCCAGCGCGGCGGCCAGTTCCCCGCTCTCTTCATAGGGCAGATCCGGGACGATGAAACCCGTGATGCCGGCCGCAGCTGCGTCGCGCGGTAATCGATCCAGGCCGTAGGCCAGCAGGGGATTCAGATAACTCATCAGCAGTATCGGCGCGTTGAGCGACGCCGTCACCGCGCCGAGCTCGGCGATGATCCAGGGCAGCGTCACGCCGTCGCTGAGCGCCTGGAAGCTCGCGCGCTGTATCGTTGTGCCGTCGGCCATCGGATCGGTGAAGGGGACGCCGATTTCCACCACGTCGGAGGCGCCTGCGACGGCCGCAAGATTGCTCCGGAAGCTCGCCCGGTTGGGAAAACCCGCGGTCAGGAATGCGACCAGTGCAGGACGCCCCGCATCGGTCGCGGCGCGTATCGCCGCAGAGATCCGATCTCGACCGAGGATCGTCACGCCGCCGCCGGTCACGTCAGCGCCGGCAGGACGGTGCGTTGCAGAATCGGCAAATCCTTGTCACCGCGCCCCGAACAACAGATCAGGATGCGCGAACCAGGATGCGTCTCGGCGAACCGACGCGCGCCGACGAACGCGTGCGCGGTCTCTATTGCCGGCAGGATGCCCTCGAACTTCGCGCACTCCATGAGCGCAGCCAGCGTGTCCTCGTCGGTGGCGGATTCGTACGCCACGCGTCCGGACTGCATCAAATAAGCGTGTTCGGGGCCGACGCCGGGGTAATCCAAGCCGGCCGAGACGGAATGAGTCTCTTGAATCTGGCCGTACGCATCCTGCAGCAGCAAGGAGTAGCTACCCTGCAGCACGCCCGGTGTGCCGAAGGTCAGCGACGCCGCGTTTTGCCCTAGGCCCGGACCACGCCCGCCCGCTTCCACCCCGAGCAGGCGCACCGACGAGTCCTGGAGGAACGGATGGAACAGCCCGATGGCGTTCGAACCGCCGCCGACGCAGGCCACCGCGACATCGGGCAGGCCGCCCGCCTGGGCGAGAATCTGCGCGCGGGCTTCGCGTCCGATCACCGCCTGCAGCTCGCGCACCAAATAAGGATAGGGATGCGGACCCACCGCGGAACCCAGAGAATAATAGGTGCCGTTCGGATCCGAGACCCAGTCGCGCAAGGCCTCATCGATGGCAGCCCGCAGCGTCTGATCCCCGCCGGTGACGGGGACCACGCTCGCACCCATGAGCTTCATGCGTCCGACGTTGGGTGCCTGACGCTCGACGTCCACCGCGCCCATGTAAACAACGCAGGGCAAGCCCAATCGCGCAGCCGCGGCCGCGCTCGCGACGCCATGTTGACCCGCGCCGGTCTCGGCGATGATGCGCTTCGCGCCGAGGCGCTTGGCAAGCAGGGTCTGGCCGATCGCGTTGTTGATCTTGTGGGCGCCGGTGTGCGCGAGATCCTCGCGTTTGAGCCAGATGTCCGCACCCCAGCGTTTGCTCAAGGCGGGCGCGAAGGACAGCGCCGTCGGGCGGCCCACCCAGGTGCGCAGCTCATGATGGAACTCGGCCTGGAAATCCGCATCGCGGAGATAGCGGTCCACCCCTGCCTGCAGGCGATCGAGTGCGGGCACCAGGGTTTCCGGGACGTAACGCCCGCCGAACTTCCCGTAGCGGCCCTTGCCGTCGGGATAACTGGGGCCGTCGGGATAACTGCGGCCGTCGGGATAGCTTGGGCCGTCGGGTTGATCGGGGCGAGAGGCGTCGGTCTCGGCGTGCTCGTCGCGTAATGGGCTGCTCATGAATCTTGCTCCAGGCGCGCGGCCGCCGCTCGGACGACGCGCACGAATTCCAAAATCTTGTCAGGGTCCTTGATGCCCGGCGTGGCTTCGACGCCGGTGCTCACATCGACTCCAAACGGCCGCACGGCGGCGATCGCCTCGGCAACGTTCGACACGGAAAGTCCACCGGCGAGGATCAGCTGCGTCTGCCGCGCCAGTTCCGCCGCGCGGCCCCAATCCGCGAGTTCGCCGATGCCGCTCGTCGGTCCCTCGAACAGCATCAGAGACGGCAGAGGACTTGGCGTCTTGCGGCCGAAGCGAACCACCGGCAGCAGTTTGACGGGCGACGGAATCTTCAACTCGCGCAGATCCTCGACGTCCGTCTGGAAATAATCCGGCTTCATGCTGCGACAGATCTCCTCGACCTTCATCTGCAAAGGATGTTGGGACACCGCGATCCGCAGAATACCCGGGGGCGCGAGCGCGGCCAGCTGCGCGGCCTGGCCCGGGGTCACCTGGCGGGGACTCGGCGCGAAAACGAAGCCGATCGCATCCACTTTCGCCTCGGCGGCGGCGGCCACGGCATCCGCACTGGTGAGTCCGCATATTTTGATCCACATGAGTTCGAGTGTAATGATTTAAGACGGCACTGTCCGCGTCGCATCGAAGATCCGGCCGAGCAGAGCCGCCGGTTCGTCGCTGACCATCAAGGCGGTGCCGATCAAGGCCAGTCGGTAACCCAGACGGCGCATTGCCGCCGCACTCTCGGCGTCAGCGACGCCGCTCTCGGCAACCGCGGGTATCCCAACGGGCAGCCGCGGCGCTAGAGCGGCGAAGCGTTCCGGTACGACCTCCAGCGTCTGCAAATCTCGACTGTTGACGCCGACGACCACGGTCTCCTTGCGACCTGTACGTGTCCGCATCAACTCTGCGGCGAGCGCGAGGTCCTTGGCGTCGAAGGCTTCGAGGAGCACGAACAATTGCCACTCCGCCGCGGCGTCCAGCAACTCGACAATACGCGCGCGGGTCAGCATGCGCAGAATCACGAGCACGCCGCCCGCACCGGCGGCCCGCGCCTCACAAACTTGGTACGGGTCGATGAGAAAATCCTTGCGCATCGCAGGCACGCCGTCGACGCGCACGGCCGCGGCGACGGCCTCGAGGTGTTGCAGGGATCCGTCGAACCGCGTGGGTTCCGTCAACACGGAAACGGCCGCTGCGCCGGCGCGCGCGTAGGTCGCGGCGCGCCCCAGCCAATCGTCGGTCGCCGCGCCGAGCACGCCCGCGGCCGGTGAGCGCAGTTTGATTTCCGCGATGACGTCGAACCCTGCGGGCGAGAGCCGCAACGGCGGCGGCAGCGGTGTGGCCCGCGCCCGTCGCTCGAGATCGGCCGGCGGTTCCACGAGGCGGGCGGCGGCGACACGCAGGCTGCTGGCCCGCGCCATCTCGTCGAGGAAAAGGCTCATACCTGGTCCCCGCTCATGCGCCGATGCCGCTCATGCGCCGATGCC
>Ga0116226_10003340_pt1 | contig 14170 bp, 11 predicted proteins | sample S1TSphfallax_FD_89692 | JGI IMG/M metagenome (GOLD analysis project Ga0116226, IMG submission 89692) | Host-associated microbial communities from peat moss isolated from Minnesota, USA - S1T2_Fa - Sphagnum fallax MG | ecosystem: Host-associated > Plants > Peat moss > Unclassified | place: USA...
AGGACGCGCTAAATCTTATGCAGAACGTCTCTTTGACTATCCTGAAATTGGTCCATTAAAAAAAGAAGATGCTACATCTGCTTTAGAGGAGCCTGTGCAACGAGAAGGAGTAACTTTCACAAAAGAAGCTATAGATGAAATTATTCGTGTTACTCAAGGATATCCCTATTTTTTGCAAGAATGGGGCTATCAAGCATGGAATATCGCAAGTAAATCCCCTATAGATATTGATACTGCTAAACAAGCAACAGCTGCTTCTCTTCAAAGACTTGATCAAAGTTTTTTTCGAGTACGGTTTGATCGTTTAACTCCCAGAGAGCAGACATATCTTCGAGCACTTGCTGAATTAGGCGGAATTTCCCAACGCTCGGGCGATGTCGCAGAAGAACTAGGAATAGATGTACAAAGTGCAGCACCATTGAGAAATAATTTAATTAAAAAAGGAATGATTTATAGTCCAAAACATGGAGATACTGCCTTCACTGTGCCGCTTTTTGAAGACTTCATGAAACGCATTATGCCTAATCTACCGAAAAAATCTTAACAAAATGCCAACCCATATTCTTTACACTATTTTCATTATTTTTACCGGCGCTGCTATTTTGTCCACGCTGGCACTTTATACAAGACAATCTCTACTTGTTGCTTATTTATTATTAGGAATTATTGTAGGCCCCTGGGGACTAAAATTTATTTCAGATCCAACTATGATAGGCGATGTTGCTGAGATGGGGATCATATTTCTTTTGTTCTTGCTTGGGCTTGATTTACATCCACAAGATTTGATTCGCATGTTTCGCGAAGTCACTATTATTTCGGTGATAGGAACAATTATTTTTGCGCTCATCGGATTTCTAATTGGCTATCTATTCAAATTTTCTGCTACCGAAAGCATTATCATCGGCATTGCGCTAACTTTTTCCAGCACTATCATTGGTCTAAAACTTTTACCCACCACCGTATTACATCATCAACGTATTGGCGATTTGATGATCAGCATTTTATTACTGCAAGATATCTTTGCCATTATAGTATTACTGCTATTACATGCGAGCACCACAAAAACACTCGAAGTAAAAGAAATTGCATCTATTATTTTAACCTTGCCTACCTTAGCCATATTTGCATTTTTATTTGAACGGTATGTGCTTACTCCACTATTTAAACGATTTAGCAAAATTAAAGAATATATTTTCTTAGTAGCAATTGGCTGGTGTTTGGGAATGGCAGAATTAGCAACAAGAATAGGATTATCGGGCGAAATAGGTAGTTTTTTAGCTGGAGTTTCTATCGCTTCTGGGCCTATCGCTCTTTATATCGCTATCACTTTAAAACCATTAAGAGATTTTTTCTTGGTGATGTTTTTCTTTTCGATTGGTGCAAATTTTGATCTACATTATTTACCCGTAGTTTGGGTTCCTGCACTAATTCTGGCTGGTTTTACTTTATTGTTTAAACCCTGGCTATTTCAAAAATTACTCATCAAAATTGGTGAAAAACCTGAAATTGCTCGTGAAACCGGCATTCGATTAGGGCAAGGTAGCGAGTTTTCTCTGTTAATTGTTTATTTCAGTTCGACCGTTGCACCTGTTTTGCTCAGCGATCGGGCTCAGTATCTGATCCAGGCAGCAACTATCTTAACTTTCATTGTTTCGTCTTATTGGGTGGTGCTTAAATATCCCACACCAGTGGCGTTATCGGAGAAGTTGAGAAGGGATTAACTAAGCCAACTTCTTATACTTAATCCGATGCGGTTGCTTAGCCTGTTCGCCTAAACGCTTTAATCTATCTGCTTCATAATCAGCATAATTGCCTTCAAACCAAACTACTTGACTATTATCTTCAAACGCTAACATATGCGTGGCAACCCGATCGAGAAACCAACGATCATGAGAAATAACTACGGCACAACCTGGAAAAGTTAAAATAGCTTCTTCCAACGCTCGTAATGTTTCCACATCTAAATCATTGGTAGGTTCATCCAATAACAACACATTGCCACCTTTGCGAAGCAATTTAGCTAAATGCACTCGATTACGCTCTCCACCGGAAAGATCTTTGACACGTTTTTGTTGATCAGCACCTTTAAAATTAAATCGGCTGGCATAAGCGCGCGCTGGAATTTGATAACTACCCACGGCGATAATTTCTTGCCCATCACCAATTTCTTCCCATACAGTTCGTTCACCATTCAAACTATCGCGACTTTGATCTACATAAGCTAATTTAGTAGCTTCACCGTAACGAATAGCGCCAGAATCAGGTTGTTCTTGACCCGCAAGAATTCGAAATAATGTGGTTTTACCTGCGCCATTTGCACCAATGATTCCGACAACACCACCTTTAGGCAAATTAAAACTCAAATTCTCGAACAATAAACGATCCAAAAATCCTTTGGTAATTCCATTTACTTCAATGACAAGATTGCCCAAACGCGGGCCAGGTGGAATATAAATTTCCTGTGTTTCACTACGTTTTTGAAACTCTTGCGAATTTAATTCTTCAAAACGGGTTAAGCGCGCCTTGCTTTTTGCATGACGACCTTTAGCATTGCTTCTTACCCATTCAAGTTCAGCTTTAATCGTTTTTTGTCTAGCAGACTCTTGTTTCTCTTCTACTTTTAACCGCTGTTCTTTTTGTTCCAACCAAGAAGAATAATTTCCTTGATAAGGAATACCATGACCACGATCAAGCTCCAAGATCCATCCAGCCACATTATCGAGAAAATAACGATCGTGTGTCACCGCAACCACTGTTCCTGGGTACTCTTGTAAAAATTGCTCTAACCAAGCAACACTTTCCGCATCTAAATGATTCGTTGGTTCATCTAATAACAACATGTCGGGTTTTGAAAGTAATAATCGACAAAGTGCCACACGACGTTTTTCACCCCCCGAAAGTTTGCTAACGTCTGCATCCCAAGGCGGTAGCCGCAAAGCATCTGCAGCAATTTCAAGTGTTCGATCAATTTCCCAACCATTTAATGCGTCTATCGCAGCTTGTAATTCTCCCTGTTGATCCAAAAGTTTTTGCATCTCATCAGGACTAATCTCTGGATCACAAAATTTCATACTGATTTCATTGAAGCGCTCAAGCAATTGGAAAACTTCTTGTACGCCTTCAATCACATTTTCCCGCACATTTTTTTGCGGATCTAATTTAGGTTCTTGTGACAAAGAACCAATTTTAATACTGGGATGCTTAGTTGCTTCGCCATTAAAATCTTGATCTTCGCCAGCCATAATCCTTAATAAGGATGACTTACCAGCGCCATTTAAGCCAAGCACACCAATTTTTGCTCCGGGCAAAAAAGAAAGTGAAATATCTCTTAAAATTTCTCGCTTTGGCGGCACTACTTTGCTTACGCGATACATTGTGTAAACGTATTCCATGGAACCTCTTAGTAATTGCATTTTATTTTTAGCCTTTGTACTACTTATTTGTCATGCCAGCGCAGGCTGACATCCAGCTATCATATTGAATTAAACTCACTTATGTACAGAATTTATTCTACTTGACTGGATGCCAACCTACGCTGGCATGACAGCATTAAAATCACACTGTCGCTAACTCAGACTTTGAAGACACTGCAGAATGCTCATGCTTTGCCAACGTAATTAATTGTTCATGAAATTGAGATAAACTATTTCGATGGCCAACACTTACAATTGTTGCCTGAGGCAACATTTTGCGTATACTACGATAAACTTGCGCTTCTGTTAATTCATCCAACGCACTCGTCGCTTCATCAAGAAAAATGATATCAGGTTTACTGACAAATATTCTGGCAAAAGCAATTAATTGCTGTTCCCCTAGCGACAATTCCTGTGCCCAATTGCGAACTTCAGTTAATCTATGTTCAAACTTCGCCAATGCACAGAGTTTTAATGCTTCAACTAAAATACGATCATCAATGTCACAATTATGCGGATATACAAGCACCTCTTTTAAGGAACCTAATGGTAAATAAGGTTTTTGTGGCAAGAAAAATAATTTTTTATTTTTAGGTAATGCTATTTGTCCTTCTCCGTATAACCAAAGTCCTGCCAATGCACGCAGCAAGGTGCTTTTCCCTAACCCAGATCTGCCGCTTAACAGAAAACTTCCACCTAGAGGTAACACTAGGTTAATGTCATCTAGCAGCAATCTACCGTCTGGTAATGATAGTTTTAAATGCTGAATCACAATATCATTACCATGATGTTCCTTAACGTTAATACCTGATGAGACTACCGAATATCTATTGATTGACTGATTAAATTCAGTTAACCGAAAAATAACCGCCCGCCATTGTGCAAATAACCCAAACCCATTGATCAATACCGAAAATGCACCAATCACCTGACCAAAAGCACTGGAAATTTGCATCATACCGCCTAGTTGAATCTTTTTTTGCAAATAGAGCGGCACTGCTAAGAAGATCCCAAATACTAAAGAGGCCACATCATAACCGTTAGTAAAAAACATTAAGCGTTTTCTTAATCGCAGCAAGGTAGTGTAATTATTAAAAATTCGACCAAATAACAGGTCAAATTTATTAAGTTCAGCAGACTCACCTTGATATAATGCAATTTGTTCACCTGTTTCCCGCATTCTGGCTAAAGAAAAACGAAAATCAGCATTAAAACGCTGCTGCTGATAATCTAACCCTGCTAATTTTTTACCGATTAATCCAACTATCCATGTGCCGAGAACCGTATAGAGCAATGAACCCCAAAATAAATATCCAGGGATAACAATATGATGAGCGCCTACTGGGATAGATAAGCTTCCTGACAAGTTCCAAAGAATATAACCAAAAGATATTAATGTAAGCGATGATCGAAATAACATGGAAAATACGCTAAGTGTAAGCTCAGGAAACTGTTCCAGATCTTCACTAATACGTTGATCAGGGTTATCAACACTATTATGCTTCAATTGCATATGATAATGCGTATGATTATCCAGCCATTTTTTTAAGCAATTTTCTGTCAGCCATCTACGCCAACGAACACTAAGCAGCCCATTAAAATAAAATGCATATCCATAGGCACAGACAAAAACTACTACGATCACACTAAAATGCAGCAGAGAATTAATCAGCGCTGCTTTATCAAAATTTTGTAGCGCATTAAAAAAATCTTTATTAAAAGTATTTACCGCAATACTTGCTCGTACTCCAATAATTATACAGAGAACGCTTGCACCCAACAGGGCAAATGCCCTCCATTTTTCTTCAGAAGACCAATAAGGCTTCAACAAAAGCCAAAAATCACGAAAAAATTGTCGATTAAATTTCAAGTTAATCCCCGTCCAATTGCCATAATTATCTAATAGTTACTCAGATTTTACCGATAAATCTAGTAAAAACCACTTACTTTGTGCAATTAATAATAAAATGTTATGATGCCGAGCTTTTGACCTCCAGGAGGATGAACTGATTATGTTAATACTTTCAAGAAGAATTGGTGAAAGTCTAGTTATTGGCGAAAACCCAACTATTACTGCTACTGTAATTAATATTCATGGTAACCAAGTCAAAATTGGTATATCTGCGCCTAAAGATGTCCCTGTTGATCGCGAAGAAATACGTCGGGTTAAAAAAGAGCTAGCACGCAAAAATGCAGCTACATGTTTACAAGAAGATGAGTAAAACAAAAACTTTATATACTTGTCAGCAATGTGGCGCACAATTTCCTAAATGGGCAGGGCAATGCAATGATTGTGGGCAGTGGAACACCTTAGTTGAAGAAACTATCTCCTCTAACCCCCGAGTTACTCATTATGCTGGTGCACAAAGCACCGCAATTCATTATTTTGCCGATGTTCAATTAAAACAGGAAGTTCGTTTTTCCACTGGATTTAGCGAACTCGATCGTGTGCTTGGCGGCGGCCTAGTCAAAGGTTCTGTAGTACTACTTGGTGGTGACCCAGGTATTGGCAAATCAACTATTTTACTGCAAACACTTTGTACTCTAGGGAAACACCAAAAAGTGTTATACATCACTGGTGAAGAATCCCTACAGCAACTCACTTTGCGTGCTAATCGCTTAAGTATTCATGCGGATCACTTAGGTCTTTTAGCCGAAACTCATATTGAAAAAATTTTAAGTTTAATCGCTGAGTTTCAACCTGCCGTAGTAATCATTGATTCGATTCAAACCATGTTCAGTGAGCAGATAAACTCAGCGCCTGGCTCAGTCAGTCAAGTTAGAGAAAGCGCTGCCCAACTGGTACGATTTGCTAAGCAAACTCAAATCGCATTATTTTTGGTCGGCCACGTAACTAAAGAAGGGCAACTTGCAGGCCCACGCGTGTTAGAACATATGGTAGATACTGTGCTCTATTTTGAAGGAGAATCTGATAGTCGATATCGCATGATTCGTGCGATTAAAAACCGTTTTGGCGCAGTAAATGAGTTAGGTGTATTCGGTATGACCGAGGCAGGATTGCGTGAAGTCACTAATCCATCTGCAATTTTTTTAGCTAATCACTTACCCAGCACACCTGGCAGCGCTATTTTAGTAACTTGGGAAGGAACTAGGCCGCTCTTAGTTGAAGTTCAAGCATTGGTGGATGATTCGCATCTAGCCAATCCGCGACGAGTGGCTATCGGCTTTGATCAAAATCGACTGGCTTTATTGCTAGCCGTCTTACATCGACATGCCGGCATTCCAACCTATCAGCAAGATGTATTTGTTAATATTGTCGGCGGCTTAAAAATAGCTGAAACAGCAGCTGATTTAGCTATCTTACTGGCAATTTTTTCTAGTCTTCGGAATTTACCGTTACCACAAAAATTAGTCATGTTTGGTGAAATTGGTCTTGCTGGCGAAATTCGCCCAGTACAAAGTGGCTCTGAACGCATTAAAGAAGCAGCCAAACATGGCTTTACTCATGCGATTATTCCATCCGCCAATGCCCCTAAAAAAGAAAATTCGGATTTATCTTTGCTCAAAGTGCAGCATCTCAAAGAAGTACTATCTAGTAAGTTACTGATGCTACCTTCTGCTCATCCAACAACTCAGGACACGCCCTAAATATGACCATGATCTATCTTTTTCCCGGGCAAGGCTCACAAAAAATTGGTATGGGACAAGAATTATTTACCCGATTTCCCGCCATAGTCGAACAAGCAGATGACGTACTAGGATATTCTATCGCCAAGCTTTGCCTTGAAGATCCAGAAGGTTATTTAAACTTAACCCGATTTACTCAACCTGCACTATATGTAGTTAACGCGTTATCTTATTTTGCGCACCTTGAAGACAGTAATATTCCTCAAGCAGATTATGCCGCCGGTCACAGTTTAGGGGAATATAATGCATTGTTAGCAGCACAAGCATTTGATTTCGCTACTGGATTAAAACTCGTACAAAAAAGAGCTTGGCTAATGAGTGAAGTGCCAGCAGGCGGCATGAGTGCTATCATTGGTCTTTCGCTAGATAAAATCCAACAAGTTTTTCAAACACTTAATATCAATTCTATCGATATTGCCAATTTAAACTCGCCCACCCAAATTGTTATTTCAGGCCCATCTAGTGATTTAGATCAGATTGACCCAGCCTGTAAAGAAGCCGGCGCAAAGCTAGTAGTCAGACTCAATGTCAGTGGCTCATTTCATTCGCGCTATATGAAACCTGCAGCATTACTATTTAACGAATTTTTAACTGGATTTAGTTTTTCTTCTCTAAAAATTCCAGTCATTGCAAATAGTACAGCAACACCTTATGAAAACCATGAAATTGCTTTACGTTTAGCTGAGCAAATTTATTCACCAGTTCGTTGGACAGACACAATTAAATATTTATTAAACACTTCTAATCCTGAATTTAAAGAACTAGGTCCACATGGTGTCTTAACTAAATTAGTCAAACAAATCACTCATGGATAAATATGTCACTATCGCTAAAAGCTACTGCAAAACGACAAATTATCTTAGATACCGAAACAACAGGGTTAGATCCTGCGACTCACCGCATCATTGAAATTGGCTGTATTGAACTTGAAAATCGTCGGTTTACTGGTAATTATTTTCACCAATATTTAAATCCTGAACGTGCGATTGATGAAGGTGCTTTAGCAGTGCATGGCATTAGCAACCAATTTCTCGCTGACAAACCATTATTTAAAGACATCGCAGATAGCCTATTAACTTACTTACAAGGTGCTGAGCTTATTATTCACAATGCACCATTTGATCTTGGTTTTTTAGATCGTGAATTTGGTTTTTTTAATAATAATTTTGGCAACCTAACAAATTACTGCAGCGTGATTGACACACTACCTTTAGCAAGGCAATTACATCCCAGCCAACGCAACAGTTTAGATGCTTTATGTAAACGTTATAAAGTAGATAACTCTCACCGCGATTTACACGGCGCGCTAAAAGATGCGCAATTGCTAGGCGAAGTTTATTTAAGAATGACCGGCGGACAAATGTATTTTAATGTCTCCCCAACTCATCAACAAATTCCAGGGTCTGAACCAGAAAAATTCTTCGCTGGCGATGGTTGTGAAACTTTAGTTGTTATAAAAGCCAATGAAGAAGAACTAACGCTCCATCAAGCTTATCTTAAATGGCTCAAAGAACAAGGCGAATGTGTGTGGGAATGAATTTGTCATTCCCAAGATTGATGAATAATTTTCCAAGTATCCTGCATCATCTGCTCCATCTCTTTCTTAACCACTTGTTGTTGCAACTTAATTTTCTCCATCATACGACGCACCTGATCTGGAGACTGCACACTACTATACTGACTAATCTCGCAGCCATTACCACCATTTGTGGTACGAATTAAAGTAAAGTTGATTTTTGCATTTTTTAAATCCGCTGCCTTCACCCAACCGACATTGCCATTGCGTGGATCAGCTACTTTCAGCCAACCTTCTTCTTTTGGGGCGAAAATAGGAATAATCCCGGCATCAGATTCAATCGTTCCTATCTGCTTACTGTTTGGCTCTGATTTTTCATATAAATTAATCGATTTTGCCAACCCTATTGGTGAAACAATCAACGCAAAAACTGCAACCAACATTGAAATAATATGACGACAATGAAAAAGTTTTTTCATTCTTAGTTTCTCCCCATTTTTAAGTGCACATTGCGAAAATTTTCCCAATTAATATAGCATGTCATGCTAGCGTATACTTAATCTGCTGGGGAAACTGATTAATATTTAAATATAGTTTCCTCACTGCCTACGTGCCGCGGCTTGTCCGCGGCATCCAGTAAATTATTAGGCTCACGCCGAAAAACGGCCAAGTAAGCAGCCTTTCCTGATGGATCCAAAATATTTGCATAAAGCTGTTGTTCATTCTTTATACCACTAACTTCATCTCTTTTAGTAACAGCTTTCACATATTTCTCATGAATTTTGGTCAAGTCCTCAGTATCTACTGCATCTTGATCTTGTCTTATTTCTTTTACTAAAGTTTGTATCCCAGGTCTATTTTCAGCCAATAAAAAAGCTTTTTTCTCTGGATCGGAATTAAAATAATAATAGGCTGTTACTGCAGCTCTAATTGTCATTTTAAATAAATACGCTAACGGCGCTAGCACAAGTTGTTCAGCACCTCTAATCAAGCTACTCAAACCATCAACCAACCAGCTCAACGATAACAGACAAAATGCAGCAGCATCTTCTGCAAAACTTTCCCAACTAGTGGAAGTAATAGCAAGCTCAATTAACATACCAACTAATATTGGTAAGGCAGCAATCAAATAAACTATCCCTTTGAGCAAATTACCTATTCCATAAATCGGCTGCCAAAGATCTCTTTCTGCATACCACCAGGAACGATAAGGTTTAGTAACATCGACAACATCTTTTACTATATCAGCCAAAGGCTGCAAAGCCCCGATAAATTCTGGAATATCACTAATAAGATTTTTTAGCTTGCGCTCAGGAAATAAACGTTTATATAAATGCTTATATATCGGCGAAAATAATGCAGGGAACTTCGCGAAAAAAAAATCGAACAAAGTAATATAATTTTTATCTAATTTACGCATACCTTTGTCAGATCCACCTCACATTAACCTCCAACAGGATAGCATAATCACCTTAACAAAAGCTTAATCTTGCACAAATTTTTTCATTATCCAATCTCTTAAATTAAATAAATAACCTATAAAAACAGCCTATACTTACATAAAAAGAGATGTGCGTAGTTAAAAAAATATGAACGAGAAACCAAAGAAAAAAACAGAAAGTACCCTGCCACCTGCTCATGTACCTTCTTCGCAACTGGACCAGAGTACGAGAAGGCCTCATGCCAAAATTGCTAAAATCAAAAAAAAATCAACTCCTGAAAAAGAAAAATCAGCTACTTGGTATGTAAAAACACATACTGACAACCGATCAGAATCCTTAGCACTTGAAGCTACTGCCTCCGATTTTTTTCGATTTATCCTTGGTCCTACTCGCGCTGCAAAATCAAGAGTCGCCTATACACCTAGCCGGGGCGGCAGCGAAACACCCGTCGTTATTTCTAAAACAAATAAATCTGGCTATGAAAGTATTGTTGAAGATTTTCCAGAAAAAATGAAGGCTCAATTTACAGAAAAAAGCCACTTAGAAGAAATAAAAAGCAGCATACAACAAGATTTTCCTACCGCTATATTTAAAGACAGACCTGATGGAACCATCGAAGTATCAGCTAATCCTTCCACTTCAATTCCTAAAGCGCAACTTGCAGAGATTCAAAGCAACTTAGATTTTATGTTTGATACTAATAAAATCAAACAAAGTTTATCAGGTGGCAGCGAAGGCGCAGCAACAATTTTATCCCTCTATTTAAGTACGGGTGAAAAAAAAGTTTTTGAGTTTGTAATGGCTGCCGTTTTTCTCGCCGAAGAGGATGCAAATCCAGCTAATTTTGGCTTAAATGAAAACGATCAATTTTCAAAAATTGATTACGACTGGGCATTAATGCCGGTAAAAAAAAGTTTACTTCTAACATCTAAAGGCTGGAATAATTTTAGTGATGTATTTTCCTCTTTCCAAATGGGCGTTCTCTTTAAAGAAGCAGAGAAAACTTTACCTGCAAATAGTGAGGCGCGTGAGCAATTTTATCGTTCCACGCTACTAATGCTGATCTTAGGCAATCCAGCTATCAATCAAGCCATCACTTCATTACACACATTTGATCCTAAAATTATTCAGTTCACCGCAAATTTTCTAACAAAGCAATCGCAAGAATTATGGACTGTAGTAAAAGAATCACCTGAATTTAAAACGTATGTGGCAAACTTTGATTTGGCGACAATATCTGATGACATGGGAAAAATTTTTTCTTATTACAGAAAAAATGAGCCGGAAGAATGGCAAGAAATCAATAACAATTTGCAAGCAAGTTTGACAAACATCAGTACAAAGTTGAGTGCGCCTCCTACTGCCAACGTTCAGCTGTATAGTCCACCTAAACCAGAAACAACTTCTCGTAGTAATACCAGTGCAATAAAAGTTGAACCTGTAATAACCGCTTCACATTCTACATCCAGTACAAAACCAGTTAACACAACACCAACAACTATTCAAACCACCCAAGAATCATCGAAATATTCGCCTCCGCTTTATCCCCAAAATGCACCCCTCATACCAGCCAAAATATATCCGCCAATATATGAAGAGTTTTTCACCGGTGATAAGACAATGAGAGAAAAAGTAATTAGTTTTCTTGAGGACTATTGCAGCACTAAATATAGATCAAATCCGGCGCATTTTTTCAGAACTGCTTTTAGAACCCCAGAACATGTAACCGCAGCAAATACATTAATCAAACAATTCAGCGAAGATATAACATCTAACAGCACGGAAGACATTCAAAACGCTTTGCAAACCACCCGCGACACTATTATAAAAAATTTAACTTTGAACAAAAAAGATCCTAATGATAGTCATTTAGTTCGTCGCCTAGAATTTGCGCTGAAAAAATTATCTGAGTCATTAGAAGAACAACCAACTGTTGAATCCATATATCAAAAGAAAACGTAACTCACCTCAATGTTCATTTCTTAATAAAGCCTTAATATTTGCCTGTTAAAATACCTGTCAAATCGGAGAAGTAGCCACAGGTTACGCTATATAAGGAATTTTTTATTATATTAGCAAGAGAACCTGAAAAAATGAGCAATGAAAAACTTTTACAGACTACAGTCCATCAAACACAAACCAAAACTTTAATCTCGATCCGAGATCATGGGCTAGCTCCACTTAACAAACAACCCAATCACTCTCTATCCAACCCTACATTAAATATTCAGTCTATTGAGGGCAATATTTGTGTTAATCACGTCAATTTGACCAATGCAACAACTCAAGAAATAAACACTGCACTGCACGTTGCAGTTCATGAAGAATACTGTGGTATCTACGGCATCGCTATGGAACGACAGTGGGGATTACAGCGGTTCAATGACGAAAAAACCAGATTGCAAGAAATGGAAGAACGTCTGCAATCCTGCATAGTTTTTATCCTCGACCCACCAGGAAAACTTCCTGTTGAAACTTCAGTTCACGGTAATAACAATCAATTGACTACAATCTCGCATTATGAATTCTTTGGCATTGCTAATCCGTCTTCTGATGGCTTTTCACAAACGCGAGGTCGCTCATTAGTTGCTCAACCTATTGCCCAAACCAATCGGGTAACTGAAATTAAAACCGTTCATACTTTTAACCAACAAGAAATTCGTGCTGCTTTAGTTCCTGCACATCTTATGAATCTTGCCAAAGATATTTTTGCAAATACTTCTATCAAATTAATTGAAGCTCCTTTAGTAGCAAAAGAATTTACTAGTTTCCCAGAAATTTTAACCATCCTGCATGATGAAAAGCATAATCAAAAATTTACTGCAAACTGCCCTGACTTTAGCGAAACCTTGCGCCAAGTAATCACTCAAGATTCAACAATGAAAAACTTTGCCCTACACGCAGTTCGTCTACACACTTCTTTTGATTTTATGCCAAGGTATGTACTCCATTACCAACAACATAGTGACTTTATCAATAAAAATCACGGCATGATATTATCAACCAATGGGAATAATGCCTGGATTATTTTTCACAAGAGCGTTTGCACATCGAAACAAAAAACAATTGAACGGCTGCAACACTCATTTCCTCAGTTAGTTGAAAAAATTGTAGCAAGCACAAAACAGCAGGAAGAACAATTTAAACTACTTAAAAGCTTTCAAGGAGAGTTTGAGCTTTTTTGTTATTTTAAGTTGATAACTGCAGAAAAAATCGCGGAATTAAAATCTCAAGAAACTGCATTACTTGCTTGCGAACACTATGTAATTTTTGCCTTCAAGGATCAAACAGAAAAACAAAAAACCTTACAAGCGCTTAATGCTCCTAAATCTGAAAAAAATACCGCCGTGATAAACACTCCCACAGCAGCAACTAATTTTCCTCATCCCACCAACGAAACAAAATCCATTGAGATCAACTCTAGCGAACCAGAGGAGAGTTTATATTCAAGTAGCTTTTATTCCAAGCCTACACCTTCAGCAGAACAACTGTATGCAAAAGCAATACGCGCACGTGCAAACAAAGATTCTAACGAGGCGATAACATTATTATATAAAGCACTTCCTTTATTTATGGAGCAAAATAATCACCTTGGCACTGCACAGTGTTACCACATGATGGGGGATTTTTCGGTTGAAAAACGCATGCGCCCCACAGCATGTTCCTTGTTTAAACAAGCAATAGATTCTTATAAGCTTGCTGCAGGCAATAACGATCAAGCTATTACTCAAGTACAAGAAAAAATCAATGATTTACAAAAAAGTAATACATCTAGTTCAAATCTATTTTTAGGAAATTTTTCATCAGCAGATTAATAAATTGAAAACCAATCCTTACTGCGTAATAACTATAGAGAAAAAACAGCAATTTTTGTCGCTAATTTTTTAAACAACTACTACCATTTTAACGAATATTTTGCTATACTGCGTGACCTATTAGTAGGTATGCAAAATTACAATAGTAAGTAGGCGCTAGGTGTAAAATTCAAGCTCTTCCCGAATTCAAAAGGGAAATTGCAAGTCTCACCCCTTGGAGTAAGTTTCCACTGTATTTAACAGTAAGAAAGCTTCTTTAAAAACAGTAAGCTTCTACCAAATATACTGCATCGTTGTTACATTTTATTAGGAGATAAAACATATGAGATTTAATCC
>Ga0116226_10003341_pt1 | contig 14169 bp, 7 predicted proteins | sample S1TSphfallax_FD_89692 | JGI IMG/M metagenome (GOLD analysis project Ga0116226, IMG submission 89692) | Host-associated microbial communities from peat moss isolated from Minnesota, USA - S1T2_Fa - Sphagnum fallax MG | ecosystem: Host-associated > Plants > Peat moss > Unclassified | place: USA...
AACCCTACATGGCTATTGTACACACATAAACACACATCCATTATATATTCTTTTGAATGTACATCCACATCCTATAAACAAGAAGCATGCATGGATCATTGATATTACACAAACACAAATAGAAAGCAACAATAGAGTATGTTATAATTTATTAATTGAAAGTACTTTAAGAAAGTTTGAACTTTGAAGTGCATGGCTTGATACAAAGAACATTTAGGTTGTACATTATATAAGCCTCACATCTATTTGCATATATGAACTAGTTTGTTTCTAGGGCCACATTACAATATATCCAATCACATCATCGGTAGTATAAAGTTGAAAATCATTATCTACATCTAGAAAGAACAAATGGGCACCTTTTCTCAAAATTGATGTAATGGCTATAGAAAGGCAGTTCTTTGGATTGGAATCATTGATGAAGGATAACACTCCACCCGCAAATTTGACAAAATTTCCAAGTGCACAATCCTTGCCTCTAAGAGAATAAAATTTTATATAATATTATAATTGATAATGCAAAATAGACCACCGAAACAATTTCAATGTATAAGCCTCATATTCCTACCATTATGGACATGTAGTGTAATAACTAGAAACAAACACCAAGTTGAAAAATGTTAATTTTGAACATATGATTCACATAAATCCCAAAGTGGAATATCTAAATAACAAATCAAAATAAAGAAAATTATTGTTTGCTATGAATTTATCAAATTGGGTCCTACTTGTAGTGTGTTTAGACAATAATGGAATGAACCATAGAACACTTCCCCCAACAAATATTGAACTATTGGTTTTAGGTTTGGCAATGTCATTATTGACCATGCCTATGTCAAATTGGGAAAGACATAATTCCAAGAATTGATGGTGATTGGGTCTTGGGCTTACAAGCTTGTTGCCATATTTCATTGCAAGAATTTGTGGTTTCCATTTGTTTTCAAATTTTACATGTGATACTTGACACAATAAGTCATTCACATCTAACACTAATAGGTGGCATACCTCATTGAAATCTAGAGCATGATTTGAATGAAACTACTACATGCACCCACTTCTTTTGGAGCAAGGATGTTATTTCATGAACCTACAAGCGTGAGAGTGAGCAAGTGAGCATGAGTAAATGAACAAGACCGAATCTTTTTTAAAATATTATACCCAAGTTGACAAAATATTTGAAATATATCTTTTGATGCCTAGGACAAAATATTTGACGACGTTGAAAAATATTCTACCACATGTTCATGGATGAAAAATCTTTATGGATGAAAAAAATGATGGAATTTTTTATGAATGTTGCCAACATACTTTTTTTGCAAAAAATTGAACAAAGAAACAAGGTGGAAGAAATTTATGTTCATTTATTTTGAAATTTTTGTCATATGAAATGTTGAAATCATATTTCAACTAATACTTTATATTTCCTTAATATGAAATATATTCTAGCTCTAGAACATATAAACCATATAGAATTTTAAATTGCACCAAATTCAATGGTGCATAAACATGTTGACCCACCAAGAGGTATGTGCTAATCCCAACACTATTTGTTCACCACAAAGAAGTATGTGCCCATCAATAATTGAAACATTATGAAGTAGCCCATAACACCTTTCCATTTAAAGTTGTTTTTTATTTTCATTCACTCTCTCAACTTCTTGCATTTAAAACCATTTTTGCTACTTGTACAATGAAATTGTTTTTTTTCCCGTCTACCAATAATTTCCATGATGAATACCTTAATTTGCATTCTTTCCACCAATATTTTTTAATGCATCTTCTTCAACCACGTGTTTGTAATAATTAAACCTTTTTATTGCAATGGAAAAAAGAAAATTGACACTAATTATCACACCAAAAACCTTGGAATCTATGATTGAATATACATTAATCTTTAACATATTTTTGTGAGATGACACCAGGTTAGTCCCCCTACTACTACAAAAGTGGGGTGCAATGTATTAGCCTAAATCATTATGGGACCTTAAAAGTGAAATAATTTCATTGCATTTTACTGATTTCACCTTGATGAAAGTTATTTTACTATAATATCACTATGTAGACATCATGGTTCATTACGAATTAACATAATTCACTATTATAATTCATTATAGTAAATAGGCTTTTTTCTATATATTTTTAAATATTCTATCTATGTTATTTTATGATATACCCTATATTATTTTAAGTTATTTTAGTTATTCTAACATATATTTTATGTTATTATAGGTTATTAAAAATTATTTTACCCTAAATTATTATATGTTATTTTACCTTAAGGTATCTGAACTAATTTATTACAAGTTCTTAAATTATTCTTAATTAAATTATTCAACTAACTTTAGGCTATACCTTAGGTTATTTGATTTTAAATTAATATATATTATTTCAAGTTATACTTTAAGTTATTATAAATTATTTATCCTAAATATAATAATCTAAAATAATCTATAATATAATATAATGACCTAAGATAAAAACAACTTAAAATAGAAAATAATAACCTCTAAAAAATACCTTACAATATAATAACTATTAATAGCCTATGATATAATAACATAGAATATCCAACAATAAATTATAATACAATAATCATCAATAGTTGTAATATAACATATAATAACCAACAATAATTTATAATGGAATAACCATTGATAACCATTAATAAAATAACCATCAATAACCACCAATGGCTTACAACGTAATAACCACCAATAGTCATTAATAGGATAACCACAAATAATCACTAATATAATAACATTAATAACCACTAATAAAATATTCACCAATAGCCATTAATACAATAGTCATTAATAACCACCAATATTCACAATATAATATTCACCAATAGCCATTAATTGGATAACCACCAATAGCCACTAATAGAATAGCCACCAATAGCCATTAATAGAATCGTTACCAATACCCATTAAAAAAATAGCCACCAATAGCCATTAATAGAATTTTCACCAATACCCCTTAACAAAATAACCACCAATAGCCATTAATAGAATCGTCACCAATATCTATTAATAGAATCGTCATCAATAACCATTAATAGAATCGTCACCAATAACCATTAATAGAATAACCACCAATAGCCACCAATAAATAATAATCTACAATGAAATAATGTATAATTGAAAAAATAACTTAAGCTCAAATAACCTATAATAACCTAGAATTGTCAATAATAACATAAGGTGAAATAACCTTCAATAGCAAAAAATAAATTATAATAATTATAAATAATCTAAATTAAAATTACAATAGCCAAAAAAAACTTACAATAGTTGAAAATAACCTAAGGTGCAATAAGCTAAAATAGCCAAAAATAACTTAGAATAACCAAAAGTAACCTAAGATGAAATAGCCAAAAATAACCAAAAGTAATTCAGAATAACCATAAATAGTCGTAAATAATGTAAGGTGAAATAATTTAAATTAATGAAAAATAGTCATATAATAATTGAAAATAGCTTAACATAGGTAGTATTATTATATTAACAAAAAAATCCATTTATTAAACATTTTTTTTTTCAAATGAATGGACATTGAAATGTTATTAAATAATGATATTCAGTTTTTTTTTGTTCAAATGATTTTAAACTTTCAAAAAGAAATAAATTTACTTATGTACATTATTGAATTTAAGAAAAAAGTAAACTTGAATCATTTCATTTGAATAAAATCTCAATAAAATATGAATTTTCAAATTTTATGTTTTTGTATTGTTTAAAATGAAGTATTTGATAACTGGAATGTAATGTAATATATTATGACAATAAGTGGGGTGGCTTGATTGTAAGGGTGTTTACATGCATTCTAAAGGTCAAAGGATCAAATTTCATGAATGGTGTTATGTGTGGTAAACAATGGTATGTTGATTGAATATTTTCTCATCGAATTCCTAAAATAGGTGCTTAGGTTGATTATGTGGCCTACCTACTTACCTAGGTTAGGTTTGTAACCTAGCCTAAGTAGTGACATGTGTCAATAAATCATAGGTTAAAATCATGAAATTGTCAATAATATTATATATTAAATAATTAAATTTTAATTGATTTCCATGTTGGTTAGTTAATTAACTAGCAAGTGAATGATTTGGTAATTTTGCTTGAGAGTAACCTTGTTTCACTAGGTACCAGTGAAACAATTCATTATCCGTAGCAACTAGTCTTTATTCAGTAGGGGATTAAATAATTTCACTAGGTAAAAATGTTCAAATTCACTCAAAATCTAGTGAAACCCATAGTGAACTAAGATGAATTTTGTAATAATGCCCTCCAACATTTGCTCGAAAACATAACATGGAAAACAAAATGGAAAAGGGTAATCAAAAAATCAAATGAATGGGCAACATGGCGATGGGCAAATGTCAAGATAGACAAAAAAAATTCTTGTATTATTCAAATAAATTATAAACATTTCCAAGGAAGATATGAAGGACTACAATTGGGCAATGTTTCCACATGCAATGACATTTTCAAAGAACATGAAAAATTGAAGAAGCTAATTTCCAAAACATTTTTTCACAAGCTTACGAAACAATTTGTCAATGAAGGACTTGGTAGCCTTTGGGAATTTGCTATCAATGAATTCATGAAACCTTGACAATGACTTTATGCAACTCCAAGCATGCAAGCTTGGGTGCCACAATAATTGAAGAATAAAATGTTAAAACATATGGTTAATCATTGGATGATAAGGCCAACCCTTGAACCACGAAACATGTACAATAATAGAAAAATATGACAAATCAAAAATTGAAGGAAAAACCAAAATTCCATTAATTACATTGAATTGTAATTTAATAAATGTGTGAACATGAATATTTATTCAAAGTATGTGATCTTAAAAGGAAATATTTAGTTATGAAAAAAAAAAAAAAATTAAGGTTGAACTTGAACAATGAAGTTGCTTGTTGATTAAATCCGTAGTGACTATTGAAACAAATAATCACTAAAAATATTATATCAAAGCAATAAATGATTATCATAAGCAAACACATGATGTTATGGCTATCGAAACATGTGTAGTTATTATACCATTTGGAGCCATTATGGCATATGCAATTGTTCTAAATTCACCAATATTAACCAGGTGGTCCAATCAAAATCATTGGTTGTCATGCTAGATTTACATGCATGAATTTGAATGGACAACTACAAATATGTCACCAAATGGACATGTTCCAAAACGTGTTTTATTTTGAACATTCATTTTAGTTTTATATTGAGGTTGAAAGGTTCCATCAAAGAAAATTAAAATAAAGCTTTTTCATTTGCATCATATCACGATGTCCATATCCACGGAACTCCTACAAAACACCACCAGATTTGGATTTGTACCTGTTTGTAAAAAAAAGTCGAAGAATGTAGACGTAGAGTTCCAAGTAGGGGTTCGATATTGGGCATCTACTAATCACTTGCAAAATTACAAAATGTATGGGACAATGATCAGAATGTTCATCCCAATGTTTCTAAGTACCTTGCCACAACCACTGAAAGGCAATCCATGGCTAGTAGACTCAACACATCAAAATTTCAAAACACGAATATTTCATCGCCAATGTGATTACATGCTAGGATTCCAATTGTCCAAAAAAAAACCTCAATCCTAGAAAAGACATGGCCAAGAAATAATATGGATGCAAAGGATGATCCATATCAAGCACCTACACTCGCTTACAGCATGGAAATGGACTAACTAGTGGTGACAAATATAATTAACAATGAGGTGGAGGAGGACGATAGTCTGGAATCGAATGACGAAGAAGAAAGCAAGGTGCTAAACACAACACACCTATAAGATACCATGATGGATTTGGAGGAGGAAAAGGAAAGCACATAACCAACAACACCAAGGTTTAAAATGGGTTCCAATGATGTGAATAACACACCTAAAGAAATTAGTTCTCCTCGATATGTCCAACACATAGATGGACAATATCATTGATATTCAGAAGAAGTAAAAGCAAGACGCTTGGAACAATTATGAATAACTCAAGTTGGATGTATAACTTTCTTGATTGGAAAGAGTAAATTTCAACTATGGAGTTGGGCTTTATGAGCTTATTAAATGTAGATTGAACAGCAAAACCCAACACTTCAAACATCACAAAGTTTCTATGTAGTTGTAGTAAGCTTAGACATCAAAATGGCTAATTTTGTAAATGTGTGTAAATTATTTTTTGAACTAAAGAATGAAAGTTTTAAACTAGCCATAAAACTAAAATTAGAGAGAATTAGGTGCCTTTAAGCTTACAAACTTTAGCAAGATTTAATTTGTTTGATAACACAACTTTTTCTTAAAAAGGATGATGTCCTAAATTCATTTCATTGCATGTGGGAAAATTTGTTTAGGGATGCTAACTAGTGGGGACCCAAGGCATGGGGTAGACCCCATGATAACATTTTTGGAGGAATTCTTGCCCCAATTTTTGGTATGCAAGGGTTCCAAATATAAATCAATGATGGGGAAAAGCATGCACTATTATTCCTTTGATGGTCATATTTAAAATTCAGTTAACAATATGACAATTATAACAAGGAGGAATAGTATTGTTTATAATTGTTTAGTATCTAGACTCTTGTATTGGACTTTGACTTAAGAACATGAAAGCCTACATTATCTCACAATCCTAAAGAATCAAGGTGAAGTGGATGGTGCACCTATGGGCATTGGTTTTCTATGGCCAACATACATTTTTTTGAAAACAATGAATTTGGCAAGGAAAGAGAAGGAAAAACTTTTATTCAAGTGAGGTGCAAAATACATACATTCAATGAGAATCGTTCAATGGTGATGTATCCATTGAATACATAAGTTACAATAAATAAAAAATTCTAAAAATTGAAATCCAAATCCAAATCTTGTAATGAAACAAAGGAAAAGTACAAGCCATAATTGTTTATCATTCAATTGCTTCAAAATCTGTAAAACACATAACAAACTTGTCATATGATTGGGGAACAAATAAGGAGGAAGGAGAAGGGCAAGTTGCCAATATTTGAGCATAAACTTCAATATATGAAAATAGTCAGGGGCTTAAAAGGGGGCTTGCAAAGAAATCATCTTAGGTGAAAAAGGGACATGCCTTGAGTAGCGAAACACACCTCTACATTAGGAGGGAAGTGAAGTCATTAATCTATCCACATTCAATCTAAAAAAACAAAAAGTAAAATTTGATGGAAAGTTCAAACTTATCTTAATCCAAAAAAAATTTAGAACATTTATGGATAAGGGAATCAAAATCTAGGGAGCACTTTGGCAACTCTTTGTTCCGGGATCTTTCATGTTGAAAAAAAAATGAAAAACCTCATTGAAAACCTCTTAATCTCCTTCTAGTGCCAATAAATGTCAACTAAGATTTCAACATGCCAACACACTATTATTTGCAACGAAACAAACATTATACAAGAAAATGTGATTTTTTAGAAGGTCCAACTTGATTAAAATGTCCACATTGACCAAGAGGGATGGTTGTTTTGAGTAAAGGCCCAGGGCATGAAAGACATGAACTACTTGTGATTAAGACATTAGACTAAATAAACCTTTTAAATTATGCAACAAACCAAACAATTCATTAAAAAGGCCAAAGGTTCGTTAAAATAACCAAGGTTTAGTCAAATTGATCATATTGAATGGCCATTGTGATTTATAATTAGTCAAATTGGCCATTGTGATTTGACACTTAGTCAAATCAACCATACTAATCTAGTTTTTAAACTACAAGTTTATTTTGCTTGGGATACATACCAAATCTAAGTTCATAACTAATAGGCTTTAAGTTAGGCATATTACACTTGGTAGGTACTTATAAAGTTTAATAGGTTACCTACATGCTACCTTTAGGCACTTGTAAATATTTAAAATAATACATTAATTAGTCGATATTTAATAATTTATTATTAATATTTCATATAATTAAGTATTCACCAAATAAATGTTAATTAATAACCAATAATTAAGTTATCCATCAACTTGTTAATTGATTAATTATTATTATTGAATTATCAATTTTATCTAATTTTTGGCTAATACTTGATAGTTATTTATAATGATCATTATATAATTGTTAAAAATTATTGATAAGTGATTATTTTAAACTAATTAGTTAGTTAATAATAATGCATTACATATTAATTGATAATTATAAACTCATAGTAAATAATCATTATTTGTTATTTAATAATTTATGGGAAATAATAGATTATTAATCATTGATATTATTTATTTATTTATAATTGATAGTAATTAATCAATCATTGCTAATTATTTTTATCAATTATTCTTTAATTGATACAATAGCATGTAGTAGCCTATTATATGTAGGTACCTACATCTAATTTAAATAGATACTTGGTACATGTTATAACCTTTTAATTAGATAAGTAATACAAAAATATGGAAATTTATTGAAAAATGTTACAATATCTACATCAAAACAAAAAATTCAATCAAGTTTATAATTACAATATGATGAAAAAAGTTTTCAACAATAGTCCAATGGTAAGAACTTGACTCCTCAATGTAGGTGAGGAGTTCAAATCCTTGCACATACAACATTGGCTACCTAGAATACTTCGGTTTAAATAGCTAGCCTAGGCCACTAAGCAAGCAAGTCTAGGGTTGGCCACCTAGCCTAGGGGTGCCTAGGCTAAATAGGGTAGGTAAGGAAATTATTTTATTTTATTTTGTACATTAATTATTACGTAATTTGTAAGTAGCTATATTTATTTATTATTAAATATAATAAAAATATGATTATTATTATATATATATTATATATAATAATAATAATAATTATTATTATTTTAAAAATAAATCATATATAGTTGATGTCAAAATATTGTTGTAGTAAAAAATATAGTAAAAATTTCCAATTTAGAAAACCACCAAAAAGACCACTAAAAAAACCTAGTCAAAATGGTTAGGTCCAAATTGAATTGTCCAAAATGCCATTTTGGTCAAGTTGAACATGTGACATTTGGGGTACTTTTTGGTCAATTCTTCTAGTTAAAAAAGTCATGTTTTTTCTTAACAAAATGTTTAAAAACATTTTAGAATGAATCTCCAATGCAACAATAAAAGGTTTGAAATAGTGGATACAAATTGATGTTGTGAAGTCAACAACAAAGGATCTTGGTTTTAAACAAGCTGCAATCAATGTTTGAAATGTGAGAGGATGCATTTCCTCGGCAGCATGGAATGGTTTCCTAGAACTTGAGAGTGTCATCATATTTTGATTTGTTTAGTTGTGAAAAACATCTTCCCATTTTACAAATTGAATAAGAAATGCATATAGAAAATTTGTTGATTTTAAAGATTGACTAAATACAATGCAATGTAGTAGAAACAAAAGAAATAAACTAAATACATAGATTAGATTTTGAAATGGCACTTATAAAAAACCCTTTTGGGGGCTTCATTTCTTCCAATTTGTTGCTTTTAAAATTTGTTATGACGAATGCCATCCTTGGGCTTGAACTCATGGAAAAAACATGTCACCCACACCTCAAGTCTATAGTGGCAAATGTATTCTTCTAAGGTCATTAAACCATGGATGTCTCTTACAATGAGCTTGAGGTTAGAGATTGTGGCATTACAAAGCTTGAATGCCTTAATTTCAAGGTAAAACAAATTGAAATTAGTTAATTGAAATTGGATGGGGACAGAAAATGGAAAATCATACAAGAAGATTTGTAGTATTACCTAGTGCCAAATCTTGCCTTGTGCAACCTTTGTCGAATTGAACATTTGAAAAGCCTTGCTTTGCGAACTTTTTGGTTCCCTTCGGCACTCCACATTTATTGCATTGCCTCAACCAAAAAACTATCTCCTCCTTGCTCATGAAAAAGTACATGAGCATCTTAGGCTCCGATTGTTGTCATAGTGGCTTCAAATTTCCTATAAAAACTTGGATTTGAGAATTGGACACAAACGGGAGGTGTTTGTAGAAGGTGAAACTTAATGCTCCTTTTTCACTTGTTCCATGGCCTTCTCCATTAGTTATGCAATTTTGTAGGAGATTTGTCACCTTCCTAAAGGACCTTTTCACAATAGAACTTACTAGCCATATATGCTGTAGACTCAAGCACCTTCTGCAAACACCACAAAAATTCAAGAAGTCTTAATAGGGACATGCAAGGAATTAAAATGTGAAGAAATTAAATTATATGAAAGAATGACAAACAATCACCTAATACATATAATAAAAAAAGGCCTCCAATGTGAAGGAATGCCAAGTCTTCTTCAATTTGCTCTCATATTTTTTGTACATGTCTATTGGCAACACATCCTCGAATTGCTTCAAGGGAATGATTCCAGTTCCTTAAATGCAAAAGAACTTGTGCACAAGGTTTGGCTTGACATGATCAAACTCAATGCCCCTACACATTAATTCAAAAAATGAAACATTAGAAATAAGCAGAAAAATAATAGATTCATGAAAAAAAATTTAAAAAATTGTACTTGTTCAAGTTAGTCATGGGTCGTGAATAACTTCATAAGCCTATGAGATGTGTTAAGAAAAATCAAATCAACTGATATGTGCTAGTTAAGATGGCTCATTGTTGTGCAACTTGTTGATGTAAGGCATCCAAGCCTGCATACAATGGTTCCCGTCCCATATAAAAAACATTTTGTTGGAGAAGCACATAAGGTTTGGGTTGTTCTGTAGCAACTTTTCAAATTGTTCATTCTCAAGGAGCCAATGTTCATCCCAATTATCATGGTGTAAAACAACATCCTCCCCTTCACCTTTCTAGTTTGTTGGAAACAAATAAAAAACCTTGTCTCTTTCCCTATATCCCATGTGAAAGGCCTACTCCATTTTCAAGATATTTTGCAAATGGAGTAGGCCTAACAATTAACATGGGAACCATCTTGCACAATGGAACATGCATCTAGGCCTTGCATTTTGGGGTGATCTTATACTTTTCAAGAATCTCCTTCGTGTTGATCTTGGTTTGGTTTGGCATTGCTTGGATTGTCTTTTCAAATGACAATCAATCTTCCTCCATTATAGTTGTTAGGCTAAATAATTACAAGAATGGAATCCCCACTAAATAATGAAAAAAAATAACATGATTATTTTTTATGTGGGATGGAGTTAAACTAAAGAATGTCCTTGAAGTACCTGCAATGTCGAAAGTAGCCCAAATTGATATACATACATCCAAGTTACACCCAATGCCGAAAATAACTCGGTTGGTTATTTTTGCACCTTGACTTGAGCCAAGGTACTTTTGGTGCTAAAAGTACGTTGACAAGATTTTTTTTCAAAAGGTGTATTAGAAAAAAAAAGATGAAGAAGAAAAAAAAAACGATGTAAATGTTGATCTAGAATATAATCGAACCCAAAAAATCCCACCGAACTACTCTAAATGCCAAGAATAGTTCGGCAATGGTAGATGAAGCAGCACAAGGAGAAGAAGATGTGGAAGAAGTAGAAGGAGACCAAAGAAAAGCCAAGATTTGTTTTCTATAGGAAAGACAAATAATGAAAATAAAAGAGGTGGAGAAGAAAAACATGAAGTAGGTGGTAATGACAATATTGATGAGTTACTTTTGGTGCCAAGAATAGCTCAACAAGTTTTTTCTACACAAAAAATTTAAGAAGGCAAAAAGGCAAAAAAAAGGGGGAGGAAGAAAAATGGGGACAAAATTAACCCATTGAACTATTCTCAACACCAAAAGTAACTTCGTGGGGATTTTTCTAAGAGTAATAATTTAAAAAGAAGAACAACAATAATAAGATTAGGAAGAATAAGAAAAGGAGGAGGAAAATTGTGGGACAAAAGACCACCCCGAGCTACTTTTGGTGCTGAAAGTAACTTGATGGGTTTTTCTGTAGTTGCAGCTTTATAAGAATAAGAAGAAAAGAAAGAGAAGATCAAGAAGAAGAAGATAAAAAAGAAGAAAGTGGGAGAAATATAACCCATTGAACTATTCTTGGTGCCAAGAGAAGTTCGACAAGTTTTTTTTTTTGTAGCAAGAGGTTGAAAGTAACAAAAGAAAAATAATGAGATGAAAAACTAGAGGAGGAAAAAGTTCAAGTGGAAAAAGACTCGTTGAGCTACTCTTGATGTCGATAGTAGCTTGGTGGGGTTTTTTTTTCTACAATAAGTTCAAAAAACAACAAGGATAAGATGCATAAGAAAAAAATGAGGAAGAAGATGGTTTCATGAGAAAACTCACCAAACTACTTTTGGTGCTAAGAATAGTTCAGTGGGTTTTTACATGAAATCGTAGCTTAATAATAATAAGAAAATGAACATGTGAAGAAAGAAGTGAAGAAGAATAAGAACAAAATGGGACGAATAAACTTGCCGAATTATTATTGGCACCAAGAGTAGCTTTGCAAGTTCATTTTCTACAATAAGAGTGAAAAAAAACAAGAGAAATAATAAGAAGTAGAAAGAGGAGAAAGAAAAGCAAAAAAAGACATGTCGAGCTATTCTCGACGTTGAGAGTAATTTGACAAGTCTCTTTGTTGCAACCAGTTCATATAGCCCATAAGCATTAAAAGAAATTTTTAAATATAAGACTTTATATATCATTGATTTTGTAGTCATACCAGATATTATATAATTTAAGGGCCCTTAGTTGTAACAAATGAGTATCAAAGGACAAATGGTCATTAAATGTTCGACATGGCACTTTTCATCCTATAGTCATTAAGGACAAGTCATAGAGGACAAGCCATATATAATGTTGAGGTGCCATATAATGAATGACAAGAATATGAATGGTTGACATTAGACCATTTGATTACTCAAATTTATAACTAGAATAAAATCATTTTTTGGATTATTATTTTAATTAATTTTAATAGGTACATAAGTAGTAGCTTAACTCACTTAACCTGACTTACATAACCTATGTAACTACCTTAATCTAGCCTACTCACCTTAGCCCTTTAAAAATTGACATAGGTTGCAAGTATTAAAAATTGAACCTTTCACTATGATAATCCAAGTATTTACCAATGGATTACAATATCCAAAGGTGTACAATTTTGGTCAAATTTTTTTTTTCACATGTTTATTTCATATCATTACAAGACTATGAGGTAGGTATCAAGTTGCAAGATGATAGGTAACAAGTAGGTAGGTTATAAAAAATAGGAAATAAAAGGTATGTAGGTAATTATGTCGGTTAACATGGTAGGTAGGTGGGTGAGTGGGTAAATAAGTAAATGGATGGGTGGGTGGGTAGGTGAGGGAGTAGGGTTGTTTATGTTCATATTAAATGACTTGTAGTCATTTTTTAATCATTGTAATGACAATTGGATGTCCACGTCATTTTGTCACTAATCATGGATGACATATGAACAAAATAAAAATGATGAAAACTCACATCCCCCATTTTGTTACCACCTCATCATCTATTAGTCACATGCCTCACTAATATATGATTATAATTTTTTACACAAGATTCAAAATAATAACTTATAACTAAAGTCATACATATAGTCATTTAGGACTTATAGTCATATATTTCTAGGTTGTAAAGGACAAAATTTGTTCTAATGAAGAGAAGATGTTGAAAAAGAAGAGGGAAAAGAGGAGGAAGATGGTTACATGAAAAAAAAATCCACCAAGTTATTTTTGGCATCAAAAGTAACTTTGCACATGTTTTTCCTATAACTAGACAAAGGGGAAAAAAGAAGAAGAAGATGAAGAGGAAGATGGTTGCAAAAAAAAAAAACTTGTTGAGCTACGCTCGACACAAAGAGTAGCTTAATGGGGTTTTTTTTACAACTAGGTTAAAGAACAAAAACAAGAATAATAAGAGGAAGATGAATAAACATGAAAAAAAACCCACCGAATTCCTCTCGATGTCGAAAATAGTTCAATGATGGAGGTTTTTACAACAACAAAAAAGAAGAGATTTGCACAAGAAAAAAATAATTGAGCTAGCTCGGTGATTGTATCTTCTTCCCACTCAAACTAGTACAAAAAAAGGAAGAAAAGATGATGAACATACATTTTCTAGCAAGTTCTACCTTTTAGATTGAGTGTTGAAAAAAATGAAAAGGGTTCCACTTGTTTTCTAGGTCCTCCCTTTCTTCCTCCAGTTCTTGATTAGTTTTGGAGCTCTATGTCCCTCGTTGCCTCCTCCTCGCCTTCTAATGGAAATGGAAAGAGATTTGAAATTGAT